>Ga0118677_10013360_pt1 | contig 11818 bp, 10 predicted proteins | sample AliMusrvi5mmetaG_FD_86154 | JGI IMG/M metagenome (GOLD analysis project Ga0118677, IMG submission 86154) | reverse complement strand
GAAGTAGCCGGTGTTGGTGGTCGTCACCACTGTCTGGATGTCCTCGGACACGAGGTCCGACAGGGCACTCCGTCGCTCCTTGTCGAGCTCTGACATCACGTCGTCGAGCAGCAGCACCGGGTCCGTTCGCAGGACGTCCCTCACGACCTCGACCTCCGCCAGCTTCCACGCGAGCGCTATCGTCCGCTGCTGACCCTGAGACGCGAACGAGCGCGCGTCGTGCCCGTCGATCAGAAAGACGATGTCGTCCCGATGCGGCCCGACGAGCGTGACCGCACGCCTTCTCTCCTCGCCGGACCTGCTGACGAGTTCACTGCGGATAGCTCCGGCGACCTCTTCTTCCTCGAGTGTCGAGCAGCTCCCGAGGGCGCAACGGTCCGCATACCGATAGCCGAGCTCTTCGCCTTCCGCCATCGACCGGTATCGCTCCGACGCCGGCCCCATGACGCGCTCGAGGAGTCGGAGGCGATGCGTGACGAGTTTGGCGCCGAGCGCGCACAGCTGCGCATCCCACGGCTCCAGCGACGAGGCGCTCGCTCCCTCACGCAGCAGGACGTTGCGTTGCTTGACCACCCGCCCGTAGTCACGGCGCAGCGACCCATACGTTGCGGAGAGCGTCTCGCCGAGATCGTCCGCGGCGCTGCGCCGTCTCTCCGCCGATCCTTTGACCATGCCGAGATCGTCGGGTGTGAAGACGACGGAGGGGACCTGTGAGGTGATCTCGCTCAGTCTTCTGCGCGTCTGGCCGTTGACGCGGAAGGCCCGCGCACCCTCGCGCTGGACATCGAGCTGGATCTCCACGGACCTCTCATGAGCTGCTGCTCTCGCCGTGACGCGCGCACACTCCGCGCCCCACCTCACGACCTCTCCCGGAGCCGGTCGCCGGAACGAGCGTGCCGCTGTCACCAGCTGGATCGCCTCGATCACGTTCGTCTTGCCGGACGCGTTCGGCCCGACGAGCACCGTGAGGTTGCGCGACAGGTCGAGATCGAGTGACGCGTAGTTGCGGAAGTCGACCAGCACGAGCCGCTCGATCATCACGAACGACCGGTCCGCCAGATCACGGACGGACCGGCATCACCAGGTAGGTGTACTCGCCTCCGGCGCCCGACCGGAACACCCCCGGCTTCAAAGGGCCTGAGGCCATGAAGGAGATCCTCTCCTCATCGGCGGCCGAGACCCCATCGAGCAGGAAGGCGTGGTTGAACCCGATCTCCAGCGGCTGGCCCTCGGTCTCCGCCATCAGACTCTCACTCGCTTCGCCCACTTCCTGTGTCGCCGCCGTCAGCGTGAGGGTGCTGTCCGCCACTCTCAGTCGCAACGGGGCGTTGTGCTGCGCAAGGAGCGACACGCGGCCGATCGCCTCGAGAAGCTCCTCCCGGTCGATGACCATGGAGGTCTCGCCTTCGGTCGGGATCAGCTGGCGATAGTTCGGGAAGGACCCTTCGATCCGTCTTGTGACGTAGACCGTTGTTCCGACGCTGAAGACGACCTGGTTCTCCGAGACTCCCAGGGTCACGGCGTCCGCGCCGGCGGCTATCTTGGACACTTCGTCCAGCGCCTTGCCTGGAACGATGACTTCGACGCGTGCGGCCACCGGCTCCTCCATTGTCGCGGTACGCACCGCGAGTCGGTAGGAATCGGTGGCGACCATGCGTATCTCTTCACCTTCGATGACGAGCAGGATCCCTGTGAGTATCGGTCGGGCCTCATCGCGGCTCACGGCCTTGGTGACCTGCCGCACCATCGACGACAGCTGTGCCGTGGGGATGGTGACGCTGGACTCCGGAGTCACCTCGGGGAAGCGCGGGAAGTCCTCGGGAGAGAGAGTCCTCAACTCGAACGAGATCTCACCGGCCTTCTCGGATCGACAGGAGAGTGTGATCTTGTCGGGTCCGGAGGAATCGAGACTCAGAGCGACATCAGGCAAGCGGCGGACGAGGTCCGCGAACAACCGACCCGGGAGGACCGCGGAACCCTCGGTCTCGACTTCAGCAGGGACCGTGTTGCGGACCGAGACCTCCAGGTCGGTAGCCTGCAGCACCACGCCGTCTTTGGCGGCGGTGAGCAGGACCCCGGAGAGGATCGGAAGCGTCGTCCGAGCCGAGACGGCCTTCGTCGTGACATTGAGTGATTCGAGCAGTGCACCCCTCGCGACCGTGAGTCTCATGGTCTCCCCTGTCCGATGTCGTGATGGTCCGGTCTTCTACGGTCTTAGCTTCTTACAGCACATCGTCGTAACCGTCGGGCTGTGCGTTCTGTGGAGAGGTGTCGTCCTGGCAGGTCGTGAGGTGTGTCTCTTGAGGGTCGCGGTTGTGGACGGGTTTGTGGAGACTGTGCAGGATCCGAAACGGGAGCTGTTCTGTCCACACACCTGAGGTTGTTGCGCACAGGCCGCGACCCCTTTGTCCACACGCCTGTCCACAACCGCACTCAGCTCTTCTGTCGGATCGAGTTGGTCAGGGTCTGGATCTGGTTGAGGACCTCTCGTCTCTCGGTGAGCAGATGCGTGATCTTGGCGTTGGCATGGATGACAGTCGTGTGGTCGCGGCCGCCGAACTCCGCGCCGATCCGGGGAAGTGACAGATCGGGCAACTCACGCGAGAGGTACATCGCGATCTGTCGCGGGAACACGATGTTCTGCGACCTCTTGTTGCTGACCAGGTCGGTCATCGGGATCGCGAAGAACTTGCAGACCTCGTTCTGGATGGTGTGCACCGAGATCGGCCGGGTCGCCCTGTCAGGGAACATGCCTTTCAGCACGTCGCGGGCGAGCTCGACGGTGATCGTTCGGTCGGGGGTGAGCACCGCGTACGCCCGCACGCGGATGAGCGCCCCCTCCAACTCACGGACGTTGGCCGAAGCTCGCTCGGCGATCAGGGTGAGCACGTCGTTGGGGACCGCGGCTCCGCCCTCTGCCTCCACCTTCTTCTTGAGAATCGCGACGCGGGTCTCAAGCTCAGGCGGGTTGATGTCGGCGATCATCCCGTGGTTGAACCGGCTGATGAGACGCTCGTGCAGAGTCTCGAGTTCGTAGGGGGGGCGGTCCGATGTGAGCACGATCTGCTTGTTGCCCCCGGAAAGCACCTTGAACGTCCGGAAGAACTCCTCCTGGGTCTCCTTCTTGGAGATGAGCGCCTGCACGTCGTCCACGAGCAGGACATCGTTCTCGCGGTAGCGTCTGCGGAAGCTGTCCATGCTCTTCGAACGGATCGCATCGGTGAAGTCGTCGACCATGTGTTGGGCGTCGACATACCGGACCTTGAGGTGAGGGTAGTAGGTGATGATGTAGTTGCCTATAGCCTGTAACAGGTGGGTCTTGCCGAGACCCGAGCCGCCGTACATGAACAGAGGGTTGTACTTGAAGACGGGCGTCTCCGCCACGGCGAGCGCGCACTGATAGGCAAGCCGGTTCGAGTCTCCGGCGACGAAGCGGTCGAAGGTGTAGCGCATGCTGAGGTCCGAGGACGCCCCCGGGTCCCGAGGCGAGATGCCCGCATCGCTCGCTGGCTCGGAGATCTGGGGAGCGAGGTCCTCGTCGCGAGCCGGGAACGTCTCCTCTACCGCGGCCGGCTGCTGATCGATCGTTCCGGGCGCCTGGCGCACCACGAACTGGACTCCCATCGCGTGACCGGACATCTGGCTGAGCGCCGCGGACAGCAATCCGGAATACCGGTTCTTGAGCCAGTCCCGGCCCCACGTGTTCGAGACGGAGACGAGGATGTCCGTTCCCACCAGGCCGAGCGGCTCGGTGTCGTGGAACCACGTCTTGAACACGAGTTCGTTCAGTTCGCCCCGGACTACGTCGAGCGCACGTGACCAGAGGTCGCGGACGGCGGCGTCGACCTCGACCGGGGTTGATTCCTCAAGCTGCTGCATCTGTATCAGCCACCTCCACGACCATCATTCGAACACCCGCTCCAGGCATGAGACACCGAACTCGGTGAGTCGCCGTTTGCCGTTCTCATCGGCCGCGATGAGACCCGCTTCCTCGAGAAGAGCCAGGTCGCGGTATGCGGTCGCCACTCCCACCTCGAGCTCCCTGGAAAGTGCGGAAGGCCCCGCCGCGCCGCTCTCGAGAATGATCGACAGGACGTGCTTCTGCCGGTCACTCAGGCGCGGCACCGGAGGCGGCGCTTCCGGTGCCGGCTCCGTGTCTTTAGGTCGCGGGGCGTGCAACGTCACCACCGTGCCGCACGAGATGTTGTCGTCGACGTCGACTGTGCCGCCGGTGAAGGATAGAGTCTCCCGGACGATCGGTAGCCCGGAGCCCACACCGCGGATCACACGCTTCATGTCGCCCGTGGCGGTCGAGAACCCGGGAAGGAACGCCTTCTCCTTGTCGGGGATCCCAGGGCCCTGGTCCGCGAATCGGATGGTGAAGCCATCGTCGAGGATGGTCACGACGACTTCACGGAAGCCCGCGTGGATCAGGTTCTCAGAGACCTCGCGGATGATCGTGTATGGGATGGGACCGCCCCTGTCTCTCGCGATGTTGTATGTACGTGACGCGAGCTGCTCGATCGCATCGCCCAGATCGTCGGCCGCGACATCCTCCACGCGGGGCGCCGCGATGAGTCCGTCGTAGACAGCGATACGGGCGCCCGCCCGGTTCGCACTGACAAGGAGCAGGTCGCCCCGCGAAGCAGTCCCGGGCCTGACGCGACCCGGTCTCTGGTCATCATCGAAGAACTGCTTCACCCCTTGTCGCGCCCCCCGTCTCGTCCGTCCCGTCGTCCACAACCTCAGCCGATCATCGAAATGCGAACCCGCAGGTCAGAGGCGTATCCATCTTGTGGCTTGCACGGCGACCGGAAACCATTGAGAGCCGGCGACCTGCGGATTCGTGAGTTATCCACAGAACTTTCCACAACTGTGCATAACTGCGATGCCCGCGTGTCTCCACGACAGGACGAAAGCGTAGGTAGCGGGTGTAGCGCAGCGATCGCGGGCTTTCCGAAGCCGTTCCGCGAGCCCGACTGTGGATAAGGGACGACAGTGCCCCCGCACTTCCCTCGAGACTGTGGATAACAGCCAGGGAGGAGCGGGGGCGCATGAAGAGCTCGATGAGACGACCACGCCTCTGAACAGGGGTTTTGAAGGTGCGAGCTACTCTTAAGACCGTGTCAACGACGCCGCGGATTCTACCAGAGCGCCCGTTGGCTCACAACGTCGTCGACCAAGTTATCCACAGGCGAAACGCGTTGGAATCCTGCGTTTTCCACAGTATCCACAGATTTCACAGTTTCTTCACCGGCCGCCCGAAAACCACCAACGACGGCATGACGCCCGCCGGACAGGGCGGATCACGAGCTTGACGAAGCCCAGCGCGTCTCGAACGGGCCCGAGTTCGTTGACACCCTTGATGACCCGACGCTACAATCGTGCGGCTCTGCGCCCGAGCGGCGCGTACGCCTTCTGACGACTATGACCACGCCCTCAAAGGGATCGAGTGACCTTCTATGAAGCGGACCTTCCAGCCGAACAACCGGAGACGTGCGAAGACGCACGGCTTTCGCGCACGCATGGCCACCGCAGGCGGTCGAGCGGTTCTCGCAGCCAGACGCCGTAAGGGACGCAAGGTCCTGAGCGCCTAGCCAGCGCCCCGCCCGGGTAGTTGCCACGCCGGGAGGCGCATGAGTTTGCGGACGCTCACTTCACGGGGCGACATCGACACTCTGTTCAGACACGGTCGGCGTAGCAGCAGCCGGCTGCTGGTCATCCTCGCATCGCCGACTCCTGGATCGGGAGACCCGCGGGGTCGCGTCGTCTTCATCGCAGGCAAGAAGCTGGGTGGTGCCGTCGTTCGCAATCGCTGCAAGCGGGTGATGAGGGAGATGGTGCGCCGGGCCGCCGGGCCGTGGCCGGGGAGGGACGTCGCCGTCATCGCACGACCGGGAACCCGATCCGCATCACCCGCGGAGTTGGACGGCGATCTCCAGGCCGGGCTGCGGGGGGCGGGCGTCGTGTCATGAGCGAACGTGCCCCCACCTTGGTCTCTCGAGGGCTGCGGGCGGCGGTGGTGGGCGCCATCCGAGTCTACCGGAAGGCGATCTCGCCCCTTCTGCCCCCCTCGTGCCGGTTCTACCCGACCTGCTCAGCGTATGCGCTAACATCTGTGGAGAGATTCGGTGTACTCAAGGGAGGATGGTTGGCGCTTCGGCGCATCGCGCGCTGCCACCCGTTCAACCCCGGCGGCTATGACCCCGTGCCTGACGTACAGCCTCGCAAACGATAGTGTCCTGGGTCGCGAAGCGGCCCGAGTAAGGAGGCTCGCTCAGTGGGAGCGATCTGGAGTTGGTTTCTCGGCATCATCTTCTCTGTGCTGCAGTTCTTCTATGGTTGGACCCATGACTATGGCTTCGCGATCATCCTGCTGACCCTGGTCTTCAGGCTGGCGATGATGCCGCTCACCTCCAAGCAGACGAAGTCGATGTACGAGCTGCAGGCGATCCAGCCGAAGATCAAGGCCCTGCAAGAGAAGTACAAGAACAACAAGGAAAAGCAGCAGGCCGAGATGATGAAGTTCTATCAGGACAACAAGGTGAATCCCTTCGGCGGGTGTCTGCCCCTGTTGCTCCAGATGCCGCTCTTCATCGCCCTCATCGGCGTTCTCGGCGGGACGCTGCAGAAGCCCGGCAACCTGCTGGCTCACCTGATAGCCCACCCGACGATCAGCAAGGCGTTCTGGGTGGTTCTGCCAGATATTACCAAGACTCCGCAGGCGGTCTACGTCGCCGCCGCAAAAGCAGGAGTCCTGGCTGGGATCTGGGCTGCGCTCCCCTACATGATCTTCGTCGCACTCTTCGGGCTCAGCGTCTGGCTACCGCAGTACCTGATGACGAAGGATCCGATGCAGCGTCGCACCGGGACCATCATGGCTGTGGTCATGCTCTATATCGGGTTCATCTATCCAGCCGGCGTGCTGATCTACTGGGTGACGTCCAGCGGCTGGCAGGTAGTGCAGCAGGTCTTGATGCAGCGCAAGCTTGAGCGTGCCAAGGGGGCGGAAGCCTAGCATGATGCTTACCGAGACTATCGCAGAGGGTCCTTCGGTCGAGGAAGCCGTCGACGCGGGTCTGGAGGAACTCGGCGTCCAGGCGGATGCGGCGGAGTTCGAGGTCCTTCAGGAGGCCGCGCGCGGGGTCTTCTCGTCTGGCAAGGCGGCCCGAGTCCGCGTGTGGCTGAAGCCTGACTTCGTCGAGGCCCTCTCCCGTGAGGAGCCCCAAGAGGGCGAGGAAGAGGAAGAGCTTCCCGAGGGACTTCGCGTCGAGACTGAGGTCGCGAAGCTGAGCGAGGAAGAACTGGACGGGGTCGCCGATACCGCCGTGGAGGCTATCCAGGCGATTCTCGGGGGCTTTGGGATCGAGGCCGCCATCGACGAGTACGAGGGCGACGAAGGCGAGATCATCCTCGACATCGTGTCGGGCGATCTCGGCATGCTGATCGGTCGCCACGGGAAGACACTCGACGCGCTTCAGACACTGGTCAGCGCGATCACAAGCAGGAAGATCGGCTTCCGCTACCCTGTTGTGGTCGACGTCGAGGGGTACCGCGGCCGCAGGCGCGAGAAGCTCGAGGACATGGCGCGACGCACTGCAGAGCGAGTCCACCGACAGAAGCGTGCCGTCAAGCTGCGGCCGATGACGAGCTACGAGCGGCGGATCATCCATGTCGCTCTTCGAGACGATCGGCGGGTCGTGACGGCCAGCGAGGGGGAAGAGCCGACTCGCTCCGTCGTCGTGACTCCCAAGTAGCGACTCACCGCCAAGTGGCACCCGGAGGCCCGCCTCGGCGGGCCTCCGGCGTTCGCCAAGACGGCACTGGGCGGACCCAGCCCGCTTGTTTCACGTGAAACACAGAATGGTGGCATGGTGTGTTCGCCGACCGTGTTTCACGTGAAACGCCGGCAGGCCCGCCTGCTATGATTGCGGTATGGATCCAGCAGAACGCATCTCGGCCGGTCTCTCCCGAATGGGCCTGGAAGTCACGTCGGCGCAGGCGGCACAGCTCGCGGCTCATCTGGAAGCTGTCATGGCGCAGAATCGGACGCTCAATCTTACGGCCGTGAGGCCAGAGGACGCGGTCGTCCTACACGTGCTGGACAGCTGTGCCGCCACGGAAGCGTTGACTCGAGCGCCGGCAGGTCCCTTCGCCGACATCGGCACGGGAGCAGGATACCCAGGCATTCCATTGAGCGTCTTGACCGGGCGCACTGCGGAACTCGTCGAATCCACCAAGAAGAAGGCCGAGTTCCTCCAGGAGGTCGTCGGGAGGTTGTGCCTGAATGCCACGGTCCGACCGCTTCGGGCGGAGGCGCTCGCCGTGGACCATGCAGGATCCTACGCCGCTGTCACGGCGCGGGCCGTCGCACGACTCGCTTCACTGGTGGAACTCGCCGCGCCCCTCCTCGCCATGAACGGATCGCTCATCTGCTTGAAGGGCGCGCCGAGTCAGGAGGAACTCCGCGCCGCCGACGCGGCCGCCCCATTGTGTGGGATGGGACCCGGACAGCTGTGGCCTGTCTCTGTCCCCGGCCTGGACGCCGCCCGGGTGTTGGTGATCTACCAGCGCACTGGGGGAGGGATCGCCAAGCTGCCTCGGCGACCCGGGATGGCTCAGAGCAGGCCTTTGGCATGATCCGGATGGGTTCGGGCGCGTATACTCGTGACGTCGACGAGCGGAGGGACCGTATGCAGGACCAGGCGGGACACATGGGCGATGCGGCTGAAGCGGATGCCGGAGTGGGCACGGAAGCAGCAGCTGTCGCGTCCGCGTCGTCCGCCCCGGAGCCGGAACCTTCCTCGACACAGAAGGTTCCGCTTCTTGAGGGCATCGAGGCGCCAATGCTGCCGGCGCCTCCTGCGGAGCCGCGCATCTATGACTGGAGATCGGACGAGGAGCACAGGCCCAGGCGGGTTCTGGCGGTGGTCAACCAGAAGGGCGGCGTGGGCAAGAGCACGACCGCAGTGAACCTGGCTGCCGCGCTGGGCGAGCTCGGCCAGAAGGTCCTGATGGTCGACCTCGATCCGCAGGGGAACGCCACCTCCGGGTTCGGCCTCGATAAGAACCAGCGCGAGTCATGTATCTACGATTCTCTGTTGGGCGACACGCCTCTCGCCCAGGTCATCGAGCCGAGCGAGTCGGCGAATGTCTTCGTCGCTCCGGCGACGATCCAACTCGCCGGGGCGGAGATCGAGCTTGTCTCGTCGCTGAGCCGAGAGTCGCGGCTGCGAACCGTGCTGGAGCCGGTAGAGGCGGATTTCGACTTCGTCTTGATCGACTGTCCGCCATCGCTCGGACTCCTCACGATCAACGGTCTCACGGCTGCCAGCGGCTTGATCGTGCCCGTCCAGTGCGAGTACTACGCTCTCGAGGGGCTGAGCAAGTTGCTTGACAGCGTCCGGCTGGTCAAGACACACCTGAATCCCGGGCTGGAACTGTTCGGGGCCGTGATGACGATGTTCGACTCACGCACGAAACTGTCTCAACAGGTGGTGGACGAGGTTCGGGACTTCTTTGGCGATCGGGTCTTCAGGACACTGATCCCTCGAAGCGTCCGGATCTCCGAGGCGCCGAGTCACGGCATGCCCGTTACGCTCTACGACACGACCGGGCGCGGTGCGATCGCGTACAGGGAACTGGCGAAGGAGGTGCTGCTTCGTGCCTGAGCAGAAGCGTGGTCTGGGACGTGGTCTTGCCGCACTGATACCGGGCGGCGCGGAGATGACTGCCGAGACCGCGACCGAATTGGCGGTGACGGCCATCGCTCCGAATCCCGACCAGCCCCGCAGCTTGATCAGCCAGGACGCCATCGACGAACTCGCCGATTCGATCGGGAAGGTCGGTGTCCTGCAGGCCATCATCGTCCGGCCGCTCGCCGACGGCTATCAGATCATCGCTGGGGAACGGCGTTGGCGCGCCGCGAAGGCCGCGGGTCTGTCCAAGGTTCCCGTGCGGATCATGGAGTCCGGGGACATCGAGTCGCTCGAATTGGCGCTGATCGAGAACCTTCAGCGCCAGGATCTGAACCCGATGGAGGAGGCCCGAGGGTACCGCCGGCTCATCGCGCACCATGAGATGACGCAGGCAGAACTCGCCGAGCGTGTGTCGAAGTCGCGCTCGGCCGTTGCGAACACGCTGCGACTCCTCGATCTGCCGGACGAGATTCAGGAGATGATCGGCGACGACGGGCTAACAGCCGGACACGCGCGCGCAGTACTCAGCATCCCGGACGACGAGCGTCGTCTCAGCCTGGCGAGGAAGATAGTGCACGAAGGTCTGTCGGTCAGGGCGGCTGAGTCGATCGCGCGTCTCCTGAGCGCCGGTGGGAGTTCGGAGCACGCGCCGAGACTGGCCGCGCCGAAGGCGTACAAGGTCGTGGCGCGCAAGCTACGGCGCTTCCTGGGAACTGCCGTTCGAGTCAGAGAGAGCGCCGGCCGCAGCCGCATAGAGATCGACTTCCAGGGCGAGGACGAGCTCGAACGGATATACGGACTTCTCGCAGATCGTGCGGGCAACGGGGAGGCGATGTAGGGTGATGCGCCGACTGGAATATTTTGGCATTGGCTGTCTTGTGGGTATCGCCGCGGGGATCATCTTCGGATTGCTCCTTGCCCCGTTCAGCGGCGGGGAGATGCGCCGGCTCCTGGCCACCCGGACGCGCCGCGCCGTCGAGGTCGCCCGCGACGTGGCCGACCGCGCCGAGGTGACCGCCGAGGCGCTCGGAGAGCGCGTCGATCACTACCTCGGCCGCGACGAAGAGGTCGCCTGGCGCAAGGTCCGAGAGATCCGCGAGGGAGTCGAGCGCTACACCCAGGCACAGCCTCTCTAGGGCGGTGTCAGGGCGCTCCGCTACGCTGCTGCTTCGTGCGACTCTTGCGGGCGAAGGAGCGACGTGTCGCTGAGGCTTGTGACGGGACCGCCCAACTCGGGCAAGACGGGTCGCGTCTACGACCTGCTGCGCTCGGCGCTGACGGCACCGCGTTTCGATGCCGCCGACATTGAGCGCATCCGCAACCAGGTGCTGTCGAGCTTGCGGCGGGAGTCCACCAACCCGACATCGCTTGCGGGCAAGAAATTCCTCGAAGTCGCCTACGGCAGTCATCCCTACGGCCGCGGCGCCAACGGAACGCTGGAGAGCGTGCCAACCATCACGGTCGAGGACCTGCGCGCCTATACCGGGCAGGTGATCGCCAGGGATACCTTGCGCATCGCCGTGGTCGGCGACATCGATCCCGATACGCTCGGCAAGCTGCTCGACAAGACCTTTGGCGGCCTGCCGGCCAAGGGCAACCTCACGCCGGTTGCCGACGTCATCGCGTCAAAGCCGCCACAGCGCGCGTTCGTTCCGCTCGACGTGCCGCAGACCGTCGTGACGTTCGGCGGCCCCGGCATCCTTCGCCACGATCCGGATTTCATGGCCGGCTATGTCGTCAACCACATTCTCGGCGGCGGCGGGTTGTCCTCGCGGCTCTATCGCGAGGTGCGCGAGAAGCGCGGCCTTGCCTACTCCGTCTATGAATCGCTGATGTGGATGGATCACTCCGCGCTGTTCATCGGCAACACCGGCACGCGCGCAGACCGCGCCGGCGAGACCATCGACGCCATCGAGCAGGAAATCCGCCGCATCGCCGAGGAAGGCCCGACCCAGAAGGAGCTGGACGACGCCAAATCGTACCTGAAGGGCTCGCAGATGCTGGCGCTCGATACCTCCTCCAAGCTGGCGCAGGCCCTGCTGCAGTATCAGCTCGACAAGCTGCCGATTGATTACATCGAAAAGCGCAACGCGCTGGTCGACGCCGTGACGCTGGAGGAC
>Ga0118677_10013359_pt1 | contig 11818 bp, 10 predicted proteins | sample AliMusrvi5mmetaG_FD_86154 | JGI IMG/M metagenome (GOLD analysis project Ga0118677, IMG submission 86154) | reverse complement strand
CGGCTTTACCGCCGGACGCGGCCTCCCACGGGTTGATGTCAACCGGCTTGTAGCCTTCCAGCTGCATCGCTTCGGCTTCGAGGCGGCCGGGGAAATGGCCGGCGCGACCCTGAGCGTCGGGGACTCCGGACGCCCGCAGAAACCAGTTATTGACGGCGTCGCGCCAGACCTGCGCCTGGCCCGCCTGATAGTTCAACTGCGCGAGGACTTCACTAAAGCGCTGGTCGTCCACGCGGCCCCGCAACGCCTCCCACTCGCGGGGAAAGCCTTCGGCGGCGGCAGCGCCTTCGTAGTGCGAGTCGTAGAGCGACTGGATCACGGTTTTGCCGGAGTGCAGCTTGTGGGTGTAGGGGACGTGGTGAAAGAAGAGCAGCAACTCATCCGGGCACGTCTTTTCCGATTCGTAGATTTTGGCCACGGGATCGCGGTACTGCCCGGCATAGCCGGTGCCGGTGGCGACGGAACGGTCCATGCCGACGCCCTTCTCGTCGGCGCGATGCCACTGGCCCCAGCCGTTGCGCTCCGAGGCTTCCACGGCCACGGAGTAGTGGTTGCCGACGATATCGGTCAGGGTCTGGAGCCCGAGCGGCCCGGTGTAGTTTTCGTAGGTCCGCCAGGATTTGAGTTGCAGGCCGGCGATGGTTTGCACGACTTTCGGATCGGCGCCGAAGGTGAGTTTGGTCCATTCGTCCGCGATGCGTTCCGAGGTGAGGTCGGGATTCCAGGCGAGACGTCCGAAGCCATACAGATTGGCCTGCGAGAGATGGTTGCCGAACCAGTTGGGGGACAAGCCAACGTTGGTGACGCCCACAAAGCCGCCGGCGGGACGGTGGAACGTCTTGCCGGCCGCGAGGGCTTTGACCGGCGTGGCGCCCGTGGTGGCGTGCTCGTCGAAATCCAGCACCTGTTTCCACTGGGGCACAAGGAAGACCATGTGGCGGGCCTGGCCCATATACTCCTGGGTGACCTGCAATTCGATGGCCTGGCTGGTTTTTTCGAGAGCGCCGAAGAGGGGAGAGGCGGGCTCGCGCACCTGGAAATCGATGGGACCGTTTTTGATCTGGATCACGACGTTCTCATCGAACTGGCCGTCGAGGGGTTTGAAGTTGTCGTAGGCGGCCCGAGCGCGGTCGTTCTTCGGATTGTTCCAGTCCATGTGGTGGTCATAGACGAAGCCCCGGTAGAGCAGCAGCCCGCCATGAGGCTTCAGCGCGCGGGCCACCACGTTGGCGGCGTCGGCATGCGTTCTGCCATACGCGGAAGGGCCGACACGGCCTTCGGAATCGGCTTTGAGGACGAAGCCCGCGAGATCCGGCACGGCCTTGTACAAGCCGTCGGCGGTGGTCTTCCACCACTGGGCGACTTTGGGGTCGACGGGGTCGAAGGTGTCGAGTCCGCCGGGATTTTTGGGACTGCCGAAGTCCACGGAAATGGCCACACGGACGCCCCACGGCCGGAAGGCGGCGGCGATGCGGGCAATCTGCGGGATGAAGTCTTTGGAAAGGATCACGGGATTGGCGTTGACGTTGTCGATGGTGCAGGCGTTGATGCCGATGGAGGCGAGCAGGCGGCCGTAGTCGCCGACGCGGGAGAGGTCCTCACGGACACGCCCGGCTTCCCAGAAGATGGAGCGGCCGCCGTAGCCACGCTCGATGGAGCCGTCGAGGTTGTCCCACTGGTTGATCCAGCGGATGGGCGCGTAAGGGGTCTGTTTCTCGTCGAGGGTGGCCAGGGAATCTCCGGCGGCGATTTTGCGGAGCAGCGCGAAGGCACCGTAGAGAGCGCCGCGCTCGTCGCCACCGGTGATGGTGATTCCGCGCGCGCCTCCCCTCGTGACGGTTTTCAGGACATAACTGTCGGCGGCGAGGGATTTCGAGGTTTCGAGGCGAATGGCGGCCTCTTGTGACGCGCCATCCTCCGCGCGCAGAGTGCGGCCGAGCATCCCGCGGACGCCGCGCACCAGTTCGTTCCGGGCGTTGACGAGGAGCGGGGACGTGCTCTCGATGGTAACGGCCGCGGGCAGGGCGGCGCGCGCCTGGCGGAGGGCTTCGCCTTCCAGCGGGGCATAGCGCAGCCAGGCGTCGTAGCCGGTTTCCGCCTGCAGGCCGGTGATGAGGAACAGAAAAACAGACAGACGAAGGCGCACGGGAGATTCTCCAGAGTAGATGGACGGATTGACGCGCTACTGATTCACGCCGGAAGCCAGATAGCCTCCATCGACGGCGATGCATTGGCCGGTGAGATAACTCGCGGCATCGCTCGCGAGCAGCACGGCGGTTCCCACCAGTTCTTCGGGGCGGCCGAAACGGGCCATGGGGGTGCGGGCCATCAGTTCCTGGCCGCGCGGCGTGCCGGAAATCAGGTGCCGGTTCAGTTCGGTAGGAAAGATGCCGGGCGCGATGGCGTTGACCGAAATGCCGTCTTTGGCCCACTCGACGGCCAGGCTGCGGGTGAGCGAGAGCAGCGCGGTTTTGGCGGCGCAGTACGCCGCGACTTCCTGAAACGCCAGGTGTGAGCCGAGCGAGGCGATGTTGATAATCCGCCCGCGGCCACTCGCCTTGAGCGCATGATAGAACGCCTGGAAGCAGCGCAGGGCACCGGTCAGATCGGTATCGAGAAGCGAGTTCCACTCGTGGTCCGTGACGGCGGTGGTGGGCTTGCGGAACGTGTAGCCCGCCGCGTACACCAGAATGTCGGTGCGCCCATATTCCGCGAGCACCGTCTGCTGAAAGGACGCTACGCTGTTGTGGCTGGTAACGTCGCACGGCAGATTCACGGCGCGGCGTCCGGTGGGGATCACGGTCGCGCCGTGATCTTTCAGGCCAACCGCGATCGCGTGCCCGATCCCGGAAGTGCCCCCGATGACGACGGCCACGCGGCCGGTCAGATCGAAACAGGTCGCCATTTAGAAAGGCACCGGGACGGGGCGGGAGTCGTGCTGATCTGCCCAACGGTCATTGGGGAGAATAGGGGTCCAGCCGGGGCGGCCGGGATCCTGATCGTACGGGTAGCCGCCGAGGCGCTTGTAGAGTTCGTTGTACTCGCGGAGTTTGTCGCGGTTGAGTTTGACGCCCAGGCCCGGGCCGGTGGGCACCTGGATGGCTCCGCCTTCGTAGGGCATCAGGCCGCCTTCGATGATGTCGTCCGTGAGGTGATGATAGTGGGCGTCGGCGGCGAACGAGAGGTTGGGAAGAACGGCGCCGAGGTGCAGCATGGTGGCAAGCTGGATGCCAAGTTCGCCGGAGGAGTGCACGGCCACGCCGATCTGGAACGTCTCGCAGATGCCGGCGGCTTTGACGCAGGGGCGAATGCCGCCCCAGAAGGTGGTGTCGAGCAGGATGACGTCGACGGCGGTGTTCAGAATATTCGCGGCGAGTTGCTCGAAGTTCACGACCACGGTGTTGGTGGCGAGCGGGATGCGGACCATCTCGCGGGTGCGGCGCATGCCGTTCAGGCCGTAAACGGGATCTTCGAAGTAGTCGTTGCGAAGGTCTTCGATGGCCTGGCCGAAGCGGATGGCCTGCTCGGTGGACCAGACGCCGTTGGGGTCGAAGCGGTAGGAATCGCCGGGGAGGGCGGCGGCCAGCGCGCGGTAGGCTTCCAGTTCGTAATCGGGATGGAAGACGCCGGCCTTGAGCTTGTGGGAGCGGAAGCCGAAGCGCTGTTTGAGGGACAGGGCGTTTTCGACCAGTTGATCGATGGTGCGGACTTCGCCGGCGCCGGTCCGCGGATTCGGATAGCGGAAGAAGCAGTAAGCGGCGAAGGGCACGCGATCGCGCAGGCGGCCTCCCAGGATGTCGCAGACGGGCAAGCCCCAGGCCTGGCCCAGGATGTCGAGGCAGGCGAATTCGAGAGCGGCGAGCACCTGCGTACGGTTGTTGTAGAGCGAGGCCGTGGGATTGGCGATGAGGAAGCGCATCTCCTCCAGACGGGCCGGGTCGTGGCCGACCAGATAGCCTTTCATGGCGCGGAACACCGCTTCGGCGGACTCGCCGCCGCCCCCCATTTCGCCCAGGCCGACGAGGCCGTTGTCCGTTTCCACCTCCACGATGGTGCGCACGAAGCGGCCCCAATGGCAGCCGTTGGCATGGCGCAGGGGGGCTTCGAGAGGCACCGTGACGGTGGTGGCCCGGATATCCGTTATCCGCATAATCTGATTTATGTTACAGGACGGGTGGATTTTCCGTTTCGCTGAAAACTTTTGTTACGTATTGAGGTGTTTCACTCACAATGCGATGTGAACGTTATCACTTCGAAAAGGAAACTCACCTTGAAAAAACTCAACGTTACTCTTGTCTGCGTGCTGATGCTCGGTGTACCGGCGGCAATCCGGCTCGCGGGAGCTTCGGCGCCGAAGGTCACCTGCGATACCTGCCCGGTTTCGGGAATCGACCCGAAAGCCTCCACGCCGTTCGCGAAAGCCGATACGAGCCAGGGCTGTAAGACCCGCACCAAGCTTGGGTTTCCGGTTCCCGATCCGAAGTGCACGCCGGGGGCGATCAATCCGACGGTGACTCTGGAAGTTCTGCAAAATCCATCGTTTAAGACCGGCTGTATTCGGGATTGCGCGACAAAGGAGACAGATAAGAACGTCACGTACGGCTTCTATTCGATCCCGCATCCGAAGGTCAACACGGGAGAAAACCAGGTTTGCGAACTGGACCATCTGGTTTCACTCGAACTGGGCGGCGCCGATACGCTGGACAACATCTGGCCGCAGTGCGGACCGGCCAGTGAGACGGATCTGAACAGGCGTTACTTCAAACAGAAAGACCTGGTGGAGAATTATCTGGCGGCGCGGGTGAAGAGCGGGAAGATGAAGCTGGCGGACGTGCAGAAGGGGATCGCGACCGATTGGACCCAGTATTTACAGCAGGCAAAGAAATTCTGCGTGGGCAATCCGATCACCTGCGGCATCGCGAAACCGGCCCAGCCGGGGCTTTAGCGCACCGGGAGGTTACCGTTCGCCCCACTTGAGCTTCTGGCGCAACACGTCGAAGAAGGTCTTGTGGGGCGGGCGGACAAGCAAGACATCGAAATCCGAGACCACGCACTCGACGGAATCGCCCACTTCGAGGGGGCTTCCGATCTGCCCGTCCACGGTGAGAAACGCTTCTTCTTCCCGCGCCCTGTTCACCACGCGAACGCCCATTTCCGCCGGGATGATGAGCGGGCGGTTGGTGAGGGTGTGCGGGCAAATGGGCGTGAGGCAGAGGGCATTCACGGTGGGATAGATGATGGGGCCGCCGGCGGCGAGCGAGTAGGCCGTGGAACCGGTGGGTGTGGCGATGATGAGGCCGTCCGCCTTGTATTGCGAGATGAAGCTGTCGCCGATCCAGGCTTCCAGATCGACGATGCGGGCGATGGAGGACTTCGCGATCACCACGTCGTTCAGCGCCTGATATTCGGCCACCAGGACGCCTTCCCGGATCAGCGACACCTTCAGCATCTTGCGGCGCGTGACCCGCGGGGTGCCGGAGAGCACGCGCTGCAGTTCGGGGAAGAAATCCTCGATGGTGATAGCGGTGAGAAAGCCGAGGCCGCCCAGGTTGACGGCGAGAATCGGGATGGAGCGGTTGCCCACGGCGCGGGCGGCGGAGAGCAGGGTGCCATCGCCGCCGAGGACGATGGCGAGATCGCAGCCCTCCGGCACATGGTGGCGGTCGAGTCCCATCAGCATGCCGGCGTAGTGCGCGGTTTCGGTATCAAAGCGGGCTTCAATGTCGCGCTGGGCCAGCCAGCCGAGCAGTTCCGGCACGAGCTTCACGGCTTGCGCGGAGTTCGGCTTGGCAAAGATGGCAACTTTGCGGACTGTCAACTTATCTTGCATATAAGAGGAACTCCTTGTTGCCTTCAGCCCCGGTAATCGGACTGTCCATGATGTCGGCGGCGAGGCCGAAGTCTTCCACGCAGGCCTTCAGTTTGGCGCAGGATTCCAGATGCTGCGCGGGGTCGCGCACAATGCCGCCTTTGCCCACCTGGCCCTTTCCCACTTCGAACTGTGGTTTCACGAGTATAACGAGACGGCGGCTCTCCGGCTTCAGCACGCGCACCATGGCGGGGACGATCAGCGTGGCGGAGATGAAGCTGACGTCGCAGACGGAGAGGTCGACGGACTCGCCGAGGTCGGACAGATCGACGTAGCGGGCGTTGACGCCTTCGTGCACGGCGACGCGCGGGTCGTTGCGGAGTTTCCAGTCGAGCTGGCCGGTGCCGACGTCGATGGCATGGACGCGCGCCGCGCCGGATTGCAGCAGGCAGTCGGTGAAGCCACCGGTGGAGGAGCCGAAATCGGCGCAGACGAAACCGGTGACGTCGATTTGGAAACGGGCGAGCGCGGCTTCGAGCTTCAGGCCGCCGCGGCTGGCGTAGCGGAGTTTCGAGAGCGCTTCGACGCGATCGCCATCGGCGACCATCTGGCTGGCTTTGCTCGCTTTTTGCCCGTTCAGCAGGACTTCGCCGGCCATGATGAGCGCCTGCGCTTTTTCGCGCGTCCCGGTAAGACCGTGCCCGACCATCCAGAGATCGAGACGAAGTTTCGGCATTTTCAAAGTGTTCCGGGCCGGCGTGTTCAGGACTTCCGCTGCACGATCAGGTCGGCGATTTCATGCAGCCGGATGGCGCGGCCGCCAAAAGGAGCGAGGGCCTCATGCGCTTCGCGGCAATGCTGCTGGGCCATATCGCGCGAGGCATCGAGGCCATAGACGGCGGGGAAGGTGATCTTGCCCTGCGCGACATCTTTGCCGGCGGTTTTGCCGAGCGCGGCGGAAGATTCCTCAATGTCGAGAATGTCGTCCACGATCTGGAAAGCCAGGCCGATATGCTCGCCGTAGCGGGAAATGGCGTCGAGTTGCGGGGCGCTGCCGCCCGCCGCGATGGCGCCCATGCGGACGCTGGCGCGCAGCAGGGCGCCGGTCTTCGCGCGATGGATGCGGTCCAGCAGTTCGGCGGTGGGCGGCTGGCGTTCGCCTTCGATGTCGGTTACCTGGCCGCCGATCATGCCTTCCACGGTGCCGGAGGCGAAGGCGAGTTCCTCGATGAGCGCGAGTTTGCGCGCGGGCTCGAGGCCCTGGATCCGCGTGAGTGTCTGCATCGCCAGCGTGAACAGCGCGTCGCCCGCAAGGATGGCCATCGCGTCGCCGAAGACTTTGTGGTTGGTCAGTTTGCCGCGGCGGTAGTCGTCGTTATCGAGCGCCGGCAGGTCGTCGTGAATCAGCGAATAGGTATGGATCATCTCGAGCGAACAGGCCGCTTCGAGAGCGCCGGGGGCGTCGTCCGCGATCGAGGCGGCGGCCTGCAGACAGAGCACCGGGCGGATCCGTTTACCGCCCGCGAACAGGCTGTAGCGCATGGCGCGATGGATCGTTTCGGGGAGCGCGGATTCGGGGGGAGTGAAACGGTCCAGGGCTTCGTCGATGAGTCGCTGCTGCCCGTTGAGGAATTCGGCGAGAGAGATCATTTCTCGGGCCGGAACGGTTCCGGCTGGTAAACGCCCTCTCTGCGGATCAGCGCTTCGACGCGGGTTTCCGCCTCTTCGAGTTGTTTGCGGCAGGTGTCGCTGAGCGACATGCCGCGCGAGAAGAGTTCGAGCGAGCGGTCGAGCGGCAGGTCGCCGGCTTCGAGCGCTTTCACGACTTTTTCGAGTTCGTCCAGACTGGCCTCAAAGGTGACGCCGGTATCGATTCCCTGTGTGTTGCCGGGAGCCATTCGCAGGGATTCCTGACCTTCTTCCATTCCCCGTCATTCTATCGTGGCGGCGGAAACGATTACGCGACCTGCAGAATGAGGCACTTCAGGTAGTGCGTTTCCGGGACGGTGAGCAGGATGGGGTGGTCGTGCGCCTGGGTGCGGCGTTCCAGCACGCGGAGGCTGCGGCCGGCGTCGAGCGAGGCTTCGGCCAGGATGGAGAGGAGCATGCCTTCGCTCATGTGGTGGGAGCAGGAGTTCGTGACCAGGATTCCGCCGGGCTGCAGCAGTTTCAGAGCGCGCAGGTTGATGTCCTTGTAACCGCGGGTCGCGCCGTCGAGCTGGGAGCGGGATTTCGCGAAGGCGGGCGGGTCGAGGACGATGGTGTCGAAGGTGCGATGGGCGTTGGCGTAGCTCGACAGGAGTTCGAAGGCGTCGGCCTCCCGGAACGAGATGTTTTCCACGCCGTTGGCCTGGGCGTTGATGCGCGCGGTGGCGAGGGCGGCGGCGCTGGAATCCACGGCTTCCACGTGGTCGCAGGTGCGGGCCAGGTGTAGCGCGAAACCGCCGGTGCAGGTGAAGCAGTCGAGCGCTTTGCCGTGGCCGTACGCGGCGGCGGCGAGATAGTTTTCGCGCTGGTCGAGAAAGACGCCGGTTTTCTGGCCGTGCAACAGATCCGCTTCCAGACGGAAGCCGTTCATCATGAGCGGCACGGGTCCGTCGAGTTCACCGGAAAGCAGGCGGATTTCGCGCGACAGTTCTTCGAGCGTCCGCACGGCGGCATCGTTGCGGGCGACGATGGCGCGCGGTTCGAACTGCTCCTGCAGCGCCGCCTTGATGGCCGGCAGCGCGCGGTCCATCCCCTGGTCGAGCGCCTGGACGGAGAAGCAGTCGTGATAGCGATCGATGATCAGCCCGGGCAGGAAATCGGCCTCGGCGTAAACCAGGCGGTACGCGGTGGAATCGGTAACCACCTGTTCGCGGAACAACTGCGCGGCGGCGATGCGTTCGGCGATATCGAAGATCTCGCCGGCCCGCGTAAGCCTGCGCAGGACGATCTGAGAGGCCGCGCTGTAGTGGGCGAGGCCGAGCATCTTGCCGCGGTGGTCGATGACGCGGACCACGTCGCCGGGGCTGGCTTTCGCGATGGCCGTGACGTCGGAGCGGAAGATCCAGGGGTGCCCGTCGTCAAACCGGGCCGCGCCTTTGCGGGAGACACGTACTTCGGGCAGTGCCGCTTGGTAGTCCAAGTTCTTATGATCTCAGTCTCCTGTTACGGCCGGGGGCGGGTCTGGCAAACTGGGATGTTGATGAGCGCACCCTTTCACTACGCGATGTGTAATGAGGCCTTTGAAGGCCAGCCGTTCGATGAGGTGTGCAGGCTGCTGCGCCGCGCCGGGTATGAAGGCATTGAGATCGCGCCGTTCACGCTGGCGGCGGATCCTCTCGATATCGCGCCGGCGCAGCGCGCGGAGTACCGGTCGGTGATGGCGGGCGAGGGACTTCGCTTCGTCGGTCTGCACTGGCTGCTGGTGACGAAGAAACCGATTCACGTCTCCACGCCGGACCGCGATCTGCGGGAGCGCAGCTGGCAGCACGTCCGGAATCTGGTCGATCTGTGCGCCGATCTGGCGGGAAACGGGGAGTCGAACGGGGTCATGGTTTTCGGCTCGCCGAAACAACGTTCCTCCACCGGCGGACTGACGGCGGCGGAAGCGCGCCGCAATTTCGTGGATGGCCTGGCAAGCGTGGCGCCGCACGCGGCGGAGCGCGGCGTCACCATCCTGATGGAAGCCCTGCCGTTTTCGCAGAGCGACGTGGTGCATACGCTGGCGGAAGCGGCGGAGGTGGTGCGGGAAATCGGCAGCCCCGGCGTGCGGACCATGTTCGATACGCACAACGCGGAGGACGAAACCGAGGCCCATGGCGCGCTGATTGAAAGATATTACGACGTCATCCGGCACGTTCACGTAAATGAAATGGACGGGCGTCATCCCGGCACCGGAACCTATGATTTCGCGGAACTTTTCCGCGTTCTGAACCGGCTGGGATATGACAAATGGATTTCACTCGAAGCCTTCGATTTCTCTTATGGGGGTGAAAAAATCGCCTCTGATACGATTAAATATTTGAAACTACAGGAAGAAATCGTGAAAAGAGACTCGAAATGAGCGGAAATTTTCTGGTGACGGGGGGCGCGGGGTTTATCGGTTCCGCGCTGGTTCGGGGACTGCTGCGCGAGGGCGCGGGCCGGGTGGTGGTGGTGGACAATCTGTTGTCCGGACACCGGCGGAATCTGGATGAAGTGAGCGGTTCGGTCGAGTTTCATGAGACCGATATACGGGATTACGAGGCGCTGCGGGCGGCGATGACCGGTGTGGAGACGGTGTTCCACGAAGCGGCGATCCCGTCGGTGCCGCGGTCGATCCGCGAGACCCTGCCGTCGCACGACGTCAATATCAACGGGACTTTCAATGTGCTGCGCGCCGCCAAAGACGCGGGCGTGCGCCGGGTGGTTTACGCGGCTTCCTCGTCGGCTTACGGCGACACGCTGGTGCTCCCGAAGGTGGAGACGATGCAGACCAGCCCGAAGTCGCCTTATGCGGCGCAGAAACTGATGGGCGAGTATTATATGTCCGTTTGGGCGTCCTGCTTCGGTCTGGAGACCGTCAGCCTGCGGTATTTCAATGTGTTCGGTCCGCGGCAGGATCCGTCGAGCCCATATTCGGGCGTGCTGTCGCTGTTCATGAAAGCGATTCTGGACCGGTCCTGCCCCACTATTTTCGGGGACGGCGAGCAGTCCCGCGATTTCACTTACGTGGAAGACGTGGTGGCGCTGAATCTGAAAGCCGCGCAGGCGCCGGCGTCGGTATCCGGTCGCGTTTTCAATGGCGGCAATGGCGGGCGCATCACGCTGAACCAGGCATGGACGCTGCTGCAGGAGATTGAAGGCGTGCACATTCCGGCCAACTACGGCCCTCCCCGGGAGGGCGACGTGCGCGACTCCCAGGCGGACACCACGCAGGCGGTGGAATATCTGGGACACGCTCCGCAGTACTCGTTCGAGCAGGGAATGCGGGCCACGCTCGAGTGGTATCGCGCGACCCGCTGAGAATTAATTCTCGACTTCGAAACCGATGGTTCGCGCGTACTGTCCGCCGGTGGCGTCCAGCGCGTTGACCTGCAGTTGATAAGAGCCGGCGGCGAGTTCCGCGAGTGGAATGCGCAGGCCGAACGGAACGGCGGGGTTGCCCGGCTGGCCGGGAGCGCTGAGGCGGATCACGCCGTAATCCTTGTTGAGTTTGCCGGTCTTGCCGTCGAGCAGGAGCATCTGCACGCCCATCGCAGGGTATTCTTTCTGGTCCGGCACGGTGAGCGCCGGCTCATAAAGTTCGGCGTAAATAAAGCCGGTTTCCGATTTGTGGAAACTCTTCGCGCCGGTCGGCGTGATGCGAACGCCGTTGACGAGCAGGGGCACCAGATCCTCCAGCAATTCCGCGTCGAAGCCGACGCCCACGGCGTTGGCGGGGCGGGCCGATTTGCTGAGAGCCAGGCCGCTCAGGAAGAATTTCGCGGGCTCCCAGGGCTCAATGGTCACCGGCAGTTCCAGTTTCCCGAAGGCATTCGCGGCCGTGCTGAACACCACTTTCAGCGCATAGGTGCCAGAGGCCATCTCGAACTGTTTTTCGTAATGGAAGGGCTTTTCTGTGAAAGCCTCCACCTGTTTTTTGTCGTCCAGCACGAGTTTGACGTTGTCACTGAAGCGCGCGCCCACGCCGCCGTCCGGCAGGTAGGCGATGCCGATGACGTTCATGTTCATCTGGAACTTGCCCTTCTCTTTGGTGAACGTGAGCGCGTCGCCGGGGATGTCGAGCGTTGCGCTGACGCGTGCGGTATTCGGCGAAATATAGAAAAACGGCGCCTGCATGGAAGCTTTGATGGTCGGCGTGGCGCCCGCGGTCAGGCGCGCTTCGAGTTCGCGCTGCGTGGGCGTGCCGGAGAGAACGTCCTGCGTTTTGGCGTCGCAGTAGCCGGTCCGGTAGCGAGCGGTGGCGCCGCCGCGATCCACCTTGAGCTTGATGGTGTGGCAGGCGCCTGGCTCGAGTTCCTTGGTGGGGACGTAGCCCAGGAT
>Ga0118677_10013358_pt1 | contig 11818 bp, 9 predicted proteins | sample AliMusrvi5mmetaG_FD_86154 | JGI IMG/M metagenome (GOLD analysis project Ga0118677, IMG submission 86154) | reverse complement strand
GAAAAAGAGTTATTATGTTAAGCAATCTTAAATTTTTATCTATTTGGAGGTCTGAATTATGGCAAAAGTTATTGTTGACTGGAAAACACTATTTGATTTCGTGGAAGACGCATTTGTCGGCGTTGGCGTTCCGCGCGAGGACGCGAAGATCTGTGCCGATGTTTTGCTGGAGTCCGATAAGAGGGGTATTGAATCCCACGGTGTAAACCGCTTCAAACCCATCTATATTGACAGAATCAACATTGGTATTCAAAACCCTGTGACAAATTATGAAATTATCCGCGAAACCCCGACCACTGCGGTTGTCGACGGCCATGACGGTATGGGGCAGGTTATCGGCTTCAAGGCAATGTCACTGGCAATCGAAAAAGCAAAGAAATACGGCATGGGCATGGTTGCGGTGCGCAACTCCTGCCATTATGGTATCGCAGGTTACTACTCCACCATGGCAAGCAAAGCGGGCATGATCGGCATAACCGGCACAAACGCCCGCCCGTCAATTGCGCCGACCTTCGGTGTGGAGAATATGCTCGGCACAAACCCGCTGACCATCGGTTTCCCGACCGATGAAGAATTTGACTTCAACATTGACTGCGCGACCTCTATCACACAGCGCGGCAAGCTCGAATACTATTCAAGAATCGGCAAAGCCACTCCCTCCGGCATGGTTATCGGCAGAGACGGCGAGCCGAAAACAGACACAGACCAAATCCTGAAGGATTTGAACACCGGCGAAGCGGCACTGGCACCTTTGGGCGGCATCGGCGAAGAGCTGGCCGGCTACAAGGGTTACGGCTACGCGACTGTTATTGAGGTTCTTTCCTCCGCTCTCGCGCAAGGCAACTACATGAAGATGCTCACCGGCATGAAGGACGGCAAGCCCGTGCCTTACCATCTCGGCCATTTCTTTATCGCAATCGATACTGAAGCCTTCATGGGCCTCGAGGAATTCAAGAAAACAGCCGGCGATATTCTCCGTGAGCTTCGCGCCTCCGAAAAGGCACCAGGCCATGACCGTATCTTCACCGCAGGCGAAAAAGAATATGACGTATGGCTTGAGCGCAAAGATTCCGGCGTACCGATTAACGACGCGGTTCAGCTCGAATTCATTAAAGTCCGCGATCAGCTGGGGCTTACAAAATACAAGTTCCCATGGGAAAATTAGATTTTAGATGTTAGATACTAGATGCTAGATAACGAGAATGAAACGGTGTGTCTTCCTTAGACGCTAGATATTAGACTGTAGATTAAAAAAGGCGCACTCTGTGTTCCACCAGCACACCAAATCTTCTGACCACTGACCACTGACCACTATAAAAAAAGGAATGGTAAATAATTATGGATTATGCAAAAGAATCTCTGCGGCTTCACTATGAGTGGAAGGGCAAGCTTGAAGTTACCGCCCGCGCCACGGTAAAAAACAAGGAAGAGCTTTCACTGGCTTATACCCCCGGCGTTGCCCAGCCCTGCCTTGAAATTCAAAAGAACGTAGATTTAAGCTATGAATTAACACGCCGCTGGAACCTTGTCGCTGTCGTAACGGACGGCACCGCGGTTTTGGGTCTCGGCGATATCGGCCCGGAAGCCGGCATGCCGGTTATGGAAGGCAAATGTGTGCTTTTCAAAGAATTCGGCGGCGTTGACGCCTTCCCTCTTTGCATCCGCTCCAAAGAAGTTGACGATATCGTCAACACGGTTGCGCTCCTAGCGGGCAGCTTCGGCGGCGTTAATCTGGAAGATATCTCCGCCCCCCGCTGCTTTGAAATTGAGCGCAAGCTGAAAGAAAGATGCGATATTCCGATTTTCCACGACGACCAGCACGGCACAGCCGTGGTCTGCATGGCAGCCGTTATCAACGCGCTTAAGTTTGTTAAAAAAGATTTGATTGACTGCACAGTGGTCTTCAGCGGAGCCGGCGCGGCGGGTGTCGCGATAGCGAAGCTGTTCACATCCCTTGGCGTGAAGGATATTATCATGGTTGACCGCAAAGGCATTGTCTGCGACGGCGATGTCCTCACCCCGGCTAAGCAGGAGCTTGCCGATTTCACCAACAAAGGCCGTATGAGGGGCACACTTGCGGACGCTATGAAAGGCTCGGATATCTTCATCGGCGTTTCGGCCCCCGGTATTGTCAGCGAAGAAATGGTCAGCTCCATGAACGAAGGCGCGATTGTTATGGCTATGTCCAACCCGACACCGGAAATTATGCCCGACCTTGCCATTAAAGCAGGCGCCAAAGTTGTCGGCACAGGCCGCAGCGACTTCCCGAACCAAATCAATAACGTACTCGCCTTCCCCGGCATTTTCAGAGGCGCGCTGGATGTTAGAGCGAGCGACATAAACGAAGCGATGAAGATTGCCGCCGCAAAAGCGATAGCCTCCCTCGTTTCGGACGAAGAACTCACTGCCGATTATATCTTACCGAAGGCTTTTGACCCAAGAGTAGGCAAAACAGTCGCCGCAGCGGTTGCGCAGGCAGCGAAAGATTCGGGCGTAGCAAGAATCAAAGGCTAATTTAATTAAAATAGCATTGAGGGAGTAGCGTTGATTAATAATCGGCATACTCCCTCAAATTAAATTATCAGACAAGGGAGATTATACAATGCTCAAATCCGTTATTTTCGACATGGACGGCGTGCTGATCGACTCAGAGGAAGCTGTAACCCTCGCCGCGATGGAAGCGCTTCGATCTTGGGGAATTCACGCCGAATTCGACGACTTCAAGCAGTTCACCGGCATGGGTGAAAACAAGTTCATCGGCGGTGTCGCGGCGAAATACGGCGTACCCTACACCTTTGATATGAAAGACAAGACCTATGAAATATATGTCGCAACAGCGGCGGAGCGCGTGCAGGTTTACCCCTGGTCAAAAGAAGTGCTGACCGGCATGGCAAAACGCGGCATAAAAATCGCGCTTGCCTCCGCCGCGGACTATACAAAAGTGGCATGCAACCTGAAATGCATCGGCGTTGACCCGGGCATTTTTTCCGCGATTGTCACGGGCAGCGATGTCGAGCATAAAAAGCCGCACCCCGAAATCTTTTTGACAGCCGCGAAAAACGCAGGTTTTAAGCCTACGGAAACACTGGTTGTTGAGGACGCGCTTTCCGGCGTAAAGGCCGCAAAGGCGGCGGGCATGCTTTGCCTTGCGCTCACCACTTCCTTTGATGAGCAGGCGTTAAAAGAAGCCGGTGCTGATTTTGTTTCGGCAAAACTCAACGATATTTTTGAACTTATTGAAAGGTGCGGTGACTGATGAGCATTGAAATGATACCATTCGGAACAGCAAATGACTGTAAAGCTGTTGAGCTTTACACTATAAAAAACAATGCCGGCGCGTCCGCGGGCATACTGACCTACGGCGGTACGCTTCACACCCTGAGCATGCCGGATAAACTCGGCAACTTTGCCGATATTCTCATCGGCTTTGACGACCTCCAAGGTCATATGGAACGCTCGGCTTATCAGGGACAGCTTGTCGGCCGCTATGCCAACCGCTTGGCGCACGGTGAATTTGAGATAACCGGCAAAAAATATCATGTTACGAAGAATGAAAAAGGCATCACCTGCCTGCACGGCGGCGCGGAGTTTTCGCATGCCGTTTGGGATGCTGAAATCGCCGGAGAAAACGCACTTAAGTTAAGCTATACAAGCCCCGCGGGTTCCAACGGCTTTCCGGGGGAACTGAAGGCTGAAACTGTTTATACATTGACTGACGATAACGAGCTGCTGATAGACTTCTCCGCCGTATCGGATGAGGATACAATTATTAACCTGACTAACCACGCTTACTTCAATCTCGGCGGCTATGCTTCGGGAAATGTGCTGGGGCATGTGCTGCAAATAAACGCGAAGCATTTCACGCCGACGGATAAGACCAGCATCCCGACCGGCGAGCTTCGCCCAGTACAGGGCACACCGTTTGATTTTACGCAGCCGAAAACAATCGGGCTTGAGATTGAGGCGGACTATGAGCAGCTTATCAACTGCAAAGGCTATGACCACAACTTCTGCCTTGAAAAGCTTGCCGCAGGCTCCCCTGCCGCCGTTGTTTGGGAACCTGTCAGCGGGCGGGTGATGGAAGTCTTTACGGACCTGCCAGGTGTTCAGCTTTATACCGGCAATTTTTTGGATAATGTTCCCGGCAAAAACGGCACCGTGATGAACAAGCACGCCGGATTTTGCCTGGAAACGCAATACTATCCCGACACACCCAACCAACCCTCATTTCCGCAATGCACTTTCAAAGCGGGAGAGGCGTTTAAATCGCGCACATCTTTTAAATTTTCTGTATGCACCGCCTGAATAAAATAAAATATTGTTGAAAAGTTTACACTCCGGTAACAAAGCACGGTGCTTGGTTTATTGACTTTATAAGCATAAAAGCATAAAATACAGGTATGGTTTTTAATAATTTTCGGATAAATTCATTCAGGCAGCTGCAATCAAGGGGGGCGCAATGAAAGCGAAAAAGGCAATTTGCTGTGTTCTGACAATCGTTCTTTTTTTTGCCTGCACAGCGGGCATTTCCGTTCATGCCCAGACGCAGGCGCTTAACCCTGCCGACAAAAGCTATGCCTGGCTTGATGATGTTTACATCCGTGAATCGGTTCTTCAGTTTAATCTTAACACGATAATCCCGGTTACCGGTTATCCGTATTCCAGAACCTGTGCCGAGTTCGGGCAGGATGTTGACAGTTACCTTGCAGGCAGCGCTGTTAACCAAAACACGGTTACTGACAAATACATTAATATCCTGAAACAGGCAAACTCTCTGATGATTTCAATGGGCGTTACCGAAACTTACGCGCAGGAGCGCCAGTGGCTTGAGCAAGCGGGTATTGTTTTTCCGGCGGCTGATACAAAATATACCGAGCTTTATACCGGTGTACTTTTCGGCGTCATGAAATACGATATGTTCAAAACAATCTTTGGCCGTTCTCTTGCAATTCCCGCGGGAACAGGTCTGGAAAAGGCTATTGTTATATATATTGACGCAGTAACCGACACAAAAAATCTGATTCCGATTGACAATGTTGACACCGTAAAGGAATACGGGCTTGAGGTTATGCGGCAAGCTCTTATCGCTTACAACAACAATGTTTTTAATGTTGATGAAAACACAAGCGAAGCGGATATTTACAGATATACCTCCATCATGGTTATCAGGAACACCGGCTACAGTATTGACAGCGACGCAACCGATGAGGAGATCAGCGCCTTATATTTTTGCGTAACCATCAACAAAGCTTATGGGATTAAGGTATCGCCAGCCGAAATGGCTGCCGCTATGGCACTGCCGAATGCAGAACAAAGCGAAGCAGTGCAAATGCTTATCCTTAAAACAATGGCTGAGGAAAAAGGTCAAACGCTCCCCGGCAATGCCACTGTTGAATTTGCATTTAGCAAAGCGCTTGCCCTTGGATATTTTAAACTGAGCAACGGGTTTTATTCCGATATTTACAATTACCGTGTCAACCTCAGCTACAAAAGAAACAGCGTCTGGATATCTCCGATAAGCTTTGCCGGACAAATGCCCGGCGGAGATGTGAAGAATGCTGCAATAAAAATTGACGGTATTACCGCTAACAACAGAATCCCGTCCAAGGTTATGCTTGACAGCAGCAAACCGCAGCAGACGGTTGTAATCACTTTAAGTTACAATGACGGCACCATTAACCAAAGCAATACCTATCATATAGCTTTTATTCAGGGCACCGCCCAACCGCCGGCCACTACAGCTGTCAATAACATAACCACAACCGATTCACCGGATAACAGCACATTGCCGCCGTATGTCACAGATTATCAGGGCTACACCTATTACATCGGCGGCACGGAAACCTTGCCTGACGGCACGAACTATGTAACAGATGATTCAGGCAGCATTATCGGGGTTGACGGAAATAGTACAACAGCAGCGGACACCGGCGAGAAAACCACCGCGGAAACTTCGGAAAATTCTTCAAGCACCCTAAGAGCGAATTTGCTTAAAAAATGGCCGTTTATCGCGGGCGCCTTAGGTGTTCTGATAGCTGCGGGCGGGGTTGTTCTATATTATATACTCAAAAAGCAAGGAAGGTTTAAGGAAAGCAAGTTTTAACAAAAGCGAACTGTTTTAAGCGGTCAAAGTCAAAACTTTGACTGCTTTTTATTTGATTGTTTTGTTTGAGAATGATATAATGATGTCATAGATTATTTTCTTTAAATTCACAGAAAAGACAAAAGTTTTCGTGTATAATATAAATATGAATATTAAAATCAAGTTTCCGGTTTTCTTCCAATTGTTTTCGGTAACAAATAAAAATAAATGGAGTTGATAAAATGGCAAGCGAAAAAATTCTGGTTGTGGACGACGATACCAACATTTGCGAGCTGCTGAGATTATATCTCGAAAAAGAGCGTTACAGAGTGATTATTGCCAATGACGGAATATCAGCGATAAAGGCGTTTCAGGAAAACCAGCCGGAACTGGTGCTGCTTGACATCATGCTTCCGCAGCTTGACGGCTGGCAGGTATGCCGCGAGATACGGAAGTTTTCGAACAAGCCGATCATCATGCTGACCGCTAAGGGCGAAACCTTTGATAAAGTGCTGGGGTTGGAGCTGGGCGCGGACGATTATGTTGTGAAGCCCTTTGACGCGAAAGAGGTTGTCGCAAGGGTTAAGGCTGTTCTCCGACGCACTTCCGTCGGTTCGGATAATGTTATTAAAGAGGTTAGTTTCGATAAATTGTCTATAAACCTAACCAACTATGAGCTTAAAGTTGACGGCAAGAAAATCGACACACCGCCGAAAGAGATGGAGCTTATTTACCACCTCGCCTGCAACCCGAACAGGGTTTATACAAGGGACCAGCTGCTTGACGAGGTATGGGGCTTCGATTATTACGGTGATTCCAGAACAGTTGATGTCCATGTAAAGCGTCTGCGCGAAAAACTTGAGGGAGTTTCCGATAAATGGGAACTTAAAACAGTTTGGAGCGTAGGTTATAAGTTTGAAACAAAGGACTAAGTTATGCGCAGCAGGGGGAAAGACAGTCTTTTCAGAAAATACTTTTTTATTATCTCAACGGTGATTTTGGTCAGCTTTATCATCCTGGGAGGAACTTTGGTTTTTTTTATATCTAAATCATGGATATCGGAAAAAAGCCAGGTGCTGAAAGAAAACGCGCAGAGTATTGCGAATACAACCGCTGAGCTTGTCGAATCCGGCTACATGCGCGATAACGAAAACGGCTCGGTGCTGATGATTTGCAACACACTTTCTCTGGTTTCCTCCGCTACCGATTCTGACATTTTTATATCAAATAATGACGGCAAGGTAATATATTGCCGTGATTTGCTGCACGCCGGCATGGTTGTCGTCCCGGGAGACTGCCCTATACACGGGAAATACCATATGCCAAAACAGGTTATTGACGAAGCGATAGCCCGGAAAAGCTACAGCGACATGAGCACCCTTGACGGTATTTATTCCAAACCAAATCTTGTGGTTGCCCTGCCTATTATCGCAAACGGCCATGCGATTGGCATCGTGTTTGCCACTCAGCCGGTCGCCGCGGTACTCGGCCCGTATATTCTATCCATATTAAGAATGTTCGGCTTTGCCTCACTGCTGGCGCTGTTCATAACATTTGTAACGGTTTACTTTATGATATACAGGCTTACAAAACCTTTGCTCCAGATGTCTTTGGCAACACGGCGGTATGCCTCCGGCGATTTCAGTTACCGGGTTCATATTAAAGGCGATGATGAGCTTGCCGAGCTTGCGGGAGCGTTTAACTCAATGGCAAAGGATTTGGCTACCCTGGAGTCCTCAAGACGAAGTTTTGTTGCCAATGTTTCGCACGAGCTGAAAACGCCGATGACGACTATCGGCGGGTTTATTGACGGCATACTGGACGGAACAATAGAAAAAGAGAAAGAGCCTTACTATTTAGGTATTGTATCAGATGAAGTCAAGCGTCTTTCGCGCCTTGTGACGAGTATGCTGAACATGTCAAAGATCGAGGCGGGAGAGCTTAACATAAAACCGGGCCGGTTTGATATTTCTGAGCAGATTTTTAAAACGGTGATAGCTTTCGAGCAGCTGATTCAGAAAAAAAGCATCAATGTATTGGGACTCGACCAGATGCAAAGTTTATATTTATCGGCAGATGAGGACATGATCAACCAGGTCATCTACAACCTTGTTGACAACGCGGTAAAATTTACGCCGCCGCTGGGTTCCATCGAAATTTCTGCCTATGAAGAAAACCAATCTGTTGTTGTCAGGATAAAAAACAGCGGGGCAGGCATTTCATCCGAGGAAATCGGTAAGGTCTTCGAGCGCTTTTACAAGGTTGACAAGTCCCGCAGTTATGACGTGCGCGGCGCGGGACTGGGCCTATATATCGTGAAATCTATTATTGAACTGCACGGCGGAACCATCAGCGTCAGCAGCGTTGAAAACCAGTATACCGAATTTATCTTCAGACTTCCGCTGCTGTGATTTTCTGAATAATATCGCCACAAGCGGTTTGATGTAGACTTTATTTACCGAATGTTCAAATATTATTAATACGAATGATACAGTTTTTTAAAGAAGCGGCGCTATAATGAATTCAATCGGCGGGCTGAGGTCAGCCACGAATCAAGTGGATAAAGCATGCGGGCTTTTCGGATGAACGAATCTGCTGACCGCCGGCCGCCGATCACTACATACTATTATGGCCTTGTGCCTCAAAGAAAGGAAAGTACTCTTATGAGCGAAAACGAAAAGGACCAGGATTTAATTCAGCCGGCTGACAGCGCTGCCGGCGATGACCTCAACACAGAAATAACCGGTGAGCCGGCTGACACGGTTAGCGGGGATAAAGTACCGTTTGAAAATGATGCCGATGTCAAAAGCGGGCAGAGCACCGTGACAGGCGCCGGAGCGCCAACCAACCCGTATGCTGCGCCTCCGTTCCCTCCGTATGTGGGTCAATATCAGTACCCCCCCCAGCAGCCGCCGCAGCAGCAACCGCCGCGCCCGCAGCAGCCTTACTATTACAACAACCCGAATCAGCCGCCGTTTTACGGTCAGCCGCAAAACCCAGCCACCGCACAGTACGGCAGTTTTACTCCGCCCCCTTCAAAGGGTAAGAAAAAGGGGATGAAAATTTTCTACTCTGTACTTGGCGTTCTTTTGGTGTTTGCTTTGGTTGTTACCGGGTTTTCACTTGGCAAAAACATCGCACTTAAGAACGACGGTAACAGCACAACCGCAGCCACAACAGGCGACGGGCCTTCGCTTGTCATCAATAAAAGCACCACAAGCGCAGCCCAGCCAGCCAGCGGAACACTCACACCCGAACAGGTTGCAGCGAAAGTGAAGCCCTCGGTGGTCGGCGTGCTTGATTATTCCAGCAATTCCACAACAGCTACCGGCGAGGGTTCAGGCATCGTTATCGGTCCGGATTCTTCGGGCAAATACACTTATATTCTCACCTGCGCGCATGTTATCAGCGATGCCGGTGTCAGTATTTCAATTCAGCTTGATGACGGCACCAAGTACAAAGCAGCTCTTGTCGGCTTTGATGTGCGCACCGATGTCGGCGTCGTCAAAATCAAAGCTACCGGTTTACCCGCAGCCGAGTTCGGCGATTCGGATCAGATGCAAGTCGGCGACCAGGTTTTTGCCATAGGCAATCCCGGCGGAACTGAATTTGCCGATTCGTTTACAGGCGGTTATGTTTCCGCTATTGACCGGCCGATTAACAGCGATATCGGTTACACAATGGAATGCATTCAGCATGATGCCGCCATCAACCCCGGCAATTCGGGCGGCGCGCTTGCAAACACATCCGGCCAGGTTGTCGGCATCAATTCTTTAAAAATTGCCGATACGAGTTATGAAGGCATGGGCTTTGCCATACCGATTACCCAGGCTAAACCTATCATCAACGATTTAATCAAATACGGTTATGTACCCAACAGGCCGAAGCTCGGCATCACTTACCTCGCGGCGAGTTCAAGCCAGACCTACAGCATGATTGTGCAGATAAAAGGCCTTCCGAGCGGTTCTCTTTATATTAACGCCATCAGTTCCGACAGCGGCCTTGCGAACACAAAAGCACAAGTCGGCGATTTAATCATTGCCGTCAACGGCAAGAATTTGGATACTGCAAATGTTTTACTTGAAATTATAGACAAAGGCAAAGTCGGCGATACGATTACGCTTACTCTTTGCAGGATAAACAGCAGTTACCAGACCACAGAATTCAAGGTTAAAGTCAAACTGGTTGAAGACAAAGGCAACACCGCAACACAAGCCACCACGGAAACGACAACAGATGCTTACGATTATTTCAACAACCCCTGGGGCAATTGATTAAAGAACGAATTTAAAGAAAGGGGCGGAAATTTCCGCCCCTTATGCATGTGATTTTCTTGTTTTATTTGCCCTGCACATCCCGGTAATTCAGCACCTTAAGCCTTTTCCTTTTCCGCTTGCGCATATTCACATAAATGACCAAACCAATATACGCAGCAACAGCAAAAACCAAAACCACGGCAATAAGCTTGAATATAAAGGTTGACGCAGCGGATTTTATCAGCGAACCCGCAAAAAGAAGCGTATTTCTGCTGATATCCTCGTTTGCAGCCAACTTGAATCTCGCGATTTCCGTCCCTGCATAAAGCACCCTTGCCTCGCCGATTTCCTGCCCCTTTTTAACCGGCGCGTTTATGCTTTCGGGTAAACTATTTTTGATAACCTGAACAAGCACACTGCCCGCGTCAATGCCGGAAGGCACAAGTGCCATGATTTCTTTTTCGGGCACAAGCTGCACATGGTCAACACGGGACGAGAGTTTTACCGGCACTTCGGCAACAATTTGGTCAGCCTGAACAACTGTGCTCAGCTTTATATTGTCAAATGTCCAATCAAACAGATTTTTGCAGTCAATAAACGCGCAGTTTTCATCAACCCCGTCTTTGTCAATGTCCTTAAAAGGTGCCCTCATGATGACAGCCAGATAGCTGTAACCGTCCTTGCTCGCCTTTGAAATAACACAGCGGCCGGCCGCCGCGGTTGACCCTGTTTTGATGCCGGTTGCGTAAGGGCAATAATAATCCGGGATACCTTTATTCATTAAAGAGACCGTACTTGTTAAAACGCGTTTAGCGCTGAGGTTTGTTTTCGGAACGGTATATTTCAAGGTGGAGGTAATCTGCACAAATACAGGTATTTTCAGTGCCGCTTCAACAATTTTCAGCATATCGTTTGCCGTGGTAAGCTGCCCGTCGGCATCCAAACCGTGCACATTTACAAAATGTGTGTTTTTGCAGCCGAGCCCGCTTACATAAGCGTTCATCATTGCCACAAAGCCGTCAATGCTCCCCGCCGTATAATCCGCCAATATGTTTGCGGCATCATTCGCGCTTTTAACCAAAAGGCAATAGAGAAGATTGCGGACGGACATTTTTTCGCCGGGCAAGATAGCAGCGTTGGAGCTGTTTGTATTATCCAGCAAACGAATTGCGTATTCCGGCGCCGTTACAACCGTATCCAAATTTTTGCATTTTTGAAGCACAAGCGTTGCCGTCACAATTTTGGTAAGCGAGGCGGGCGGTGTCGGCATATCCGCGTTCTTGTCAAAAATGACACTGCCGTCATCAAGGCTTACCAGCAAAACAATGTCGGCATAATGGCCGACTGTTTCCAAAACCTGATTATATGAGGCATCCGCAACCGTCGCCGGAACAGCGGAAACAATCAAAATTAGACAACACAAAAATATTATAGTTTTTTTCATAGACAATCTACCCCGAAATGATGTAAAATATACTTT
>Ga0118677_10013357_pt1 | contig 11819 bp, 13 predicted proteins | sample AliMusrvi5mmetaG_FD_86154 | JGI IMG/M metagenome (GOLD analysis project Ga0118677, IMG submission 86154) | reverse complement strand
TGTTAAGCCAGAGCAATCTGCACAGCAGTTACGAGACGTTCAACTCTAACCAGGACATCTCCAACTCCTCATACTCTCGCTCTAAATTCTCTTGTTCGGCATGGAGCGCGATCAATTTATCGTGGTCTGTCGTAATGACGCCCAACTCAATTGCGATTTCTGCGATGCGAGCTTGGCGGCGCTCCATCTGCTTCTCCAGACGCGCTAACTCTTTCTTCAAAGCCTTCTGTTCAAGGATGCTCGACTCTTTCTTCTCGCTGATCGCTTTACTTACGGCGGCGCTACCATTCCTGCGCAGCTGCAGATACTCATCAATACCACGTGGTAGGTCGCGCAGCGCCTTATCACCTACAAGTCCAACGAATGTATCGCAGACTCGCTCCAAGAAGTAGCGATCATGCGAGATCACGAGCAGCGTTCCACCGAAGGAATCCAATAAATCTTCTAGAGCGGTCAGGGTCTCTACGTCAAAGTCATTGGTCGGTTCATCTAAGAGCAGGACATTGGGGCTATCCATTAGAAGCCGTGTCAATTGCAATCTGCGACGCTCTCCTCCCGAGAGATCGCCGACCGGTGTCCACTGTTGATCCTTGTTGAAACCTAAGCGCTCACAGAGTTGACTAGCAGAGAGCTCTTTGCCGTTGCCCAGTTGCACGCGGTTTGCGACTTTCTCTACCGCTTCAAGAACGCGCCATGTTGGATCGAGTTCTTCTAGATGTTGCGAGAGGTACGCCGCCTTGACGGTGACACCTGTTATCAATTTGCCGGCAGCAATTTTTCCTTCGCCACCAAGTACGCGCATCAAAGTTGTTTTACCTGCGCCGTTCACTCCAACGATTCCAATGCGATCGCCTGGTCCGATATTCCAGTAGACCTCGTCGAGAAGTTCAAGTTCCCCAGCCTTTATAGATGCCTGATGGAGTTCGTAAACAGTGTTGCCCAGACGGTTCGCTGCGAAATTTAGGAGTTCTGCTTCATTACGAGGAGGCGGCTCGTTAGCAATCAAAGTATTGGCGGCATCTATTCTAAATTTAGGTTTTGAGGTCCGCGCAGGAGCTCCGCGTCGCAACCACGCTAACTCCTTACGGATCAACATATTGCGCTTGCTATCTTCTACCGAACTCTGGCGCGAGCGCTCTGCCTTGGAAAGTACAAAGGCTGAGTACCCACCTTCGTACTCAAGAACTTGGCCTCCAACGACCTCCCAGATCTGATCTGAGATCTCGTCCAAAAACCAGCGATCATGGGTGATGACCACAACTGATAAACCAGTGCGCGACTTCAGGTGCGCTGCCAGCCAGGCAACTCCTTCAACATCTAAGTGGTTGGTTGGCTCATCAAGCAGGATCAAATCCAGATCATCCACGAGTAACTTTGCCAGATTGACCCGGCGGCGCTCTCCTCCCGAGAGTGAATGAAATTTACGATCCAGGAGGTCATCGCTATGGCCACCGAAGAGCCCCTGTAATACTTCACGGATCCGGCTGTTGCTTGCCCACTCGTGAATGGGAAGATCACCGAGGACCACTTCGCGAACGGTCGAGCCGGGGAGGGCGTTATCCGCCTGACTTAATATCCCAATCTGGACCGCATTAGATTTGGCGACTCGGCCTTCATCGGGTGCGAGCGTTCCTGCCATGATTTTGAGAAGAGTGCTCTTGCCATCACCGTTGCGGCCAACAATGCCAATCCGCTCGCCCTGTGCGACGCCGAGAGAGACGCCGTCCAGGAGCGGGCGGATATCGAAGGCTTTAGAGACGGACTCTAGGTTAAGTAAATTCACTGCCTACAGTCTGTCATGAATTATCTGCCTTAAGAATTTGAAGGCGCAGAGCCCAGTGTCACTGTAAACACCTTGCTCCCACCCGTTGGCGAGGTAGCGGTAATTGAGACAGTGCTGCCTGGAGAGTACGACCGGATACGAACGATCGCGGTCTCGGCGTCGGGGATTCTGATTCCACCAATATTGGTGATGATCGAGCCCACGGCCAATCCAGCCTTCTCAGCTGCTCCACCTGCGACGAGTTGTGCAATCTTGGCACCTACACCTGTGTAGTTCTGGTCGAAGTAGACCCCAAGAACTGGACGCGTCGAGATATGGGTCGGGGTGTTGATGATCTCGTTAATGGTGCGCTGCGCTTCGTTGATAGGAATAGAGAAGCCCAAACCGATGGAACCCGAAGCGGAGCTGGTAGATGCATTGGATGCGATGGCGCTATTAATTCCTATCATTCGACCCTGTGAGTCGGTCAGCGGACCTCCAGAGTTTCCGGGATTAATCGCAGCGTCGGTCTGAATCGCATCTACATATGACTGTGTCGTTGAGTTACTGCTCTGCGTCGTAACTGGACGGTTGAGAGCTGAAACAATTCCTGCGGTCACCGTTCCGTCAAGACCCAGTGGTGAACCAAATGCAATAACAGGATCGCCGATCGAGATTGTTGAGGAATCTCCGAGTGCGATGACTGGAAGGTTCGGCGAATCAACATGCAGTACCGCAAGATCATATGAGATGTCGCGACCTACGAGGGTAGCTGGGACCTTTGTTCCATCGTTGAGATCTACCGACAAGGTGTATGGATTGCCGGCCACTGTGATCGCATCAATCACGTGATTATTGGTAACGATGTATGAACCTGTTGCGTCGGACTTAATGATCGATCCCGAACCCGTGTCTCCATTTCCACTCGAATCTAGGACATCTACGGTGACTACGGATGGAGAAACCTTTGCAACCACATTCTTCAAAGATCCGGTGCCGACATTGACCGCGGTGCGGCCCGCCACACAGGTGCCGCTGCTCGACGCGAAAAGAGCGCCGGTTCGATTATCTGCACAGGCCGTTACGACACTTGATGTCGTAAGGCTATTTGCAGCAGTTGCCACCCCACCAATAGCAGTGGCGCCGGCGATGAAGCCGATGGCTAATTTAGAGATCGTGCTCAGTCCATTAATCCTCTGGAAGATTGACATGAAAACCCCTTCGTAGCGAAAATTCTTGGCTCATTGAATCCCTCTTAGTCTAAAGAATCCGTAGCGGAACCTAAGAGTTCTCTGAGAGCATTACAGGATTTGGCTCTAGCTCCATCCTCCACACAGCGGGTGTAGCGAGTAGAACAAGGATGACGACGAGGGTAACCGCGGCAAAGATCAAGATTGTGTGACCTATGCCTAAGAGAGAGGCCAAGGGAGCGGCGATAGCTAGTCCGACAGGGCGAAGGAGCATCGTGCCCATCCCATCAAAGGCAGAGGCACGCGAAAGCGCCTCACGCGGGATCGTGCGCTGAAATGCCGTTCCCCAGAGCGAGCCCCAGAGATCGAGGGTGATACCCCATAGAAAAGCGGCCGCACAGATCACGGCGAGCGGTTCGGGACGGGAGAGCGCCGCCAGATCCAATAGATTCACAGGTGATCACGATCGCCCAGGATTTCGCGCCATGGAAATGTTTAAGCGAGATCACCGGTCCGAGAACATCTTGTGCGCCTGCCCAGACCATCACGATGAAGGAGAAGCCTGCAACTGTGATGACTATCCAAGGGTAGGAGGAGAAGACCCGCCATCCTTCACGCAGATCAGTACGAATCGAGGCACCGGTATCTATGCGCGCCGGAGTTAAGTGGCGAAAGCTGATTACCAGGGCTCCTGAGATGATAAAGGTAAGAGCATCAATGAAGAGAGCAAGAGTGCTGCCAAATGCGCTCACGAGGTATCCCCCGACCGCAGTTCCTGTGATCAGCGCGGAGTTAGAGAGAAATGGAAGCATGCAGAGCATCGCTACCGTTAAAGATCCCAGTACAAATCCCAACTCCTTCGCGCTGCCATGTGGCAAGTGCAAGATTCCAAAAGCGAGCGCAATTGGACCCATCCCATTTCCAAAATTGGAGACGAAGCGCGCGAGATAGAACCTCTTGATGTAACGGTGACTAAGGGTTCTTCGAACTGTCATTTAAAATTCTTTTTTTCAATCTCTTTCAGCACTTGATGGATCTCAGCAGCGATTGCCTTCAAATCTTTTATCTCTTGTTGATTGAGAGCACGAGCCTCTTTGGCCAATTCAAATTCACCAAGCGACGCGGTATGGGTCTCGGTGATCTTCTGCTCAACTGACGCCGAGGCTACATTCTGGCCGACCATGATGATCGAGAGAAGTACCAATTGAAGGAAGGTCTGCGCCACCCATGCGACGATAGTTATGAGATCCCCCGTTTTAATTGCTGCGGGGAGTGAGATGAGGGCGATGGCTGCAAATGCATACGCACACCACATCGTGGCAACACCAGAGGTAATTTTTGCAGCGAAGTTCTGATTGAAGGCGTTGACTCTATTCATCATGCTAAAAGTTTAATGAAGTTGAACAACTTCCCCCTGCACATATTTGTGAGTCGTCTGCCCTCTTAATACGTGAACTCCACCGACTCCCCGCACGCTAAACGTAAGGTTCTCGTAGCCGGTCGATGGATCAAGACCGGCGACAACTGCCGTCATCTCATCAACTCCAATAACACAAACGCCCTCGGGGGCGCGCACCATCAACTTCGCAGCGCTATCTGGGATCCATCCAAAGAACTTGTTGTAGTGAGGGATAGTTCGAATGGTTGGCAATATGTTGAGCCCCGGCGTTCCAACTGCACTCTGCTTGCGAAAGTTCGGAATATCTCCTGAGAGCGCCATTGCTCCAGCGCTACAGCCTGCAAGAGAGCTGCCTTCTCTCCAGTTGCGCTCAATTGCCTCCCAAACCGGGGTATTTATCAACTCGGTGGCGAGGTAAGAAGGATCTCCTCCAGATATGTAGATGAGGCCGGCGCCGTCAATAAGTGCGGCGAGATCCTCTCTCATGGCATCGCTGCGCGAGAAGACAGGAAGGTGGATCTGAGTGGTATTCAACCGCTCCGCTTGAGCCGCACCCAGCTCTTCCCAGTATCGCTTGCGGTCAATGCTCTCGCGGCCTGCAGCGAGCGGAAGCTGCACATAATGGTTCTTCAATCCACGCTCTATACCGCTTCTCAGCAACTCGCCCTCGAGCTCTGCCATACCAGGCAGATACTCTCCGGAGCCCACCAGGGCTAGAGCGCCAACGTGATTCATACCAACACTCTAGTCGGTAAGATTCGCGCCATGCATCTGAGGAAAGTAACTGCGGCCATCTCGATCGCAATCACTCTCCTCAGTTTCTCCTTCTACCTCTTTGATAAGACGGCGGGGGGCGCCATCCCACGCTCCAACGTTCTTAATGGCACCAAGCAATCCAACGGTGGCGATACCAACATCCTTCTTCTTGGCCTAGATTCGCGCCGCGATAACAACGGTAACAATCTGCCACGCAAGCTCCTGGATTTGATGCACGTTGGCTCTAGTTCAGCGGTGGGTGGTTACAACACCAACACCATGATCCTCATTCATATCCCCGCTGGCGGAAAGAACGCGGTAGCGATCTCGATCCCGCGCGATGACTATGTCGCAGTCGCCGGGTGGGGGATGCAGAAGATAAAAGAGGCTTACGGGTTAGCGAAGTACAACTCCGAGAACGCGCTTATCAAACAGGGTGTACAAAATCCGCTTCGCGAGCAGAAGAGTCGTGATGCTGGCCGGGCCGCGACGATCTCGACGATCACCAATTTGCTGGGCGTTCCGATCGATCACTTTGCCGAAGTGAATCTAGTCGGCTTCTATGACCTTGCGACTGCCCTAGGCGGTATCCAGGTCTGCCTCAACCACGCGGTCAATGACTCGCAATATTCGGGGGCCGTCTTCCCCGCTGGACTCCAGACAATTACAGGTGTGCAGGCACTGCAATTTGTGCGTCAGCGCCATGGACTTCCCAACGGCGATCTAGACCGTACCCACCGCCAACAAGCTTTCATCACAGGCGTGATCACCAAGTTCCGTAGCCAAGGACTCTTTGGAGATCTTGGGAAATTGAGCTCACTGCTTACTGTGGCTAAGAAGGATGTTGTCATCGATGCAGGGTGGGATGTTCTGGGATTCTTACCGCAGGCTCGCGCGCTCACTGGCGGCCACATCACCTTCCATACCCTTCCTATCGAAGGCTACGCACTTCGCAATGGTCAAGATGTAAATATCATCGATATCCCAACGGTCCGTAAATTTGTGCATGATCTCTTCTATCCAGCGCCTAAGGTCACAACATCTCCAAAGCCAGGTGTGAGCGCTAAACCAAAAGCAACTCCAAAGCCAAGTGCAACGAAATTCAACTTTGCACACCTTGCAAATGGCACCGCGGTACAAGGCTCCAGCATTCCTTGCGTTAACTAAAGGAGCGTCATGTTATTCGCGATAATGGCCGTAGTTGTTGGTGCACTGACAGCTATCCAATCGCGTCTCAATGGCCAACTCTCTACTGACATCCATAATGGTATTGCTGCAGCGCTTATCTCCTTTGGAACAGGTTGGATCTTTGTTATCGCTGCCTGCCTCTTTAATCGGCCAGATCGAGAAGGCTTAGCCAAAATTTGGAGCGGGCTCAAAAACAGGGAGTTGCGCCCTTGGGAGATCATCGGTGGAATGGGTGGGGGCTTCTTCGTCGCAATTCAGAGCAGCGTAGTTCCAACAATCGGCGTTGCGATCTTCACCATATGCACGGTGGGAGGGCAGACCGCCTCGTCGATGGTTGTGGATTTCATCGGCCTCTCACCCTCTGGGAAACATCGAATTACTTGGATTCGATCCATTACAGCGCTGATAACTCTCTTCTCCGTCACTGTGGCGGTATATCCGCAACTTCGAAGTGCAACTTTTAAAGCCGCTCCCATCATTCTGGCAATCACCGTCGGAATTGTTATTGCTTTTCAGCAAGCGCTCAACGGGCGTCTGAACGTAGTTTCTACGAGACCTCTATCAACCACCTTTGTTAATTTTTTGATGGGCTCAATTGTCCTCAGCGTTGCACTTGCGATTAATCTTGGGCGAGGTGGATCGATCGGACACCTACCTCACGGAGTTATCGTCTATCTTGGCGGACCGATAGGAGTCATCTTTATCGCGGTAAGCGCCTATACCGTTAAGCACCTCGGTATCCTTAATTTCATTCTTTTTAGCGTCACCGGACAACTAATTGGCGCACTTCTGCTTGATTGGCTAGCTCCCGCAGCGCACACAAAAATTAGCGCCTACTTAATTACAGGAACCGCGATGACACTTATTGCCGTTGTGTCATCGCGGGTCTTGACCCTTCGAAAGAGCGTTAAAGCTTAGGCTGCCGCTCTGGTCTGTGCTGCCTTCTTGGCGGCAGCGATAGATGCGTTCTTGTTATCGATGAAGTTGGCGAGCGCTGGAACAACTCCGGCAAGTCCGAACTCGGAGAGAATTACCTCAACGTCGGTTGCACCGAGCGAGGTGAAGACCTGCTTCAAATAGCCTGTCTCCCAATCCCAGCCTGCACGAGGTGCGCCCTCCGCGTAAGAGCCACCCTGCGCCTCAATGATGGTGACCTTTCCCGAGACTGTCGTGTGTCCAGGAATGATGATCTGATCGATCCAGGCCTTGAGAACGGATGGAACCGTGAAGTTCCACATTGGTGTTGAGATCAAGATGTGCTTCGCATCGATGACCTCTTGAGCCAAGGTAAGGCGTGCTTCGTGCTTAGTTGCCATGCTCGCGGTGCGATCAACTTCCGGGGTGTATCCAGCGTTGATCGTTTCGCCGTCGAGGTGGGGGACGGGATCGATAGCAAGATCGCGAGTGACGATCACCGCATCAGGGTTATTTGCCTTATAGGTGGCTAGAAACTCCTTTGAGATGGAGCGTGAAATGGAGTGCTCGCCCAGTGGGCTTACCTCTAGGTGTAGCAGATCAGACATGTGTGGCCTATCTCTTAGTTGTTGAAATGTCAGAATAATTGAAATTTCAACTATCCGCCATTTGAAAAAGGGTGCGATACTTGCGCTCTTATGCCAAAGATCCAAGCGCCAACGCTGGCCCTGCATCGCGAACTGCGCCGCCAACAATTGATGAGCGCTGCTTTGGAGTTAGCCCTCTCAAATGGCGCAGATTCGATCACTGTGGCTGCTGTGGCAGCCAAGGCAGGGTTGGCACGAAGTTCTATCTACGAATACTTTGCATCTAGCGCTGACTTGGTTGCTGATTTGGTGATTGAAGAGTTGGACCATTACACCAAACGTTTAGCCGAGGCGGTTGCAGGTGCGACAGATCCTTATCTCCGCATTGAACTCTGGATAACCGAGAGTCTGCGCTATGTTGCAGACGGTCGCCACATGTTGGTCAAGTCATTAAATACCATCAATACTCCAGAAGATCGTAAGGATGAAATATTGATGGGCCACCGCCGCATGATGGCTCCGTTGCAAGCGGCGCTTACTGAGTCTGGAATTGCAGATGTGAGAGTCGCAAGCGCCCTATTGGCGAGTGTTACAGATGCTGCCTCAATCCGAATTGATGCCGGAAATGCAGCAGAGCTCGAAATCCAGAGCGCGGTGACCTTCGCGCTTGCTGGACTCCGAGCTCTGGCTCGAAATTAGCTAATTACTTAGCAGAGAAGGTAAAGGGGATCGTCTGATCCTGCGACATATCTCCTGCCGCATTGTGATCATTGGTAATGAAGAAGACGCATGTGGTGTGAACACAATCGCCCTTTGCAAAGTAAGGCACGGGCTTGAACTTCACGGCGCCCTTGCCTGAAGTAGCGCCTTGCGCAAGATCAGCCTTTACATTTGAAACCCATGCTTGAGCAGTTTGATCAGAATCACAGACAGTTGGAGTAGCGCCTTTTGTTGCTGGAGCCATGCACTCTTCGACATAGACGCCATTCTTTGTAGGCAACTTTGCGAATTTGAAGGTGACGACCGCTCCCTTTTGGGGAAGATTTTTCGTAGGAGTCACTGTGACCGTGGCCTTTGCGTTAGCTAATGGGGCCGCTGTTACGACGAGCGCAACTGCAAGTACCGCGATGAACTTCTTTTTCATGTATTGCTCTCCTAGTTTTTTTAGTTGGTTTATTTACTAAAGGCGATGGGAACTTTTATATCGTGAGTACGATCTTGAGTTCGGGTGTGATCCGCGCGCACGTAAACAGCACATGAAACTTTGCGACAATCGACCTTTCCTATCAGGGGTTGTACCTTTAAGCCCACAGAGAAACTTCCCCCGCTCTTAAAAGGAATTGCCAAGTTGCGACCGTAACTGGGCGGATTAGAAGAGATCCAAAATGAGGCAGCCCCGCTCCCTGACATATTTACTCCCCCACCACAGACTGTAGGCAGGATTCCGGCAGGGACCACTTGGCAGAGTTCAACGTAGATCCCTACGGTCGTATCAAACTTATTCCCGGTGACGGTGAGGGTCTGTCCCGCTTTGATTCCAGATATTGGCGAAACTCTCAAGACCGCGCCATCGGCACCCGTAGCGGCCTGCGCAGGCAGAGTTCCGGCAGCTATGAGAGCCACAAGAACCAGGGCGGTACGTAATTTCATGGAGCAAATGTAGGAGAAAGTCGGAGTTCCTGCTCCGACAACTTGCCTCCCCATGTCGGAAAGGGAAGTGTCAGAATACGCAGATGCGATCACGGCTCTTCATTTCCAGCGTGGTCCTAGCCCTCTTGCTCTGCCTTTCACCTACAGCGCAGGCAGCGGTGTCGGATATAAATGCAAGCCAAATCTCACTCCCGATCGTGCATAGCGGAGAGGTCTCACGGTTTAAACGGATCGTTGCCTTAGCCAACGGTTCGGCAGAGATCGTTGCCGCCTTGGGCTACGCCCAAGATTTAGTTGGTCGAGATATCGCCTCAACGATGCCAGAGTTGAAGAAGATCCCGATCGATGAATCTGCCATGCAAGTCTCTGCAGAAACGGTGCTTTCGCAGCACCCTGATCTAGTTTTGATTGACTCAAATACATCTCCGGCTACTGCTCTCGCCACCCTGAAGGCAGCAAAGATTCCGCTCGTCAGCGTTCCCAGCGCATTTACCTTGGCCGATATTTATGCCAAAGAGAGTTTGATAGCCAAGACGCTCGGAGTACCTCTGGCCGGAAAGGCTCTAGAGGCACAGGTGAGTTCTTTAAAGTCTGCAAAGACCGGAATCAAAGTCGCCTTTCTCTATCTACGCGGCACTGCTTCCATCTATTTAATTGGGGGACCGGGTTCGGGTGCGGATTCAATACTCCAAGCTGACGGATTTATTGATGTCGGTGCGACAAACCTTAAAAATCCTTTTAACGCGCTCACCGCCGAAGAGTTGATCAAGTTACAGCCCGATGTTCTTTTGTTAATGACCAAAGGTCTTGCCTCTGTTGGCGGGATCAATGGACTCGTCCAATTTCCTGGAATCGCACAGACGCCTGCCGGTCAACACAAGCGCGTAGTAACTGTGGACGACTCACTGCTCCTCTCCTTCGGTCCACGCACCATTCCCATGGCGAAAGAGTTGCGACCGCTCATTATCGCGGCGGCTAAATTATGAAGAAGCTATGGATCTATCTCTCTGGCTTCGCGCTCCTGCTCTTTCTCTTCTGGCTCTCTCTCGATCTCGGAATCCTCCACTTACACCGTTCAATATTTGCTCTTGTAGGAAAGCATGATGTTGATGCCACGACAGTCTGGCAAGTTAGATTTCCGCGGGCTTTAGGAGCAGTCATCATCGGTGCGGGTCTGGGTGTTGCTGGCGCAGTGGCACAAGGAATTTTCCGCAATCCGCTCGCGGAACCTACTCTTATTGGTCTCTCAAGTGGCGCCACGCTGGGAACTATCACTCTCATCGCTTCCGGTACATCGATCTACGGAACTCGTGCAAATATTGGTGCGGCGGTACTAGCTGCGGCAATAACCGCACTACTTGTGCAATGGTTAGCGCCTAACAAAGGTTTCGGTTTTCTCTTAACAGGAATCGCGGTATCCGCGATTCTCACCTCTCTTGCGGGGCTACTGATCTCTATCTCGCCGAAGCCAGGTATTCAATCGATCGCCTTCTGGGATTTCGGCTCGCTCACCCTCCTGAACAATGCAACGGTTGGAATGATCGCGCCCTACATTGAAGTTGGTGTAATCATTTGTTTCTTCGTTTCGCGTAAGTTAGACATCTACTCGCTAGGTGAGAGTTCAGCACATTACATGGGTGTAAATCCAAAGCGGTTGCGGCTTTATGCAATTATCGGATTGGCCTTCCTCATTGGTGCCTCGGTAAGTGCCGTCGGATCGATCGCCTTCATTGGACTCCTGGTGCCCCACATCGTTCGACTTCTCATTGGTCCTGCGCATCGCAAGATGCTCTCTCTGAGCGCTCTCGTGGGTGCGATCGTTCTGCTCCTTGCGGACCTTTTGGCACGCACGCTCTTTGTCCCGAATGAGATTCCGTTAGGTTTACTTACATCTCTGTTGGGTGCGCCGGCGCTCATCATTCTTCTGCGGGTGCGGCGCGCTTCGTGGGTGAGTCATGATTGAGATAAAAGCAATTTCCTTCTCGCGTGGAGAGCACCAGATATATGATGATTTCACTGCCCATCTTGGTATGGGGGAGTCAATTCTCCTGACTGGCCCTAACGGCGCAGGTAAAAGCACACTCATTCAACTGATTGGTGGATTACTTAAACCAGCGTCGGGTCAGATCAATATTGATGGCGTTGATATCGCAACTTTGAGCGCAAAGGAGCAGGCCGCGAAACGCTCAATCGCCCCGCAGCGTCGCTCTTTTACACTGGCATTTACAGTTGCTGAAGTCCTGCACTTCTTGCCTAAGAAGTTGCGCATCAACGACAACTCCGAGGTAATTGCAAGGTTAGGACTCGCGGAGTTGCTGCATAAAAAAGTCACCGAACTCTCAATCGGAGAGCAAGAGCGCGTCAGTTTGGCT
>Ga0118677_10013354_pt1 | contig 11820 bp, 12 predicted proteins | sample AliMusrvi5mmetaG_FD_86154 | JGI IMG/M metagenome (GOLD analysis project Ga0118677, IMG submission 86154) | reverse complement strand
CAATAGCACCCATTTTAGCCCCTTATGTTTTGGGATTTGAAGAGGGTCTTATGGCGTGGGTGTATCAACTGGTTCATTTCTTTAAACAGATATCAGGGATGACGATGTATTTGCCCTTTACCCCATGGCCTCTCATTGTGGGATGGTTCGGTGCGATCTTCTTTCTGCTCCGATTGATGCCGATTGTGACTCGTCATTGGCGAATAGGCGCGGGGATCGGGGCTGTATTGATCTGTTTTCAAATGATACAAGTTGCCGCACAACCTTCAACATGGTGCTTTATGGCGAAACGGCAAGGGGGATGGGTCATCATTGCAAATAAGAATAGTCGTCGCGTGGTTGTGATGAATCACAAAGGTGAACCACTTTATCAAAGTATTTTAGGTCGATATCCATATCTAGAAAGTCCGCAGATCATTGTTGTAAAAGATCAATGGCTCCTATCGCATCAGCAACACATTATCAGCGTTGGTTCCCTCAAATTGCTAACTGTTGGGGATAAACAGCTCAATTTCGATAGGCATTGGCCGGGATTGATCGTGGATGTCGCCATGAAAAAAGACGAACTTGTTCTTGGCAAACAACACCTTCTCGCGCGCAAAGGACTCGTTTTAGTCTGGAATGGCCACTATATTAAGGTGCTTGACGCCAGTCGATATTTTTCTTGAAGTCTAAGCCGTTACATTCTATAATGACCGCTGTAGAAGTGGGCGTTGTCCCACTTTTTTTGTTCTTATTAAGAACCTTAATCTGACTAAAGAAGGAGTTTTTGTCACATGATCAAGATCGACGGTCTCAAGGAAGTCATAGCCCAGATCAAAACCGAACGTGGGATTCCCGAAAACGAAATCATCGAGGCGATTTCTGAAGCGCTTGTTTTGGCTGCCAAACGGTATCATAATTCTGAGGATAATCTTCGAGCTGACCTTAATTTATTGACGGGCGAAGCACGTATTCTTGTAACCAAGGAAGTGGTTAAAGACGTTGAAGACCCTTTGATGGAAATCTCCCTTAAAGCAGCCAAACTGATTAATAGTAAAACTAAGATCGGCGAAGTGGTTGAAGAAGAATTTAATCCACCTGATTTTGGTCGTATCGCCGCTCAGAAAGCAAAACAAGTCATTACTCAGCGTATTATTGAAGCGGAGAAGAAATCGATACTCAATGAGTTCCACGATAAAATTGGCACACTCATTACAGGAATCGTTCAACGTATCGAAGGGACTAACTATCTCATCAACATTGGCCGCACGGAGTCCTTACTCGATGCGCGTAATCAAATACCGGGCGAAGTCTTTCGTCTGAAAGATCGCGTCAAGCTGTATCTTGTCGAAATTGCCAAGACCTTTCGTGGCCCAGAGGTGATCATTTCTCGTTCTCACGAGGGGTTTGTAACCAAGATGTTTGAACTTGAAGTGCCCGAAATTGCTGATGGTGTTATCGAAATGAAAGCTATCGCACGACGGGCAGGTTATCGAACCAAGATCGCCGTCATGAGCCATAACCCTGAAGTAGGCGCTGTGGGGACATGTGTAGGTCGTATGGGCGCTCGAATTCAAACGGTTCTTAAAGAGATCAATGGTGAAAAAATTGATATTATCGAGTGGAAAGAAAATCCTCTTGAACTCATTGCCAATGCTTTAAAGCCAGCTGCTGTTTTTAAAGTTGAGATCCTTGACGAAGAAAAGCGTAAAGCACGTGCCATTGTTGAGGACGATCAACTGAGTTTAGCTATTGGTAAAAGTGGACTGAACGTCCGACTGGCTTCGAAATTAGCTAACTGGAATATTGATGTTGTTAAAAAGAGCGAAGTTGAGGTTAATCTCCTAGATAAACTGCTTGCCGAGAAAAAGACCCTATCCGAGTCTGCCACACCTACGTCGACAGATGTTGTCGAGGTTAAAGAAGAGAAGGTCGAAGTGAAGAAAATTAAAGTTAACGATGCCGCCTCAGAGTTAGGCATGGACGTCGCTGATATTTTGAAGAAATTGGAAGAGCTAGGGCACAAAGCAAAAAGTGCATCCAGCAATATTGACTATGACGTATATCTCCTCGTTAAGGAGAGCATCGCTTAGTCCGGAACGGAGGATCGCCATGCGCGTTCACGAACTGGCAAAGGAACTAGATTTAACCACCAAGCAAATGATTGCCATGCTTGGCAAACTTGAGATCGACGTCAGGTCGCATTCCTCAACGCTTATGGACGCTCAAGTCGACAAGGTTCGCAAACACCTTGACACTTTAGCGCCCGCAAAACCCGTTATAACGGCAAGTCCTGACGTTAGTGATGCTGTATCGGTCTCGTCTGATGACCGGAAAGGCGGCGTTATTGAGGACGAAGCGCTTATCGCTGAACTCAATCCCGTAAAAGATAAAAAAGATGAAGCCGAACCGGATCTTCGTATTGTCGAGATCCCAGACAAAGATATTACGGTCAAAGACTTCGCCGAAATTATCGGTGTGCCCTTAACCCAGATCATGACTACCCTGCTTAAAAAGGGCATGATGCTTAACCTTAATCAAAATTTAGAGATAACCTTGGCCGAAGAGATCGCTGTTTCATACGGTGTTATGCTCGATATTCAATCTAAACAGACCAGTGCCCATCAGCAACGCATGGAAGACGCCCTTCTTGCCGATTTTGAAGAAGAATCCCGTTTCTTGCGAGATCGTTCACCGGTTGTGACCGTTATGGGTCACGTTGATCATGGTAAAACCAAATTGCTCGACGCCCTTCGTCATACTAATGTTGTCGATAAAGAACATGGGGGCATCACGCAGCATATCGGTGCCTATCAAGTTCATCTCAAAGGTAAAGACATTACGTTTATTGATACGCCTGGCCATGAGGCTTTTACAGAGATCCGAGCTCGAGGGGCGAACATTACGGATATCGTCATTTTAGTGGTTGCCGCCGATGATGGCATTATGCCTCAAACGGTTGAGGCGATCCATCATGCCAAGGTCGCCAAGGTTCCCATAATCGTCGCTGTCAATAAAATGGACTAACCTGACGCAAATCTTGATCGCGTTAAGCAACAATTAACCGAACATGACATCCTTGCAGAAGATTGGGGCGGGAAGACGATCATTGTGCCGGTTTCAGCAAAGGCTGGGACAGGGCTAGAAGAACTGCTTGAGATGATTTTGCTCGTCGCCGAAACAGAAGAACTCAAAGCCAATCCCCATAAAAAAGCCATGGGTGTTGTTCTTGAGGCGCATTTATCAAAAAATAAAGGACCACTTGCGACTGTTTTGATCAAAAGTGGAACCCTTCGTATTGGTAATCCATTTGCCATAGGCCCTATTTTCGGGAAAGTTCGTGCCATTGTTGATGACAGCGGAAACCCACGTAAAGACGCAACGCCATCCATGCCTGTTGAGATCATGGGATTGTCGGGTGTTCCTCATGCAGGTGATGTCCTTCAGGTTGTCGGGAGTGAAAAAGAGGCAAAGATCATTGCCGAACAGCGCTCCCATGAATTATCCGATCTGAATCGAAAGAAAAAACGAGCCATGTCGCTTGAAGATGTTTCACGAAAAATCCACGAAGGCGATCTTGCCGTCGTTAATCTCATTGTGAAGTCCGATGTGAGCGGTTCTTTAGAAGCTATTCTTGGCTCCATCGCTAAAATTAAAGTCGATAAAACGGCGATCAATATTGTTCATAGTGGCACGGGGGTGATCACCGAGTCCGACTTAATGCTCGCGAAGGCTTCAGAAGCTATCGTTCTTGGATTTAATGTCGCTTTACCCGTTTCCATTAAAAATATGGCAGAGGAAGATGGAGTCGTCATCCGGTTGTATCACATTATCTATAAATTATTAGAGGATCTTGAAGATACGTTGAAAGGCTTATTGAAACCCATTTTTGAACGCCAACAAATTGGTGTAGCCGAAGTTCGTCAAGTCTATAAGTTCTCCAAAGTGGGTGCTATTGCAGGTAGTTATGTGACGGAGGGCAAAATCACGCGTAATGCGGAGCTGGAGATATACCGAGGAACCAATATGGTTTTTGAAGGCAAATTATCATCGCTTAAGCGGTTCAAAGATGATGTTAAAGAAGTGGCAAATGGATATGAATGTGGTATCGTTATCGATGGATTTGAGGCGTATGAAGCGGGTGATCTGATCCGTGTTTATCAGCTCAAAGAAGTCACGATAAGGTAGGGGTTATTCATGCACCATCGCGATGCTCGCGTTGCTGAAGAGATCAAAGAGATCGTTTCGCAGATTATTCGAGAGGATATTCGTCATCCGGTCACTTTGTTTAGCATCCCATACGTAAAGTTAACGCTTGATCTGTCTATAGCGACGATCTATATTAGCCTGTTCGGCAAACAACCTGGACAAGATTTCGATTATATCTTGCAGGCAAAGGGTTATATTCGATCTCAGTTGGCTCAAAAGATCCGAATACGAAAAGTCCCTGAGCTTATTTTTCAGCGTGACGCAGCGCTGGCTGATGGAGACGCTATCGTCGATAAACTTGCCGATCTGCCTTTGTCGGAGCACTAGTCTTTGGACAGTAAAGCTTTCGTTCTCGAATTTAGAAAAGCGGTAGTGACCTCAAAATCCGACGTTCTCATATTGACTCATCTTCAACCCGACGGTGATGCGGTTGGTTCAGCGATCGCGATCCAACTTATTCTCGATCAATTGAAGGTTAAATCCAAAATAATCTGGAATAAGGTCAGTCACGAGACTTGGAAGACATGGGATGTTTTTCAGGAGGCTGTTGTGGGTGAAATATCTGATACGTCACAGTATCCTATTGTTATAACCGTCGATAGCAGCAATCCCGATCGTCTTGGGGACGCCAAACGATTTCTCGAACATGCGCAGAAAATCATCAACATTGATCATCATACGGATAATTCATTGTTTGGGACGATCAACTGGGTTCACGATGCCTCTTCAGTTGGGGAATTGATCGATGCGTGGTTGCCTCTTTTGGATGTAGTTTATACGGTTCCCTTGGCGGAAGCGTTGATCGTCTCGATCGTGACCGATACCGGTCGTTTTAAGTATAGCAATACCACTGCTCATTTATTCCTTGTCATGAATCGACTAACGGCATTGATCGGACAGAATCGATATTTTGAGTTGGTTAATTTCTTGTTCGCTGAAGAGTCATTATTAAAGTGGCAGCTCATTAGTATAGCGATACAAAACTTGACCCTAGTCAGCGATGGGATCGCCTTTTCCTATATTGACCGAGATTGTGGGGAGGAGGACGGTCTTGTCGATCCCATCCTCTCTATAAGAGGGGTTCGAGCAGCTGTTTTGGCACGACCGGTCGGCAATCAAATCCGATTGAGTTTTAGAGCGAAAGATATTCAGCTCAATATTCGAAATCTCGCTCAACAGTTTGGGGGTGGAGGTCATATCCATGCGTCTGGAGCGACCCTTCCGCTGACAGATTTTTCCGCTCAAATTGAGGAGATCAAGTTAGTGGTGGAGGCTTATTTTAATGAGTAAGATCCGGCCAGGATTTTATACCATTAACAAGCCTCAGGGCTGGACCTCGTTTGATGTGGTTAATAAATTAAAACATCTTAGTGGCGAGAAAAAGATCGGTCATGCGGGGTCACTTGATCCTATGGCAACTGGGGTGCTTGTTGTTGCTGTTGGGAAAATCTTCACGAAACAGATCGATCATGTTGTGGGTATGAATAAAACCTATATCGCACAAATTACCTTCGGTATAGAAACCGATAGCTATGATCTTGAAGGCAAAGTCACCGCCATTGCGCAATCCCCCGACATTACACAGGCTCAGATTGAGGCTATTATCCCAGAATTCTTGGGTGATATTCTTCAAAAACCCCCGATATACTCAGCCATCAAAAAGAAGGGTCGTAAGCTCTATGAGTACGCCCGAAAAGATATCGACATCGATATTGAACTTCGCCCAGTTCATATCGAGTCGATCGAAGTGCTTTCCTTTGAGTCCGGAGCTTTTCCAAAGTTGCTGATCAAAGCGGAGGTTTCTAAGGGGACGTATATGCGTTCTTTAGCTCATGATATGGGCGAAAAACTGGGAACATATGGTGTGCTAAGTCAATTGGAGCGTATTGCTGTGGGACCGTATGTTATAAAGGATGCTTATGGACTTGACCGATTCCAAGCGATGGTTTCTTCACCCTGAACGGCTCGCCTCTTTTCAAGGGGGCGTGATCGCGATAGGGGCCTTTGATGGATGTCATCTCGGGCATCAACAACTCTTATCAAAGGCCGATGCGGCACTCTCCTTTATTCCGGCTCCAAAGACGTTCTTTGATGTGGGCGAAAAATCCCTGACCCTGCCGGATGAAAAACAGATCCTTTATCCACACTTCATCTTTATGCGATTTGATGAACAATTAGCTGGCTTGTCTCCTGAAGCGTTTGTGTCGATCATCCATGAAGCCCTTCATCCTAAACGATTGCTTGTGGGTTGGGATTTCCATTTTGGCAAGAAACAATGGGGAGGGAATGCCGATGAGTTGTCACGTCTAGCCTCGGCGATGGGGATCGAGGTCAATATTATTCCCCCATTCAAACAGGGCCCTCACATTATTAAAAGTCGACTCATCCGTGAGTGGATACAAAAGGGACACATCGAAAAAGCCAATGAATACTTAGGGTATGACTATTTTCTGTCTTCCCGTGTGATTCATGGCAAAGCACTCGGTCGAACCATAGGGTTCCCTACCGTCAATCTTGATATCCATTTTCAGAAAATAACCCCCAAACCTGGCGTCTATGCCGGTCATGTTGAGATCGAGGGTGTCAAATTTCCAACCGCGATCAGTGTGATACAAAGAGAGAAACTCGACATTGAGGGACATATCCTCGACTTTAATCGAGATGTGTATGGCAAAGTCGTTCGCTTATCGTTTAAATATCATATTCGTGAGCAGCAAGATTTCGAATCGTTCGATGCGCTCAAAATTCAGATCGCCAAAGACGTCGAGGCGGTACGACGGGTATTGTAATGCGAGATCGCCGATCGATTCGTTTAAAGGAATTCGATTACGCCCAAGAGGGCAGCTACTTTATCACCCTTTGTACGATAAACCGAGTGCATCTTTTTGGCGAAATCATTCAGGGGAAAATGAATCCGAATCCTTTTGGCGAGCTCGCCAAATCCGAATGGCTCAATACGCCGATTCTTCGGCCAAATACAGCGCTGGATGAATTTATCATCATGCCCGATCATTTCCACGCAATCCTTTCAATCAAAGAATCCGTACGGGCGTATCTTCCTCACGATAATTCCGTACGGGCGTATTGCAATACGCCCCAATTTTCGAATAGCGCTCAGGAAGAATCTTTTCTTGCGAATATTTCTTCCGAGGAAAATTGCCCTTCCGAGCAATCCTTTCGGGCCAATAGCTCTTCCGAGCAATCCGTACGGGCGTATTGCAATACGCCCCAACGATTCAAATCCCCTTCGCAAACCATCGGCGCTATTATTCGAGGCTATAAAGCTGCGCTTACGAAGCAAATCAATATTCTTCGCAATACCCCTGGCCAGCCCATTTGGCAACGAAATTATTTTGAACATATCATCCGAAGCGAGGAAGAATTGATTCGAATTCAGAAATATATTATCTATAATCCACGGAATTGGGAGAAGAATCTTACTTTGTCTTGATACAAAGTAAGCAAAAATCAAGTCAGCGATGAAGGCTCACTTCGCTTCGCTTGGGAAAGTGCCAAAAGCCCCTTAAAACAGGGTGGCTTTTGACGCTTTCTACGCTCAGTCTCAGCTCAATCTTTCATCGCTGATTGCTGCTAATGATCACGGAAATTAGATTGTTGGTTTTATGCGTAAAATAATATCAAACATCACACCCTCGTCAGCATCGTGAACCACAACTTTTAGTTTCATATCATTCACTCCCCTTCAGTTGTTCGATTCTATCATACCATAAAGTCGAAATGTGGTATAATTTCTGCCTGTTATGGGCCTTACTTACAAAGATTCGGGAGTAGATATTCATGCCGGCTATGAGTCGGTGAAACAGCTCACCGTCGAGGTCAAGAAGACTTTCGACAAGCAAGTTCTCGATAATTTTGGTAGCTTTGGCGCCTTATTCCAACCGGACTTGACCGGCATAAAGACCCCCATTCTCGTTTCGAGTACTGATGGGGTTGGCACCAAGCTATTGCTTGCGATCGAACTCGGTATTTTCGATACGATCGGTGTCGATCTGGTGGCGATGTGCGTCAACGATCTGATTACCCAAGGGGCCAAACCCCTCTTTATGCTCGACTATATTGCGCTTCATAAATTAGAGCCTACGCTCGTCACCACCATCATCAAGGGGATCGTTGAGGGTTGCCAGCAATCCGCCTGCGCCCTTATTGGGGGTGAAACCGCGGAAATGCGAGATGTTTATCGTCAGGGTGATTTCGATCTTGCCGGATTTGTTGTGGGGTTGGTTGATAAAGATCAGGTCATTACAGGGCGCGGTATTTCGGTTGGGGATAAGATCATTCGTTTATCCTCCAGTGGGGTTCATAGCAATGGATATTCATTGGCTCGTAAAGTCGCCGATATGATCGACGACCCAACCGAACGACTTGCCTTTAAAAAAGACCTACTCACGCCAACGGTTATTTATGTTAAACAGGTACTCGACTTCATCGCTCGTTTTCCGATCAAAGGGATCGCCAATATTACTGGGGGTGGGCTTTATGAAAACATCGCCCGCGTTCTTCCCAAACATGTCGATGCTCGTGTTGATTTTGGCTCATGGGACTTGCTCCCTGTTTTTAAAACCCTTCAACGGGTTGGTCAGATCTCTTGGCGTGAAATGTGTAGCGCGTTTAATGTAGGAGTTGGCATGACCCTTGTGGTCGCTCCCGAAACGGCGATCGCGTTATGTGCCGCCGAACCCACGCTCGATATCATCGGAGAGATCATTTCGGGAACAGGAGTTGTCATAGTCGAAGGGCTACCTCAGCCGTAATATGGCGCCACTACGACTTGGCATTTTAGGGTCGGGTCGGGGTTCAAATTTCTTGGCTATTTCTAAGCACATTCAAGAAGCGGACCTCAATGCTGAGATCGCTATTGTTTTATCGGATAAACCCTCAGTTATGCTTGAAAAGGCTCATGAATTAGGTCTGAAAAATGAGTTTGTCGATCCCAAGCGTTTTGCGTCGAGAGAACGTTTTGATGAGGCCTTGGTTTCAAGATTATTGGCCGCCAAAGTGGATCTAGTCGTCTTGGCTGGCTATATGCGTATCGTAAGTGATATTTTTATTAATGCCTTCCCTCGGCACATCCTCAATATTCATCCTTCACTGCTTCCTTTGTTCAAGGGGCTTCATCCCCAACAGCAAGCGCTTGATGCTGGGGTTAAAGAATCGGGATGTAGTGTCCATTGGGTGACGTCCGAACTCGATAGTGGGCCTATTGTTCTCCAAAAAAGCGTCCCCGTTTTACCGGATGATACCGAGCAAAGTCTATCGGCACGTATTTTAGTTGAAGAACACACCCTTTATTCACAAGCAATTTCGCTGATCGCGAAGGAAATGGAGTCAAGATAATGAGAGCATTAATTAGTGTTTTTGATAAAGAGGGGATCGATGAGTTTGCGTTAGCCTTACATCAACTGGGGATCGAGATCGTTTCCACAGGGGGTACGTTTAAACGCATGAAGGAACTGGGTATACCGGCGGTTGAGGTGACTAGCCTGACGCATTATCCTGAGATCATGGACGGACGAGTAAAGACACTAAACCCTAATATCCATGGGGGCATTCTTGCTGTTCGAAATAATGCCGAACACATGGACAAGGTCAAGGAGTTGAACATTCCTCTGATCGATATTGTGGTTGTCAATTTATATCCCTTCGAAGCGACGATCGCAGATCCTACTTCGACATGGGAGGAGATCGTCGAAAAGATAGACATTGGGGGGCCAGCGATGGTTCGTTCAGCTGCCAAGAATCACGAAGATATCATTGTATTAGTCAATCCCATTCGCTATGGTCAAGTTATCGACGAACTCAAATCCACAGGAACCGTTTCGTTGTTATTTAAGCAACAACTTGCCGCGGAGGCCTATAGTCACACGGCTTATTATGATTCCGTTATATCGGCCTATTTCCGGAACAAATTCTTTGGTGAAGGGTTCATGCCCAGCGAAATGGGAATCGCGTTAAAGCAAAAACAAACCCTCCGTTATGGCGAGAACAGTCATCAAAAAGCAGCTCTATATCAATCAGGGCTCCCCAGTGGATTACTCGATATCGAAGTGCTGCAAGGCAAAGAGCTCAGTTTTAATAACTATATCGATATGCAAGCGGCTTACCAGATCGCTCGTGACTTGCCTGTCCCAGGAGCCGTGGTCATCAAGCACACCAATCCCTGTGGTGCGGCGATAGGTTCAACCCTATTTGAGGCTTATACAAAAGCTTACGAGGCTGATCCGACGTCAGCGTTCGGGGGGATCATTGGACTCAATGAAGTTTGTGATGAAGCCACTGCGAGCGCTATTTCAAAGATCTTTGTCGAGGTCATTATCGCCCCCGATTTTACGCCTGAAGCACGTGCTGTGTTTGCCACAAAAGCGAATCTTCGCCTCATCAAGAAGCCAAACTTTTTCAGTAAGCCAGCCCAATTTGATCTTCGACGTATCGAAGGGGGCTTTTTAGTGCAAGAGGAAGATACGGTAACGATAACAGACAATGAATTATCCGTCGTGACAAAAGCTGTTCCATCTAAACAACAATGGATCGACTTAAAACTAGGATGGGCATTGGTTCGTTATGTGAAAAGTAATGCCATTGTCTTGGTCAAAGACGGCGTGTTGGTTGGAGTCGGGGCAGGGCAAATGAGTCGTGTAGAGTCGGTCGAGTTAGCCATTAAGCGAGCGGGAACAAAGGCGGTGGGATCGACTCTGGCTTCAGATGCGTTCTTTCCGTTTTCGGATAATGTCGAGCTAGCGGCCGTTGCAGGGATCACGGCCATAATTCAACCAGGTGGCTCCGTTCGAGACGCGGACAGTATTTCTAAAGCCAACGACTCAGGGCTTTCGATGGTCTTTACAGGGCGTCGACATTTTAGGCATTGACTCACCCCCAGCCCCTCTCTACTTACGTAAAGAGGGGGGTAAAATAGGAGAATGAATGCGATACAATGAATTAGCTAGAAATCTGCGAAAGAATCAAACCTCAGCAGAAGGTTTTTTATGGGACGTTCTTCGCAATCGTCGATTTGATCATTTAAAGTTTCTAAGGCAACATAATATTTTTATCAATGATGGTTTTCGGAAACGAGTATTTATTGCCGATTTCTATAATGCAGAGTCCAAACTGGTTGTTGAGGTCGATGGAAGTATTCACGAATTTACAAAAGAAAAAGATAATATTCGAGATAAACTTATGAGAGAACGTGGATATTCGATCTGCAGGATACAAAATGAAGAGGTCGATCGTGACTTGTTTCAGGTATTAACTAAGATCAAAATAGCAACGCTTCAAGCTTCCCCTCTTTGCGAGCGAAGCGAAGGAGAGAGGGGGCAGGGGTGAGTATTAAGGCCATTTGGCATCGTTATCGTCAATTCCGGCAGGCTGTTAAATCGCGCCTAACGCTTTCGGATATTGAGTTTGTCAGACTATACCTCCCTCAAATCGAGCAAGTTATGTTCTATCGAATGGCGCTTCAAGACCAGCGTCACTCGCTCTTACTTGCTCAGACGTTTTTGGGTCGTCAGCATACCCACGATTATACGTGGGTTGATAAGACCACCTTCATTCGGGCGACGCTACTCCATGATGTGGTTAAATCGTTCCTGCCGAGTTCTGTTTGATCGCGAT
>Ga0118677_10013353_pt1 | contig 11820 bp, 8 predicted proteins | sample AliMusrvi5mmetaG_FD_86154 | JGI IMG/M metagenome (GOLD analysis project Ga0118677, IMG submission 86154) | reverse complement strand
GTAATGGGTTCACCTCATGGTTTTTTGGTTTTCGCAAACATAAGATACCACGTTTTGGACCCATTGCCTTCTTTTTACCTCCTCTCAGTTAGCGGAAAGTAAAGATCTCAGACAAAGTGCAAATATTGATATTGTCATCCAAACTTTCTTTAATATTGCCACGAAACCTGATGCAATTATTAATCTTGGTGGGTTTACTGAAGCTTTTTTCGACCGTCTGGCAGAATGGGTTGTACAGGTTTGTCCTGCGGAATTTAAGGTGAAAGCCACCTCAATGATCCGGAACAATGATCAACAAGTTCAGTTATCCGGCTTGCCTGACTATATTAAAAATGCCTCAGCTCGCCTTAAGAAATTAATTCGAACAGATTTTCACTACCAGAAATATGATGTTTACCATGAGATAGAACGACACATAAAACAAATTAAGAGTGTGGATCAGGAAAAAGCATTTGCATTGACTGATTATGTCGCACATAAAAGCAAACAGATAGAATCGTATAACAAATCAAATGAACAAAATCTTGTCCAATCCTGGCAGCGTGCCAGGCAAATGCTTTCGCAGTTATTGGATGCGGACGATATCTTATTTGCTTTGGAAGAACATAAAGACCAGTTGGATATTGAGCTTCTTGCACTTGTGCATATGAACATGTACCAGGAACGGACAAAGGGAAATAAAGAACTCGCGGATGGATTACAGAATTTGGCCGAATACATTCGAAATAAATTACAAGTAGTCTGATGGAGTAATCAAATCACGGTTGATTAACTCGATTTTCATTCGTCATTTACGGTCATTTCTCTGATAAACTGGTAAAGTTAATAAAGAAAACAGGCATTCTCTTAAAAAACGGGAGGAGAACCCCGATGATTAAGAAGAGCCTTAACCCATTTTTTATCTTCTGGCGGGCATTGGATGAGGTCTGCGTCCCAAAAACAATCGAGCGAAGAGGAAATTAGCCGTTTAAAAGAGCAGGGGCGCCAATATCTGAAAGTTAACCAGGTAGGCAAGGCGCTGAGGATCTTTTCGACGGTGCTCAAGGAGCATCCGGATGACATTGATTCGATGCTGATCCTGGGTGATTCCTACCTGATGGCAGGCGAGCAGCCCTATGCCCTGGTGCTCTATCAGCAGGCTTACCAGCTGGCCCCTGAGCGCCGGGATATAAAACGGCGCATTAATCTCTTGCAGACCTCAACACTCAACTTCTCCATGCCGGATTTAATCCCGACCCATCCCAGGGCAATTGCAGATCTGATCAAAAAATTGACCGGTCAGGCAAACCAGGTGCCGGAAATAGACCTTAAAAATGCCAGCAAACTGCTGGACGAATATCTTAACAGCGCCTCTCCTGCCCAGGCAGTTGCAGATCACATGGATGAGATCAATACACTCCTGCCGGCTTTAATTGAGCTGAACATCCGCCAGGCGCGCCTTGACGGGAATACGGTTGTGGTGGATGCACTCCAGGAGATGCTTTCCAATCTTTTAATTGAAGGAGACCTGGAGAATGGGCAGGTTATGCCCAATCAGCACGGCAGGGTTGAAGCCCCCCAAAAACCGCTGATTTTGCTCGGAGGTGTGTGTTCGTCCGAAACGCCTTACCGGATGCTTTCCATCCAACAAGTTCTGTCTGAAGCGGGTTTTGAAATTCAAAAAATGGATTTGTCCAACCCTGAAGAAACAATAAATTGGGAACATTTTGACCTGGTCGTGGCGCATAATCCCCACGGCAGCCCGGCGTTATCAAAAGGTGTGGCTTCAAGGGCAACCGCCAATTTGCCGGTGCTGGTTGACCTGGCAGCAGATTTTTCACATCTACCCGCCGGTCATCCAGATATTCCAACCCTGGGATTGGATGACCCGGCGGTGCGGCGCAGCTACCAGGCGAGCATGCAGCTGGCAAGCTGCATCAGCGTTCCGGGTGAGGGGTTTGCCAATTTGCTGCGGCAGGCGACTTTTCCGGTGGAGATGATTCCGGACGGCTGGAACCAGTATGACCTGTTATGGACTCGTGCCAACCAGAACAGCCCTTTCTTTAATATTGGTTTGAACCTTATTCCCGGGCAGGCGGATGATGTGCTGACCCTGCGGAGGGCGGTGACGCGCGTGGTTCGTGAATTTCCGCACACACGCCTTGTTCTGACCGGCGACATGGAAATTTATCAACTATTTGATAATTTGCCTGATACGCGCAAAGTGTTTATTCCGGCGCTTGAACTGGAAGACTACCCATACCTCCTGGCGCAGATGGATTTGCTCCTGGTGCCGTATAAGGAAGATGAATTTAACCGCACCCGCACTGACCGGCCATTAATGGAAGCCGGGGTGAGAAGAATTCCGTGGATTGGCTCCCCCATCCCGGCTCACCTGGAATGGGGGAGCGGCGGGTTAATCGCATCTTCAACAGATGAATGGTATACGCAGCTTCAGACCATGATTCAGGATCGGGAACTGCGGCAGAAGTTTGGGCAGTCAGGTTATCAAAAAGCGCTGCAGCGTGAAAACCAGGTTTTATCCAAGTCATGGGTGCAATTGGTGCAGGTTCTTATCTCGCGGAAAAAAGGATGAGGAAAATAGTGTGAGAATCACGTATGTTTATCCGCAGGATGAGACCCTCTGGTACGGCGTGGAATGGCGCTGCCAGGTACCTGCACGGGCCATTAACCGCAACGGGCGCCACTCTGCCAGCCTGATCCCGTTTGAGCCATTTATCGGGCGCGACCCGGATGCAGACCGGATATGCGAGCGCAGCGATATCCTGGTGATTTATCGCAACCTTTGGGGTAAATGCCTGCCGGTCATGCAGCACTGGATGGCGCGGGGTAAAGTTGTGGTGGCTGATTTTGATGAGGCTTACCAGCTCATACCGCCTTCCAACCAGGAATACGCCGCCTGGTATGAAGGGTCTGTGAGCGAGACTGTTAAAGGTAAAAATCCCTTGACACCCATCACCCAGTTTAAATGGGGGGTCCAGATGGCCAACGCGGTTACTTTACCTTCAAAACGGCTTGCCGATGATTGGAAGGCTTATAACAGGGTCGAAGTCATACCGGGATTTTTGGATCTTGAACGTTACCAGGAAATTGACGAGAAGCCGCACGATGGGATTATTTTTGGCTGGAGTGGAAAATCGAGCCAATTCCGCACTTTGCTCGAGAGCGGCATGGTGGAAGCCCTGCGCCAGGTGTTCCTGATCCGGCCGCAGGCGCGCCTGTTGATCTGTTCGGATTTTAAATTTAAACTCGATTTGCTGGATATTTCGACGGACCAGATTTTATTCCAATCGTCCCTGGGCGGGCGCAACTGGCCTTCACCCCTGGGTTATTTTGATGTGGGATTGGCACCATTATGCAGTGATTTTGACCAGCGCAGCGGTACGGAACGTGTGCTGGAGTACATGGCATTAAAAATTCCCTGGGTTGGGAGCCAGAGCGCAGCTTACCATGAACTGCGCAACTGCGGCTGGATGGTCGAAAATTCGGTGGGTGCCTGGCAGCGCACCCTGTTGGACCTGGTTGACCATTACCAGGATTATAAACTTGAGGCTTCGCAGGTGCCGTATTTATTCAGTCTGGGCCAATCTATTGACGAAAATATACAACAAGTGATTGGAATATATGCTACAATTATAGAAAGTTCGCAATCGGTCCTAAAAAGATAAAAAACAGGATAAATCGTCCCTGAGAAGAGTGGTCCCCTATGCTTTCGTCTGATGGTACGGAAAGTAAAAAACAAAAAGCGACTGTTCGCGTTATCGAAAAAACGGTCAGTGTGCCTATGCCATTGATGGTGACCATTCCTGAGGGTGAATTTATTATGGGAACCAGTGATGAACAGATTATGCAGCTTTACTGGAAAGAAGAATGGGCTCAGGAATGGCATGAGGACGGGATGTTTCGCGTTGAACAACCGCAGCATTATGTCACGCTTCCCCCATATGAAATCGGGAAATATCCGATAACCAACTCGGATTATTACCGTTTTGTTTTCCAGGCCAATTTCAAGCTGCCCAAACACTGGATCGGATTCCGTTTTCCAGAAGGCACTGAAAATCACCCGATGACGGGAATTTCCAAACTGGATGCCGAAGCTTACTGCTCCTGGCTGAGTAAAAGCACCAAGAGGGAATACCGCCTGCCGACCGAAGCGGAATGGGAAAAGGCAGCCCGCGGTACGGATGACCGCATTTTTCCCTGGGGTGACGAGTTTGATCCATGGCGCTGCAACACGCTGGAAAGCGGATTGGAAGGCCCGTCTTCTGTGGATGTTTATATTCCTGCCGGGTTGAGCCCATTTGGGGTGGCCGACATGGTTGGCAATGTGTTTGAGTGGACTTCCAGCCGGATTTTGCCTTATCCATTTGACCCGGAACCCCCTCCGGTAGGGAAAGAAAGACCGCGCTACGTTGTTCGGGGTGGGGCCTGGTATTACACCCGCCGCCTGGCGCGCTGCGCTTCACGCGAAAGCTACGTGGAAGATTATATTTCGCCCGCGGTGGGCTTCCGGATTTGCAGGTCGCTGGATTAATCGGGTTTCAGAAAAACGGGAGAAAATCCCGTTTTTTTATTCCTTAAATAAGGTTTGATTTAATTCATGGAAGGTGATTAACCTTTTCGGAAAGACTCATCACCTCATCATTGTGAGGGGCAAGCTGTTGTGCTTTGATCAGCCACTGCCGGGCTTTGTGATGGTCGCCTTGATAGAGAAGCACTTTGATCAGTTTAATCACCAGCTCGAGGTCGTCCCCTTTGCATTTAATCCCAAGCTCCCAAAGATGGGCAAGAGCCGGGTAATCCTGCTTTTGTTCCAGGTAAGCGGCCATTTTATGGATCAGATAAATATCCATCCCATCTGGCAATTCACCCAGTGTGCCGGAAATTTCAATCAAAGGTATCCCAATTTTAAGGGCCTCTTCGTGGCGCCCTTGTCCGATTAAGCTATCTGTCATCATCCCCAGGACGCGCAAATCATTCGGCGCGATATCCAGGAGAATGTAACAGGTTTTCTCCGCCATTCCAAAATCCTGAACACGCAGGAAAAAATTGGCCATTCCAATTAAGACGCTGAAACTGTTTTCGGCCAGCTGCCAGGCCTGGGAGAGGGCCTGCCAGGCAGAACCAGGGTCATTTAATTCAAGATGACAGACCGCCAGATTAACATAAAGAATGACCCTTTGTGGCGCCGCCTCCAGGTTGATCAGGATCAGGCGCTTTAACTCTTCATAATTCCCTTCAGCCCCGGCTTTTTTTTGCAGGTCCTGGTTGTGTTTTAAATTAACCATTTCTTGGGAAAAAATAATTTGCTGTGGTGGGGCCAGTTTAATTGGGGATGGAATCTGCGTACGGGCAAGCTCAGCCATTTCATCAAGTAAAGTGCTTGATTCACTTGAGCCCTCAAAGTCGATTGAGGTTGCACCGGATGAACTAAAAAGCGCCTGAAGGTCCTGGAGAATGCTGACATCTTTAATTGTTGCCGCGGCGTTGACGGATTGATAACGATTTCGCTCCCAGCTCTCACCCACATCTCCCCTGCCGCGGGCCAATTTTTGATTAATTTCGCTTTCTGAGCGGCAAAAATAGTGGTTGAGTTGGATTATATCGATAGAGTTGGGAAACATCTGGAAATCCACCCGCAGAGATTTTTCATTCACACACCAGGCATTTTCCTTGAATATGAAATCGTGCGGAGAATTGGGCATCTGCGTCTTGCCGGGCTGGACAATACATTTTATGAGGCCGTTGCGTTGGAATGATGGGTGCGTGCGCAGGGTATAGCCTGCGATCTGTCCACACGGGGGGCGGTTTTGATGATGATTGGAACCAAAAAAGAGGGAACTGACCGCCAGACCGCCAAATTTTTCGTAGTCTTTTAACAAATCTTTCAGATTGAGGGTCTTTTTGGGCACCAGAAACTCATCCGTATCGATGAAGCCCATCCAAAATGTATTTGATCCAAATGTGTGCAGACAATGATCATAAGCAAAGAGTTGGACGGCTTTACCCGGAATATCCATCACAACTACCCACCCGCGGGTGATGTATTCAGCCAGTGATTCACGCAAGCTGACCTGGCTATCGTTATCGTAAATATAAAAGCGGTCCACCCCCATCAGAATATGGTAATCCAACCATTCGGGTAGATAATCGTTTTCGTCCTTGCAAATCAGGCATAAACTTAAATAATCCATGATCATTTTATTATATTCTACTCTTTCCTTTCTTTTGGCATAAATGGTTCATTGGGAAATCGCCTTGGCGGGTAGTAGTTTTGGTGATCATTTTGGGCGAAGCCCAAAATGATCACCAAAGAAAGACTTTGGCACGGGATATTCCAAAGAACCCAGAAAACCCTGTTGATTAATTATTTTAAGTTGACCGTAACAAAAATATGGCATACACTCATAAAAGTGGTATTAATCTTGTAACTAATAAATTGCACATTTGTATTTATAATATTGAAGGCCTTAATATTTGCGCTCATGAATTATGGGATTAAACTATGGCAACCAAAAATCTAGATGAACTGGTCTTACAGGCAAATGAAGCAGCAGAAAAAGGGGATTGGCAGGGGGCGATTGCGTTTTTATCTAAGGCCGATGGGTTATCCCCGAATGAATCAGGCATATTAAGCGGATTGGGGGCCTGTTATTTGCAGTTGAAACGACCGGAAGATGCCATTCGCTATTTCAGCCGCGTGGTTGAATTGGAAAGCCAGCTGCCAGACGCATTTTGCAACCTGGGAATGGCTTATTCTACAGCCGGGCAGTTCAAAGAAGCCGAAGATGCTTTCTTAAAAGCGTTACTGCTGGATGGCAGCCATATTATGACGCGCAAGAACCTGGCGGTCCTTTATGCCAAGCAGAATACCCGCATCGGGGAAGGCCTGCAGCTGCTGGTGAACCTGCTCAAGGACAACCCGAAGGACCTGGAAATTGTGCTGATGTTGGCCAGTTATTACCTGCTGGGTGAGATGTATGATCCCGCTGAAAAGTTATGCCAGTACGCTTTAACCCTGGAACCGGAAAACCCTTATGCCCTGCAAATGATGGATCAGATTAAGGCGAATGCAGGGGGAGCTGAAAATTCAGCCCCACCGGCTGGACCGGGCCAGGCTCCTGCCGATGATTCTAGTGATGTAATTGATCCAACGCGTATCGCGCGCCCGGAACATGCCAAAAAGCTGGCTGCATTAAAAGACCTTGGCGAACAACGATCCAGGCAGCCTGATGAGACCCGGATTGCCCGTCCGGAGCATGCTAAAAAACTGGCGGGGTTGAAGGGATTGAGTGAAACCAAACCTGAGGTAGAAGCTGCATCGGTCATTGGGGGGACAAAACCTTCCGCCCTTTTCCTCGGTGGAAATAGTTATGCCAACTTTGTACGCTTACAGAACCCTGCCAGATTATTGAGCCAGATGGGTTGGGATGTATTCATTACGGATAAAATTCCTCTAAGTGAAGCCAATAAATACAATATAGTTGTCTTTTCACAGCCTCACCTTGAGCCGGCCTGGATTGATGTGTTTTCATCGCGCACTTCAAATCACAACCCTGTAATCATCGATGTTGACGAGGATTTTTTTACAATACCTACTCAACATGTTGAATACAAGCTACTGGGACAAGGAAATCCGCAGGCTTTGAATGGGTTTAAGGAAATGTTGGGTTTGGCTGATAAGGTTATCGTATCATCCAAAGTGTTGGAAGGGCGTTATCAAGCTTATTCAAAGCATGTTGAATATATACCAAGCATTTGGAGCACGCATAACACTCTATGGGATAAACCTGCACCCAGACATAAAGGTTTTAATATTGGCTGGATAGAATATGCTTCTGAAATTCACAATCTTGATATTGTTAGAGAAGAATTGATACGTTTCATTCGTGACAATAAAAAAGCACTCTTAGTGATTGCTGGAGATCTTAAAGCGCTGGAGCCTTTTAAAAAATTACCAGATGATCAAAAGACTTTTCTACCCTTTACCGGGATCGATGATTATCCTTATTTGATGTCCCAGTTTGATGCCTTGCTGATGCCATTAAAAAAGACGGCTTATAACAATGCAAAACCAGATACCCGTTTGATGGAAGCTGGTGTCAGGCGAATTCCATGGATTGCTTCACGTATTCCTTCTTTTGAAGATTGGAATGTAGGAGGGTTGTTCGCTGGGAAATCTACGTGGTATGAGAGCTTAAAGAAAATTTATCTCAACGAAGATTTGAGAATCGAGTTGGGTGAAGCGGGCAGGAGAAAAGCGGAAGAAAGGTTGGCTGCGTACGTGACAACAACTTTCACAGATTTAGTGAACAACCGTTAGGAACGGAAGTATTAGAAACCTTGTCAACCAATCCTTTGTACTCACTGCAACCAGAACCATTCTTTACTATTTTAGTACCTACTTATAACCAGGCCAATTATTTACCAGAAGCCCTTGATAGCATTATTGCCCAAACTAATCCAAATTGGGAAGCTGTTGTGGTTAATGATGGGTCTGTTGATGAAACATCCTTAGTTATAAGAAGGTATACAGAGCTGGATGCGCGCATTCGCGGATATAACAAAGCCAACGGCGGCGTGGCTAGTGCCCTTAACGAAGGTCTAAAGCATGCAAAAGGTGAATGGATTTGTTGGTTATCATCTGATGATTATTTCAAACCGGATAAGTTGGCCGCTCATTGTGAAGTTATAAATCAATATCCCCAAATAAAATTTTTTTATACCAATTTTTATGAATTAGATGATTTAACTCATCAGGTTTCCGCGCCAAATTATACACATCATTTTGTCGAGGATGAGTTGCAGACGATCCGCTTTTTCTTTTCCAACTACATCAATGGAATCACGATTGCCGTTCATCGATCTGTTTTTGATGATGTTGGCTTTTTTAATGAAGCTTATTGGTGCGGTCAAGATTTTGATTTGTGGTTAAGGATCAGCACAAAATATCGTTTTAAATTTATTGATCAACGATTATCCGTTACCCGCATTCATCCAGGACAAACCACCTATTCCATTCCTGGTGCAGGAATTTTTGATTCTGCTCGAGGAGCATTGGATTTTCTTAATGCTAATCCTTTTGAAGCTTTTTTCCCTGCAATGGATTTATCCATCCAACAAAATATTGAAAAAGCTTTATCGACCGCGATTCAGGTTGCCACAACCCCTAATGCTTTCATTAATATTTCCGGTTTTACTAATGCATTTTTGGATCGATTAGCTGAATGGATTGTGCAACAAAGCCCATTTAATTTGCGATCTGCGTTGAAACTTAGCCTGGTTAATAAATGCAAGGAAATTCAACCCCATAATTTTCCAGGATATATCAAGCTCCCATTTAAGAGATTAGAAAATAACCTTACCTGCGATTTCCATTACACCCCATATGATGCATTCACAGAAATGAAATATTTTAATAGCAGCATCGTGATGGAAAATCCAAATACAGCCCAGGCAATGAATCGCTATCTCATGAAAATATCCGAAAATTTCCAAAGTGAATTTCCGTTGGTTTCGGTAATTATCCCGACATACAATCGACCTGATTTGGTAAAAAAGGCATTGACATCCATTACACAACAAACCTATCCCAATATCGAGGTGATTGTCGTCAATGATGCGGGGCAGGATGTGGGTGAGATTGTCAGGACATTTGCAGACCGCTTAAAAATCGTTTATCAAAACAACAGGCAAAATCAGGGTGCGGGGGGAGCTCGAAATACAGGGATGTCGCTGGCACGCGGACAATATATTGCTTTTCTGGATGATGATGATATTTATTATCCTGCCCACCTTCAAATTTTGATTGAATCTCTGGCTGCCAACCTGGATGTGATCGGAGTCTACAGTGATGCGGTCCAGGTCAACATCCTGATGGAGGGTTCAGAAAAAAAAGTGATATCCCGCCAGGTAGTTTTTTCTGTTGATTATTCGCTGGATATTTTACTGGTCCAGAATTTCATCCCAGACCTATGTTTGGTCATTCGAAGTTCTATTCTTTCAAAAACGGGTGGCTTTGATGTGCAACTAAAAGCGCTTGAAGATTGGGAATGGCTGCTGCGCCTGGCCCAACATGGTTTGCTTAAACATGTTCCGCTTGTCACCGCTGAATACCAGACAAAACTGAACAGCGAATCGCGTAATTTAATGACGATGGATCAGAAAGCAGATCTGTATCGAAGTTTTTATGAACGTTATTCATACCTGGCAACCCCGGCTGTTCAACACGATCAGGCATTACTCTATAAACAAGGGACTGGGAAAGATTTGGTGATAAATGCTTCTGGAAAAAATATGGAATTTGCACGTTATTTATTACAACAGATTTTAGACGCAGATGATATCCAGGCTGCGGTTATACAATTCCGCCATTTGTTAAATCAAAATGTAATCACTGCAATTAATCGGGAAAAATTGATAGCTTTGCAGGAAAATAATCCGGATCTGGCTGATGGATTGGATGGATTGAGTAACTATATTGATCAGTTTATATCGAAAGGGCCCCGGAAATGATTCTTACATTCGTATTTGCAGATTCAGCTCAGGAATGGAATACATCCAACTGGCGTTGTGTGATCCCCGCCAAAGCGATTAATCGAGCCGGAAGGCATCATGTGCATTTGATCGGGATCGGTGATTTTTCAAGAAACACGCCTGAATCACAAAGTATTTGTTCTCAATCGGATATTATTGTTGTTGAGCGCAATTTATTTGGAGACACTTTAAGCGCCATACAATATTGGAAAGCACGGGATAAAGTGGTAGTGGCTAATTTTGATGACGCCTACCAGCTTATGCATCCATCCAATATATCTTACAACTTCTGGAATAAAGGCGAAGTAAATACGACAGATCAAAATGGGGTGACAACCAAAACCAATATTTCCCCCATCCCCCTGACCGCATTTAAGTGGGGGCTGCGCATGATCGACGCGGCGGTCGTCTCCTCTAAAATACTGGTAAAAGATTGGGAAGAATATACGGATGTTTATTATTTGCCGAATTACCTGGATACCGATATCTATTTACATTCCGAACCGGCTGTTCCACATGAGGGGATTTATATCGGCTGGGGGGGGAGCCTGAGTCATTTTCAGAGTTTTACCGACAGCGGCATTTTATTGGCGTTGAAACAGGTTCTTAGAGCCAGACCCCAGGCGAGGTTATTGATTTGTGGAAATAAAAGCGTTTATGAAAGAATTGATTTACTCGATAGTCAAAAAAAGTTCCAGGATTTTGTCCCTTTTGAAAAATGGGCAACTGTGCTTAGAACGTATGATATTGGGTTGGCGCCTCTGCACGGGTTGTACGATGGGAGGCGCAGTTGGATCAAACCCCTGGAATATATGCTGTTGAAAATTCCCTGGCTGGCTTCAGACAATATTGCTTACCAGGATATCAGTTCATTTGGAAATGTTGTAAAAAACACTCCGAAAGCCTGGGAAGCGGCCTTGCTGGATATGATCGATCACCTTGAAGGTTACCGCGAGAAGGCGGCCGGGGAACCTTACCAGTATGCATTGCAGCAAGGGGCGAATGAAAATGTGGATAATATCTTGAATATTTATGCGGAGATTTATCGGAAATCAACCGGGAAGAACCTGGCGGTGTAAGGTGTCTGTAAGGTAGATTTTGAAAAAAAGCTAAAGTTATTTTGCATGTGTCCGATAAGAATAGTAGTCAGAAAAAGTTTCTGACCTGCAAGACAAAAAAGCTTGCAGCAAAAAATCGGGAAGGATCCCGGATAACCAAATCACACATGGAGGTGTGGAATGCCTACAATTGATATCACTCGTATTGCCGATAATATTGGCGCAT
>Ga0118677_10013352_pt1 | contig 11821 bp, 12 predicted proteins | sample AliMusrvi5mmetaG_FD_86154 | JGI IMG/M metagenome (GOLD analysis project Ga0118677, IMG submission 86154) | reverse complement strand
CCCGTGTGCCGCTCCGCCCTGATAATCCCTGAACCTTATTCCCGGAATTCCGCCGTAACCAACACGTCTTCAGGCGGTTGCAGCGGTTTTGCGATTTGCGCAAAACGCGTGGTAACCGACGTCATACCCCCGTGGAATACCCGGAATCGCCTTCAAAACCGTCTGTTTCAGCCCCGCCAGCCGGCAAATGAGGCTTCCGCCGCACCTGTTTCGTGACCTTCTCAGAAAACAGGACGCGCAACGCCGGCCACGCTGTCAACGCCCGCCGGTGACAGGCTTCCGCCGCCGCCATCGACATGCCCAGCATCCGCCCGATCTCGCGGTAAGACCGCCCAGCGTACCGCCAACAGATCACGTCACGCATCCCCGGCGGCATGCGCAACAGGCGCCAGATCACATCGCTCATGGCCGACATCGGCACCACGGGGTCGTCGGCAATCTCTTCTTCGGGGAAGGGGACATCCCGAGTACTGGTTTCCTCCAACGTCAGTTGTGCCGGCCGCGGGGCGGCCGCAGGCAAACCGCGGTCGTCGTCGGCCGCGCCGCGCCCCTCGTCATAAGCCAGGTCGTAACCGGTTCGGTCCCGCAGTTCGCACTTGCCGCAAGGCGTCTGCGCGAAATCGACTCCGCGATACATCCCCGCCTTCACGGCCACCTGATGTTCACAGCGATGACATTCCATGATCCGCCTCCTTTTCCGTCACATGCCACGATCCGTCTTCCCGCCGCTCCGCCCAGATCCACCGCGCGTCCGGCCATTCGACGACCGCCTGATCGAACGCCACCCGCGCGCGCTGATACGATCCCAGGCGCCGACTTCCCTTGACCTCGACGCAGACCAACCGACCGCCCTCGACGTATACCCAGTCCGGTGTGTACCGGTGCCCATTCGCCAACCGGAACACCAACGCCTCAAACCGTGCGGTCTTCCCAACCAGGTAACAGCGCGCGAACTCCGCCTCAGTCTTCGTCGGCCCCTTCCGGGCGACCTTTGCAATCGCGATCCCAGGTGCGACCACCGGGATACCTGCATTCCCCATTGCGGTATTCCCCAATCCCAGTGCATCCCGATCTGCCTTGCTCATGCACCGGATTACGGAATCACTAAGCTGTTCTACCCTCATTCCCTTGCTCCCTAATTCCCTGATTCCTTTATTCCCTGGAAGGTATTCCCTCTTCTCTTCTCTGGTATACGCTCCTGTAACGCTGACACATGCGGATATGAAACGCCGAGGTAAACGCATCTGTAACGCGTCGGTAACGCCCCGGTCACTATTCAGTAACGCTCCCAACGTTACACACGCGTTGCGCGGTCCGTCCCCGGAGCATCGCCACCCGTCGATTCGTCAAACCCCGCTTCTTCGCGCTCGCCCCGTTGTGCTCATCCCAGTTGCGCACGATCGTGCCGCCGTCCGAGGTGAATTCCAACCACCCGACCACCTCCATGGCCCGCCCGAGACCAGGCAACCCCCCGATCTCGTCACAGTCTTCAGGCGAATGCTCGTCCACGTGGCCGTCCGCGGTTTCCCCGTCGAACCAACACATCAGATCGAACCACGCGCCGAACGCCTCGTGTCGCGAGACACCGCAAATGCGTGCGATGTTGCGCATCTTCTTCTTGTTTGGCGTCGCCTTCTCAACCTTCATCCAGTCGCCGGCCATGGCACTTCCCTCCAAATGGCGTTTTCCACCACCGCGGCCGCCGCCGCGACCGTGGCGCCTTCGATCACCCACTGCCGCAGGTCCTTCGCGGGCGGCATCACCATCTTGAACGGCAACCCCAGCGCGGCGACGAGTCGCTGCGCACCGTCGCGCCCCGGATACCACACCGATCCGTCCGGCCGCCGGTGCGGCGCATCCTGATCCGCCATCACGATCACGCGCTTCACACCGTGCCGGAAACAGAACGCGCGCGTCAGGTCAACGCCGCCCGAGCAGGACGGCCGGCCCACCGCCGCAAACCCCAGGGAGATCGCCGCGGCCGTGTCGGTCGGCCCTTCGCAAAGCATCACATCCGGCACGCGCCCCACGACCGGGTCGAAGAACAGCCCCTCCCGACTTCCCTTCACGGCCCATTTCCGGCCGTCATTCGCGCGCAACCGGATCCCCACGACCTTGCCAATGCCGTCGCGCATCGGAAACGCCCAGGCGTCATGCCAGTGATCCCACGCCGGCTGCAACGTCGCCAGCGCGTAGGGGCACAACCCCAGCGACAGCGCCAGCCCGTCCACGTCGCGCCAGTCTCCGCGCTCCTGCAACCCGGCGTGGTACGCACCCGCGTCGAACAGCGCCGCGTCACAACCGCGCCGCAAGGCCCGCGCGGGCACCGGCGGCCGGACCGCGTCATCACCAATCCGGTGAAGCCAACCGCCGTTGCGCACGGCTTTCCCGCTTTCCACGCGCATGCAGCAGACAGCCCGCCCGTCGCTGGTGTAAGTGCACCAGTCCGGCTTCTTGCAGATCGGGCAGGGCCGCTGCCGCGACACCCGCAACCATGCGCACTGCTGCATCGCACTACTTCCCCCGCGGCGGTCTCCGCCGTACGGAAATCCCCGACTCAATTTCCAAACTGACCGTTTCCGGATCGTTTGCATCCGGTTCGACAAACGTCACACGCTGGAGCGCATTGAACCCGAGCCAAATCCACCCGATTTCCAATTCATACGAATCCGGCTCGCGCGCGCCAATGCCACGAATTGGTGAACTCATAATCCAGCCCCCCAATCTCTGCCCACTGCCTACCCGGCGCGCCGCCACCCCTGTTGATGCGCCACCCGGTCCAGAATCTTCCGCGCCTCTTCCCGGCGAAGCGGCGCCGCAAACCCGTTTTTCTGCAACACCTTCGTCTGCTTGAAACTCGCCAACCCGCCGTTCCAGCGCCGGAACATTTCGTCCAGGAGTTGCTTGCCTTCGTGGTAGGGCAGGGCATCGGCGTCGATCCCGTTTTTCACCAGCAGGGACCGCTGCTTCTCGCTCAACTGCCGGCCGGCGTCCCACCCGCGCGCGCGCTGCGGTGTGATGTCGAAAACATCGAACGGCGAAACCTTCACGGCGCGGTAATTGGCGCGCACCACCAGACTCGCACGTCGCGCCGCCTCCTCTGCCTGCCGGCGGCGCTCGAGTTCCGCTTCCGCGGCCGACAACGCCTGTGCCGTGTCAACCGGCTGGCCGCTTTCGCGCATCTGCTTGAGAGCCATCTCCACGGCCGCGTCGCTCACCTTGCCGCCGAGGATGTCGGCCGTGGTGCAGAGCTTGTGTTTCCCGGAGTTGCCGACGAAATCCACGATCAGACAACCGGGTTTGCTACTGGCGGCGATCATCGCGCGCCGCGCTTCGTCGCTCGGCGCGTCGTTGAGCGCATGCGCGATCTCTTCCGCCGGACGCGTCGCGCGCCCCACCATCTGCGCGTAGAGACTGCGGCTCTTGGTCGGCCGCCCCATGATGATCACTTCCACGCCGGCATCGTCGAAACCTTCGGTCAGGCACCCGACATTCACCACGTACTGCAGTTTCCCGGCCGCAAACGCGGCCAGCATTTTCCGACGCTCATCCTTGTCGGTCTTGCCGCAGACCCATGCCGCGCAATTGTTGCGGTGCCGGTTGAAGATTTCCGCCAGGCGTTCCGCCTGGGCGACTGAGGCTGCGAACACCAACGCGCGCCGGTCGCCGCAAATCTGGATCGCCGGATCGGCGATGCCGTGGAGGTTCTTCTCGTATTCCATGATCGCGGCCAGGTCGGCGCCGTTCAGATCGTCACCCGTGGTGCGTACGTCCGAGAAGTCCAACCCATCGACATGCACCATCTGCTGTTCGATCGGCACCAACCATCCGCCCTCGATCGCATCCAGAATCTCGTAATCGAAGGCCACGGATTCATACACCTGCCCCAACGCCTCTTCATCCGCGCGGTCCGGCGTGGCAGTCACACCCAACACCTTCAGGTTCGGGTTGCGCCGGTAGTAGTCGATCACGCGCCGGTACGTGTCGGCCGTGGCGTGGTGCGCCTCGTCAATCACCAGCACGCCGAAGTCATCCGGGTTGAACTTCGTCATCCGGCCACCACCGTCGCCGCCGCCGCAGTGCGTCTGGATCGTGGAAACAACAACCGGCGGCGCGCCGTACAGGCCGGCCATTTCGGCCCGGTATTCGGCCATCTCGATCTGGACGTCCAACCCGGTCACAGCGCGAATCTTCGACTGCGCCTGGAAGATCAGTTCTTCGCGGTGCGCTAGCACCATGCACTTCAGCGGCTGCACACGCCGCACGATGTCGGCAAAACAGATCGTCTTCCCGCACCCGGTCGGCAACACGAGCAACGTAGAAGTATTCTCCTCCCACGCTTTGAGCACCTTCTCAACCGCCTCTGTCTGATATGGCCGCAGTTTCATGAGAACCTTCTTCATTGAATTCTGTAACCGCGGCCGCTGGCCGCGGGGTAGGGCGGGCACTCCGTTGCCCGCCGTTCACCTCTGCGCCCCAGCGCCTCTGCGCGAGAATCTCACCTGAACCCCGAACCCTGAACCCACTGATTACTGATCACTACTCACTGCGCACCCTCCCGGCGCGGCGCCTTGACCTTCAACTCCCGCGGAATCACCGTGTCGTACCTGAACTTCCCCAGGAGCCCCCGCTCCTTGCACGCCCGACAACCAATCCCTTGACACATGGGACAAACCACATACGGTTTCGTGGCGTCGATTTCGGAATAGGCCCGATCCAGGTGCACCAGCGCGGCCGAGAAGTTGGTCTCCGCCCACAGCGGATCATGGCCCTCCTGCGCGTGCCGGATCGTGGTGCGCATCCGCGACAGCGCCGTCAGGAAGTCCTGCACCTCCTGCCGTCGGTGCCAGAGCGGCGCCAGGTCTTCCGGCACATGCCGACCAAGGGAGTCAACCAGTCCGGTGTCGGCTTCGCCGATCGCCTTATCGACTGCCGTCGTGACCGCATTTACGAACGACGCATCCGCCGGCAACAACGCCGACCCACCAACAAAAACAGGCGCCGGTGGAACTGTTTGCGATACAGGTTTCACCGGAACAGGTGGCCGGCAACCACCCGCCGGGTAGAACTTTCCATCCGCGCCAATCCGCTGCATCGGGGTGGGCGGCGGTCCAAAACTTCCCGATTGGCGGGCGTTTCTCACATTTGAGGTGGCATCGGATGCCACCTGACGACGCACATTGTCAACAACGGTGTGCCCAACACCGACGTGGTCCGAAATCATCCGACTGGACCAATCGGGTTTGAGTTCCAGCGCTACTTCCACCGCGTGCCGCTTATCGGCGCTGCCACGCCGCAATCCGTGTCCCTGATTCGCCCCGCAAGCCGCCAACCTCGCCTCAAGCCGCGTGCCGTCACGGACCTCACATTCGATCTTCGCAATCGTCAACTCCCGCGCGGCGTACAACCGGTGAAAACCATCAACCAGGAAGTACTTCTCCCCATCAAAGAAGGTCAGAAGCGGCGGGAACTTCTTGCCCGCCTTCATCGCCTCGGCATAGTCCAGGACCACATCCGGGTCCATCTTCACCCGGATCTGCATCCCCTCTGTCACAATCCCACCCAACGGCAAGTACTTGATGTTCGCCATGATGACCTCCACCTTCCGCGTGTTTCCAATCCGGATGCGCGGCCCCCGTGCCCCCATTGACGCCGCTATCGCGCCTCGCCTCAGAACGGCACGTTGGCCTCGCCGGCATCGGCCGCACCAGCGGCCGGTGCCAGCCGCGGCACGCCGCCGCTGCCGTACTTCGCCAGGATGAACTCCTCCACCCGGCCCCACTCCTCCGGCGTCATTTCCGCCTGATCCTTCCCCTCGATGATCCCCACCGCGGCGAACCATTCCTGCTCGAGTTGCGCCTTCGGCATCTTCCCGCAGAGGTCACACATCAGACCCCAACAGGCGTTCATGTCGCTGGCGCGCGGCGCCAACGGCACAGGCGCGGCCGGCGGCGGACGCGGCGCAACCGGCAGTGCCGCAGGCCGCGCCGGCGCGGGGTAGGGCGGGGCCACCGGACCCGCCGTCTCTGTAGCCGCGGCCGCTGGCCGCGGTCCCACTGACTGCTGACCTGCGACCGCTGACCCCTGGCCCGCCGCCACCGGCGGACGGGCACCGGCCGCGGCCGGCACACCGCCGGCATTCGCGCGCAACTTCCCGCCGTATTTCGCCAGGATCGTGCGCCGGTCGCCGCTCTCCGCCATCCCGCCGCCGGCTCCGCCGCCCGGCGGATTCACCCACTTCACCGTGGGATACATCCGAGTCGGGTCCGTACGCCCAGGCTGATTCTCGATCACCACCTCCACGGCGAAACCCGTCAGGTCGTTGTCCGCGAACCAGAACGGATCCGTGCCATCCCACCGGGACCACGCCTTCAGGTTGTCGATGGTGCGCGTCATCAGCGTCCCATCGGCCTTCGCCAGCGTGTGGTAACTTTTCAACACCGGGCCGCCCTCGAACTGCACCTCCATGCAGAGCACCAGACTCCCGTTGTCGTTCTCATAAACCCGCGCCTGCCCCGGCCGGGCCGCATACGTTCCATCTGCGATGTTCATCTCTTTTCCTTTCTGTAGCCGCGGCCGGTGGCCGCGGTTCACTGTTTACTGCTCACTGTTTACAGTTCACTGGCCGTCACCTACCTGATGACAGCCGCCCAAACCGCCCGCCCATCCGCCCCCAACGGAATCGTCTCCTGCGTGCTGCGGCTCTTCGCCATGCAGTGGGGGAGTTCCGCGGTGTAGAGCGTGCGCGTGCCCGCGCCACGCCCCTTGCCGTCCTTGCTCACATCCACGTCGTAGCCAAGGAACAACACGTGGTCGGCCCATTCCCGCACGCGCAGTCGGATGGAAGCCTTCCCGCTGTTCGGGCTCTGCAATCGCGGTTCGTAACGAAGCCAGTCTTCCCCGGCCGGGTTGGGCACGGTCGCCGTACAGTCGTGGCAGATCAGCACCACGTTGCGACCTTCCCGGCTGTGCCGGTCCAGGTCGCCAAGCAAGGGGAGGAACGTGTCGAAAACGAATCCGTACCCCTTGCCGTACCCGTACCCTTCGATCGAACTGGCGCGTTTGCCGTCCACGATCGTGTTCGCCAGCGTGTGCGCCACGGCCATCTCTTCGGCCTTGGTGCCGGTGTCGATCACGATGGACTTCACGCCATCCCATCCCGGCGCGCCGAGCACGTCGCGCAGCGTCTGCCAGTCCGTCACGCCGTCCACCGGCATGATGTTCTCCAGCAAACCCAGCGCTTCGAATTGCGCGCGGAGGCGCGACAGGCTTTCATCCAGGTCGATGAACGCCACCGGGCCCGGCAACCACGCCGCCAGCGTGGTTTTCCCGATACCGCCAGGTCCGTACAACACGATCCGGTGCCCGCTGGCCCCGTGGATCTGTCCAAACCTCACGCCCGGCCGACCGGCCGCGGGGTAGGGCGGGGCCGCCGGACCCGCCGTAACTCCCGCCCGCCGGATTGGCGTCGGCACCGGTCCCGAGCCAACCGCCAGGTTGCCATTGACACCTGCCCCGTTCCCCGCTGTTCTCGTTGCATTCATCACTCCTTCTCCTCTCTTTTTGCCTTTTCATGTGACCCGCGCACTCCGCCGCGCGGGCAATTCTGTAGCCGCGGCCGTTGGCCGCGGGGTAGGGCGCGCAGTCCCTTGCGCGCCACTCACTGCCCACTACTCACTGATAACTCCGGATTCACCGCGCCAACCCGAAACCCCGCCGGCGGCGCTGCCAGCTCCACCGTAAAGTTCTGCATGCAGAACTGTTCGAATTCGCAGAATTTGCACGTCATCTCGTTGCAGTTGCGCGGCCACCCGTGCTCCGGCCGGCGCGCGTTCCGCGCGGCCGACCGGAAGAAGAGGATCTGCCGCGACAACGCCAGGCGCTGGACCTCGAATTCCGCCAGGTCCTGGTCGAGGATCGGCACCTCGCGCCGTGCGAAGTAGAACTCCGGCCGCTCGCGGGCGTCGGCCGCCAGTCGGTCCGCGAATGCGGGCGCCGACTCCCCCTGCTTTTGGCGGATGGCCGGTTTGCGCGTCACGTCGTAGATCACGACCTGGACGTCCCATCCGAGTGCCCGCGCGGCCAGCACGTACTGGTAGACCTGCAGATTGAACCGCAGCCGCAACCAGTAATCGCTGTCCGGCGCGATGTCGGTGCCGCACGTCTTGTGTTCGATCAGTGCCAGGCGACCGTCATGCAGCACGCCGAGGCCGTCGATCTTCCCGGCGGCGTCGAACGTCCGCGATCCCGCCAGCGGCAAACGGAACTCAACTTCCGGGTGCAGTTCCTTCACAATCTCGTTGTTGGCGTAACGCGTGTAGTAGGCGCCCAGCAAACCGCCGAGTGTCGCGATGGTGATCTCATCGAACGACATCTCGGAGAACGCCGCGACCAGCGCCGCATCTGCGAAATACCCTTGCCATCGCATTTCCATCGCCTTGTGCCAGGCCGACCCGAACCGCAGCGCCATCGCTTCCACCACGGCGTGCAGCCCAACCTCGTAACGCCAGAAGTGCCGCCGCGGGCACGCCAGTACCATCCCCATCCTCGTCGCCGTCAGCATCTCCTTCATCTTTTTCTCCTTTTCTAAGGTAGGGCGGGGCCGCCGGACCCGCCGTCCCCTGTAGCCGCGGCCGCCGGCCGCGGTCTCTCTCCTGAACCCTGAACCAAAATCTTCGTGCCCTTCGAACCTTCGTGGTGGAAACTCTCCCCACTGTTCACTGCCCTACCGGCGCTATCGCGCCTGGCCGACGCCAGCGCCTCCAGGTCTTCCCGCCGCACGCGGTACGACCCCGGAAACAACTCCACCTTCTGGATCCTCCCCGCACACACCGCCCGCCACAAGGTGGCGCGACTCACACCCAGGAACTTCGCCCCTGTCTTTATTCCCATGAGCAACGGCCCCGTCACCGTCCGTGCCGCCGGCGCCAGCGGTTCGCCGCGCAGGACCTTCAACGCCCTCTGTTTCCGGTCGTCGGCCGCGCCCAGCGCGGCCTGCATCAGTTCCTCAAGCAAAGTCATGATCTTTCCCCCAAACCCAATCCGCGCTTTCCGTAACTCTTTTCGCGTTGTTTCGCGTCAATTTGGCGAAACGGGACAAGCCTCCCACACAGCCAGCGACCAAGCACGGAAGCGGAGCCGGAAAACTCACGGAAAACCCACGGAAAACTGTCCGAAATGCAAAAGAGCCCCGGTTTCCCGGGGCTCTCTCGATGAAAGTGATGCCTGAGGCGCAGAATCGCGCGTGTTTGGGAGGGCGGCGCGCCGTCGCCGCCGTCTATAGTAGAAACTACTGCGCTTTGACGGCGCGCACGGTGGCCCGCGCGTCCGCTCGCATATTTCTCAGGTGGCCCGGGCGCTTCGCGTGCGGGCAGGTAGGGCGGGGGCGCTGCACCCGCCGACTGTAATCGCGGCGCTCGGGCGCCGCGTCAGCCTTCAGCCTACGGCGCTTCTCAAAAATCTATCCGATACCGCCCGATCCCCTTGTCGAGGACGGTGAACAAGCGGTCGAAATGTTTATGAATCCCATGAAAAAGGCCATATTTGAAATCGTCACTCTGGATCAGAATACGCTCTTGACCCGCATTCAACTTCTGAACCTCTTCATCGTAGAAGAAATCGCGGTTGCCAGTGGTCTTGCGCCGTTGATGCAGGTGCCGCACAAGCGCGCGACACTTCGTCCGCCGCGAGAGGTCAATGAGCGTGCCGTCGCGCAACCGCAGCGCCTTGTAGTCACCCACCACGGCCACCGCCACCAGGTCCTCGACCTCACGGACCGTCTCGCGCCTCTTCGCCACCAACCCGGCGTCGGCAAACGCGGCGACCTCCTCCAGCACGATCATGTCATGCTCGCATCGCCGGAGATATTCCTCGCACCTGGGAAAGAAAATCGGCATAACCGCGCAGCACCGTTGCCGATTCTGCTGCACCACGTCGATGCAGAATGCCATCCCCGCGCGTTCATCCGGCGCATACCCCAGATACACGCGCTTGCGCGCCTCACCACTGCCGACGCAACCAATCAACCCCACACCATCTCCCAAGGCATCGGTCGGCGTGACGGGCGTCAGATCCAACGCGTGACACACCGCGTTCTCGAACGCTGTACGATTCAACCGCCAGAGCGCCACGTCGGCCAGAGAAAGGCCCTTCAATGGACTGCAATCCGCTTCGTGGAAGGCCTCGGGATAGGCATCGAATCTCTGCCCGCGCCTGGACACCATCAGCCGTTGTCCACTGCGAGGGCACGGCAACGTGCTGGCAACTTCCCCGGAGCACTCAGCCAGGAAAGGCCGCACATGCTCAAAATCCGCGACCAGATGTCGCCGCCAGTCTGCATTCGGCAGTTTTGCCTCATGTAGATAAGCCAGCATCTTCCAGACCGAAAAAGCAGCCTTGCCACCACCCGCGTCAACCATCATCTTTCCCCCCACCTCCAGCCCAACGCACGGTAGGCCGGGCAGTCCCTTGCCCGCCGCCCACTGACCTCTGACTTCTGCCCTCTGCCCTCTGAACTACAGCCTTCAGCCTGCAGCCTACAGTCTTCCCCAACTCAATCCGCCGGACTGATCATTTCTGAGACGGTGCACTTGAAACCAGTCGCAAATCGCCGGAGCAATCCATACGAAGGGGTGTGCTCACCGCGCTCTACGTAACCCACATAATTCCGATGACACCCAATCCGCTCAGCCAATTGCTCCTGCGATAGGTCCATAGCAATACGCCGGTCGCGAATCGCCGCCCCAAGGCGACGCAGAGACACCGGATCACAGGACATGCTCATTCGCGACAGACAACAACAATCCCGCCTCCTGTTCTACACAGTAGATATTGTATTTCGCTTGCGCGCCGTTTTTTGCTTGCGCACCCCTTTCTCGTTGCTGACTATTACCGTGACCTGTTGGCAGATGACAATCAGGTCGCGACTGCTGAAGCGTCTCAATTTCTTGTCCTTCGTACTTTTCGTGGTGGAAGTTTCAGTTTTCCTCCAAGCAAGAACGGAGATGACGGCCAATGCAGGAAACGAAAAAGAGTTGCGCGACGGTCAGAACAATCTACTACCTGCCATCACAGGACCTTCGCGTCAACTTCACCGTACCGTCCGATGAGACCATGGCAGCCGTCAGGAAGGAACTCGCGTCCTACTTCGGTCTCGCGCCCGCCGACCCGACCTTCGATGTCACCCGCGTGGAAACCCCGGACGAAATCCGGTTTCTGATTCGGTACCAGGGCCAGGCGACCTGTCAGGAGTCGTTTGCCCACAAGTCGAAGAAACCCCGGCTCAAGTACAAACCCGAGGAATACGACTTCGTCGCGTACAATATTGCCCATGGCAACCTGCGCATGACCACCAAGCACAGCCGCGACCGTGCCAAGTACCGTCTCCTGTTCGGCAAGGCCTTGCTCGGCAACGCCTGCGCCTTTGCCGCCGAGAAACCCGCAGTCTCCCTGGAGCCACTCAAGGGCCCGTGCCGGCAGATATTCAAATGCGAGGACATCGAGGGCCTCGCGGAAGTTGATCCGATCGCGGTGGGCTTCCACCGCATCAGTTGTCCCTGCAAGGAGATCGTCTGGCAGGCGGACAATAACGCGACACTTTGGGAATCCTCCACCCTGCAACCAGCACTCGTCCCGGATGACACCGACACAGTCCGCCACGCGGTCGTCCGTTACCGGTTGACCGAAAGCCCCACTCACTCCGCCATCGCCGTCTCCCAGGGCAACACCATCGAATACGAACATGAAAGCCACGCGCCCATCATGCACAACTGGTTCTGCCGCCGCGGCATCATCCGCAGCATTCTCGCCAATGCCACAGGAC
>Ga0118677_10013351_pt1 | contig 11821 bp, 7 predicted proteins | sample AliMusrvi5mmetaG_FD_86154 | JGI IMG/M metagenome (GOLD analysis project Ga0118677, IMG submission 86154) | reverse complement strand
GGGTCAGGCGGTGGCCACATCGGGCAATTACGAACGGTTTGTGATGATCGGGGGGCATCGTTACACCCACATCATTGATCCGCGCACAAGCCGACCGGTGGAGGGCATGGCCGGGGTCACGGTGTTGGCCCCCACCGCGACCGAGGCGGACGGGTGGTCGACGACTCTTTTCATCCTGGGGGTGGAAGAGGGGATGGCATTATTGGCGAACCATCCGGGGATCGAGGCGTTATGGGTGCCGGATCGGGAACCGCGTGAGGTTTGGGTCACCCCGGGTTTCGCCAAAGTTTTTCAGCCTTTGCCCGAATGGAGCGGGTTGATCAAAAAGAATCATCCATAGAATGGGGACCGAAAGCGCGCAAGGACACCGACGTATTCGACGACTTAGATTTCTATTTGCAGTCCCAGCTCAATGACCCGGTTCGGTGGAATTTTATAGAATTTGCTGGCATCGAATGCGTTCTTCGACATGAAGGAAAATATCTCCTTCAAGAGATGGGAGAAATAGTGTCCCGATGTAATGATCAGCGTCTCGCGGCCGAGAAAGAACGTGGTCTTTAGGGGGTCGAAGTTGATTGTTTTAGGTCGGATCCTTGCCAGGGCATCGGGAATATTGGGATCCTCACTGAATCCATATTTCAAGATGACCCGGTAGAGCCCGCAGCCCAGATCCTCAATCTCTGCACGCTTTTCATTGGGAATAAAAGGGACATCCTCGGTCTTCACGGACATCAGGACGGTCGTGCTATGCAGGATTTTGTTGTGCTTGAAATTGTGGAGCAGGGTCCTGGGAATACCGGTTGAATTCCCACTGAGGAAAACCGCCGTTCCCGGAACCTGGTGCGGTTTGCTGGTCTGGATATCCTTGATGAACAGGTCGACCGGAAGCGACTGGGACTCGATCTTTCGGCGCAGCACTTCGCGGTAGCGCTTCCAGGTGAACATGAGCAGATAGACGACCGCCGCAATGAGAACCGGTATCCAGCCGCCGTATTTAATTTTGAGAATACACGACAGGAAAAAGGCGATGTTGGCCAGGATGAAGAACGTGGCCACCGGGATGAGGATGCTCAGATGCACCGACCAGATTTTTCGCGCAATGAAGAGGGCGAGGATGGTGGTCAGAAGCATGGTTCCGGATACGGCGACCCCATAAGCTCCGGCGAGATTTCCCGAATTCTTGAAGCCCAGAATCAAGATTGAGGTGCCCAGGAAAAGCGCGAAATTGACCGCGGGAAGATAGACCTGCCCGATCTCTAATGACGACGTGTGGATGATCCGGAGGCGCGGGCTGAACCCCATTTGAATCGCCTGACGGGTCAAGGAAAAGGCGCCGGAAATGACGGCCTGCGACGCAATGATGGTGGCGCTCGTGGCCAGGACGACCATGGGGTAAATCAAGCTTGCGGGCACGATCCGATAAAAGAGATTTTTCGCCCCTGCTGGGTCGTCCAACAGACAGGCCCCCTGTCCGAAATAGTTGAGGAGAAGGCAGGGGAGCACGACGGCAAACCAGCCCATCCGGATGGGCGCTCGTCCAAAATGACCCATATCGGCATAAAGCACTTCCCCGCCGGTGATGGCCAGTACGACGGTCCCCAGGACAACGAAACCCTGATAACGATTTTCCAGGAAGAGGTTGACGGCGTGGAAAGGGTTAACCGCCGCGATGATGCCGGGCTTCTTCACAATGGCGACCAGTCCCAACAGGCCGATCACCAGGAACCACACCAGAAGCACAGGCCCGAAGACCGCGCCGATTTTGGAAGTTCCTTTTCGTTGAACCATGAAAAGGACGGTCAACGTAACCAGCGAAATGTAGATGATATAGGGTTCGAAGCGGTTGGTTGCCACATTCAGCCCTTCCACCGCGCTCAAGACCGAAATCGAAGGCGTGATGATCCCGTCTCCATACAGGAGCGCGGCCCCGATAATGCCGATTACCGTCAGGATACCCGCCCAATTCCGTCCCTGACTTTTTTCTCGTTGAACCAATGCCATGAGCGCCAGAATACCTCCTTCACCCTTGTTGTCGGCTTTCAGCAGGAACATCAGATATTTAATGGAGATGATGAGGATGAGAGACCAGAATATCAGGGAGAGAATTCCGAGGATGTTCTCGGGCGAAGCCGGAACCCCATGGGTTCCTGAAAAACATTCCCTGAAGGCATACAGGGGGCTGGTCCCGATATCGCCGTAGACGATGCCGATGGCTCCGAGCGCGAGAAGATACAAATTCCTTCCCGCCCCGTTTTGGGGCTCGTTATTTTCAATGCTATTCATAAGATATAGCCCGCTTCCCCCCGACGATTATTCCTCCCGGATTAACTCACAAACCGAACGATGAACGGCTCGGCGGGCGGTGAGCCCGAGTCCGGTCAGGCCAATGGTGAGCATGCCGATCAAGCCGATGGCCAGGTGGGGCCAGGGAAGTTGGCCGCCCTGGCGCAGGAGCCACGGGAGTGCCGTCAGGCAACCGGATAGGGTGCCGAGCCCGACGCCGGCGGAGAGCAACCAGAACTGCTCGGCGGCTAACAGGTGTGCGACCGTGGTTGGACACCATCCCATGGCCCGCAGAATTCCGATTTCGCGGCGACGTTCCCGGGCATGGCGTAACAGGATCAGACCCAGAGCGCTCGCGCCGAAGAGCAGTCCGACCGCGCCGAGGAATTGAAAAATGGCCAGATAACGGGCTTCCACCGCATAAAGAGACTGCAGCCGGTCGACGGCCCGTTCCGCCCGCAAACCCTCCGTGCTGTATTCCCGATTGAGAATCAGGGCGGCATCTGCGGCGGTTTCCCGTGGGGAATCGATCAGGAATCGCCGGGGGCCCGGATCGGATGGGAAATCCTGGAGCAGAAGATTTTCGTCCATGATCAGGGTTCCTTGCAGGACGGAATCGGCCAGTTCGCCGATGATTCGGAGTCGAATGGTTTTGCCCTGATCATCGGTCGTTTCCACGGTATCCCCGAGGGATCGATGCAGACCCCAGGCGAGAGTGGTGGCATCGCCGAAAACCGGTTGGTCTCCATTGGGGAGTGGTTTTTGCAGAAGGCGCCAACCTTGGGCGGAATCCAAGCCGGGAAGAACCCGGAGAATTCGGAAGGCGCCCAGCTTTTGTAAAGTTTCAGAAGGTACGCCCAGCAGAGGCGGCTGGAGCGAGCGGAGGGCTGAGCGGCAGGAGGCATCGTCCCCGGCTTTCTCGCGGAGGGGAATGACCCGGGCAGGATCCAAAGCGGCGCCGAAGAGGGGCCAGCGATTATCGCGCACATCTTTCAAGAGTCGGTGTTGGGCGAAGCTGGATTCGGCATAGAGCGTGAATCCACCCGTTCCGGATTCACGTCGATCATCCTGCCGGAAGGGATCGCGCTGAAAGACGTTGACGGCGATGACAAGAAAGACCCCGGTGGCGGCGATGCCGATGACGGTCAAACTGCGGCCGGGGTTGCGGGCGGCATCGCGCAAACCAAGATGCAAGAATCCGGGCAGGACCCGTCCGGTGGAAACAGCGGGCCGGGCGAGAAATGCCGCGGTGAGGAGAAGACCTGCGAGAAGTCCGGCGGCGCCGGCCCCGAGGGCCAGGAGGGGAAGTTGATCGGAATGAACGGAAAGGGCTTGGACCGCGGTGATTCCCGCCACCACAACAAACAGGAGCGCGAGAAAACCAAACAGGCGTGCGCGTGGGTGTGATCGGACCAGTAATTGCGGATCAGACGAGCGGCCTTGGAGCAGGCGAGTGATCGGTTGACGGCAGAGCGAACGGATTCGAAACCAGGTGCAGAGGAAAGCGCCGAGGAAGGTTCCGCCCATAACCTTGAACGGCAAGAGCCAGTAAAAAGCGAGCGTGGGGCGGGGCCAATCGGGGCTTTGTTCAAAAAGCGCATCAAGCCGCGGAAGGAACCCGGCGACCAATCCTGTGCTTAGGATCAGTCCGATGAATGCGCCCAGCGCAGTTCCGATGAGAATTTCGCGTTGGAAGCGGCGGCTGATTTGTTCCGGTGTAAATCCGGTCGCCCTGAGTAAGCCGATTTCCGGGATTCGCCGGGATAATTCGAGATTCCAGACGAGGGTGGTCAGGGCGAGTGCCGCGACGGCCAGGAATATACTCAGTCCGAGAAATAAGGAACCAAAATCCTGGGCCGGCTCGGGGGAACCGGGTTGGGCGGGGGCCCAGAACAAGCCGAAATCACGCGGATCGAGATATTTGGCAATGGCTGCGTCCAACTCCTCCGCGCTGTTTGCGGCCGAAACATGAAAGCGGATGGCGGTCAGATTTCCGAAGGAATTGGACCACAGTGCCTGCCCTGCGGCGAAGGTAATGAAAGCCTTGGGGGTGGCATGAAAGCGAGCCCAATACGATTCGTCTTTGGGCCGAATGCGTTTAAGATCGACTGGAAAATCGGGATTCCATTCAGAGCACTGATTAACCTTTTGAAGGCCGGGGAAATCGGGCACGAGCATCGGATCGAGCAAGGGGCTGGACTCGGGGAGGATGGAGTGGACCTTAAATACGGCTTGGGTTTCGACGAGGTGTCGATTAAAAGTTGGCAGGAAATAGTGGAGGGTCAGGGAATCGCCGGGTACCAGCCCCAGATCTTCGGCGAGCCAGGGGTGGATCAGAATTTGGTTATTCGCAAGATCAACCGGTAGGCGCGAGGGGGGCAGGGCGCTAACCATCGAATAGGGCGTGCTGTTGGATGTGCCCGCAAGGCTGGTGACGAAATAGGACAAAATGCCCTCGGCCTGAAGATTTGCTTGAGCAGCGGCGCGACCGATCGGGGCCTCGAGAAATATCCGGGGTGTGACGACTTCCCATTCATCCTGCTCGAGGACGGGGCCGACTTGCGCGCCGGTATCTTCGAGGGTGAACACCGTGCGGATGGAGGCATTGAGCGGATCGGTTGCCCGGGAATCGGAAAGCAACAGATTGGCTTTCCCGGCTTGCCGGAGGAAGGATTGGAGGTCGCCAAGCCCGAGGATGAGCAGGGGTTGAGGAGGGTCTTCCTGATGGAGATTGAAGCGGCTGAATTGATCGGGTCTGAGCAGGCCGATGATTTTCCGGCGGAGGGTTCGGGGCGCGGGGGCGGTAAAACGAAGCTGTAATTCGGAGCTAACGGACGAGTCGGTGGAAACCCGGATGAGCAATTCATCGCCAATCGTCACATTGAGCCGATTTGAGAGGGCGGCATTGATGAATACGCCCGGCTGATCAAAACCGGTCGGCGGTTTTCCGGAGGGGCTGAATTTCCAGAAACGGGTGTCAACCCCGAAAATTCGGGCATCCACAGCAGCGGTTCTGTGATCGGGTGACTCCAGGGATCCGTTGACCTGAAGGACGGGCGCGACGTTGGCGGGGGCGCAACCGTCGGCGAGGGCGGCTCGAAAAAAACGATCTTCGCCAATCAGGACGCTGTGAATGGTGCCCAAGCGATAAGCCTGGAGTTTTAAGTGCCAGGCGCGAAGCGTGTCGCCCAGGAGGAGGGCCACAGCCAGGACGATCGCCGTCAGCGTGGCGCCAGCCAGAAGGGGCCATGAAACAGGTTTAAATGATCGCAGATTCCAGTGTGGGAAAGGGATCTTCACGAGCGGATTTCCAAGCTTCCATGGTTAAGCGCCCACTGACGGGTCATGTTGCGGGCGATGGCAGGGGCGTGGGTGACAATCACCAGGGCCAGGTTTTCGGCTTGTTGGAGATCACGGAGCAAGTCCATTAGTGTTTGGGCCGTATCGGCATCCAGGGCTCCCGTGGGTTCGTCGGCCAGCAAAATGGCCGGCGAATTGATCAGGGCGCGTAGCACCGCGATCCGTTGGCGTTCGCCGCCGGAGAGTTCAGCGGGAAACCGTTGGGCAAACCGTTCCATTCCAGTTCGGGCAAGCAGGTAACGGGCACGCTCATTGATGACCGATGGGGCGGTCCGGGTATTGACGGCGGAAGGCAGAAGAATGTTTTCGATGGCCGTGCAATGAGGGAGCAGATGATGGAATTGGAATACAAATCCAATCTCCCGTGCGCGTAGGATGGACCGTTGGGTCTCGGTCAGATTAACAAGCAGGCGATCGCGGATGGCAACAGTGCCCTCCGAAGGTTCATCCAATCCCCCCATGAGGTGGAGGAGTGTACTTTTACCGGACCCGGAGGGACCGGTGATGGCGATCGAATCTCCGGCATAAATACGCAGATTGATTCCGTCCAGCTCCGTTCCGCCCCCGCCTTCGAGATCGCTCGTGGGGTAAGTTTTTACCACCTTGTGCAGTTCAATGAGGGGATCGCCGGGTGGATCGGTTTCAGGGTTCATGTGCGGCATTCTCCGGTGAGGGTGATGAGTTGTTGGACCATACGGTCGACGGTGAAATCGCGGGAGAGGATTGTTTGAGCGGCCGTTCCGAGCGCCGTCAAGTCAGCCGGCTGGCGCAAGGCATCGGCGAGGGCCGCACAGATGGATGAGGGAGTCAGTTCATCGAACAGCAGACCCCCGCCGGTGGCGGCTATAACTTCGGGAAACGCGCCCCGGCGGGGAAGGAGGACCGGCCGTCCGGCAGCCAGGCTTTCGAGAATGAAAAGGCCGAAGGACGACTCCGCGCGGGCGGGGACGCACACCAGCGAAACGGATTCAAGAAAAGCGATGCGTTCCGTCCGCTCAAGCACGGGCGTAAATCGGACGGATGAGGCGGCGCCGGCCCGCGAAATCCGGTGTTGCAGTTCCCGCAAGAGCGGTTGATCGTCGTTGGTCCAGCCCCCGGCCAAATGGAGCCGGATCTGTTCGAAGCACTTTTGTTTACGAAGTTGAAGAAAGGCTTCGGTTAATAAATCGACCCCCAGTTCCCGGCAAAGCCGACCGAGATAGCCGATGACCGGTGGTATGGGCGGAGTACGCGGCGGTACCGTAAAGCCTTCGAGGGGCAGGCCGGGATAGACGATGGCGGGTGGGTTGGTTTCAAGCCGGAGCCGACGGGTCATCCGTTCGGCATAGGTCCGGCTAACGGCGATCCAGCGATGAAAATCGGCGGCGCGTTGGGCGAGGGCTTCCCAGGCTTCGGATCGGTAAGGTTCAGGGAGGCCATCGAGCCAGGGTTCTTCGTCTTGGAGAAAGCCCAAAATCGGTGCGGAAACAGTTTGGCGCAGACGTCGTGCGAGGCCGACCAGGAGCGCGTTGGAGATCCAGATGGCATCCGGTTGCTCGGATTTGATCCAGGCGCAGAGGCGGTCCAGCTCTTTGACTTGCCGGCCTTCTTCTCCTCGCAGCATGGAGAGCGTCATCGCGCCGAGATCGGCGGAACGGGTTGCGCCGGCGAAACGTGCAAGGCCCTTAAGCAGGACGGGGTGATCGAGCACCTGATCGAGCCAGCGGGGAGTATGACGGAACACGGGTAGGTGTTGTTGGAGATAAACATTCAGGCCGCCGAAAAAAATCGGAGTTGAGCGCGAGGGGTTGGACGGAGGCAGGTCAAGCCGAACGGGAAGATAGAGCGGGGCGAGGATGGCCTCATGACCCCGTTGGCGCAGGGCTTGAACCAGCCAGGCATCCCGCAGACAATTCTCGCAATAGAAAGCGTCACCCGAACCCGGAGTGATTTGGATGATTTTCATGGCTACGGCTTTGTAGGCAAAGGAGATTCGTCCGAATCGAAGGCCCAAACGGTTCCATCGTCGGTGCCGACGATCAGGCGTCGATTCAGCCAGATGGGCGAACCTCGGACCGCGGCGCCGAGCGAGTAGGCCCAGCGTTCATGTCCGGTGGCGCGATCCAAAATAGAGAGATGTCCCTCCTCATCTGCTATCACGATGGAATTGCCGGCGATCAATGGCGCGCCTAGGAAACCGGCCCGGGCAACATGGACCCAACGGACTTTGCCGTTTTCCAGGTTGAGGGCGTGCAGGGTCCGATTTTGTGCGCCGACGATCAGGATGTCACCGTCCGATGCCGGGGCAGCCATCCACTGGGTATTGGAAGGATGATATTGCCACGGAATGCCTCCGGTGGGTAAATCCCAGCACCAAATGCCGTTGTCGACGCTTGCGGCCACCGCAGAGGACCCCCAGATCAGGGGATTGGCGGGGATGTACGAATTGAGATCCAGCTCCCGGATCAGATGGCCGTTGGACGTGTTGATCATCCGCAGGTGTCCGTCGCAACTGCCAAAGACGGCGCGTTCGCCATCGATCGCCGGTGTTCCATTCAGATAGGAATCGCAGGTGTAGGTCCAGAGATTGGAACCGGTTTTGGGATCGAGGGCCTGGAGGCGGGCATCGAAACTTCCGATGAGGATGCGCCCGGCGGCATCCCGTGCGGGTGCGGCCGTGATTTTGGCGGAGGCGGTGAAAACCCACCGGCGTTGTCCGGATTGGGGATCGACCGCGTGCAATTCGCCCTTGCGGGTGCCGACGAGCAAGAGGTTCGGGGCGAGGAGGGCGGGGGCTTCGATGGCATCCCCTGCGGAATAACGCCAGAGATTGGAACCGGTGGCCAGGTCGAGCGAGTAAAGAATGCCGTCGGTGGAACCAATCCAGAGTTGTTTCCCATCTGAGACGGCGGTGGATTGGATGGGGCCGCCGGTGGTAAAGGTCCAGACTTTATGGAGGGGAGGGGAGAGAGTTTGGGGAACTGAACCGGAGAGACCGGGGTCGCCCCGGAAAATGGGCCAGGCAGTAGGGGAGGCAGGAACGGCGGTGGCGAGTCCCGCACAAAACAGAAGAAGGCTGGAGGCCGTTGAAAGAACGCGAATCGGGTGTAAAGATTTCATGTCCTTATTACACCAATCCGGAGCCGGTCTGACAACGGATATTTTGCAGGGTAAACCAGGTGCGGATGGCTCGCTGCCCTTGCCGCTGATCTTGACGCACGCTGATCGAAGCGCCATACTCACGCGCAATGCTTGACACCTACAAGAACCTCATAAAGGAATGCACATGGCAACTCGGCTGAAAAGTGGAGAAACAATTCTATTCATTGGCGACAGCATTACCGATTGCGGCCGGCGTAACAACGGCGGGACTTTGGGCGATGGCTATGTCAACTGGTTCAGCGTATTAATGACGTTACGCGAGACGGATAAGCGGGTGAAGATCATTAATAAAGGGATCAGCGGCGATCGCGTCACAGGACATCAGCAACGCTGGACGGATGATGTGTTGCGGCATCGGCCCGATTGGCTATCCATCAAGATTGGGATCAATGACCTGCACAGCTACCTGGGCAACCCGGGCGATCCCAACGCGGTCTCGCCGAAGATTTACGAAGAGGCCTATAACGATATTCTGGCGCGGACCCGCAAGGCCTTGCCCAAATGTCGTATTTTGCTGATCGATCCTTTTTATCTCAGCATCGAAAACACCCCCAACCTGTGGCGCAAAAAGGTGCTGGATCTGCTACCCCAGTATATCAAAATAGTTCATCAGATGAGCCGTCGATATAAGACCCGTCTGGTCGAGACCCACGCCGTCTATCAACGCTTACTCAAGTACCGTGATGCCGACACCTTTTGCGGCGAGCCGGTGCATCCCAACCTCATCGGCCATGCGGCCATTGCAGAGGCGGTCTATACGGCGCTGAGTAAATAACGTCAATGAAACCCTTCCGTCTGGTCATCAACGAAGACAGTAGCCATTTTTTTGGCACCCGCTCCGCTGAACAGATGACCCGGGAGTCGCTGCTCGCCTGGGTGGACCAATACGCCGGCACCCAGGTGTCGCACCTGTTTCTAAACCCCAACTGCATGCGCACCAGCTACCGCAGTGCGGTTTGGGATGCCATCTGGGATCAGGGGAGTAGCGGGCGGACCAACCGTTGGATTGAGAATGCCCGCCTGCTCGATCAACGCGGTCTCGATCCCTATGCCATCTGGATCGACCGTGCCCGTGCCCAGGGACTATCGCCCTGGATTTCGATGCGAATGAACGATGTGCATAACGTCGACGATCCTACGAGCTTCATTCACAGTCGATTCTGGGTCGAACACCCCGAGTATTGGCGGGTTCCCGGCAGTACCAGCGGATGGACCGATCGCGCTTTTGATTTCGGGATTCCGGCGGTCCGTGAGTACCACCTGCAACTGGTCCAAGAACTTCTGAATCGATACGATTCCGACGGGTTGGAACTCGACTGGATGCGCTTTGGATATCATTTCAAGCCTGGGCATGAAGGGGCAGGAAATGAACTATCGCTGGACTTGATGCGTCAGGTTCGTGAACTGGCCCGGCAGGCAGCGAAACGGCATGGGCACCCGATTCTAATCGGAGCGCGTGTTCCGGCCCGACCGGAGGCGGCGCGCGGGCTAGGCCTTGATGGCGCCGCCTGGGCCCGGGCCGGTTTCGTCGATGTTCTCATTCCCACGCCCTTCTTTTCCACTTCGGATTTTGATATCCCGATCGACCTGTGGCGGGAGCTACTCGGCCCTGCCGCCAAAACCGTGGCTTTGGCCGCGGGACACGAATTGCTGTTGCGGGCTTATCCCGCGGCCCCTCACGCCATTAATAATGCCGAGTCCGTGCGGGGCTTCGCTGCGGCGTCGCTCCACCGCGGGTCCGATTTCGTCTATCTCTTCAATTACATGGACAACGAAACCACCGTGGAAGACCCGATCGACTACCGTCGAATTCTAAATGAAGTCGGTACATTGGCCACCGCCCAGGCCCTGCCGCGCCGGCATGTGGTGACCTATACCGATACCTGGCCCCCGGGCGTACCTTGTCCTTGTGCCCTGCCCGCAGGGGTTGGCAACGCTGCCTTCCGTATCGACACCGGCCCAGCCCCGCGAACCGGCCGGGCCGTTGTTCGCTTCGGCCTGTCCGCCCGTGATGGCGTCACAGCAAGCAAATTTTCCGCCCGGATCAACTCCGAGCCCTGCGCGGCGTTGCCGGATGAAACTGCCGCATTGCCGGGCGTTACTCGTCTACTGTGTTTCGAGATCCCTCTGGCTGCGATGAATGATGGCTATAACCTGGTTGAAATGATCAATGCAGGTGGTCCTGAGCAGCAGGCGGTATGGGTGGAAATCCGGATTGTGCCGTGACCCAGCGTAAGCTTCGGCCCCAACACGAAGCGGGCGGACAGATGTTTCAGCGGCCGTATTTTTGTAGAAAATCCCGAAATACCGGCCAGCCTCCCAAGGGCTCAATTGGTTGCTCGTCCGGCTGGCCGGCGGCGTGCCCGCAGCCTGTAACCTTGACGAGATTTGCAGCAATGCCCGCCTGACAAAGTGCCGTGACAAAAGCTTCCGATTGATTCAATGGAACAACCTTGTCCGCCGTTCCATGCGTGCAAAGGCAAGGCGGCGCCTGGGAATGAATTTGGAAGAGCGGCGAGGCTTCGCGCTCAAGGGCGGAACCGTCTTCCACACGCCCGCCGAGGAGCCGCTCGACATACGGAAGATATTCAGGTTTCTCGATCCGCCAACGGGCAATGTCATGGACGCCGCACACGGGGACCATGCATCGCACAGTGCAGGGCCCATTCGCGCGCCGGGTAGCACGCAAGCCGAGGAGCGCGGCCAGGTGTCCGCCGGCCGATGCGCCAGTCAAGCTCACGCGGGTCCGGTCCAGTCCCTGCGCCAGCCCTTCGCGGGCAATCCAGGCCAGGACGGACTCCATATCTTCGATTTGCGCCGGATGGGGAGCCGTCCCACTCAATCGGTAGCTGGGAAGAATGGCGGCAAACCCCGCCTCGACGATCAATCGTCCGTAGTAATCCAGGTCGCCCCGCGTTCCCATCTGCCAGCCGCCTCCATGGATGCAAACAACGACTGGCAGAGGGCCGGTTATCCGATCCGGCAACAAGCAATCCAAGGCCTGGAATTCGGGATCCGCTCCGTAGATGAAAGTTTT
>Ga0118677_10003647_pt1 | contig 11821 bp, 12 predicted proteins | sample AliMusrvi5mmetaG_FD_86154 | JGI IMG/M metagenome (GOLD analysis project Ga0118677, IMG submission 86154) | reverse complement strand
TGTAACAGATTCCTCCTGTTAGTTTTTTTGAAAATTTTAGTAACGGATCAGCCGAGAATAGCAAAAATGTCAGACTCGCGCATAATGAGGTAATCCTCACCTTCCACACTGACTTCGGTGCCGGAATATTTGCCATACAGCACTTTCTGACCTACTTTAACCTCAATTTGAAGCAGTTGGCCATTATCAGCAATCTTGCCTGCTCCTACTGCAACGACTTCACCATACTGCGGTTTTTCTTTCCCGGTATCAGGAATATAAAGGCCGCCTTTGGTTTTTTCCTCTGCCGGTGCAGGTTTAACAATAACTCGATCAGCTAAGGGTTTCAAGTTCATTGTCTTCTCTTGTTTGGATTTTAGATTAATAGTAAAATACTATTGACTTGTAATTTGATTTGTCCCTGTTTAGCACTCAAGCACTTCGAGTGCTAAAAGAACACATGAATATTAAAAAAAATATTGTTCCTTCCAAAAGTTTCTTTATTTGTGGAAGCACATTTTTCACGTTTGAAAAGCGATATGCCTATGACGGCGGAGTTATATAACCCAATCGATACTGCGCTCTATTGCACAATCGGTAAAGTTGCCCTGGAAAAGCTTACAAGCACCCTTTCGAAAATGCAGGATGACACGGCTACAGCCGAAGACGGGCGTCTTGCTGCTCTGTTGCAGGAAATCGTCGCACTTGCCAAAAACCGTATGTCGGTAGCTGCAAATGAAACCGAATTCAGTAAGGGTAACCCGGTATGGGTGGAGCGCACCGCGCAGTCGCACTTTCCGCATATCAGACTGCACGGAGGCACGCATGAAGATGATAAAATGAAGGATTGAGCAAAGAAAAACCTCTTCAACGCTCAAGAGATGGCTTAAGATAGCGCCCTGTAAGTGAGTGATCCATTGCTGCAATCTCTTCGGGAGTACCTTCTGCGACAATAGTGCCCCCTTTATCCCCCGCACCCGGCCCAAGATCTATAATCCAGTCCGCCTGCGTAATGATATCCGGATTGTGTTCAATAATGACCAGGGTATTCTTCTGTTCGAGAAGTTTTTCAAAACAAAGGATCAACTTGTTGATATCTTCGAAGTGAAGACCCGTTGTAGGCTCATCAAAAATAAAGAGCGTATGCTCCACATCGGCCCGGGCAATGAAACTTGCAAGCTTGAGACGCTGTGCCTCCCCGCCCGATAGAGTACTTGATGACTGGCCTAACCTGATATAACCAAGCCCTACTTCGTCGAGTACCATCAGTTTTTTTGCAATACTTTTCTCGTTGCGGAAAAATAAGATAGCCTCTTCTACAGTAATATCCAGAACTTCGGCTATGGAAAGCCCCTGGTACTTGATCTCAAGAGTATCTGGCTTGTAACGCAGTCCCCGGCAATCTTCACACACAGCTTCAATATCGGCAAGAAACTGCATCTCGATGTGTACACTGCCTTCGCCGGCACAGGTTTCACAACGACCGCCCGGAATGTTGAAAGAAAAATATCCGGCCTTCAAGCCTCTTTGTTTTGCATCTTTTGTCTGCGAAAAAAGAGTCCGGATGTCATCGAATATCTTGAGGTAGGTTACAGGATTGCTGCGACTCGATTTCCCAATAGGTGACTGATCTACATGCTCAACTTTATCCACAAGCCATGTGCCTGATATTGAACGGTGAGTTCCAACCTTCTCCTTCAACCCGACTTTTTCCTTCAAAATCCCCTTGTTGAGAATATCGTTGACCAGGGTTGACTTGCCTGAACCACTTACACCGGTCACGCAGGTCATGACGCTGAGAGGAAAACGCACATCAATATTCTTGAGATTGTTCTGCATGGCACCGGTAATTTCAATGCAGGAGGTGAAATCGGGCGTTCTGCGAACCTTTGGCACCGCAATCAGTTTTGTGCCTTTGAGATACTGGGCAGTTAATGAGGTGCCGTGCTCTTTCATAGCCTTGACCGAACCATGAAAAACCACTTCACCGCCCATCCGCCCGGCATAAGGGCCAAGGTCGATCACTTCATCGGCGGCTTCTATAATTTCACGATCATGTTCGACAACTACAACAGTATTTCCAAGATCGCGCAACCGCCTGAGCAGCATAATAAGGCGTGCGGAATCACTCTGGTGAAGACCGATACTCGGTTCATCAAGAATATAGATTGCCCCGACAAGCGGAGAACCAAGAGAGGTGGAAAGATTAATGCGCTGAAATTCACCCCCGCTCAGTGTATGGGTCAGTCGGTCAAGGGTAAGGTAATTCAACCCGACATCGAGCAGATAACCAAGACGTTTTATAATCTCCTGTAAAATGACTTCAGCTACTTTGCGGTCGAAAGGCGATATATCCAGATTGTCGAAAAACCCGGATGCCTCGGTGATATTCATGCGTGAAACCTCGCCGATCGTGCAACCCGAAACGCGCACAAGCCGTGCGTCAGGATTAAGACGGTTCCCTTCACAATCAGGACAGGTTGCATAACCGCGATAACGGCTTAAAAAAACCCGGTAGTGCATTTTGTAGCCGGCATCTTTTTCTATTTCTGCAAAAAAAGGCCAGATACCTTTGTATCGTTCATCAGGCAATCCTTTCCAGATAATCTCCTTATGCGCATAGGAAATCTTTTCATAGGGGAGATCAAGGGGGATGCCGAGAGTCGGGGCTACAGCAAGAAGCTGTCGGAGATTCCATCGGTATTTTTCGGAGTTCCAGCACACAATGGCACCCTCTTCGATCGTGAGTGACTTGTCGGGCACAACAGCATCCTCATCAATACCGGCTATCCGACCAAACCCCTGACAGGTTGTGCATGCACCTATCGGCGAGTTGAAGGCAAAAAGCTGGGGAGAAAGCTCCTGATATTCTATTCCATTCAATTCTAAACGATCACTGAAGTGATAGGTCTTTCCTCCGACTACTTTCAGGGCGGCATACCCTCCGGATTCATTGAAACAGCTTTCGGCAGCCTGAGAGATGCGACTGAAAACCTTTTCGTCGTGCTTAGCCACAAAACGGTCAACAAGAACAAGAAGAGAAGCGCATTCTGATTTCGGCATCTCAATCACCCGTTTGCAGGCTTTCTCAGTATTAAGATCAAGCACCTCATCACCGGCAACGACCCTGAAAAACCCTTTTTTCAGCAGATTTGCTATTTCATCCTGAACAGAGCAGCTATGGTGTCCGGCATCCTGATGGGCAGGAAAAAGAAAACCAACGTAAAACTTTGTACCCTCATCAATAAAGCCGGCCTGCAGGCTTACGTCATCCGGAGTATGCTTGAGAACAAGTTCGTTGGTATCGCGAGAATATATTTTACCAATACGGGCATACAGCAGGCGGAGATAGTCATAAATTTCCGACACCGTGCCAACAGTGGAACGCGGGTTTTTAGGGATGGGTTTCTGCTCTATAGCAATTGCAGGAGCTATTCCTTCGACACTTTCAATATCAGGCCGGGGCATTCGCTCAAGGAACTGCCGCACGTATGCTGAAAGAGACTCCACATAACGGCGGTGACCTTCGGCATAGAGGGTATCGAACGCGAGACTTGATTTGCCTGAGCCACTGACACCAGTCAGCACGACAAAACGATTGCGGGGAATACAAACCGAAATATTGGCGAGATTGTGAGTATTGATGCCTTTGAGAACAATATCCGGCAGACTCGTTTCAGCGACTGCTGAATTGCTGAGTCTATGAGTGGTCATGATTGAAAAATAATGTGGTGCATTAATGATTGGACGGGGAAACCTTCAAGAAAGGCAACTCATCCCGGGAGGTAATAAACACAGAACAAAGTGAAGGAAAAAACCTTTTCTCGTTTCTCTTGGTTCATCGGACTATCTGCTGCAGCAGACCTTGAATCGTAGTCTCCTCTAAAAGATTCTGAATTTTCACCTGCAGTTTGTTCATATAGCTGCGATGGGAGCATGAGGAAAATATTTCACAGCTGCCGGCATCAACTCCGCAATGTACAATATGAGGCTTCCCTTCTATGGCAATTGCAATATCCGCTATTGTAATTTCAGCTACCGGCCTGCCAAGCATATAACCCCCTTTTACCCCCTGAACAGAGGTTGCAATACCGCTTCGCTTGAGGCTCTGCATAGCCTTGGAAAGAAACTCCTGGGAAAATCCGATATCCTCTGCCATTTCCTTGACGGTCACAATCCTGTCTTGACCCTTGGTTGCCAGGTAAGTAACAGCATGAAGACCATATTCAAATTTTCGGGAAACCTGAAGCATATTGACCGCGTTAAAGTAAATAGGATTAATTTAACCCTATTAATCGTTTTAAACAATATCTTTTATATTGCCACGTAACAGATATATTGTTTTATAAGTTTTAGCCTCAGAAACATTTTACGGATATTTTCATGAGCAGTACGATCAAAGATCAATACTTTTTGTGGCAATTCTCACCTGAAGATGAGGCAAAAATCAGATATCAGGAGTTTGGTACCGTTCACCCTGGAAAAACTCCCCTTCTTTTTATTCACGGGTACGGTGGCATGCTGGAGCACTGGAACCTGAATATTCCCGCTTTTGCTCATGAGCATAAAATTTATGCTCTCGACCTTGTTGGTTTTGGAAAATCGCAGAAACCAAATGTCCGCTACAGTCTTGAGCTCTTTGCATCACAGATTGAAGCATTTCTCTATCTGAAAAAGCTGGATAAGGTCATTATTATCGGGCACTCAATGGGGGCGGCAAGCGGCATCTACTTTGCCCACCATAAACCTGAGAAAGTAAAAGCCCTCGTTCTTGCAAACCCTTCCGGCCTTTTTGGTGATACCATGGAAGGGATGACAAGTATATTTTTCGGCCTTGTAGGTTCTCCTATAATTGGTGAAGTACTTTTTTCTGCATTTGCAAATCCCCTGGGAGTCAGTCAGAGCCTCATGCCTACCTACTTTAATCAAAATAAAGTGGATGACAAGCTCATCAATCAATTCACCCTTCCACTTCAGGACAAAGGAGCCCAATGGTCTTTTCTCTCTCCCTCTAAAAGACCTCTTGATTTCAGGCTTGATCATCTCCCGAAGCCTTGCAATTATACCGGCCCTGCATATCTTGTATGGGGTGCAGAAGATACAGCACTCCCTCCTCACAAAATCATACCTGAATTTCAGCAGCTTCTGCCACAGGCGGGTGCTTTTATCATTCCGAAAGCAGCGCACTGCATACACCACGATGCGCACGAAGAGTTTAACAACCGGCTGAGAAGGATTCTCGATCTGGTTGAGAAAACTGCATGATCAGCTAATACGCGGTTCCTTTTACACTGCGGATGTTGAAATCGCTCCATGGGGCTTTCATACCTATCTGGAGAGCATAGCTCTTGAACAGCCCGAATGGAATCCACTGAATACTCACCTGCCAGCAATGCAGATCGCGATTGAGCTGGAGCATTGGAAAAACAAAGTCTTTGTTTTGAAGATCGTACCCTGTATTCAGCACTATCTGCCACTCTTTCGATAACGACTCTTTTAACGATGCGTTTACAAGGGTGGATGTAACCGGCACAATCGGATTGCTCTTGTCAGATTGCAAAAAGAGTGAAAACTGCAGCTGCCAGGGCTGAGTGTAATTTATGGTTCTGAAATATTCTGTGTTGAAGCGCTCGAGAAATATGGATTGCGCAGTATTCGGCACATACAACGGGGCTGTTGTAGTGATTAGGGGAAATGTGGAAGTTGAAGCATCGCTGCTGCCCTGAATACTCAAGCTCATATTGAGAAACCCCTTGATAAAGCGAAATAATCCATTGCCATCATCATTGTTGAGGCGGTTAATTCTCTCTCCTGTAAATGGATTATAGCTGTAGATATCATACATCGAACCTGCAGAGAAAAAGAGAGAGGGCGACAGCACATTGCTGGATGCAGTAAGGGTCAACGGCGCCAGATGAATGGCATCGGCATTAAAATTATACGATGTTGACGCATTAACAGAGAGGAGCTGCACTGTCGGGTCCGCGGCAAGGGAACCATCTTCCGCGGTGGATCCTAAACCCCTTACTTTGCCCTGAATAAGGTTTTTAAGAGTTATACCGACTGTACTCTGACCTTCGGGCAGTCCGGCGCTGGTCGTATTATTAAGACGGACAAAAAGCTGAGGATCGGTCCAGTCATAGACACTCCCATAGTAGTTGTAGGCATTGCCTGAAAAAGAGGGATTCCAGAGGTAGCTGATAGTTGGAATAAAGGTATGGCGCAGTGCCTTGAGCCCAAATAGAGTATCGAGGAGCCCTGTCTCAAGCGTACCATAAAGCCTGGTGGATGCATCGACAGCAAAAACGGTTGTTGAGACGTCATGGTTGGCAACGTCTGAAGAGAGCGAATGAATAAAGGTCAGACTTGGGTTGACATTGAAATAATGAAACAGGGTGGATTGCATACGGAGAGGAAGCACAACACTTGTACCACTGTTTGCATAATTATACAGTCCGGATAGAGGTTTTGATGCCTGAAAGCTAACACCCTGAGTAACTAGAGCCTTACTCCCTTCGGCAATGTCATGGTAATACCCTACCTCAATATTTGCATTTGCAGCATACCCGGACGACGTTGCATCACTTGCGGAGGTAGAGGAGCCGATGAATGAAGCTGCGGTCGATAGTGACACATCAGAACGCCAGTCATCCCGAAAAGACCCGGTGCGAAAGGGATACATACGGTTCTGGTAGAATGATGCGTCGATGGTCTGGGTGGCATCAAGAGTGCTCAGGTTTTCGGAACGGTTCCAGGTGATGGCCGCAATACTGTTCTCATCATTGAAGGTTTTTGCCAGTGCCGCTCGGGCATTCGATTGCTGGGTCAACGTTGCAATGGAATTGAGTGAATTCAGATTGTAGCCTTGCGGTGCTCCCTGGAGCTGAATGTTGACATCAAGCCGGGTAGTTGAATCAAAAACCTGGTTATGGATATATTTCGCGTTCCAGTCATTGTATATCGGATACCGTTTATACTCTCCGGAAATCTCCCCTGAAAAAGCATTGCTCTTTGTGTAGCGAAACCTTTCGCCGAGGCGCCAGCTTCCATTTAATGATATGTCGCCATCAGAGCGAAGGTCCAGGAAGTCGTTTATTGCCCAGAAATACCCGAGATTAGACAAATAGTAACCTGCATCACTGTTGTTGCCGATACTTGGCATCAAAAAACCTGACGATCGACTTTCCTTTAACGGAAAAACCATATAGGGCAGGGCGAGAATGGGAATGGCCGGGAGACGCCGGGAAAATATTTCAGGCCGGATATACATGATAAGCGGCTTTGCAATAATCCGCTGTTCAGGAATAACGGTCATGTGAGAGGAGGAAAACCAGTAATGAGGAGAAGAATCATCGCACGTCGTGAACGTGCCGCCCTGGATGTTCATTTCACCATTTTCAAGCCTGGTTACATGCTCTCCCTGAAAAATGACCTTATTGGACGAGGATAAAACATTTGTTGTCTCTCCCCTTTTCGTCTGAAAGTTATAGGCCATTGTTTCAGCATTGAAACTCCCCTGCCGATCAGTAAAGACAGCAGGGTCAGCAGCCGTTTTCGAGGTATCGGCATTACCGTAGGCATGAAACAGTGACGTATTGAGGTCAATAACTATTTTAGGGGCTTTTACATTGGCATCTTCATTGTCGATACGGGCTTTCCCCCACAACTCCATGTTGCGCTGGTCAAGATTGTAGATAACCGAATCCTTTGCTGTATAGAAGATAGTGCTTGTGAGAGCTCCCGGACCGGAAAGCGAATCGGGCGGTACAGTTTGTTTTTCAGAAACACCGGCTTTCTGCTTTGCCGGCTTTTCAGCAGCGAGCCCAACCCCACCCCAAAAAAGAGGTAGTGCCAGAACAACAAGGCAGAACATTGTCACTATAGAAGTTCGTCGGTTGTTAAGCATCAGGGCAGTATCGCTCAGCTAAGGTATTGTGATGGTAAGTGATAAGAAAGATATTGAGAATATAGACCGAATAGGAAAAGAGATACGTAACAACATTTTATCCGTTAAGCAGAATAATACTTAAAGTATAAAACCAACAGCAAAAAGCACTGTCCTTTATTCCCGAAGCAATTGAATAGAGGGCAGTTGGCAGTTGGCAGTTGGCTTTTTTTAGTGCTGGGAAAGAAAGTGCTGAGTGCTGAGTACTGTGTGCTGAGTTAAAAATGGGAGTGGGGGCGGATGGGAGCTGCTGTCAATGATTTTGATCAACTCGAATGCCATCTACTAGTACCACCGTGGTGTAGGCAGATAGCTTGAAGCTGCTATTTTTTTATTAAATTCGCGTGATGGTACAAAAACTTTCTAACCCTTTTAACCCAACAACTTAACCAAAGGGAAAAAACATGTCACAAAAGAAAGCTCTTGACTTCCTTGAAAGAATGAAGAGTGATGAAGCGTTTAATGAAGCGGTGAACAGGATTGAAGACGTAGAGACAAAAATGGCCTATATCGAAAGAGAGGGATATCGGTTTACTGCCGATGAACTTGAAGAGGCTTCATGCTCAATGACCATGTAACCCGAGACAATACAGCGAATACTTCCCCTAATACCCCAATATAATCCTACGACCATAGAAACATTACCGGCTTCAAGACAAGTTGCCCGCCACTAAACTCGCGGATCGATGAAACTCTATTACCGGAAAACCTTATATTTGCGAAAAGGATGGGGTTTTTGGTAACGCCGTAAAGGCAATAACCACTCTGTTGATAATTCTTTAACTTTTAGTCGTTCCATGGTGCCGACAGTCTATTCCGCTCCTGATTCCGCCGGACATTTCGGCATTTTCGGTGGCAAGTTTATCCCTGAAACCCTTGTAAAAAATGCTGCCGATCTGGAATTGGAGTATAGCAAGGCTAAAAACGATCCGACCTTTCAGTCGGCACTGGACCACCTCCTTCGTGATTATGTAGGCAGGCCTACACCGCTCTACCATGCCGAACGGCTCAGCAGGACACTGAAGGGTGCGCAGATCTATCTGAAGCGTGAAGATCTCTGCCATACCGGAGCGCATAAAATCAACAATGCGCTCGGTCAGGTACTGCTTGCAAGACGCATGGGCAAAAAAAGGGTGATCGCCGAAACCGGTGCGGGACAGCACGGAGTGGCCACAGCAACGGTATGCGCACTTTTTGATCTTGAATGCATCGTTTATATGGGGGAGGAGGATATCCGGCGGCAGGCACCGAACGTGGCAAGAATGAAACTTCTCGGCGCTGAAGTACGCGCAGTTGGCAGCGGCTCTAAAACATTGAAAGATGCGACCAGCGAGGCTATACGCGACTGGATGAATAACCCTGAAGAGACCTTTTACATCATCGGTTCAGTTGTGGGCATGCACCCCTATCCGATGATTGTCCGCGATTTTCAGGCCATTATAGGAAAAGAAACCCGCTCACAGATTATAGAGCAGGCGGGCAAACTGCCCGATGTTATCACGGCATGCGTTGGCGGAGGAAGCAATGCAATCGGCATGTTCTATGAATTTTTGAAAGATGCCCGAGAGATCGAGCTGGTAGGGGTTGAAGCCGCCGGCGAAGGACTGTTGGCAAGGCACGCTGCATCCATGACTCTTGGAACACCCGGAGTGCTGCATGGTGCAATGACAAAGCTTCTGCAGAATGAGGACGGTCAGGTTCAGGAGGCACACTCTATCTCCGCTGGTCTGGATTATCCCGGAGTAGGCCCTGAACACTGCTATCTGCAGGAACTCGGACTGGTAACATACACCTCCGTCACCGACATCGAGGCACTCTCCGCCCTTAAAAGACTCGCTGAAACCGAAGGCATTATCTGTGCGCTTGAATCGGCCCATGCCATACACTACGCCATCACCAGAGCGCCTGAAATGAAGAGTGATGAAGTGCTTGTAGTTAATCTGTCCGGCAGGGGGGATAAGGATATGGAGACGATTATGACTGAACTTGCGCTTTAATCAAGTGCTGGGAAAGAAAGTGCTGAGTGCTGAGTGAAGAAAGTGAGGGCAGTTGGCAGTTGGCAGTTGGCAGTTGGCAGTTGGCAGTTGGCAGTTGGGAAAAATACTGTTAACTGATTCGGGGAGAAAAGATTGTGAAGAAAAAGAAGAGAGGGAGTTGCACAAAAATAAAATATCCTTATATTTATGCCTCATAACGCGGGAATAGCTCAGTTGGTAGAGCACAACCTTGCCAAGGTTGGGGTCGCGAGTTCGAGTCTCGTTTCCCGCTCAGGAACATAAGTCTACGTTAAAAGCCTCCATCTCCGGAGGCTTTTTGCATTTAGGACCTTTGCCCCCACAGTTAAACTGTAGGACGTGGAATTTGGGCTTGTGGACTTATATACAAAACCACGCAGTTACAGTTTAAAGAAGCAAGAACCTGAAAATCTTCATCTCTTCTTAATCAAACAAAGCCATTGCTTGCTGTTATTGCACATTCGCCCATACCTATATATAATCAGATGCCTATAGGGTATATTTTTTGCTAATAATATATATTTTTAATATACTCGATTGTTACCCCCGCAGTAGAACTGTTGTACCGCTTTTTTTTTCTTGCAGTAATTCGTTCCAAGGTATTCTGATTGCAAAAGAAACCATTCTGCCTATTTCAAATGCGGCAGATACGTCTCATCAATGCTTTACCAACCGGATAGAAAAATGAAAAAACTTGCAGTTTTTTGGGTAACTGGTTTGTTGATGTTTGTAATGACTGGGATTGCAAGTGCCGGAATATATAATGATCGGGCAACTTTTAATGCCCAAGGTATTATATCTTTCAATTCGAATTTTCAGGACTTTCCAACAGGTTTAACCCCTCTTTCCCCCCCCTTTAAACGTGGTGATGTGACCTATATTCAATTAGAAGGGATAGCTGGAAAAGATAGCGGTTACACTAAAACCGAGCAGCTCCTCGGAGGGCAGATTATATCCGCAGATATCGCAACTGCCCCCAAGTATAATATGTTTGGTTTTGATATGGCACGGATAGGAGGCACAACCATCACTATTACCTTGTATTCCGATCAGCATACCTATAATTTTCCAAGTATGTGGGTATCAAACGCAGATTCTGGTAATCTTAGTTTTGGAGGTGGCACTTTGTTGAATGGAGAATATTTTACAGGGTTTACAATTGTGGCTGATAACACATATAATGCGGTTGGAATTACCAATGTTACCTTAGGGCATTCTCCTGCACCTGAACCAAGCACCTACGCACTTATGTTGGTCGGCGGATTGTTTGTAGCATTTCGACTTAAAAAGTCTGTTGCAGGATCAGCAATCACTGCTTAGGCTTTTTGCCACACTCGAAGAATGGCTCAATAAACAACGTCTTAGAGCTTCTCAGAATAAAAAAGGAGGTCGAAACCTCCTTTTTTAATTCAATACAGCAAGTTATAACCCGACTCTCAAGCCGACCAGAAAACTATTTCCAGGAAATTAAAATTCTCCGTTATTATTGGAAAGAGTAAACGTACCCGTGCCAAAATAGCGGTAACGGAAATCACTATCAAGGAATTTAGTCACTGGAATGGGAACTCCTGCCCACATCAGTCCTTAATAGCCTCTGGTGAGGTTTTAGCAGTGTCGTCTGTAACCTTCGGAGAAGAAGGGTTTTTCCTGTCAATGAATTTTATTATACCTATCACTATGCCGATAAGCACAGCGATTCCCAGCACCACCTGAAAAAGCGAAAGGAGGACAGAGACTCCAAAGAGTGCAACTATAATGATTAGAAAAAGGGCTCCTAAAATTAATAATTCAACCATATCCTCTTTGATTTATGCTTTTGTCCAAATTATTGTAAAACCGATTTTATGAGACTTAAACAAAAGGCATTCTTCTCCCTTAAGTT
>Ga0118677_10013350_pt1 | contig 11822 bp, 8 predicted proteins | sample AliMusrvi5mmetaG_FD_86154 | JGI IMG/M metagenome (GOLD analysis project Ga0118677, IMG submission 86154) | reverse complement strand
GATCGGGCAGGACACCCGCGAATCCAGCGATGCGATCGCGGCGGCGCTGGGCTGCGGCCTGCGCTCCCATGGCGTCGAGGCCGTTAACGCCGGCGTGCTCACCACGCCGGGCGTCGCCTACCTGGCCCGCACACAGAAGTTGGCCGCCGGCATCGTCATCTCAGCTTCGCACAATCCCTGGCGCGACAACGGCATCAAGGTGTTCGGGTCCGATGGCTACAAGCTGCCTGACGAGGTCGAACTCGAGATCGAGAACGACATATTCGAGCATATGGACGAGGTGGCGACGCTGCCCGCCTGGGCGCTGACCCGCATCCGGAAGGGTCCGGAGGATCTGCGGAACAAGACCTTCTTCGATTTCGAGATGGGCAGCGTGGCGCGCATCGAAATCGTCCACCCGGACCAGACGGTGGTGCTGGAGCGCGTCGCGGGCAAGACGTCTCCCGAAAAGGCCTGGAGGGTGGTGAAGCCCTCTGGCGCCACGGACCTGAAGGCCGAGGTGGTCGGGTCGCTGGTGGGCACGGTGGCGGGGTTCGCGGCCAAGGCGGTCGCCAGTGACGCCGCTGCCCGGAAGGCGGCGACCGGCAAGCCGGAAATGACGCTCACAGCCACCCTCGAGAACGGCTCCAGCCACGTGCTGAAGGTCTTCCCGGACAAGAAGGACGGCGATTCCTACGCGACCGCCCCCGGAGAGCCCGGCTTCAAGGACGTCGTGATGCTGCTGAACCCCTGGCAGATCAAGAACGTCCAGAAGCGGATGGCGGAACTGGTGAAGTAGCCCGCCCGAACACGGAGCCGGAGCCGTCGGGTTTGCGAAGCAAACTCCCGGCGGAGGCGGAGTCGATTCGGGCGCACTGAATGTCCCCGTCCGCGAATCCCTACAATTCGTCGCACTCGGTATCGCCGATCGGGCACACGAACCGGACATGGAAGTGCCGCGTGTGGCCCTTCGCGTGGCGGATCACGCCCGCATGAACCTTCCGCCCCCGCGGGTACTCGAACAGCCACGACAGCTGCGAATCGTCGTACCCCATGTCGCGGGCGGCCTGCAGCAGGTGCGGCTGCAGCGAGTAGTTCACGTAGATGTTCTGCACCCTGCCGGTGGCGATCAGGTTCGCCATCAGCAGGAAGGACTTGTCGAAATCGATGCGGTCGGTGGTGATGTCCTCGAAGTGCTTCATCGGCACGTTGTCGGTGCGGTAGAAGCCGATGTCGACGTCGCGTCCCGTCCGGTGGGACTTGTGCGGCCGCAGGCGCCCGCCGTTGGGCAGCGACAGGGAACCGAGGACGACCGGCACCGTGTCGGGGTGGTCCCGCATCACCTCCCCGATCGCGAACATCACCAGGGTCACCGTTTCGTCCGTCCCGCACGCCGACTCGCCGAAGTGCACGAATCCCGGGCCCTGGTCCGGAAGGCAGCGCCCGTCCTCCAGGTGGCCCCGGTTCGTCTTGCCCACCGAGTGCGCCTTCTGCTTGTACCGCAAGGTCACCGGCTGGCCTCGCGGCGTGGTGAACGACAGGATGCGGACGGACGGGTCGTCCTCGAGGGGCTGGGCCTCGACCCGTCCCGCGGGTGGCGGGGCCGGTCGGGCGGGCGCGATTTCAGGCGCCACGGCGACCTTCGGCTTCATCGAGTCCGGGATGGGGGGCGTTTCCCATTCGGGGACCGTCTCCCGGGGTTCCTGGCGGACGGCCTGCGACGGGCCGGCGCACGCCAGCGCCACGAGGCACCCGGCGAGGGCAAGCGTTCCCGGAACGAATCGCGTGGACGACGGTGTCAGGGGGACCTCACGGGTTCGCGGCAGCCTCGGCCGGAGAATGGAACGTCTTCACGGCCTCCCGCACGGCCTCGAGTCGTTCGAACGAACGGGTGTACTCGCGGCCGATCAGCGAGAGATCCTTCCGGGCGGGGACCATGTGCACCTTTCCGTCCTCTTCCCGGAACAGTTCGACCACCGCCCCGGACATCGGGCTGACCAGGTACTTGCCGGACCCGGGCGGGTCCTCGCGAACCGTCTTGACCTCGGCGGACCAGCGCTCTGCCATGGACATCGACACTTCCATCCCGGCCGCGCTCAGGCGGCACAGGGCCGCGTAGTACGACGCGGGATCGGGGGCCCGCCGGACGTCCTCGGGACCGAGGTCCGCGAGCGCCTGCTTCTTCATCGCGGCCGGATAGGACGTTTCGATCAGGCGGGCGGCATCGCGCAGGTTCTGGTGCGTGACGCCCAGTTGTTCGCGAACCTGCGTGACCAGCAGGGTGTAGATCGCCTGGAAGTCGCCGCGCTCGCGGGCTTCGCGATAGGCGGCGTAGGTCCCCTTGGGGGTCTTGAGGTCAGGGATCTTGGAGTGGCACGCCGTGCCGAAGATCAGCAGGGCCATGGCCGACGACAGCAGGATCACGACGGGCCGGGTTTCGACAGGGTTCATGGGCGCTCTCAACGTTGCTGGACGCCCCGGGGCCACGCACAGCCGGGTGCTAGGGTTCCACCACTTCTTCCTGGGCATCGCTCGGGAAGACTTCCGGGAACGTGACCCGGACGTTGCCCCCGGTGAACGCCTGCTTGTTGGTGGCGCCGTTCGGGACGGTCTTGCCCGTGGGCGGCGAGATCTTGGTGAGGGTGTCCATGCACCCGAGCGAGCCGAGGCCGGCGATCATCACGACGATCGCCGAGAAACAGAGCACCTTGCGCATCGCAACCACCTCCGTATCACGAAACATTGTATCCGACCGGGCGGGCGACGCCAAACATCCGACATGCGAAGTGGTGCGGAATCCGCTTCCGGGAACCGCGCCCGCCTCAGGAGCGCCGGAACGGCCAGCCGTGGAGGGTGCGCTCGATGCCGTCGGCCGTGTCGTCGATCAGGTCGTTCAGGAAGGCCTCGCTGTGGGACAGCACCGCATCCACGCCGCTGCGGAGCACCTCGCGGGTCGCGCGGGACAGGGCCTCGGGCACGTCGGGCACCCCGTTGCCCTTGACGCCGTCCGTGGCGGCCACTCGTGCCACGTACATGCCGAGGGAACGCTCCATCGCCGGCTGGACCACGGGTGCCACCATCCGCATCCCGTACTTGATCAGTCCCAGGGGCCGCTGGCGGTCCTCCCATCGGCGGTACTGCTTGAACTGGTCCTTGTTGTCGACGAAGCGCACCGCGCTGACCGGGCGGCCGTCGGGCGCATGGCCGGTGATCACCAGCACGTTGCGGGTCTTGTAGCCCCAGATGCCCCGGACGAAGAGGTCCATGCCGGCGTCGTCGGGCCGCAGGTCCGGCACGTGGCCCGTGTCCAGGAAGTACCGGTAGGCCAGCGTGAAGAACACGGTCAACTGGCGCGCCAGGTCGGGGTGGCGCTTCAGGATGTCCTCGCCCTGGGGCGACACCATTTCCTCCAGGGTCAGCATCTCCTCGACCCGGGCCCGCCCCTCCAGCGCGTGCTGCGCCTTTTCCTGGAACGAATAGAACGTCCGGTCCTGGCGCCGGTAGGGCAGCACGGTCCCATCCGGCGTCGGGATGCCGCCCCGCACCGCGACCTCCCACAGCATGCGGTTGATCTCGTTGCAGGCCTCCGAACGCTGCTCCTCGGTCAGGCGGCCCAGGAAGGCCACCACGGCGTGCGACCGCTCGGCCAGGGCCGGCGTCAAGGGGTTGCGGCGTTCGGGCACCTCGATGCCGGTCAGGTGAAGGGTTGCGCCGACGGCCACCCGCAGGGCCAGCCGCATCGCCGTGGTGCTGAGGATCCCGGAATACGGTTCGACCTCGAACAGCGGGTAGTCGAAGTGCAGGTCCAGGATGCCCGCGGCGGCGTCGTTCAGTTCGGCGTCCGGCACGGCGGCTGTCCAGACGAAGGGCAACCGCTCGACCATCCAGCGGGCGAACGCGTTCGAGGCGTCCCGGTTGACCGCGTCGATCCGTCGCGACTCGGCGGCGTCCAGCGCGATCGACCGCGTGTAGTAGTTGATTTCGGGCGGCAGGAAGTTTTCGTGGCCGTGGGTGGCGAAGCAGGATTTCAGGACGCCCTCGGCCGCCTTCCAGCCGAGGTCCGGATGTCGCGACCCTTCCATCCAGCGCAACACGTCGCGGGCGCCGACCGTCATGGACGCATCGAAGAACGTCCGCAGGCGCTCCGTCATCAGCACGTCCATCGGATGCTCGCGCATGAACGATTGGAAACGGGTCAAGGCGCCGAAATCCTTTATCTCCTGGGAGAAGTAGGGGTCGTCCTCCAGGAACTGGTACGCGCTTCGTCGCTCGCGGCCGTTCCGGCTCTCGATCACCAGGAACGTGCCGTCCGCTCGGGAGGACCGATCACGGCTTGCCACGGTGTTCCGGATCCCCTGCAGGACGTCCGGGGCGAACTGTTCGCCGACGTCGCCGCAGGCCAGGTACGGGATTTCGCGGACGGCTTCCCGCCCGTCCAGGAGCACCTTGTCGAGGGTGGGGGCCATGTTGTAGCCCGTGGGACCGAAGGCCTCGGAGGGAATGGGGCGCCGGATCACCGACTCGCGCCCGCCCTTCAGCTTGATCACGTACCGCGTGACGTTCCCGACCTTCACCAGGAAGCGCTTTGCGATCCGGCGTCCCAGGGTGCGGGCGGGCTCGGTCGGAGCGCCGTTGCGGTCGGCGAGATCCGCCAGGGCCTCGGCCAGCGCGGCCGGGTCGAAGGCCTTGACCTCGGTGTGCGAGCCGCCGCTGGAACCCGGCGTCAGGGGGTGCAGCGTGTCGCGAACCGCCGCAAGAATCTCGAAGTCCGTGAGCATCGCCGTCCTGTACCCCCGTGCGGAATCGCACGCGTGTTGTACCACAGGACGGGGACGCCGTCCGTCCCCGTTCGCGCGCAGCCGATTTGGATTCGGGGCCCGGTCCGCGAGGGTCGTCTACAGGTCGGCCAGTCGGGCGGGCCGGCGACCCTCGGCCAGGCGGGCCAGGGCGCCTTCGAACGCGGCGGTTCGGTCCGCCAGCGGGATGCGCAGGGCGGGCTCGACGCGGAGGCGGGGGTCCAGCGAATCGGCCTCCACGTCCAGGAAGTCCAGCGCGTGGAACTCGACGTTGACGAATGGCAGGGCCGCGGCCGACCGGACCAGGTGGCGGGCCATCGGGCCGTCCGACGCCAGCGTGGTCCCGATCAAGGGCAGCCGGCCCAGCCCGCAGGTGGTGATCGGGAATTCCTTCAGTCCCGGGGCCACCGGGCCCCACACGTAGGGAGCCCGATGCCGGAAGAAATCCCGGGCGCGTCCCGGAATCGACGAGCTGCGGCGGCCCGTCAGGCGCATCCATCCGATGACGGCAGCCCGCGCGGCCCAGTAGGCCGGGGCCGGCAGGATCGACGTGTCGTAGGTGTAGCCCGCCCGGAGCAGGGTCCCCAGCAGCGCGTCCGAAAGGTTGTATCCAGGGCCGCGGAAGCCGATGACCGGCGCCCCGACGGCGTCCTCGAGGGCCTTCCGGGAGCCCGCGATCTCGGCGTCCAGGAAGTCCGACCGCCGTCGCGACAGGTCGTAGCAGTGCGTCGCGCTGTGGCTGCCGACCTCGTGTCCGGCCGCCACCGCGGCTCGCAGGGAGGACACGGCCGTCGGCCACCGGAGGTCGTCGGAAATCGTGAACAGCGTGGCCGCGATCCCCAGGCGCCCGCACATCTGCAGGAACCGGGGCACCGCGACCTCGAAGATTGTCGGGCGGTCCTCCTCGGGGGGCAGCGCGTGGATGCCTCGATAGAACCGCAGGTCGTCCAGGTCGATGTTCACGCAGAGGATGCGATCCGGGCCCGAGCACGGAGGCGACTGGTTCCGATCCGCGGATGGGTTGGTGGGCGTACCAGGCATCGGGCCTCGCGGGTCAGGCCTTGCGTCCCAGGCGGATGACCAGGAACAGGCGCCACAGGTTCCGCAGCACGTTCGGCACGCGCTTGAACAGGTTGATGGACGGCGGGCGCTTTTCCATGATGCGCACCGGCACCTCCACCACGCGCACGGCCCGCTCGGCCCGGATCACCAGCTCGCTGGCGAACAGGTCCTTTTCGACGATGCAACTGTGCACGACAGGCATCAGGGGCGCCCGCTGGAACGCCTTCAGGCCGTGGGTGTCCGTGCCCTTGAACCCGACGATGACCCGCAGCATCAGGTTCAGCACCTGCGTGGCGAACCTGCGCAGGAAGGGCCGGGCGTCCCGCGCGGCCGGGTGCCGCTTGCTGCCCACGACCATGTCGGCCCGGTCGGCCATCAGGATTTCCAGCGCCACCTTGTAGAAATCCACGTCGCAGATGTCGATCTCGTCGCACAGCACGATGGCGCCGTGGGCCTCTTCGATGCCCCGCTTGAGGGCGCGCCCGTAGTTGGGCTCGTCGGTGTGCAGGACCCGGATGTTGTGGATCCGGGACGCCAGTTCCAGCGCGATTTCGCGGGTGCGGTCCTTGCTGCCGTTTTCGGACAGGATGACTTCCACGGCCAGCGGGATTTCGTGCAGCCGGGTGATGAGGTCGTTGACTGCCGTTTCCAGCAGCCCTTCCTCGTTGTAGACCGGGATCACGATGCTGACGTTGTAGGTCGGTGTCCCGGCGGCGTCCTCGGCCATGATGCTCCTTGCCGCGTCGAGGGGCGGCGGCTTCAACGCAGCGATTCGGCAGCCCGCAGGCCGTCCAGGATCGCGTCCTCCATCGAATTGTAGGTCCAGGCGCCGTAGCGGCCGATCGACTGCACGTCCTGCGCGGCGTAGTGCGAAAGCAGCGTTTCGCGAGCCCGGGCGCAGTGCTTGTCGAAGATGACGTAGCCGTACGGATGGGTCCGGAAGGCCGCGAAGCGCACCTGCTTGTCGTGCTGGATCGTTCCGATTTCCTTCAGGAAGTCGGCAAGGGCCCGGACGACCTCGCCCTCGGGCGCTTCCTGGTCGTTGGCGATCTCGACGTACAGGCTGGACATGCCCGCCGGGGCCAGGCTGCGGACCGCGTTCGAGGCCGACCCGATGCGATAGAAGGGGTACTTCGCCTCCGGCAGGTAGATCCAGTGCATGCCGTCCAGCGGGGTTTCCACGTCCAGGCCGACGTTCACGTACCGCAGCACCGAGCACCGCAGGCGCCGGACCGCGCGGCGGGCTTGAGGTGGCGCGTCCACGTCCAGGGCCACCAGGTCCGGCAGCGCCAGCGACGACACGAGGTGTTCGTAGGCGATCCGCTCGTCGCCGAACTCGACCCACTTTTCCTTCGTGGAGATCCGGCGCGGGCGCGTGTTGAAGATGAAGCGCTGCGGGTCCAGCCGGCCGTACAGGGCCCGGGCAAGCGTCTCGATGCCGCCCACGGCCGGGTACAGGAACGACGCGTTGTACCCCATCGCCTCGCGGGACAGGCCCAGGGCGCCATCCACGATCTGGGTGATGTCGGGCATCGGCACGAAGCGCTGGGTCCATTCCGCGGTCACCTCGGCCGGCGACACGCCCCACAGCTTGGTGTTGTACGGGACCATGAAGTGGCGGGCGATGCCCTCGCCGAAGTGGTACTTCGTGTAGTCCAGGAAGTTCTTGAGTTTCGGCGAACCGCCCGCCGCCCTGCGGACCGCCGCGGACACCGCGCCCTGGAGGCACTCCCGCAGGATTTCCGTGGGCAGCCCGTTCAGGTTTCCCTGGAACGGGAAGCGCGTGAAGCGGCCGCTGCTGAAGATCGAGGCGCGCCGTTCGACCGTCACCATCTGCCCGGGCAGCAGGTCCGCCACCAGCGCCTTGATGCGATCGTCGCGCAGGTGCAGCCAGTGACCGGTGTGGTTGAACAGGAAGCCTTCGATGTCCTCGGTGCGGGTCAGGCCGCCGGGACGGCCCTCGCGCTCGATGACGAGGTAGTCGCCGCCGCGATAGAGGGCCGTCGAAAGACCCGACAGGCCCGCGCCCAGGATCACGACGTCAACCCGCTGCATCGGCGACCCGTGAAAAACCGCGGAACGCTACCGCATCCGGGGCTTGCGTGTCAACCTGACCCCGCCCCGACGGGGTCTTCCGGGGGGATCCAGGCAGGGTTCGCGATTTTGGGGAATAATCGCAGCAGGAACCGGAATTTTCCGGTCGAACGGGCGTCGAAGGCGCCATCTTCCCTCCCTGCAGGAGGTTTCCGATGGGACGCAGACACTGGCAGACGGCGGGGATGGCATGCGTGGCGGCCATGCTGCTGGCCGCGGTTCCAGCCCTGGCCCAGGAGGTGCGGATCATCTCGGTCGACGGCCAACTGGTCCGCGACGGACGGGCGGGGCCCGTGAAGGTGCTGCCGGGGCAGGTGGTCTCGCTGACGGCGGACGAGGTGTACCAGGACCGGGGCCAGCAGGAATACGCCTACCGTCCCATCGAGGATTTTTCCTGGCGGGCCGACGACGTCCCCGATGACGTGTGCGATCCCGAGCAGGACTGCCGTGCGGTGTCGAACTTCGAAACGACGGACTACGGGGTCAACTACTACGTGCCCCGCAGTGCGCCACGCCGCATCGAGATCGTCGTGACCTCCAAGTACGACGCCGGCGAGGACCGGATCCTGCTGATCAACGAGGCTCGTGAGCAGGCGGTCCGGGAGGGCTACGACTACGGCCTCACCCGGTACGGGTGGTGGACGACCGTCAGCGGCGAGCGCGTCTTCGTGCCCTACTCCTACGAGGACGACTGGGAGCCTTACACCCACGGGTACTGGTATTGGACGTCGTTCGGATGGACCTGGTACTCGTACGATCCGTGGGGCGACGTGACGGACCATTACGGCCACTGGCGGCACCACGGCGCGTACGGGTGGGTCTGGCTCCCAGACCCCGCCTGGGCCTGGCGGGCGGCCGTGGTGTCCTTCTTCTACGGCGACGGGTGGGTCGGGTGGTGGCCCTACGACGGGGGCTGGTCGCACGGCTACCGGCAGGGCTATGCCCAGGGGTACGACGACGGCTACTGGATGGGGTACTGGGCCGGGCGCAGGGTCGGCGACTATCCGGGCCGGCACGTGCGGCCGGGCGCGACCGTCGTCGCCTACGGGGACTTCTACGTGCCCGGCGAACACCGAGGGCCTCCGGATCGGGCCGATCGCGGCGGCGAGCGCGGGCATGCCGATCGGGGCGGCGACCGTGCGTACGACATTTCGACCCGGAGGATCAGCGACAAGATGCTGGTCGAGCGGAACTTCACGGAATCGGTGCGCCAGGGCGCGGTCGGCGCGATCCTCGGCGGCGGAAGCAGCCTCGCGGCCTCGCGGCAGTTCATCGCCCAGAAGGCGGGCGTGACGGCGCCCGAAACCGTGCTGAAGCCGACGCGGTCGTCCGTCGGCGCATCGCAGCGCGCCGGGTTCGCGCCGGTCAAGCCGGAGCACCTGGCGCCGGACTCCTATCGCGCCGTTTCCGAACGCGTGCGGACCACGCTGGGAGCGACTCCGGGCGCGGGTATGAAGGGCGTCCGGGCCCCTCTCGGCCAGGGGATTGAGCGGGCTTCGGTCGATCGGACGTCGCTGCGGCCCGAACGCGGCGTGGCGCCGGCCCCGGTCTTCCGGGGCGCCGACCGGACCCAGGTGCAGACCTGGGCGCCGCGGACCCCGGATGCGGGCGGAGTGCGTTCCGCAACCGGCGATGCAGTCGTGAGGGATCCCATGCGGACCGGGACGGTCCGGCCCGACGTCGTTCGCCCGACCAACCCGGTTCGTCCGGCACCGGATGGTACGGTACAGCATGCCGACCCCGATCGGACGCTTTTCGAACGTAGGCCGCCCGCGGTCGAGAACCGGGTCGCGCCCCAGGAGCGGGAGACCGTTTCGCCGACCTGGCAGCGTCCGGCGACCGAGGCCCCGCCCCGCACGGTCCAGCCCCAGCAGTACGAGCGTCCGCAGGGGGCGCAGCAGCAGCATGAACGTCCGCAGGCGGCCCCGCAGCAGTGGCGTCCTCAGGCGACTCCCCAGGAAGCGCGCCCGCGGACCGAGTTCCAGACCCCGCCGCAGGAGGTTCGCCGGGAGGTCCCGCGCGAGGTCCCACGGGAGGTCTATCGTCCGCAGAACGTGGATCGGGCGGTGCGGCCTTCGGTGGGCGGTGGTTCGCCGTCCGGCGGGTCCTCGGCCCCGCCGGCCTACGTGCCGCCCAAGCCCCGGACCGCCCCGGCCCCGTCGATGGCGCCGGCCCCGTCCCGTGGGCGTCCCGCGGAAAAGCGTGAGCGCTGACCTGCCGGACGCGATCCGGTTGGTGCTATACTACGCGCGGCTCGCGCGGGTGTCCGGATGGCCCTCACGCTCCCACAGCCCTTCGGGAAGTACCTCCTGATCCGCAAGCTGGCGGTCGGAGGGATGGCCGAGATCTTCCTGGCCAAGTCCCGGGGCGCCGAAGGTTTCCAGCGCGACGTCGTGATCAAGCGGATCCTGCCGTCCTATTCCGAGGACGACGCCTTCGTTTCGATGTTCATCGACGAGGCCCGGATCGCGGCCCGCCTTCACCACCCGAACATCGTGCAGGTCTATGACTTCGACCAGGCCGAGGAGTCGTACTACATCGCGATGGAGTACGTGGACGGCCGCGACCTGCGCAAGATCCTGGACCGCGGGCTGAAGACCGGCAAGCGGCTGACCCCCCTGCGGGCCATGCACGTGGTGGCCGACATCGCGGCCGGGCTGCGGCACGCCCACAACGCCCGCGGCGACGATGGCCAGCCCCTGAACGTCGTGCATCGGGACGTCAGCCCGCACAACATCGTTGTGGCCTTCGGCGGCGAGGCGAAGATCCTCGACTTCGGCATCGCCAAGGCTGCGGCGCGATCCACCAAGACCCGCGCCGGGACGGTGAAGGGGAAGTGCTCCTACATGTCCCCCGAGCAGGCACGGGGCAAGCCCCTGGACGGCCGCTCGGACATGTACGCGCTGTGCACCATCGCCTGGGAAATGCTGGCGGGCCGCAAGCTGTTCGAAGGGGATTCCGATTTCGAGATCCTCAACGCCGTGCTGTCCCAGGAAATCCCGCCGCCGTCCAGCGTGAATCCGGACGTGCCGCCCGAGCTGGACGCCATCCTCCTGAAGGGCCTGGAGCGGGATCGGGATGCGCGCTATCCGGACATGGCGGCGCTGGAAAAGGAACTGCGGAACTTCGAGTTCCGCCATGCCCGGGGCCTCGACGAGATCGCCGTCGCGCCATACCTGGCGGATCTGTTCGCGGACGAGATGCCGGTGCATCCCGAGCAGGCGGCTGCGGCTTCGGCGCACGTCTCCTCGTCGTCCGATCACGGGACCTTGATGATGCCCGAGGACAAGCCCTCGGAAACGACACCGCGATCCCGACCCGCGGCGCCTCCCGCGGCGCCCCCCCCGGCCCGGGCCACGAACGGTGCCATGCCCAAGACGGTCCCGGTCGGGAACCTGCAGAAGGAACTGGAAGACTACCTGGCCAGCAGCGGTGCCCAGCGCCTGGAGCCCCCTTCGGACGGGACCCATACGCCCGCGCCGGCCCCGCCCACGGAAACGACCCCGGTGCGCGGAACGCCGGCGGGCGCCACCCCGGGCCGTGGGACGCCGGTCCAGGCTGTCCCGACGCCGACCCCGGTCGCCGAGCGCAAGAACATCACGCTTCCGCTGCCGGTGGACGAAATCGAGACCGTGCTGGCCAAGCCGCCGTCGCCGAAGGCGTCCGAGCCGTCGGGCGGAAAGACGGGCCAGTCCGCGCGCCTGGATGCCACACCGCTGGCCGTGAAGGCCACGATGTTCAGCTTCTGCCACACCGGCAACTCGCCCAGCACTACCACTGCGATCTTGGTATCAAAGCGCATCCTGTCCCCCATGGTGAGAATTATGGGAGAGCTGTTGCGGAATCGTCTTCCAGAATCTCGTTCGGAAAGTTACCCGGCTGGCTTTATAC
>Ga0118677_10013348_pt1 | contig 11823 bp, 11 predicted proteins | sample AliMusrvi5mmetaG_FD_86154 | JGI IMG/M metagenome (GOLD analysis project Ga0118677, IMG submission 86154) | reverse complement strand
CCACAGCACGGTGGAATGCCAGCTGTACGCCTACTATGCCGGCGACTGACTGGATAAGCTCGACGAGCTGAAGATCGAGCACGACGAGCGCGCGGTGCTGACCAATGCCGGCGCCTACGCGCTGGGCCGCAAGACCGACGAACTGATCATCACCGAGCTCGACAAGTCCACCAACTACGCCCAGGACGGCACCACCGGCCTCACCAAGGACAAGGTGCTGGCGGCCTTCGAGACGCTGGGCGACGCCGACGTCCCCGACGACGGCGAACGCTACGCCATCGTCGGCTGGAAGCAGTGGTCGGACCTGATGCAAATCGAGGAATTCTCCAACTCGCTCTATCTCGGCGAGGACGAACTGCCGTGGAAGGGCACCCAGGCCAAGAAGTGGCTGGGCACCCTGTGGATGCCCCATTCCGGCCTGACCAAGAACGCCGGAATTCGCTACTGCTACTGGTACCACAAGACCGCCATCGGCCATGCCTGCGGCTCCGACGTCAGGACCGAGATCACCTATCAGGGCGATCGCGCCGCCTGGTTCATCAACAACTTCATAACGAAAGACTATTCATTTTATCGTTTAGTCTCAATGTGTTAGCGTGCCTATAGACGGATTTGCATAGGGTATATTTGCATATTTTTGGCTTGAAACTTGGGCAATTTGCTTCGTTTGGAAGGGTCCGCCCTGATAGCCTCGTCCCACCATCGCCTCGTTGATTCGTGACGATGGTGGTTCGTGGAAAACATCACGACGCCTTCTTGGGACGCCCTGCCTTGCGGTTCTTGGCGGTGGTGGAAATGTGGTTCTGGATAACGGCGTCCAGTTCCCCCGCTTGAATCGCCTCGCCAATCTGGGAAAGCGTTTCTGAAACGGATTCGTTGGTGGTGCCCGCCTCGATGACAGTCTGCTTGCCATTTAGGGCGATGCCACGATTGCCGTGCAGCACCTCGACGAAAAACACACCATTGGCTTCGTTACGCCAAAACCAGAAACGGGGCTTCCGTTGGACGGTGCGGGTGGAACCATCCTCGTCCTTGACCACCTTGGACAGGGATTCGCCATTCAGAAGGGCTTTCTGAACCCCAATGCTGGAAAGCAGATTCGCCTTTGCCTTCTCCAGCGGGGTGGCACGGAAGGTGGGGGTGGGACGAGTCGCCTCGCTGGAAAACTTCAGGTTAGACAGAATGGACATTGATACCTCCAGAAAAGTTTCTGGGTTCAGCGATAACTCTGTCTGAAATTACAGTCCAGCAGAAATAATGATTGCTGTATAAATATATTAACACTGACTTATAGAGGATATTGATATGCGTGCTTATGAAATCTTTGAAGATACAACTGCTGTGAATGGCAAAAACCCATCTGATAACCTTGCAGATGAAGCCAAAAAGACTGCTGAAAAAGCCAAAAAACTGAAGGCTGCTGCTGCTATCAAGCGGAAGCAGGAATTATTGAATGTGAAAAGGAGTGGGGTTATCACGACGCAGACGGAATTGAATGCACTGTTCGCCAACAGATAGGCATAGCCCCCCTTCTTCGTCAGGAGGCTCGCAGAAGCCCTTCTGGGCTAGCCCCGCCCCAATCCCACCTTGGATATGAACCCCCAGCGATTGGGCTTCATATCGCTTCTCCAGAAGGGGGGCATCATCGCTTGGCGACGATACCACCCCGCTGGCTTTGAATTCATTCATACGGTCATTCATTTAATAGACTTCTTCATTTATGTGTTCGCTGGTTCATTCATTTACAATATTGGATAATTTTTAGAAATATATGCTGAAATATAATCAGATTCAGTGAATCACTCTTTTATTCATTCATTGTGGCTTGTGTTCTTATTTATTATACGGGGAGATCGTGTCTGTATGATTTATCAATTTAGGCAGAGCCTTGGACTGCTAAAGGATTTTTTTTATCAATCCTTTAGTGCCCAATACTTATAAGTCAATCATAATAGACGGATATTCGTCACGCTCCGCAACGCCCCACTTCCATTACTTTATGTTTTTACCAATCATAACTAATTGATTTTTAATGCTATTTACCCCCAAATAATACGAGGTTTGTGTGTGCTGTGGTGTATATATCTTTGACGATATAATTATCCCAAACAGCACCTCTGTATTCATTGGCATTAAATTCACCACTCTCCTGAATTTTTGTTTCCCATAACTTTTTACCAAGTTTGAGAAATTTCGGTATTAAATCCATATCTGGAATGTGTATTGATGCGTGAATATGGGGATTTGTGTCTAAATGTTCTATCACGCCAATATGCTTTATTAAATTGATGAACCTTGCCTTGTGACGCCTTCTCCCAAATAGTTCCTCGTCCATTCTGGCGAAAAATGCGAAGTATTTGCGGGTGACATAATCAAGAGATAATGGACGATATTTTGACACCCAAATTGTAGTTTTTGGTGTTTTTTTAGACCCCAATGTTTTTTTGGATTCCGTTGTCATTTTAACTGATGGGTTAAATGCCAAAGTCAATTCTATCTGCGGCTGTATCTGATTGGAAAATTGAGATACACCATTTTTTAGATTTATTTTTGAGAATGCGTAGTTTCCTTCCTTTATATTTGCCATAATTTTGCGTCCTTTAATGAAAAAAACCCCGACCAGTTGGCGTTGGTCGGGGTTTCCGTTAAACCATAAGTTAATTCGATGAATTTAATTATGGTGGATAAATGTGTGCCAACTAATTTCCATAAGTATTTATCTTTTGATTCTGAAATGGTGCGATTTATTTTTCATAAATCGAAATGTTTTATGAGATTCTCATCACTCCCAAGTCAGCCTAAATAGTGACTTCACCGAGTTGCTGACATTTTTTATGATGATTTCCATAACCGTCCCACTCGCATCATTTCTCCTAAATTTATAATAAATCTGCTCTGCCCCGTCTCCAGTGAAAAACCAGTCGGTAAGCATTTCCCCGATATTATTATCAAGCCAATCCGATAGTGCGTTAAATTCACTAAATGTTATTGGTCTGGTCTTTATGATGATTCTGTTTTCGCCAAACCTAACAGAATATTTGTCAGCGTCATTCTTGTCAGAAAAGAATATCATCCATTGACGCTTGTCTATTGAGCACTTTTTGCGAAAGTCCCTTTTGGCTACGCCAGAAGAAAATTCCCATTTCTCATCCTTAGTCACCTTCACACCAAATGGCATTGAATTATTAAGTTTAGACACAATCGCCTCCTTTATTTAATAGTTATTGTTGGGCAGTATCTGCCATTAATAATATTATATCAAATAATGCTCTGTTATATCAAAATTAAAGTTTGACTATCACCCCATAAGATTGACTGCGTTTTTCAGCATCAGGTCATTCACCTCGATATAGCGTTGGGTGGTTGCCAAGGATGAATGTCCAGCAAGGTGTTGCAGAACCCTTGCCCCAACCCCCTTCTCTGCAAGCGTGGTGATGAAGGAGCGTCTGCCACTATGGCTCGATGCACCATCAATCCCAGCATCCTGATAGATTGATGCCATCAACTTGACGAGGGTATTGGGGCTGAAGTGCTTGTTGGACTTCTGGCTGGCAATGAGAGGGTGCGACGGCTTGAAGGTTCCCAGCGTGGCGATATAACGAGCCACCTCCTTCTGAAGAAGGTTGGACACCATAATGGTTCTGGATTTGGAACCCTTGGTCTGGCTGGCGTTCAGAAAGATTTCGCTCTTGGGCTTGCCATTGGCGTCAATCACATCTGAAATTTTCAGACTGGCAATTTCACAGGCACGAAGCCCAGCCAGCAGACTGAACTGGAAAGCCATCCGATTACGGTCGGCGTGACGGTCTTGGGCTATCACTGCCAGAACCCGCTTCACCTCGTCGGTGGATAATACCTTCGCCTGCTTCATAATGGAAAATCCCATATAATGTCCTTATTACGAGCATTATATGACATTATAAATTACAGTCACGGGATATCTGAATGCAAACCCCAGCATTTCTGCGGGTTACGGCGATAAAGTCACAGAATCTATATTCTATGACATTTGGGAAATGGAGGATGCGATATCCTCCCAAGACAGGGAATCCCATTCACTGGTGGCAACCTTCCCATCTTCGTCGATGGCAGCGATGAACGCCCTTGCATCCCCAGTGGCTGAAGAAATATCAACCCCAGCCTCGCTAACTACAACTTTCACCGTGTTTGGCTTGCCTCGTCCCGCAATGACATTGTGGATGAGGGAAAACAGCAACGCAGGAAGACGAATGGCGTTGGGGGCTTCTGACGCTAAATCGCCCACCTTCTGCTCAGAGTCTGCATTCACCAGAATCATTTGGGTTCCACGAACCTCAAAAATTGATGAAAAGTCTAAATTGATAAACTTTAGGTCAATAAGCCGAACCTCAACAGGTGATTTAGGCTCTTTCCGTGTTGGTAGTCCCGTCTTTAGGTTTAGCCCCTTTATTGTCGGAGTGTTTTCATTAAATAGCAGACCATAAAATTTAGAGACTTTTTCGAAGTTATGCTCTGGATGAAATTGCAACTGAAGTTGGTAGTCGCTTTTAATCAACGACCTGAATCTCCACTCCATATCCTGTGAAACCATCATTGGGGCACTCTGGTCTTGAAAAATTATGGTTGGTATCAACAAATCAAAATATGCCGTAGCAGTCATAGGATTATTACCAAAAATATTCAGATATACCCTGCAAGCAGAAACACCTTCGATGGATGGACTTATAATCAGAAATGACTGCCCTCTTTTGCAGAAGTCGTCATAGAGTTTTAATGATGAAATCAGCCTTGCCATCTGTGCCTTTTGAGTCTTCGCCACATCAGATTGCGACTTGGACACAGGCACGGTGGCGTTGGGGTTCTGAAGGTCATAAACCTTCCGCAAAACCGAACTGACACCTGACGATGTTTCGTGACCAAAAACCTGCAATTCCCCATTCGGAAGCAGATTGCACAGAACCAGACGAAACCCTTCCTCGCCCGAATCGGTGAAGCCAGAAATCGTTCCCTTCGGTTGGGATGCGGAAACAATCTCCTTCCCCAAATCCTCCTTGGTTTGGTTCTTCCCACGACGCTCAGCGGCTGCTCCATCATTCGAAGCCTTCGCTGCCTTCACCCATCCATCGACCTTTCCCTCTTGCGTGGAAATCGCATTGAAAATCGCTCCAGACTCCAAGCCTTTTATGCCGAGTGTGTTGTGAAGTTCAGATAGGGCAGTCGAATACCTCGTCCTATCGGGGCTGAGGTCAGCATCGTTCCCCATAACGAGACGAATCGCCCGCATAAACGGAGCCTTCTCCGTTGAACGAGTCACCTTTCCCAACTTGCGGCGTTCAAATTCGGCTTTGATGAATTGGCTATATTCTTCGGGCTTGGATTTTCCAAGAACCTCCAAGCGATATGCCGCCTCCAATGCACGATAGAGCCGTTCTGTGGGCTTGGTGATGCCCTTCTTATAGGCGTCGTATTCGACGGAAGCCATTTTGGACAGGTTTTCGAAGGTCAATTCGTTGTGGTCGGAAGGGGGGAGCGTTTCCGTCTGGTCGGTCATTACAATCTCCCGTTCCAACGACAAGACTGAAAACCTGAAATTTACAGGTTTTGGATGGCGTGGGCTGGTGAGGCATCCACTGGGCATATGATGATGCAGGATGTTGGGTTTTGCAAAGGTCTGGGCTGACAACCACTCTTCCGTTGGGCATACTTCGCACACTGCTGGAAAAGTGGGGGCAACCATCATCGATTGATGGTCGGGTGCTGGGTGCCAGTGGGCTATATCAATCAAGTCAGAACAGAAATTCCGAGGTCATATGTTTGAACAAGCCTTCAAGAATGTCGATGACATCCTGCACAAGGATGCTGGCTGCGGCAGTGAGTTGGATTATGTCGAACAGACATCGTGGATTCTGTTTCTGAAATACCTTGAGGATTTGGAACGGGACAAGAAGGCAGCCGCCCAACTTGGTGGGAGGACCTACCAGCCTATCATTGATGAACCATACAAGTGGCACAGTTGGGCTGTTCCCAAGACTCCTGATGGGAAAATTGACCACCACAAAGCCTTGAGTGGCGACGACCTGACGGAGTTCGTCGAACAAAAACTGTTTCCCTACCTCAAGAGGTTCAAGGTGGAGGCTACCAGCCCTGACACCATTGAATACAAGATTGGGGAAATTTTCAGCGAACTGAAGAATAAGGTTCAGAGTGGCTATAACCTGCGTGAAGTGCTGAATATAATTGATGGGTTGCGGTTTCGTTCTAAAGAAGAAAAGCACGAAATGTCGCATCTCTATGAAGACAAAATCAAAAATATGGGGAATGCGGGGCGAAACGGTGGTGAGTATTACACCCCTCGTCCTTTAATCAAAACCATCGTCAAAGTGGTTGCTCCAGAAATTGGCAACAAGATTTATGATGGTGCGGTTGGCTCCGCTGGATTCCTTGTTGAAGCCTTTGAATACCTGAAGGGCAGTCGCAACCTATCTACCCGTGATGCTGAAGTCCTTCAGAAATCCACCTTCTACGGAAAAGAGAAGAAGGGGATGGCATATATCATCGGCACGATGAATATGATTCTGCACGGGATTGAAGCCCCCAACATCGTCCATACCAATACGCTGGCTGAAAACCTGTCTGATATTCAGGAGAAGGACCGCTTTGATATCGTGCTGGCGAACCCGCCGTTCGGTGGGAAGGAGCGAGCCGAGGTTCAGCAGAACTTTCCTATCAAGACGGGTGAAACCGCATTCCTCTTCCTCCAGCACTTCATCAAAATTTTGAAGGCTGGTGGCGAAGGTGGCGTGGTCATCAAGAACACCTTTCTATCTAACACTGACAATGCGTCAGTGAGCCTACGCAAACTGGTGCTGGAAAACTGCAACCTTCACACCGTTCTGGATATGCCAGGTGGCACCTTCACGGGGGCAGGCGTCAAGACGGTGGTGCTGTTCTTTGAGAAGGGAACACCAACCAAGAAAGTCTGGTTCTATCAACTGAACCTTGAACGGAATTTGGGGAAGACGAATCCTCTGAACGAGGATGACCTTGCAGAGTTCATCGCCCTGCAGAAGACCAAGGCTGATTCTGAAAATTCGTGGTCGGTGGATGTGGCGAACATTGACCGCAGCACATACGACCTGTCGGTCAAGAACCCCAATCGTGACGATACGGTGGAGCATCGTGACCCACAGGCGATTATGGCTGAAATAGCGGAACTGGACGCTGAAAGTGCATCCATCCTCGAGAGCATTCGGGGGCTGCTATGAAGGCGGGGTGGAAACTTCATTCTTTGGGAGATATCTGCTCATTTGAAAACGGAGACAGAGGCGAAAATTATCCCTCAAAATCCGTTCAGACCTCTTCTGGCGTTCCCTTTATCAACGCAGGTCATTTAACGGACAGTGGCATTGATTTAGAATCAATGAACTACATTCCACGAGAGCGATACAATCTGCTCGGAAATGGAAAAATTCGAAAGAATGATATTCTTTTTTGCCTGCGTGGGTCGCTGGGAAAATTTGCAAGTGTTGGAGAACTATCTGAAGGAGCAATTGCTTCGTCACTCGTGATTGTTCGCCCGAATAATTCAGTTCTCAATGGGTTCATTCAAGCATACTTTCAATCTGCATTATGCTCACAGATGATTGAAAAATTTAGGAATGGAGCGGCACAGCCAAATTTGTCGGCTGGCAGCCTCAAGAAGTTCCAGATTCCCATACCCCCACTTCCCGAACAACAACGCATCGTCTCCATTCTGGATGAAGCGTTTGAAGGCATCGCCACTGCTGTTGAAAATGCAGAGCAGAATCTTATCAACGCACGGGAATTGTTCGAAAGCGAGTTGGAAGCGGTTTTTGCCAATAGGGAAGAAGGTTGGGTCGAAAGAAGATTTATGGATTTGTGCGAGATCAAGCACGGCTTCGCTTTCAAGAGCGAATATTTCACCAATGAGGGTGAGTTCGTGTTGCTTACCCCTGGCAACTTCTATGAATCTGGGGGGTTCAGAGATAGGGGGGAGAAGCAGAAATATTACTCAGGTGAAATTCCGGAGGGCTTCATCTTGAAGAAGGGTGATCTTTTGGTTGCAATGACAGAACAAGCCGCTGGCTTATTGGGTAGCCCTATCCTTGTTCCTGCGTCAGATAAATTTCTTCATAACCAGAGACTTGGTCTTGTGGTCAAAAAACCAGATATCCCGTGGTTGAATGAATTCTTTTTTCATATTTTCAATACCAAAAGGGTGCGTTCTGAAATTCACCACAGTGCCACTGGCGTGAAAGTTAGACATACTTCACCCACGAAAATTGGTGAGGTGTTGATTTCATTCCCCACTTCGGTTTCTGATCAAAGAGCCATCGTTTCCAAACTGGATGCTCTTTCTGAAGAGACCCAACGCCTTGAATCCATCTACCAGCAGAAACTCGCTGCCCTTGATGAACTGAAGAAATCCATTCTCCACCAAGCGTTTTCTGGTCAGTTGAAATAGGGTTTCCACGATGAACGAAGCCGAAACCAGAGCCGAACTGATAGACCCACGCTTGAAAGATAGCGGCTGGGGCGTCGTGGAAGGCTCAAAGGTTTTGAGGGAGTTCCATATCACTGCTGGACGGATTTTGGCTGGTGGCAAGCGTGAAAAACCAGCGATTGCAGATTATGTGCTGGTCTATAAGAACCGCAAAATTGGCGTCATTGAAGCCAAAAGCGACCAGCAGGAAGTGGGTGAAGGTGTCGGGCAGGCGAAGATTTACGCCACCAAATTGGGTATCACCTACACCTACGCCGCCAACGGGAAAGAGATTTATGAAATCGTTATGGGGACTGGTCAGGAAGGACTGGTTTCCAAATTTCCCACCCCAGATGAACTTTGGCAGAAAACCTTTCCCCCAGATTCGAATCCTTGGAAGGACAGTTTTGATGGTGTCCCGTTCGAGGATGTCGGTGGCTCCAAGGGGATTCGCTACTATCAAGAAATAGCGGTTTCCAGAGCGCGGAATGCCATTGCGGAAAACAGGCAGCGTGTCCTGCTCACACTTGCAACAGGCACGGGGAAAACCTTCATTGCCTTCCAAATCGCTTGGAAACTTTTCCAGACACGATGGAACCTGAAGCGTGATGGGTCACGCCGCCCCAGAATCCTGTTTCTGGCAGACCGCAATATTCTGGCGAACCAAGCCTATAATGGGTTTTCTGCGTTCCCAGAAGACGCATTGGTGAGGATTACACCAAAGGAAATCGCCAAGAAGGGCGGGGTTCCCACCAACGGCAGCATCTTCTTCACCATCTTCCAGACCTTTATGAGTGGGAAGGATGGAACCCCGTCCTTCGGGGAATACCCAGCCGACTATTTTGATTTGGTTATCGTGGATGAATGCCATCGTGGCGGTGCCAACGATGAAGGGAATTGGCGTGGGATTCTGGAATACTTTTCGCCTGCAGTTCAGATTGGTTTGACCGCCACCCCCAAGCGTGACGAGAACATCGACACCTACCGATATTTTGGGGAGCCCGTCTATATCTACTCGTTGAAGGAAGGCATCAACGATGGGTTCCTGACCCCCTTCAAGGTGAAGCGAATCAAGACCACCTTGGATGATTATATCTTCACCACCGATGACACTGTGGTTGAGGGCGAGGTTGAAGAGGGCAAGGTCTATGAGGAACCTGACTTCAACAAGATTATCGTCATCAAGGAGCGTGAAGCCAAGAGGGTTCAAATTTTCCTGAAGGAAATCAACCAGAAGGAAAAGACCCTCGTCTTTTGTGCGAACCAAGACCACGCTGCTGCCGTGAGGGAATTGATTAACCAGTTTTCAGATAGCACCGACCCATTCTACTGCGTCCGTGTCACCGCCAATGATGGTGAAATTGGAGAGCAGTATCTTCGTGAATTTCAGGACAACGAAAAAACCATCCCAACGATTCTGACTACCTCGCAGAAACTTTCCACTGGCGTTGATGCCCGCAATATCAGGAACATCGTGCTGATGCGTCCTGTGAATTCAATGATTGAATTCAAGCAGATAATTGGTCGTGGAACACGCCTGTTTGATGGGAAGGACTACTTCACCATCTACGATTTCGTTGATGCCTATCACCATTTTGCAGACCCTGAATGGGATGGCGAGCCACTTGACCCTGAAGTCTGCAAGAAGTGTGGCGAAGCCCCTTGTGTCTGCAAGAAGGAGCCACCGAAGCCTTGCAAGGTATGTGGCAAGAAGCCCTGTGAATGCGAAACTTCAGACCCTGAACCTTGCCCCAATTGTGGTGAGACACCTTGTGTCTGCAAGAAGAAGGTCAAAATCAAACTGCGTGATGGGAAGGAGCGTGAAATCCAACATATTATTTCCACCTCCTTCTGGAGTGCAGATGGCAAGCCCATTTCGGCGGAGGAGTTCCTTGGGAATATCTATGGGGCACTCCCATCGTTCTTCAAGAACGAGGATGAACTGCGGAAAATTTGGTCAAACCCAATCACTCGGAAGAACCTTCTCGACCAACTTTCTGATGCTGGGTATGGGCACGGGGAACTAACTGAACTCCAAAAATTGGTTGATGCTGAAAAAAGCGATTTGTTCGATGTGCTGGAATTCATTTCCTTCAACATCAAACCCAAATCCCGTGAGTGGCGTGCAGAAATGGCGAAGCCCAAAATCCTTGAGGGATTGAGCCTGAAGCACAGGGAATTCCTTGAATTCGTTCTGTTCAAGTATGTGGATACGGGCTTCGAGGAACTTGACCAGTCCCGCCTACCGAACCTGATTGAACTGAAATATCATTCGTTGGCGGATGCGGCTGAAGCCCTTGGTGGGGTGGATGAAATCCGAAACCTCTTTATGGGGTTCCAGAAACACCTCTACGACCTACAGCCTGAACAGGGGTTCGCCTGACACGGCAATCCTTGGCTTGCGATAGCCCCAATTTGGGAAACCCCCAAAACCTGAAAATTACAGGTTTTGCATTCCTTGGCACCAACACCCCCAGCCCCACTGGTTATGAGCCCCCAAAGGGGCTTATTCGTCGTCCCACGCCCATATTGGGTTGGGTGCGAACTTGTCTGGCTTCTTGGCAGGGGATTTCACCTTCAGTGCTGACTTGATGGCTTTCGCCGCAGACACCTTCTTGGCTTCCTCCTCCTCTGCCGTGATGGATGGGTCATAGTTCAGGAGGTAGCCAGTTTCGGTTTTCACGAACTCGAAGTCATATCGCAGCCCATCTGCACAGACGATATTTCCATCATTCCCATCTGGGGTGAGCCCAAGCCTCACCCTGCACGCACGAACATTGTCGGGCATCAAATCGACGCCATAAATTTGCTTGTCGAGGATGTGCCGCTCATCCCCTCCTGCCGCCAATAGTCGCTTTTTGGCTTCGACAAGGAAATTTCCATCGCCGCAAGTTGGGTCAAGAATCGTCTTGGATGGGTCTGCCCATATCTCTGGGGGCATTTTATCGAGAATCTCATTGACGAGTGCGGGCGGCGTGAAAACTTCGCCAGTTTTCTTGATGCGGTCTTTCGTCCTGACGATATCCGTAGTCGCTTGTCGCTTCGATTTAGCCATCACGATATCTCGCCAATCAGCCGAACCAGACACCTGCAATCACGATAATACGATGACACCATTTATGGAATAAATTGATAAATAAATTTGAAAAACTGCTAACCCAGAAGGAGATTTAGAAAATGAAAAATTATGATGATTCTTATGACACTATACACGATAGGCTATACCGCCAAAAACCAGAAGATGGCTCCCTTGAATTTGTTGAAAGCCCATTCTTCCTCAAGCACTACTACCAATCAAAAAAGAAATTTGAGGATGCCAATCGAATTGATTGGGAAGATAA
>Ga0118677_10013346_pt1 | contig 11824 bp, 8 predicted proteins | sample AliMusrvi5mmetaG_FD_86154 | JGI IMG/M metagenome (GOLD analysis project Ga0118677, IMG submission 86154) | reverse complement strand
GTCGTGGTCCGTCGCCTGAAAACGGAAATCAACGCCAGTACGAACCCACCGCGGTTTTCAGAGCGCCGTCTCGAGGGTTTGGCGCTGAACACTGAAGACTCGGAGAAGGCCCTTTCCCGGGCCTTCCAAGCCTTTCGCGCACAGGTCCGCGCCTTGATCAGGAAGTCGCCTCGCGAGGATCAACTCGCCGGGGCCTTTGCCGTGGAAGTGCTCGGCAAACGGCTGCTTTCCTGCCCGGTTACATTCGCGGACACCTGGCATCGCCTGCAGCAAGGCGCGGCCGGCGCTGAGCGCGCGAGTGCAGCGGACGTGCGCGCAGCCGAACGAACGGCACGCGAGGAGTCAGCCGACGACCGCGAAACCGAGGCTCGGACCCGCCATGCGGCTGAAACCATCGGTGCGTGGCTGCAGCCCATGCTGCCCAACGCGAAAGCCGAAATCGAAGCCGTGGACCAAGCACTGCAAGGACTGGGGCTCGAGCAGACCGGGATTGAGCCGGCAAAGCGCGCCCCCCTGCACGACGCCCGCCTTGAGGCGGTGTGGCAATGGATCGATCGGAACCTGTGCCAAAACGGGACTTGGCGCGATGACGAACGACTGATCGTCTTTACCGAGTACATGACGACGCTGGACTACCTGAAGGCGCGTCTTGCCGAACGCTTCGGCGGCGATGACGGCCCCGACGACGCCATCGAGAACGTCAATGACTGGCCCCATGCCTATGCCATGGGCGGCGATGACGTGCTGAAAGACATGTACACCAAGGCCTATGAAGGCCATGTGCGCCAGTACAGCGCCGCCAAGACGGTGGATGTGCCGATCGGCCGGCTGGGCATGTATTACAAGGAATTCCCCAGCCAGTTCGACTGGCAGCACAATGGCGAAGGCCTGACGGTGTTCAACCTGATGCCGCTGGGTGATCCCTACAGCCACATCTATCGCGAGCGGGTGAAGCGCTTCTCCGGCTTCTACATGGACGAGGATGCGGGCGCCCCCAATTACGATCCCAAGCTGAAACTGATCAAGAGCCTGATGAATGGCTCCAGAGGCCCCATGCTGCGCAAGGCCACGGCGCTGGACTGGACCGGCGATCCCATCGAGGTGGAGAACCGCTTCCCGTCACTGGGTCATGGCGAAGGCGCCTACAAGGGCATGCTGGCGCATTTCGAGGGCTATACCGATGTGGTGGGCGATCATCCGCTGAACCTCGCCTCCACCCAGCTCGCCACCAACGCCTACATGCTGACGCATGAGAAGAAGTACAAGGACTGGGTGCTGGGCTATTGCGATGCATGGGCGCAGCGCGCCAAGGACAATGGCGGCATCATTCCCTCCAACATCGGGCTGGACGGCAAGATCGGCGGCGCCACCGACGGCAAATGGTATGGCGGCGCTTATGGCTGGGGCTTCAGCCCCATCGTGCCGATGACCGGCAAGCCCCAGGACCGCAACCGCGTGCCGTGGTGCATCAACGGCTTCATGAACGCCTATCTGCTGTCGCGCGGCGAGGACAAGTATCTGGACGTGTGGCGCAAGACCGCCGACAAGTTTGACGCCGCCGCCAAGACCATCGACGGCAAGCTGTCCACACCGACCATGTTCGGCGACCAGGGCTTTTACAGCTTCAAACCCGGCAAGTACCGGCTGAACTTCCTGGAGATCTATGCCCTGTCGATGAAATCCTCGGACCGCGCCCGCTGCGAGGACACCGAATGGTACGACTTCCTGGAAGGCAAGAACCCCGGCTACCCCGTCAAGGCGCTGCGCGCGGGGTTGGCCCGCATCCGCCAACACATGGAGATCGTGGACAACGATTCCACCTCGCCCGACATGCGGCTGGCGGATTCGGCGCTGGACTATAATCCCGCCTCCATCACCGCCTTGACCCAGCTGATCGAGGGCGGGTTGTACCTGCAGCATGGCAGCTGGGCCCGCACCTCGCCCAGCCAGGGCGGCACCTTGCTGTTCACGCGCCTGCGCTATTTCGATCCGGCGCGCCGGCGGGCCGGCCTGCCCCAGGACGTGGCGGCGCTGGTCGACAGCTGGGGTCCCGATCATGTCACCGTCACTTTGGTCAATATCAGCCCCAGCGTGGCGCGCAGCGTCATTGTCCAGGGCGGCGCCTATGGCGAACACCAGATCATCTCCGTCACCGAAGGAACCAGCACCACCCCGGTAGACGCCGCCAGCTTCCCGGTCCGGCTGGCGCCGGGTGCAGGTGCGAAGCTGACCATCAAGATGAAGCGGTTCGCCAACGACCCGAGCCTGTCCTTCCCCTGGGAAAGCACCGTCGCGGACCTTGGCAATCCCCCCGATATCGCGAAGTATGTGCACAAGAGCAGCGGCGTTCCGTAAGCTGCCGCACCGCTTCAAGGGGATGACATGCGCTGGATTTGCCTGGCGGCCATTTTGGCCGTCTCAAGCACTGCTCAGGCTGCGGAAATCCGAGTCATCAGCCCCGGGGTGATCTCCAATTCGGGCCTGACCGAGGTCGCCGCCGCCTTCGAGAAGAAGACCGGCGTCAAGGTGACCATCCAGGTCGATGGCATGGGCACCATCATGGCCAACATCCGCACCAAGGACCCGGCCGCCGATGTGGTGATGCTGCCCATGGACCTGATGGGGACCATGATCCTGTCGGGTGCGGTGAGCGACTTCACACCGCTGGGCCGGGCCGAGATCGGGCTGTTCAAGAAGCCCGATGCTCCCCGCCCCGACATCACCAGCGTGCCGAAACTGATTGCGGTGCTGAAAGGCGCTTCATCGGTACTTTATTCCGATCCGGTGTCTGGCAGCATGCAGGCGGGCATGAGCGACAAGCTGCTCAAGCGCCCCGACTTCGCCGGCATCAAGGGCGTGCCGGTCAAAGGCGATGCCGAGCCGGCGCTGAAGCGCGGCGAAGGTGACGCCAATGCCCTGGGCCTGGGTCTGATCCACGTTGCCCACAATCCCACCAACACCGAAACCGGCAGCCCCTGGCTGGTCGGGGAATTGCCCGCCGAGCTGGGCATGCACATGGACATGGCGACGGGTGTATCCACCCGTGCCGCCGACAAGACCAATGCCGCCGCCTTCATCCAGTTCGCCATCTCGCCGCAGATGCGCGATGTCTGGAAGTCCAAAGGCATTGCCCGTTACTGAACTTCAAAGAGGAACCATCATGAAGAAAATCGCAATCATCGCCGCCAGCCTGCTGCTGTCGGCCACCGCCTGGGCGCAGACCGCCCCCAAGCAGCAACCCGAACCGCCCGGCCCGGTCCCGATCCCCGCCGCGCCGCAACTGCCCTATCACTTCAGTGATCAGATCACGGGCGCCAATGGCGAGCAGTTCGGCAATGTTTCGGCCGTGGCGCTGCGCCCCAACGGCAACCTTCTGGTGTTCAACCGCAACCCCGCCATCATGATGGTGGAGTATGATCCCACCGGCACCAAGCAGCTGCGCGTCTTCAATCCCAACATCGCCATGAACCCGCACGCCCTGCGCGTGGACAGCCACGGCAATATCTGGGTGAGCGACAGCTTCCTGAACGTGATCTTCAAGCTCAATCCCAATGGCGATGTGATCCGCACCTTTGGCGTCCGCGGCGAGAATGCGAACTGGGACGACACCAAGTGGAACGGCATGTTCAACCAGCCGCTCGACATCGCCTTCGACAAGGACGACAATTTCTATGTGGTGCAGAGCCATGGCGGCACTTCGCCGCCCGCCGACTGCACCTTCTGCGCCACCTATGACATTCCCCAGGTACGCAATTCCCATCCCAGGGGCGTGTTCGTGCATCCGCCCGCCATTCCCGGCGGCGATCCGCGCGTCATGAAGTTCGACAAGGACGGCAAGTTCCTGGCCAGCGCCAGTCTGGCCCATCCCGACGGGTTGTTGCCGGTAATCCACTCCGTCGTCGTCGCGCCCAATGGCGATGTCTGGGTGGGCGACCGCGCCTCGACCAAGATCGTGGTCTATGACAAGGACCTCAAGCCCAAGAGCGAAATCCAGGTCGGCAACCTGACCTGCGGCTTCTACAAGGACGCCACCGGCCAGTTGTGGATGTCCACCGGCCGTCACGGCATGGTGCTGAAGATGGGCTGGGACGGAAAGGTCCAGGGCTGGTTCGGCAAGCATGGCGACAATCGCGACAGCCACGATGTCGGCGAAGGCCATTACATGGCCGTGTCCAAGGACCAGAAGATGATCTTCATGTCGGACTCGGTCCTCGCCAAGGTCCATCGCATCGTCCACAACTGAGCCGGACGGCATGACATGAAAAAGGGCGGCACCTGTGCCGCCCTTTTTTTTACAAAATCGCGCCGCGCGGCGGATCGTCCTTGGGATCGCCCGACAGCATCTTGTAGGCGATGGTATAGCGTTCCTCGTAACAGGCCCGGGTCGGCACCGTGCCCCGGTGCAGGATAGCGCCGCGCGCCACCACCAGCCGGCCCGGCTTGGGCGACACCACCACCTCGGCATCCTCATTGTCGTTGTAGAAAATGGTCTCGCCGCCCCAGTCGGGCTGCCATTCCAGGTTGGCGTAATACAGCGCCGTCACATGCTGGCGGTGCACCGAGCAGTCGCGATGGGTGTAATACATGTCGCCATAGACGCTGCTGTTCACATAGGCGCGCTGGTCGCGCAAGGACTCGCCGATCATCTCCTGCGCCACGCTTTTCAGGCGCAGGAAGAAAGGATCGCTGGTCAGCAGGGCATCGGCGATGTCGGCGGAGGCGGCCGAGACCGGCACATCGGCCCGGCTCTTCTCCTTGCGCTGGTAGCGCAGGGTTTTGACGATGCCAGCGATTGTCTGGACCATCACCGGATCGATGAAATTGTCGCAGATGAAGAGCTCGCGGCCCGAAATCAGCGTACGCCCGATTTTTGGTTCTGCCTGCGTCATCGCCCGCCCAATGTTGCCGGCGTCACATTAGAAGCGGCAAAAGCGCGGCGCAAGCAGCGGCCCACCAGGCAAAAAGAAGGGCGGTGCCGCGAGGCACCGCCCTTTCAGTTGAGGGACTATCTTAAAGCGACGCGCCCACCGTCACGAAGAACATGCGCGGGGACAGCGGATAGGCGGAATAGCCGCCCGAGGCGGGCGAGCCGGGCACATTGATGGTCGAAATGCCGGTGGTGTCGGTCAGGTTCAGGATATTGCCGCTGATCTTGAACTTCTTGATCTCGTCGATGCCGATATCGTCGAAGGTGTAGCTGGCTTCCACGCCCAGCTGGAACTGGCCGCCAATGGCCAGGTCGTTGAGATAGGTGGCATAGCGGCGGCCGACATAGTCGCCGCTGACCTGGGCTTCGAAATTGCCCCACTGGGTGCTGGCGATGAACTTGTTCAGCCAGTCGGGCGTGATCGGGACCTGCTTGCCAGCGATCGGAACCACGACCGGCACGCCGCCAGCTGTCGCTCCTTGGGTGTAGTTCGAGCTGTAGGCCGAGCTGTTGTAGGAGATGCCGTCATAGAACTGGAAGTGCTCGCCCAGGTGCAGGGTGAAGGCCACGTCCACGCCGTCGGTGGTCACGCTGCCGACATTGACCAGCACGGACGGCGGCGGGTTGAACAGGTTGAACGGCGCCACGTTGAACAACCGGTTGTGGAAGTCGACGTGATAATAGTTGGCCTGGCCTTCGATGCCGGTGATGGGGCCCAGGTCCAGGTCGTAATGGGTGCGAACACCCAATTCGTAAGTCCAGGAGCGTTCCGGATGCACCGTGGTCTTGAACTGGTCGAACGCCGCCTGGGTGCCCAGGCTGAAAGGCGATGAGCCGTAGAAATTGCTGCCCGCGGCGTAGGGAATGGTCTGGCGGTAATTTTCCTGGATGTTGGCGAAGACTTGCCAATTGTCATCCGCGTCCCAGGTCGCGCCCACCTGCGGCAGGAACCAGCCATTGCTGCTGATGGTGCCGGTGGGGAACACGACCGGCACGGCGGTGCCCGGCGCATTGCGCTGGTTGGTGATCACATTGTTGCCGGCCGTCTGGAACATGCTCTTGAAGCCGGCCTGCAAGGTCAGGGTGTCGGTGACGTGCCAGGAATCCTGCAGGTGCACATTGATGTCGTCGGTGCGCAGCGACACGTCATACTGGGTGAAGGCCGGGTTGCGCGGCACGTCATAGGGTGTCAGGTCGTTGTTGGCGGCCGAGAAGGGATACCAGCGGCGCCCCGTGCGCGAGGCGTTGCGTTCAAACCAGCCACCGAGCTCGATGTCATGGTCGCCCAGCTTCCAGTTCAGGGTCGAACGCCAGCCGAAGCGGTTGATGCGGTATTCGGTGGTGCGCACTTCCAGGCCCTGGCCGCCGAACGCGTTGTTGATGTTGGTCAGGGTGCCGGTGGAGCTAGACGAACCACCCACCACCAGCTGGGGGAAATAGACCACGAACAGCGCCGGCAGGCCGGCATTGTTGGTGGGTCCTGCCACCACGCCTCGGCCTGTGGCGTGATGGTAATAGACTTGGTTGGACCAGGTGATGTCCGGCGCCACGTTCCAGTCATACTGGGCATAGGTCAGCGCGTCTTCGCGCTGGGCAGCGCTGTGACTGGGCATAGGTCAGCGCGTCTTCGCGCTGGGCAGCGCTGTGATAGTTGGGAAAGTTGTTGCCATACTGGACCGGCGGCGTGCCCGTGGGGCCCAGCAGCGCGGTTTCCGCCGCCAGATTGGGATAGGCGAAGGGACGGATGTAAGGCTGGTAGGGCTGTCCCAGCGCCGTCTGCTGGTTGCCATAAGAAGTGGAGTCTTCGTTCGGCTCGACCTTGCGATCCCAGTCGGCATAGAAGGTGAAGCGGCCGACGTCATTCTGGTTGACGTATTTCAGGTTCAGCTGGTCGCCGCGCTGATAACCGTCAAAATCCCAGGCGCGCGCATTCTGGTGCAGGTAGGAGATATAGGCCGCGCCCAGGCCGTCGCCCAGATCGCCCGAATCCACGCGAACATAGGTGCGGCTGGTGTCATAGCTGCCGCCGGTCTCGCGCACATCGACGCCGAAGCTGTCGCGCGGGTTGAGAGAGAAGGTTTCGATGGCGCCGCCCAGCATGCTGGTGGACGCCACGCCCAGCGAACCGGCGCCGGACGACAAAGTGGTGCGGGCGACGTTTTCGGACGTGACGGCGCGGGTCGGCGACAGGCCGTTATAGTTGCCATATTGCTGGTCGCCCAGCGGGATGCCGTCCATGGTGAAGCCCAGCTGCTGGGTGGTGAAACCGTGCACCACCAGCGATTCATTCTGTTCGTTGTTGCCCCAGGGATCGGCGGTGTTGAACGTGACGCCCGGCAGGGTCTGGATCGCCTTCAACGGGCTGATGCCCGGCACGATCTTCTGTGCCTGAACGGTATTGATCTCGACCGCCGAATGGGTGCTTTCGCGGTCGGAGCTGACGATCACGCTTTCCACGCTGCCGCCGGCATCGCTGGGGGCGATGGTCTGGGCACTTGCCACCGACAAAGTTCCCAACGCGGTGGTGACAAAAAGAACGCTCTTGAGCGTGTGGCGCAGCGACATGGAATCCCCGTTTGTTGATGCGCAAAACACGCGCGGGGGTTACCTAGGTGCGGCGCAATAAGGAAAGGAAACACTCCTGTTGCGCTTTTGTGAAATGCACAACTGCTTGCGCGGCGGATTGTCATGTGACTGTCGAATGGGACGGTTAGTGAACATCTTTTCAGCAGGTGGGAGAGTTTTCGTGCGCGTGACATTTCTGACGGCAGCTTTGTTCCTTGCGCCCGCGGCGGCGCAGGCCGCGCCCGTGCTGATGATATCGATCGATGGATTGCGCCCCGGTGATGTGATCGATGCGCCGGCGCGCGGCCTGAAAGTCCCTGCGTTGCGCGCGCTGATGGCCAGCGGCGCCTATGCCAGCGGCGTGAAGAATGCTTTGCCCACCGTCACCTACCCCAATCACACCACCCTGATCACCGGCGTGTGGCCCGCCAAACATGGCATTCCCAACAACCCGACTTTCGATCCGCTGCAGAAGAATATGAGCGGCTGGTACTGGTACGCGCAGGACATCAAGGTGCGTACCCTGTGGGATGCGGTGCATGCCAAGGGCGGCAAGGTCGCAAGTTTTTCCTGGCCGGTCAGTGTGGGCACGCGTGCCATCAACTTCAATGTGCCGGAATATTGGCGCAGCCCCGACGTGCATGACGAAGACGCCAAGCTGGTGCGGGCGCTGTCCACGCCGGGGCTGGTAAGCCGGCTGGAAAAGCAGACCGGAATCCCGCTGGTGCAGGCCGACGGCGAAAGCGTGGAAGAGGATGTCGGCCGCACCCGCTTCGCCGCGGCGCTGATCACGGTCAAACACCCCGCCTTCACCACCGTGCATCTGCGCGGGCTGGATCATGTCGAACATGGTTCTGGCCCCGGCTCACCGGAGGCCCATGCCGCGCTGGAAACATTGGATGCGGCGGTGGGCAAGCTGGTCGAAGCGGCGCGCAAGGCCCAGCCGGACACGGTGATCGCCATCGTCTCCGATCACGGTTTTGAGCGGATCGAACATTCGGTCAACCTGATCGCGCCCTTCATCCAGGCCGGACTGATTACCCTGGACGGTGCGGGCAAAGTCACCAGCTGGCAGGCCGAGCCCTGGGGCGGCGCATCGGCGGCGATCATGCTGGCGCATCCCGAAGACGCGGCGATGAAAGCCAAAGTGTCAGCCTTGCTGCACGACCTGGCCGCCAAGCCCGAACTGGGCATCGATCGCGTCGCCGATGCGGGCGAAATCGCCGCGATGGGCGGTACGCCGATGGCGTCCTTCTGGGTGGACTTCAAGCCGGGTTATATGATGGGCACCAATCCGGCGGCCCCGCCGGTCGGTCCCGGCGCGGTCAAAGGCACGCACGGCTATTTTCCCAGTCATCCGGAAATGCGCGCGGCCCTGATCCTGTCGGGCCCGTCTATCACCAAACGCGGGTCGCTGGGCGAAGTGGACATGCGCGACATCGCGCCGACCCTGGCGAAGATCATGAGCGTGTCGCTGCCGGGGGCGGAGGGAAAGCCGCTGCTCTAGGCCGGCTTGGGGCGCGGATTCTTGCCCTTGTAGCCGCCGCCTGGCTTGCCGAACTTTTTGCCGCCAAATTTTTTCTTGTCGCCGAACTTCTTCTTGAAGCCGGGCTTGTGCGGCGGGACATCCCCCGGCGTAGCGCCGTGGGCGATCTTTTCGCGGGGCTTGTCTTCGCGGGGCCTGTCTTGCCGTGGTCTGTCGTCACGGACCTCGCGCGCATGCGCGGTGGTTTCGCCGGTCTGGTCCAGCGCCGGCGAGATGCGCACGCCGCCCTTCTTGCGCTCGCTGACCAGGATGGTGAATTTCGGCGCCGCTTCGGGGGCCACCTGGAACAGGGTTTCCATCTCGAACACGCGGATGGCGCCGATGTCCTTCTTGGTCAGTTCGCCCTGGCGGCAGATTTCCGGCAGCAGCCATTTGGGATCGGCGTTGCGCTCGCGTCCCACATTCAGCCGGAACCAGACACCATTTTCCATCTGGCCCGGCGCGGCGCCGCGCTCATGGGTGCGCGGATGCGGGGCGCCTTCTGTCCGATGCGGCCGGGGCCGTTCTTCGCGCGGTGCCCGGTCTTCGCGGGGCCTGTCTTCGCGCGGCTTGAATTCGCGCTTTTCGCGCGGCGCATCGTCACCACGTGACCCTTCATGGCGCGCCTTGTGATCCTTGGGCGCCCGCTGAAACGGCTCGTCTTCAATCTCTTCCGGCGCCGGCAGACCGGCGCGGTACATCTTCACAAACGCGGCCGCCAATTCACGCGGACCGTGGCTCTTGAGCAATTCATCGGCCATGGCCAGATCGTCTTCGGTGCCCGGCTCGACCAGCAGCGGATTCTTCAGCAGCCGTTCATGGTCCACTTTGCGGATATCGTCGGCCGAGGGCGCATTGCCCCAAGCGGCCTGGACGCGGGCGCGGTCCAGCATTTCCTCGGCGCGGCGGCGGCGGGCCGGCGGCACCAGCAAAACGCTGACGCCTTTCTTGCCGGCGCGCCCCGTACGGCCGCTGCGATGCTGCAGCACCTGGGCGTCGTTGGGCAGGTCGGCATGGATGACAAGGCTGAGGCTGGGCAAATCGATGCCGCGCGCCGCCACGTCGGTGGCGACACAGACGCGGGCGCGGCCGTCGCGCAGCGCCTGCAGCGCGTGGTTGCGCTCGCTTTGCGACAGCTCGCCCGACAGCGCCACGCAGGCAAAACCGCGCTCGGTCAGCTGGGCTTCCATGTGGCGCACGGCGTTGCGGGTGTTGCAGAACACCAGCGCGCTGGGCGGATCCATGAAGCGCAGCAGGTTGACCACGGCGCGTTCGATCTTGTTTCCGGCGATGCGGATGGCGCGGTATTCGATGTCGGCATGGCCCACCGTGTCGCTGCGGGTGGCGATGCGCAGCGCATCCTTCTGGTAATGCGTCGCCAGGGTGACGATGGCCTTGGGCAAAGTCGCCGAGAACAGCAAGGTACGGCGGTCTTGCGGCGTGGTTTCCAGGATGAACTGCAGATCTTCGCGAAAGCCCATGTCGAGCATCTCGTCGGCTTCGTCCAGCACCGCCGCCTTGAGCGACGACACCTTCAAAGCGCGGCGCTCCAGGTGATCGCGCAACCGGCCTGGCGTGCCCACCACGATATGGGCGCCGCGCGCCAGTTCGCGACGCTCCGCGCCCGGGTCCATGCCGCCGACGCAGGAGACGATGCGCGCCCCCGCATAGTGATAAAGCCAGCTGAGTTCGCGCTGCACCTGCATCGCCAGTTCGCGCGTCGGCGCGATGATCAGCGCCAGGGGATCGCCGGCCGGACCCATCGTCTGGGCGCCTTCCAGAAGCGTGTCGGCCAGCGCCAGGCCGAAGGCGATGGTCTTGCCCGAACCGGTCTGAGCGGAGACCAGCAGGTCGCGACCCTCCGCTTCCTCGGCCACCACGGCCAACTGCACGGGCGTGGCGTCCTTATAGTCGCGCTCGCTGAGGGCGCGGGACAAAGCAGGATGGGTGGTGGGGAAGGTCAAAGGGAACTTTCAAGGCGGGATTTTCGCCCCCTCTTTATCCCGAAACCCCAAAAAAGATAGGGAAACCCGAAATCAGAGCTTCATACCGCCCATGCGCGCCATCATTTGCCGGTCTTTATTGTCCTGCATCAGCATGGTCAGGCCGGAAATGGTGGCAAAACCCAGGCTGCCGGGCATGCCGGTGTCGGGATCGGCCTCGATCTTGGCATAGCTCTCGCTGGCGACTTTTTCCCATTTCCCGGCCGGCTTCTTGATCTCGACGCTGGCGACGGTGGCTTTCAGCACCAGCCGCACGATGGCGGGATGCGGCTTGGCCGGCTTGGTCAGGCTGGGGGCGCCGTCGATCATCTGCCAGCCATTGGCCAGCGCCCAGGCGGTGATTTCGTCTTTTGTCATGACGGCAATAAAGCAGACTTCAAACCGCTTGTCCCGCGACCCAGCCCGACGACCAGGCCCATTGGAAATTGTAGCCGCCCAGCCAGCCGGTCACGTCCACCACTTCGCCGATGAAATACAGGCCGGGGACTTTGCGCGCCTGCATGGTCTTGGAGTCCAGGGCGTTGGTGTCGACGCCGCCCAGGGTGACTTCGGCGATGCGATAGCCTTCGGTGCCCGATGGCGTGATGCGCCAGTCGGCCAACTGCGCCGCCAGGGCTTTCAGTCTGACGTCGGAAAATCCGCCCAGCGCGCCATCCTCCGTCCCGGTAATCACTTTGGCCAGGCGTCGCGGCAACAGGCTGGCGAGGAACGTGGACGCCGCCTGCTTGCCATTGCCCTGACGCGCCGCCCGCAAAATTTCCAGCGCATTGCTGCCGGGCAGAAGATTGACGGCAATTTCCTTGC
>Ga0118677_10013345_pt1 | contig 11824 bp, 4 predicted proteins | sample AliMusrvi5mmetaG_FD_86154 | JGI IMG/M metagenome (GOLD analysis project Ga0118677, IMG submission 86154) | reverse complement strand
TTCAAATCCAGCGCGGTCTCGTGGATCACCGCACCGGGTGCCAGTGGCGACAGGTCGAAGGAGAAGAGCGAGCGAAACGGCGCAGATGTGCGGCCGACGAGCAATTGGTTGCGGGAACCTGCGTTCCAGGTGGGTTGATCGCCGCGGATGATGGTGGCTGTGTGCTGGTAACCGCCGGTTTTCTGACGGAGTTCGATCAGGGTGGGAGCGGCGACGCCGACATGGCAGCGGTCGCTGTCAGTGCCGCCCTCGTTGGTGGCGGCGCATTGCAGGGTGTAAGTTCCGGCTACGGAAAACGAAACCTGGGTTTGCATGGCGGCGGGTGCGGAAAATGCGACGGTGCCAGGGCCATCGACGAGCGACCATGCGACGGTGGGCGTGCCGGACTGGGCGGTGACGCTTGCTTCCAACCGCAGAGTGGTGGACGCATCGGCGAGGGTGACTGCGGAGGACGAGGGATGGATGATGCTGACGTTAGGTGCGGGGCAGGGTTCGTAGAAGCGGACGTAGTCAAATTGAGCCACGGCCGGGAGTCGGGTATCGTCCACGCTTATCGTACCACCCAGTGGCGCGGCGATGGACGTGAGCCAGATGTTCATGTCGGCGTGGGAGAACTGCGTGGCGTCCACCGTTTGCACCAGGGTTCCATCGAAAAAATACTTGATGGTGGCGGCGGTAAACTCGCAACCGAGCAGATGAAAACCGGCGCTCAGCGAGGGCGTGCTGACCGTCTTACTGCCAAATGTCACATGGGGTGTCGGTAGGTGCCGGTGAACGTTCACGCCATATTTCAGGGGCGTAACCGAATCGTTCTCGAGGACATCCAGCTCGATGGCTACGGTATCGGTGTCGGGCCGGTTGGCTTTCATCATCCAGAACGAAGTATGCCATCCGCCGCCCGGCGGGACTTTCATGAGCGCTTCGTAATACCCGTAGCGGAAGAGATCCCGGCTGATGATACCGCCTGCGGTGTAATCCACGCCGCCCATGGTTTCCTTATTCAAACGAAGGTTCAACATTCCGTTAGACACATTGACGTTTGCCGGAAGCTGGGTGCTCCAGTAGCGGGTGTCGGTGCGATACTGCCATTTGGCCTCGTCGAGAACGGTGCCGTCAAATTCATCCTGCCAGACAAGGCGGTAGGCTGCGGGCGGGGCGGCACGGGTCATTCCGCTGCAAATGGCGAGGAGACAAAATCCCCTGCGGATGAGCGCAGCGCATGGGTACAAGGTCTTCAATTTGTGACCACTTTGAGACGGATAAAGTTTTTCACCGGAGCGCCTGGCGATAGGGCGTAGGAGATGGTGGTCGCGTTGTTCGTATAAGCCGTGCCCGCCGGAACTTCAGTCCAGGGAACGCTCACGCCCAGGTCAGGGGATTCCTCGATGGCGTAGGTGAGTCCGCTGGCGCTGGCACGTTTGGTGAAACTGAGGGTGGTGCCGTCGAACGTGCCGATGGTAGCGTTGGCCACCGTCGGATCCTGACCGGTCACGGCGTATTCCAGCAGGTTGCTGATTCCGTCGTTGTCCGGGTCGTCATTGGGACCCTGCTTGTCGGAGGGAACGGCACCATTGGCAAAGAAGCCTGCGATCCACCCGGAGAAACCGCCCGGTCCGGTGGCAACGGTCAGGGTACCATCGCCGGTGATTTGGGAGATGCCGATGACGGGGGAAACCGATCCAGATTTCCCATATACACCGGGAGCCATCTGGGTGGCACCGATGAACAACTTGTACACCTTGTCCGTGCCGGTGTAGGTGAGATTAAGGGTCGCTCCGGTGGCGGCGATGGTGACGGTGGAGGCATCGTTGGCTGTGTTGGCGTTGAGAGGATCCGGAGCATTGCCCAGCGTGAGGGTACCGGCGTTGACAGTGGTATTGCCGCCGTAGGACATGACACCTGAGAGAACCAGCTTACCCGTACCGGCCTTGGTCAAGCCAAAAGTGTTGCCGCCGTCACCGATGGCACCGGCGATGGTAAGAGCCTTCGAGCTGACGCTTGATCCAATACCGACCGTAAGCACCCGCGTGCCGCCGGAAAGCGTTACCGGGCCGGAAAGAGTTAGACCCTTCTCACTGGCAATCGTGGGAAACGTCGTGTCGGCGGAAAGGGTCACATCATTCAGCAGAACGGCAGGGTCGCTGGGCAGCGAGGTGGAAGGGCGCAGTTGCCCACCATTCAGATTCAAGGTGCCGGTACCAAAGGGTCCCTTCGTGATGCTGCCCACGGTTCCGACCGAATCAACCGCCCAAACAACCAAACCACCGCTGCCGGACAGGGTTGTGCCACCCGCATAAGTGCCAGTCGCAAAAAAAGTCATGACGCCGCTAGAGCCAGAACCGGTCACTTGCAACGGACCGGGGTTTGCACCCGCGATCGCTCGCAAAAAGCTGGTACCGGTTGAGAAGGCGATTGTCCCGCCATTGCTACCGAGTGTGATGCCACGGTTGGCATTCAGGTTAACCCCGGCGCTGAACGAGAGGGTGCCGCCATTGAGGGTGATGTTTGCTGCGGCGGAGCTGCCAGGAACCGCTCCCAAATTCTGGTCGGTGCCGATTTGCAGGATGCCTTGACTGATCGTCGTCCCACCTGTGTAAGTGTTAGCAGCGTTGTTCAGGACGAGCGTGCCGACCCCTGTTTTGGCCAGTCCCGCGGTGCCATCCACCACGGCGCTGATGGTCGTGCTTTTGCTTGCGCCAAGCGCGTGGACGGTCACCGTGGGTGTGCTGCCCGCAAGGATCAGTTTGTTCCCTGCCGTACCGTTGTTCGCCAGAGTCCAACCGGCGGGGGTCGTGCTTGTGTCCGTGTCACCAAAGACGAGGTTCCCGATGGTGCGCGTGCCCATCAAGTTGACGATTGTGTCGGCGGGAATGTCCACCGCGCTGAAGTCGGCCGTGTTGCCGCTGCCGGTGCCGACGAGATTATTCAGCCAGTTGGCGGCGGTATCCCAAGGCTCCAGCGTGGCGGTGGCCGTCCAGGTGGCTGTCGCCAGGATGTCGGCCGCTAGAACGGGCGGTGCCGTTAGATTGTAACTCGCCGCTTTGGCACCGCCCAAGACCACGGTGACGCCAATTCCTGTGCCGGGGCCTACGTTGGCGAAGATGCCACCATTCGCGTTGATGTCGGAAGGTGTATCGCCCGACACCACGGGTGACACGGTACCGCCGGTGACAACTGCCGCGGTGGTGTTGTCAAACATCTTGCTGGTTGCTGAAACTCCAGATACCGTCACCGATAATGCCTGCACCGTCTGGGAAAGCGTGTTGTCGCCGAATTGATAGGTGGGATCACCAAAATACACCGCAAAAAGCGTGTGTGTGCCAGCGGTAAGCGCATTGAGAGCGGGCGAGATGCTCACGGAGGCGCCAGTAAGCGTTCCACTGCCAAGGAGCGTTCCGCTCTGGCTGCCATCGTGCAATTCCACCGTGCCGGTGGGCGTCGCTCCGGCACCGGAAACACTCACATCGAACTGCAACGCGTCGCCATAGATGTTGTTATCTGACGTTCCGCTGTGGCGCGTCAGGGCGATGGTGGGAGGGAGAGCGTCTTGCACCGTCAGTTCAATGTCGCCAGTGCTGCCGTTGCGCTGAACCAGGGCGTTCTTGCCGACGACGAGTCCCTGCCCGCCCACATTGCCGTTCAATGTCGGCGTGCCGGCACTGCTGTCAGGGCTGGCGCTGGATGCTTTGATAAGAACATACGTCCCGCTGTCCAGCGGCGAAACACCGTTGTTAACGACTGTAATGGCGCTGTTGATCTTCAAAACGCCGCTGGAAACATAGAGTGCCGGATGGGTGGAGTCGCCCGTGAAAGTGACCGGCGTGAAACTCAACGTGACTGGACGCGAGCCAAGATCGATCCCGATAGCGCCGACACCCGCCTTGATTTCCGCCGCCGTGCTGCCAACGCCCGTGCCCGTGCCGCTGGCGCTCAGGGATGCGCTCGCGCCCCAGGTATAAGTCGCATTGGCCGAGACATCCATGGTGCTTCCGGCTGCAAGGTTGACACTGGAAGTCGCCACGAGCGCGATTCCGTTGTTCAAGGCGAGCGTGCCGGCGCTGATGGTGGTAAGCCCGTCATATGTCGGGGAAACCGCCAGCGTCAGCTTGTTGGCGCCGGTTTTAGTCAGCTTGCCACCGGTGCCGCTGATGATCGCACTGAAGGTCGTGTCCACGGCCTTGGCGCCGACGCTGATGGTGTTCGCACCGATGGCGAGGTCATCGGATCCGGTGAGCGCACCTATGTTGTAGGTGTTGTCGCCGGAGACGCCGAAAGTGACTGCCTGCGAACCGGAAGATGCACCAGTGGCAAGCGTGGCCGCCTGCAAAGCATTCACATCATTAAGGGCAAGGGTTCCCTTGTTGGCGGTGGTGCTCGCGGTGCCGGTGAACGATGGATTCGCCGTGCCCAAAGTGACCGTGCCTAAACCAGTGGCTCCGGTCAGTGCACCGGAGTTGACCGTTAGATTGCCGCTTCCGGATACGGCTCCGTTGAGAGCGATGGATTGGCTCGCGGCGGGTGCGAGTGTCAACGTGTTGGCATTGAGGTTCAATGTTCCAGAATAAACCAAATTGGCCGCAACCACTATTCCGAATTCGGCGTTGGCGCTCAACGTCCCGTTGCCTTGGTAGGTGCTGGTGCCAGTCGCGCGCAGCCGCAAGGCGCCTCCCGCAAATTCAGTTGCCCATGCGTTGTAGGTCGTGCCGGTACCGGACAAACCAACGAGGCCCTTGGTCAACTTGACGGTCGCGCCGTTAGGCCCCAAAGCGCCCGCGCTACTGAGCCAAAGTTGATTTGTTGTTGTGCTTGTGCTCAGTTCGAACGACGTCAGACCGGTGTTGTTGCCGGAGATTGTCGCAATATTGCTGCCTTGAACGCTGGTATTTCCGGTGGCCTTGAAGGTGATTTTTCCCCCAAGCGCGGCGCTAAAAGTGACGCCGGTCACTGTGTTGACATCTATGTTGCCACCGGCTGCGGGAAAGTTGATAGTTCCCGTTTGGAACGTGTAATTGGCAGTCCCGACAGTTAATGTGCCGACGCTGACGGTGCCTACGGTTACGATTCCGGCAGTGCCGGCGAAGGCGGCGGTGTCCGCCGTAGAATTGGGCCATGCAATGTGCGGGACAACTCCATTATCCCAGTTTTGTATGGTGGTATTCCAAGTTCCCGCAGTTCCACCGCTCGCACTGTTGCCGTTCGCGGTAATGTTAACCGTGCCTCCATCCCAGTAATATGTAGCCGCCTGCGCGGTAGTTGTCGCGGCGAAGTGGGTGAATAGCGCAACGCTGACACTCGTGGCGGTCAGGGCGCTATGGAACTGGAATTGCTTTGGGGATTTCATGATCGGATCAATTGGACAAACGGATTTTTGGAATTTCGATAGGTTTAGGATTTCGCGTGCCAACCCGGATCTCCGCGTGGAGGGATCGGATTGCTATTTCAAGGAATCATCGACAATGGGGTCTTCTATTTGGGCGCTGAATAAGCAGAGTACTATGATGCATACCGAGGCACTAGATGATTTTGCGCATTATTCATTTGAAAATGCGCATCTGATAATACCATCTATTGCCGCCTGTGCGAGGCTCCGGGCGTTCGGCGAACTCAGCCGAACGCCCGCCGCCTGGAACAGCCAAGTGAGTGCGGGAGCACCAGAACCCGGCCAACCCTTGTGTCGCCCATGCACTTGCCTATCAACACCCGAACCCACACTCTGCTGGGGTATGGAATGTCCTATTTGATCCCGATAAGTTCCGGTTTATCCGTGGAGGCTTCGATGGCAAGAATCGTCTCGCGAACGCACTTGGCCTTCATGAGCATCAGATGCTTGGGAAAATCCTTTTCGTCCTTTTCAAAATAGTCGGCAATCTTTGTCAGTTCGGGAATAACCGATTTTGCGTGGCTGCCATAACTGAGTAAGATCTCCATGAGCTTGGGCGTCCGATGCTCACTCGACCATGGATTCTGGTCGCGCGTGTATTTCACGCAAGCATCGATGCCTTCTTTGATCCGATACTTGGCTAGGATGCGGAGCCCATCCACGCGGATTTCGTCGGCAAACATCTCGCCGCTGGGGGCAGGTTCGATGATTGCCTGGAAGATGGCGGGCAGCAAGGGCTTGATTTCCCCGGCGGATAGATTCCGATAGACAGAGCTGATGTTTCCCCGGGCGCGGCCATCCTGGTTCTTGAGCCCGGCCCGCACCGCTTTATAGAGCAACTCGCGGTCCACTCCGTCGAGGGAACGGCTGAGCATTCCGGCACCATGTTCGCCACCGCCACTGAACAGAGTAAAAGTAAGATACCGCTGCTGCATGCCGCGCGGATCGTTCTTCGGGTCAACCTGGGCCAGCAATTCAAGGAGTTCCGGCACCGCTTGCATGGCCGGGGTGCCGATACTCGCCAGAGCCTCAGCCGCCTTGAGACGCAGCCACAGGTCGGGATTCGCCAACAATTTCCGCAGCGTTTCGACGGCCGGCGCACTCCGCCCCCTAAGGGCTATCAGGGCTTGGCAGGCACCGTAGCGGGCCTCAAGACGTGGCGATTCTAACATTTTTACCAATGCTGGAACAGAAACCTCCTTGCTGCGTGCCAACGCCATTGCAGCCCGTTCGCGGACAATTGGCGACCAACTGGTGAGGCGGGTCAGGAGTTCGTCGCCAGACAACTTGTCATAGAAACTATTGCGGTCCTTGTTGCTCCAGCCGCGCCCGTCCAGGATGAGCGCATGCGCCGCCGCAGCATCAATCTGCGGTGCGACGCAAGCATGCTTTCCTGTTAGATAGATCTTCTTCAGTGGCATCGCGTAGGCCAGAAGATAGCCGCCGGTGGCATCCCAGCCCGCATAGCTGTCATGGCCCGTTTCCGGCGGTCCCTGGTGAGGAAAGCTTCCGTCCCAACGCCGTGCGAGGTCGAAGTACCAGGCACCGAACTCGTTCATCCACGCACCGGTGGCATTGGGACCGGACTGGGCGACGCCCGGCAGCGACCACAGGATATTGAAAAAATTGCCGGTGTGTCCGGTGTCGCGTTCCGGTCCGTGAGAAGCGGTGCTCATGCGTGAGAAAAACTCTGCGCCTTTCGCCTCTCCGAGCAAGTTGAACAGGACGGCGGCCATCCCGCACTTGCCGTTGTCGTCGTGGTTCTCAATCCACGGGTGATGGTCGCCATAGGGAACCGCTCCCTTGCCGATGTAGAATCGCAGCAAGCGGGCGCTGAGTTCGATGGCACGCTCGAGCGCCGGATCTTTCACACCTGCCGCACGGGCCATCACTAACGAGATAGTCAGCGGCAAGCCCGGGGAATTCATCATCCCGTAACCACCGAGCCGACCATCGGGCAACGCAAACTTATGGCCCCATGAGCCGACCGCACTCTGGCTCTTGGCAGCTTCCAGCGCGAGACGCTTCAGCCCCGGCATCACCGACTCGTCGCCGGTGACCATCACGTATTCGGATAGCAATATCATGACGTAGCCATAGTACCAAGTCTGCATCGCATCGGCCGAAAAGCCAGACGCCCATTCGGCTTCCTTCTTGACCAGTGGAAGGTAGGCGGGATCGCCACTGGCTAACAAAGCGAGCGCATTGACGGATCGGGTGATGGGATCCTGGCGGCCATACGAGGGGTCCGCGACCCGCTTGGCCAGCGCCTTGCACCCTTGTTCGAGAATGCGCTTCGACTTCTGGCAGTTATAGGGCGCGGTGGCGCTGTAGCTGCCGAGAACCGGCAGTTTCACCACGACGTCCTCTGTTTTAGAGGCCCGCCAGCGGGTGATTGTTAGTTTGCCGCCGCCCGCCTCGGATTCGGCGGTGGTGAGCGCCTTGCCAAACTCGGTGCGTGCGTCAGAGGAAAACAACTTGCCACCGACACCGAGGATCACGTCCTCGACGGCGAGGATTCCATCGGCGGGAGATCCCTTGTCCACCTTGGTGATAGCAATCTGGCGCGCATCGCTCGTGACCATCTTATCACAAAAGATCCAGCCTCGGGCCCCGGTGGCACCGAGGTTCCAGTCGTGGCTCGCCTCGGCGGGGATCTTTTCGCCTTTAGTGAAATCGGGTAGGCTCATCGCCTTTGCCTTACCCGCCCCAAATGCCGCGCCGGGCGTGGCGAGAATGGCTACGACTGCTAGATAAATGAGTGTGGTTTTCATGAATTGAGTATCTTGTGTTGTACGAATGCGCGACGGTAATCGGGATCGGAATGGCTCATGGTGCTGGGTCAGTTGGCTGGCGATGACGGGGCCGACACGCCCCACATAGCCTTCTACTGCCGGAATGAACGAATCTTTCAAAGAACCCGCAGTGCCGTAAGGAGCCAAAAATCAATATGGCGTTCGAAGTCTGATCATTCAGAAATTTGGTAAAATGAGGAAGGGTAAAATGATGGAAGAATAGATTAGAATGTCCGAGAACGGAAGCATCATTCCACTTCTTCATGATCTTACCATATCATGATTTTACCCAAATTATTTCTTGCTAACATCCGCATTTTGTGTGGTTTTTTATGAGGCCGTAATCCGGTTGCCGATGTGCTGCTCCCGCATTAAGAGTTTGCCCTTGATGGGGTCAGTCTATGGGGAACCAATCCCCCTCGAGGGGTCCAGTCATCGCTTGGGAACATTTCTTCCATTGCCCAAGCATCTGCTAATCAAGTCGGTCATTGTCTCCTCACAAGCCCGGGCAAAGAATCGCTTTGAGGTCATCCTCCGCCGAGGCGATGGGCATGAGGTTGAAGGTATCCGAGAGCACCTGCCGCACCGCAGGTGTTAGAAAGGCGGGAAGGGTCGGGCCGAGACGGATGTTACGGATGCCCAAATGGAGCAACGTAAGGAGAATGGCCACAGCCTTTTGCTCATACCACGAAAGCACCATCGATAGAGGCAGATCATTAACGCCGCAGCCAAAAGCGTTGGATAGAGCCACCGCAATCTGAATTGCCGAGTAGGCATCGTTACACTGGCCGATATCGAGCAAACGCGGAATGCCGCCGATATCGCCGAAGTCCAGCTTGTTGAAGCGGAATTTGCCGCAGGCCAAGGTGAGGATCACGCAATCTTGCGGCACCGCCAGTGCTAGGTCAGTGTAGTAATCGCGACCGGATTTGGCACCGTCGCAACCGCCGATTAAGAAGAAATGCCGGATGGCACCGCTCTTGACGCTGGCCACCACCTGATCCGCCACACTCAACACCGCATTGCGGCCAAAACCCGTTAAGAGTGTTTGGTCAGAGCCGTCCTCAGCAAACCCTGGTGCCGCTAGGGCAGCTTCTATCACCTGGCTGAAATCTCGATTGGTAACGTGCGTGACGCCAGGCCAACCGACATGTCCGGCAGTAAAAATGCGCTCGATGTAGGTTGGCTGGGGTTCCTGAATGCAATTGGTGGTCATCAGGATCGCACCGGGGAATTGCGTGAACTCCACCTTCTGATCCTGCCAGGCACCTCCGTAGTTGCCAACCAGATGCGGATAGGCTTTAAGAAGCGGATAGCCATGGGCAGGCAACATCTCACCATGAGTGTAAATGTGAATGCCGCTGCCCATCGTTTGGATGAGCAGCGCTTCCAAGTCCTTCAGGTCGTGCCCAGATACCAGAATCGCCTTGCCTTTGATCGGCTCGACGCGCACCGCTGTGGGCACCGGATGACCGAAAGTGCGGGTGTGTGCCTCATCTAGCAATTCCATAACCTTCAGGTTCACCTCGCCACAGCGCAAGCAGAGGCCGAGCCACTCGTTCATTGTGAGCCCGCCATCCGCGAGCGTCGCGAGCGAGTCACGGAAGAATGCGGCAATCTCATCCGACTCGTAATCGAGAATGGCCGCGTGCTCCGCGTAGGCCGCCGCGCCCTTGATGCCGTATGTCAGCAACTCCTTGAGTCCACTGATATCCGGTCCCTCCGGGTCTGCATCAAAGAGAATAGCCGCCTGCCGCCCTTGCTGGATGAGCCCTTCGAGATCCTCCGCCGGACGCCACAGCGCCGGCCCCCGGACTGCCTCCGGTTCCTGCCCACTAGCACGCGAGGAGGCTTCATACACACCGCGCACGGCGTCGCGCACCGCAGCGGCCCGCCGCAATACTTCCTCAAAGCGCGCGTCGTCGAAGTTCACATTGGTGACAGTTAGAAAGAGTGCCTCGACGATGAAGTGGTCGCTCGCGCGGGTCGTGGCCCCGAATTTGGCGGCGCGTGCGGCGTATTGGGCGATGCCCTTGGCGGCGTGCAGGAGGAGGTCCTGCAGGCTGGAGGTGGAGTCGGTTTTGCCACAAACACCTTGGATGGTGCAAGCAGTCGCCTTGGAGGTTTGTTCACATTGGAAGCAGAACATGAGGGTTGGATATGGGTGGTTAAGTGTTTGATGAAAAACAGGGCGTCAATGCCTTGCAGGGTGTCAATATATCGAGACGGCAGGGATCACGCCTTGACGCAGGTCAAACATTTGTGAGTTTGACCGCGCTTCCGCCGTCGCCTAAAACCTATCTGTGACCGCCACACGCACCAAAATTCTCCGACAAGCCGCCCATGCCCACACCTTGCGTGCATGCCAACTTTTCAGCGGGTTGCCCCCCGATGCCTTGGAAAGCATCGCCAATATCTGCGTGCCGCGTTGCCTTGCCAAGGGCGATTTCCTGTTTTACGAGGGCGGACCCACCGACGGCTTTTACGTTGTCCAGAGCGGTGCTGTGAGTGTTCATCGGGTCAACGCATCAGGGAAAGAACATGTCATTGCCGTGTTCAGGGCGGGTCAATCGTTCGCTGAAGCGGCGCTGGCCAGTGCTGGCGGCTACCCTGCCAATGCCTGTGCCGTCGAGGATTCGGCGGTATTACTGGTGCCGAAGACCCCGTTTTTTGACATGCTTCGCCACAGCCCGGAACTGGCGTTGCGCATGTTAGGTGCCATGAGCCTCCACCTGCGCGACTTGGTAGGCCGCCTGGATGATCTAACCCTCAAGGACGTGGAGTCGCGCCTCGCCCATTGGTTGCTCAAGCAATGTCCGCGTCCTCTCACTGATGCTGCCGCCGAAATCAGCCTCGGGCGCACCAAACGGATGCTCGCAGGTGAACTCGGCACTGTCGGCGAAACCCTCTCCCGCACACTGGCAAAATGGCGCAGTCTCGACTTGGTCCGCGTCAAAGGTAGTGCCGTCACCGTAATCAACCCGCTGCTGCTTGATGCCTTGCTGAAACGAAATCTGGGCGACTGAGGCCCCGCGCGGCGGCGAATTCCCGGCCTCATCCAGAGAAGCGCTTCAGTCCGGTCAATCGTATGATAGGTCATTTATTCGATTTTATCCGTGCGGTGGACACCCATTCCGGCTATAAATCGCTGCGTGCCAGCGAAAGCCAAACCCCCATCTTCCGGCAATTTTTTTGCACTCATCGGCAGCGACGATGGCCAGTTGCGCGAACATGCACGGCTCCTCTACAACCAACTCACAGGCGGCAACGACGACGGATTTACCCACGAAATCATCGACGGCATCTCCGACAATTCGGACTCCGCCTTCACCATTTGCGCCTCCACCGTCCAAGCCTTGCTGACCATCCCGATGTTTGGCGGCGACAAGGTGGTGTGGCTGCGCAACGCCAGTTTCCTCGCCGACAACGTCACCGGCCGCTCACAACGCACCGAGGAGGGCGTCGAAAGCCTGCGCGCCACCTTGGAGCAGGGCCTGCCACCCGGCGTAAAATTTCTGCTGACCGCCCAAGGCGTGGACAAACGCCGCGGGTTCTGGAAATTCATCGAAAAATCCGCCACGGTCCAGACCTTTGACCTCATCGATACCAGCCGCGATGGCTGGACCGAGCAAGTCGCTGCACTCGTCAC
>Ga0118677_10013344_pt1 | contig 11825 bp, 7 predicted proteins | sample AliMusrvi5mmetaG_FD_86154 | JGI IMG/M metagenome (GOLD analysis project Ga0118677, IMG submission 86154) | reverse complement strand
GTTATTGACTATCAATAAAAACAGAATGGTACTAACTGACAAGACAAATTTATTTTTCGCATTACTTATTGTTCTCTTTAGTAATAACTTGCAAGCGATCCCGGTAAACCAAAAGCAGATGTGTGTCATCCCGCCCGGTCAACAGCTAAATAATGTGTGTCAAAATATTAAGATTGCGAATTTCAGTCTTTCTCCATACGAGTTGACTTTTGGAGAATGGAACGCTGTACATAACTGGGCCTTAAAGCAGGGCTATCAATTTGGATCCGGCAAAGGAGAAACTGAAAAACATCCGGTTTCCACAGTTACCTGGTACGATGCCGTTAAGTTTTGTAATGCAGCCAGCGAATTGGCGGGCCTCACTCCTGTTTATTATGCCAATGAGAATAAAAATCAAGTATATCGGGTTGGTGAGTTGAACCTTTCAGATGTTTGTGTCAAAGTAGAGGCGAATGGATACAGGTTGCCAACAGAGTGGGAATGGGAATATTCCTGTAGAGCGGGCTCAAAAACGCTTTATTACTATGGAGAAACTTCAATTCCAAGTGTAGAGAATCCTTATGCCTGGCATACCAATAGTAATGGAAAGGGAAATAATGTTAGTCCTCATATTGTAGGTTTGAAAAAACCAAATTTATTTGGGCTTTACGATATGAGCGGTAATGTGGCAGAATGGTGTTGGAATCTTTACACAAATTATGCTTCCTGGCGTGTACAACGTGGTGGTTCTGTGGCTTTGGATAATGATGTGAGTAGTAATTTCAGGAGTCCGGTGCCACCTGATTATCGAATTTTTGATGTTGGATTACGTTTGGCAAGTAATTCTTCGTCCTGTCCCATGTTGACTGAAATAATAGTTTCAAAAGGATTGACAATAACTACAAATCATCAGATGCTTACTCCTCAGTACGATGGTCAGAGTCTGCAAGCCGTCGCCACAAAATTGGTGAGTTTGCTTTCTCCAAATTCTCCTGAAGTTCAGAAAGTCATTGCTCTGCATTCATCAGGGAAATATAAAGAAGCATTGGAAAAATACCGGGATATACTTGCAGCACATCTGCGGACAGCACCGGCGATGAAATTTCGTGCACCCAAGGCTCCCAGGGAAGCCGACAAAATTGCAGCTTGGTTTACAGAGACCGAAAACTTTGCCACAACTGCCAAGAATCAGTTTGATAACCTTGATAACCTGGGACGTATGCAGGAAAATTCATACCACATGCCTGTAACCTGGGATTTTGGGATGGGTTTTAATTATTACAGTGAACTCTGGTTCGATGTTATTCGCCAACTTGTTGTGGCGCTTCCAGTATCGGAAGGATATGGTTCTTTGCCCCCGCGTGCTGTGGCTAATATGGTGATATATGCTGCCACCGATGACATTTCCAAGCAACTCAAAGATCCTCGTAATTGTGTTGGTAACCAGCAAATTGAGGGGGCCAAGGTACTTGTTGAATTATCCAGGCAATTACCCCAATTCCGCGATGCTGCTGCATGGGACAAATTGGGAATTGACCGCTTGAAAAATGGTGCGTTGACCCGTTTTATTCTACCCGACGGTGGTGACTTGGAACAGTCTTTCAATTACAATGCTGGATTGTTTCGTGCCACTACTTCTATTTGCGAATTATTTAAAGGGCAGACAACACCAGATTGGGTTGAAAAACTAAAGTCCATGTCCATATATCGTACCCGCATGTTTGGTGTGCTTCGACTTTCGAGCGGCACCGCACCGTCAGTAGGCAATAATGCTTATGGTCGGGATTTGCCTGCCGGCAAAGAAGATGTAATTAAAGAAAACGATCCTTTTTTTGATGCCTTGGTAGAAAAGATCAATGACCAACTTATTTTTAAAGGTAAAAAAGGCTTATCTCCACCTATATTTACTTCAATAGCACTACCTTATAGTGGTTATTACCTGATGCGCAATGGATGGACAAACCAAAGTTCCTCGCTTTTTTTTTAAGAGTAGTCGCGCGGGTGCAGGACACAATCATTCCGACAACAATAGTATAGAATTGTGTGCGTATGGACGACACTTGTTGGTGGATCGTGAAGCACCTCCTTATAATGTTGATCATTTACCGGTTGATGAACGAAAGGACTTTCCTTGGGTGTTGGAATATAAAGGGGAAGAGGCCCGTTGGACAGCCAATAATCTTTTGATTGACGGCTGTGGGCAGTTGCCGGGGGTGAATAATAAAGGGTATAACAGTACCATTCCTAATCAGTCGTGGTACACTTCGGAGGCTTTCGATTTTGTTCAAGGAACCTGGACCCGTACTTTTAAAACAGGAGAGCCAATGGATCTGGAAGAAGTGCGTAGTTATGCCACAAAATATGGTGCCACTATAATGGAAGCATCGGCTCAATTGGCGGCGGCAACTCAGCTAAACGCTCAGCCGCAGCAAAGCTTTGAAGCCACACATACACGTCAGGTGATTTATTTGCGCCAAGCAAATGCCTGGATTGTAACCGATTGGGCAAGTAGAAACGATGGTCAAAAGGCAAAAGCGATTACGCAGCTTTGGCATTTTCCATCTCCCCGTTTGGAACAGAATGCAAAGAAAACAGCCGGTTATTCAAAAATTTTGAGTCCTGGTTTCGAAAAAGAGCAGGTGGTCTGTGACGAGCTTGAACAGCGCATACTGACGAATAACCCGGCGAATGTTAACCTGGCCATTTTGAGTGCAGTGCCTGGAAAGATTCAATATATTCGTTCTTTTGGGGATAAATATCCTTATCGGGGCTGGGCAAATGCTAGTGCAAGTATGATAAGTGGATATGTTCCAGCGGTTGATTTACAAGTAGTTTACACACCAGAGCAGCCCATTGTGACGGTTTTAGTTCCAATTCCACAAGGCGAAAAGTACGAACAACGTGTAAAGTCATTTAGTAAAGATTTTAAAAATGGACAAACAAGAATTAAGCTGAAGTTTGGCGATGGGACGGATGTGGAATACGTGGTGGCAAATTCACTGACTGAACTCACTACAGGGAAGGCCAAAGCGAATGCAGAGGGACTGCTTCTAATGACCAGCCAAGGTGCTGTTCAAGGATTGTCCATGAGTCGTTTTGACAAAAACTTTGCTTTCCAGTTGTTGAATAATAAAATGAGTATTACCCAAGATATTAAAGTTCCTGGTGGATTTACTTGGCAAGATACTTTGCAGGGTCTGGTTCCTAAGTATTGACCAGGGCGTGAAAGGTGATAAAGTATGAATTAAAGGAATGGTTAATATTATAATGGAATATAAATGATAAACTTTAGAAAATTTAATTACCTCCTTCTGGCAGCTTTTATCGGAGCAATTTGCATGAGTGGGTGTTCTCATGAAAAAGATTTAACACCTTCAGCATATCTAAATAGTAACAGTATCCTGCAATTGGAAAAAGTTTCTAAGCGTCTGGATCCGAATGGACACGAACTGGCCAGTATCTTTCTGAAGCATCTGGCCGATAAGGGTCCTGTTGATATTCAAAAATTCGACAGTACAGTTTCTGAAACATTCATCAAAGAATCGTCGTCGGTGAAAGACCTGATGAGCGGCAAAGTTTCCCTGTTAAACGGGTATGGATTGCAAACCATAGGCACTCCTGTTCAATGGTTTCTGGCACCAAAAGGCGATCTGCAATGGACTACACACCTTTCGCGTCATTACTGGCTTAACCCTCTGGCCCATGCATGGAGGGCGACCAAAGATCCTGTATATAGTCAAAAAATTGTGGATGTCTTAATTGATTGGATCGGAAAAAACCCGATAGGAAGCGACAAACTGAGCTGGGGTAAAGAGCTGTCTGACAATACTGATTTGCCCGATCTTGTTCGCGAAGGGTTTTTCTTTACCTATGTAGATGGACCATGGACTTCTCTCTCTGCTCATGCAAGGCTCGACAGCTGGACTTATCTTTTATCGATGATCCATGATTCCCCTCAAATGACAAACAGAAATCTTTCAATCATTTTCAACAGCCTTGCCAATGACCACCGGATTTCAATGATCAGCCATCCGCGAAAAATGAACCAATTCATTGCAATTGCCACTTCATTGGTAAATTACTGCTGGTATTATCCTTTTCTGAAAGGAGCTTCCGAGGCAGGTACAATCGGACTTGAAAGGGTCCGGTTTTTCGCAAATACCGAAATATATCCCGACGGATCAATGGCTGAATGTTCCCCGAATTATGCGATCGGATCGCTTGAGCGTGTGAACAAAATTGTTCGGGGAGATCAAATAAAAGGCGGGGCCTTGTACAAGGAATTGGACGAAAGAATCTGCAAGGCATTACGCTATTTCGTGTTTTCTGCCGACCCTGAAGGAAATTCGCCCCGTATTGCGAAAGGGAAAAGTTCCATTTTGCCGCTCGTTGACCGGATAGGAGCGCTTTGTAATGACCCTCAGGTCAATTATCTCTGTACGAACGGTGCTAAGGGACAATGTCCCGGTTTATTGTCTGTTTCCTACGATTGGGCAGGACACGTTATTTTCAGGTCAGACTGGCGAAAGAACTCCACATGGTTGTTTTTCGAACCTGGTCCCCGGGGTAGCGGGCACTCCGATGTGGCAACCTTAAATATCCAGTTGAAGTCAAAAGGAGAGTGGCTGCTGACTGATCCGGGATATTATACCTATTCAAATTCCGGGGAAGAAGGAGAAATGGCCAACTATTTGCATTCATCGGCTGCCCATAATATAGCCCTTGTGGACAAGCAAAATCAACTTCCGTTTGAATGGGGTAAAGATCGGACGTATAATACGGAACCAGGTAACTACAACTGGAGCGACAATGGAAAAATTGCAAAAGCTGAAGGGGTTTACAATTTCGGATATGGCCGGGAAGGAAAAATCAAAGTAACCCACAAAAGGGAGATAATATACCACCGCGAATCAGACAAATTCATTATAAAAGATTCCTTTGGTGGTGAAGGTGTACATCAGGTGGAACTACTGTGGCAATTGCCCCCTGAAGCAAAACTAATTCTTAAGGATAAGGGGCTTACCATAGAAAATGGCAAAGCTGCTGCTCAATTTAAAATTACCGGCAACCAATCATTCCGCATCGATTCGTCAAAAGGGAACAAAAATCCCCTCTCAGGATGGTTTTCACTGGATTATGGGGTTCTGGAGCCAGGCACTACTGTCAGGGTAACAACCGAAGGGAAATTACCGATCATCTTTGAAACGGAAATAGCTATAAATTAACATAAATAATTCACAATTAATAATTACAGAAACCTTAAAACGATGAAGGCACTTTTTATACTGATCGCTTTTTGCTCTTTCCCTTTTTTTGTTCATTCAATTAATCGAGTGAAAAGTCTAGAAACTAACTTACCAAGGAGTGAATGGATGAAAGGAAAATATGGCATAATGGTTCACTGGCTCGCTCCATATTACGATACTACAAAGAAAAACAAGACACCTCTTCCCGAAAAGGGAGTATTTAAAAGTGATTTGAACGAAGCTGTCAATGGATTTGATGTCAAACGTTTTATGAAGGACTTTGACCGGTCGGGAGCTGAATGGCTGATCTTTACAATTGGGCAAAATACAGGCACTTATGCCAGTCCAAATTCGGTGATTGATTCCCTGGCAGGCAAGGGACATACCCCGAAACGGGATCTTGTGCTGGAAATTGAAAAAGCGGTTAAGAAAAGAGGAAAGCGGTTTATCGCCTATTTGCCCTGCGAAATCAGGATCAACGAATCCTTGCATAAAGGATTTGCCTGGAACACTGAATTGAATACCGATCAGTCCGAATTTCAGCGGTTGTACCTGCTGGCGGTGCGTGAATGGGCAGTCCGTTTTGGAACAAACCTTGATGGCTGGTGGTTTGACGGGTGTTATCCAAATTTCCCTATTTTCGACAATAAATACATGAAATGGGAGGCATGGTATACTGCTGCACGGGCAGGCAACAGGGATGCTGTTTTGACATATAATGATGGATCATATCTTGTTTCAATCATAAAACCCATTGTTCCGGAGCATGACTATTTAAGTGGAGAACAGCTAGTAATTATTGATGGAAAATTACGTTTAGGACTTAAAAAAGAAGGATATAAGTTGTATTTGCCCGAAACAGCCTACGTTGGGAGAACATCATGTTTGAACCATACACTTTTGGCGATTGATGCCTATTGGGGTCATAGCTCAGATTCAGGAAAATTTCCTGAATGGGCAAACTACCCGTATAAGGCTAATCAAATACCAACGCCGGATGGGATGGAGCCTCCGGCATATTCAGATAAAGAGCTGCAGCTTTTTGTGAAAAACTATACGGACATCGGAGGTGCAGTAACTTTGAATGTTGGAATCTTTCAGGAAGGCCATATCGGCAAATTGACATTGAAACAACTGCAGTATCTTAAAAAAAGTTATAAAAAATGGAAAAGATAAGATTATTGTTTATTGCCGTTTTTGCTCTGCTGTCGATGACTTCAGCACAGGCCAGGCAACCTGTAGAGCCTTCAAAAGCCCAGTTAAAATGGGCCGATGCAGAGATCGGGGCTATGTATCACCTCGATTTACAGGTTTTTGAACCGACCTATAAGTTTAGGGCAAACTGGAAATACCAGCCGGATCTCTCTGTCTTCAATCCGAAGGAACTCGATACAGACCAATGGCTCCGGGCGGCCAAAGCGGCAGGTGCGACTTATGCGGTCCTTGTAGCCAAACACTGCAGCGGGTTCAGTTTGTGGCCCACCAAAGCCCATCCATACAGTGTGAAAAATACACCATGGCGGAATGGGAAAGGCGATATTGTGAAAGATTTTATCGCGTCGTGTAAAAAGTATGGCATTAAACCAGGTATTTATGCAAGTGCATCTGTTAATGCCTACCTTAAAGTGAACAATCCGGGTTTGGTGATTTCGGGAAATCCTGAAGAACAGGAAAAGTACAAAGAGGTCGTAAAAACCCAGCTCACCGAGTTGTGGTCGCAATACGGGAAACTGTTCGAAGTCTGGTTTGACGGCGGAGTTCTGCCACCCGAAAAAGGAGGGGTTGATATCCCAGCTTTATTTAAAAAGTACCAGCCAGATGCCATAGCATTTCAGGGGCCATATGGGTATCGGAATAATATCAGGTTTGTTGGCAATGAAGATGGCGTGGCGCCTTATCCCTGTTGGGCAAGGGCAGATTCAACAACTTCGGCAACAGGGGTGATTCAGATTAAAGGACTGAATGGTAATCCAAATGGATCATTCTGGTGTCCCGGAGAAGCCGATTTTGCGCTTCGGAAATGGATCAAAGAAAAACCGGCGGTTTTAAGCGGCTGGTTCTGGCATAAAGGGGAAGAAGACCTGATACGTTCATTGGACGAGATGATGGATAAGTATATCACAACTGTCGGGAGAAATACCAACCTGTTGCTGGGAATTGTGGTTGATGATCGGGGCCTGGTGCCGGATGCAGATATGAAACGTATTGCAGAATTTGGTCAGGAAGTAAAAAAACGATTTTCATCTGCTTTGGGTTCTACTTCAGGGAACGGGAATCTTTATACCATCCGATTCAAATCGCCTCAACCGGTAAATTATGTGGTTATTCAGGAAGAAATCTCCAAAGGGGAACGAATACACGAATACAATCTTTATGGGATGAAAAACGGGCAGTGGAAATCATTGAGCCAGGGAACCTGTATCGGACATAAACGAATTGAGGTAATCCAGGGAAAGGCTTTCTCAGGAATTAAGCTTGAAATAATAAAGTCGGAAGGGAAGCCACAAATCAAAAAAATGGAATGCTTTTAACGTAAGAATTTTTGAACATTTACCTGTTTTCACAGATTAGAAAATCTCCCCGTGAAGGAAAAAAATCGTTACATTAGGGAATTCAATTGCTGATGATTGCACCCAGGTGCATCCTAATCAGGCAGGATATAAAAAGGATGACAGAGTGCATTGTGTCAATTATTGACCCCACATTTAATCATAAAAAACAAATTAGATACAAATGAAACGACGAAATTTTATACAAAGTTCTGCATGGACGGGTTTCTCAATACTCTTCCCTTTTCAATCAAAGGCGGATATAACCAAATCAATTGTTTATCAATCCGACTTACTCGCGGTTGAAAATACTTTTTTAATGCACGTTGGGGTTGATGGCGAAGGGCAATTACAGTTTTCTTTAGACGGTGTTACCCGTTTGTATAAATGCCGAGCCTATTTAGCCAGCAGAATAGACGGAGTAGTGGAATGGGAGGAAGAACACGTTGGTTATAAAATTCTGACGCAAACAGATGACATTCTCCAGCTGGAGGCAATCTTCCACCGTGCAACTGCCACTGTTCGATTTGAGAGGAGTTCACCCAATTCCTATAATGTATCCGGCCAGTTGGTAAGCACCTCTTCCCAAGGTATTGAGATTGCACGTTTTCACTATCTCGACGGACTGGTGTCAGACCGGTCGATGAATTTGCTTTCAATGCGGCAATACGAGTTACCCGGTCGTATTGTACGCCCGGAGGAAACTTTGTCGTCCCCCAAAGAGACTTGTGAGAAAGAATGGGGTAGTGTGATTTGGCCACGTCTGCAGGAGCCGGTTCATTCAAGTCCCAATACGGCCATTTCTGGAGACTCAGGCATGCTCGCTAAAGACTGGAATACCCCCGGATTTTTTTTCGGCTTTACTGGTCCGGGAAGCGCTTTTGGGGAATTGGGTATCCGAACCTCGCAACCGGTCACCCCTTTTTACCTTGCGGTACTACTGGATGCGGTACTCCTTAAACCTTCCGGTCAGCGCATACTGGAGCAGGCGGTGATTTCTTTCGGTGATCCTCAGGATGAACTTCGTCACTGGATCGGATTGTGCGTAAAAGTGTCCGCACCTGCAAGGGTTCGACCGCCTCTGGTCGGTTATTGTTCCTGGTATCAGCTCGGCCATTCCGTCCAACCCTCAGACATCCGGAAAGCGATTGCAGAGTATGCATCCTACCCAACACCGCCCGGCGGCAAAACGATCCAGATTGATGACGGTTTCCAGGTCTGGCCCGGCGACTGGAGCGGGCGAGGCGAGTGGAAAACGGAGTTACCCAAGATGCCGGAGGAGATGCGTGCAGCGGGTTTCATTCCGGGTATCTGGGTGGCACCAACGGCAATTCATTCTGGTCATCCCATCGCAAGGGAACACCCGGATTGGCTTCAGCGCGATGCAGAAGGTCAACCTTGTATCCGTTTTCATAATTGGGGTAAATTCGGCCCACCCGAAAGCAAATTCAAGGAAACCTACTTTCTCGATCCTGATCATCCTGATGCCCGGGCATTTATTACCTCCCTTTTAAAGGCGCTTTATGCGCAGGGCTGGCGCTACTTCAAAATCGATTTCGCCTATACCGTCAGCAACAACCGCGTGAAGTTTGACCGTAGCAAGACGACTTATGAGACACTCCGGTCTCAGTGGCAGCTTTTCCGTGAAGCGTTAGGCGTTGATGCCCTGATCAATGCCTGTATCGGCGGGACGTACCGTTATGCCATCGGGGTTGCTGACATTGCCCGTATCGGAGGCGACATAGGCTCAAGCCCAGCTCAGTTGCGTCGGAATATCCCTGAAATGATGCTCCGTACCCACGTGAACGGTGTTTGGTTTCAGGCCGATCCTGATGTTTTCGCCATGCGGGCCGAACATACCGGATTGAACTTCGAGCAGTCCCACCTGCTCACGGCAACTCAGGGATTGATAGGATCAGCATTTCTGACTTCCGACATTTCCCGACAGTGGAACGAACAGTCTAAAGGGGTTGTTCTCCGGTATTGGAACGATCAGGGTCCGCAAGTGCCTGCTTCGATGCGCGTCTTTCTTAATCAGGGCGGATTCCCCGAGGCTCTTGCAGTTGCATACGACGAACACCATTATGCGATCGGTATATACAATTGGTCGGATACGACAAAGGATGTCACTGTGTTTCTTCACGATGTACGCATTCCCTCAATGGCAGGATATACTGCCCGGCTCTATTCGTATGGCAGTGAGCGCATCGCATTGAACAATGATAAGCTAACCGTTTTCAGCCAACCCGGTGAAAGCTTGAGAATCATCCGGTTGGATAAAAAATGAGAATATGCGGGAGAATTAAGTAAGTAAAACATACTGACATCGGCGGTGCTGTGAGTTTGAATGTTGGAATCTTTCAGGAAGGGTATATCGGCAGATTAACGCTGAAACAACTACAGTATCTGAAAAAAGTTATAAAAAATGGCAACATTGATTGAGGTTTATTTAGAAAGGTCTATCTTGTGAGGAAACACGTACTCGCTATCGGGAAGAACGTTATTTCAAACAGATTTAAGAACTAAACTAAATTGCAATGAACACAAGTATTAAAATGTCTGCTCAGGAAAGTAAACCCAGGCTCCTTTCTTTGGATGCTTTACGTGGGTTTGACATGTTTTGGATTATTGGAGGGGGTGGTTTGATTGAGTTGCTTGCCAAATGTTTCCCTTCCGCATGGCTTCAGTTGATTGCAACACAAATGGAACATGCTCAATGGATCGGTTTTCACTTTGAAGATCTGATATTTCCATTATTCATGTTTATTTCAGGGGTAACCATCCCTATCGCAATACTTTCAAAACTGGCAAAGGGTACGCCTAAAAGAGATTTGATATTGAAGATTGCCAGAAGAATGGTTATTCTGATTTTATTGGGTATCATTTTTAATGGAACCTTACGAAATGGATTTGCTAATGCCCGTTATGTAAGTGTTCTGGGGCAGATTGGTATTTCCTATTTTATCGCCTCACTTATAGTCATATATGTACCGTCAATTAAAAATCAGCTATTTTGGCTTTGTGGTTTGCTAATTGGTTATGCCATCATTCAATTGATAATACCTGTACCGGGTATTGGATCCGGAATTTTGACTCCTGAAGGATGTATGAATGGTTATATTGACCGTATATTTTTACCGGGCAGATTGGCTTATGGGGCTGATGGAATGTCTGTTTCAGGCGAAGGAATATTCGATGCCCTGGGCATACTTTGTATTTTATCGGCAACAGGAGTTACCCTTATGGGATATTTTGCAGGACATATATTGCTTAAAAATGATTTAAGCGCCAAAAAAAAGCTTCAAATTTTAGCATCCATTGGATTAGGACTCATTATCCTATCTATTTGTATCAGTCCATTTTATCCAATTATAAAGAAATGCTGGACATCAACCTATAACCTTTTTTCGGGAGGTATCAGTTTTCTCCTGGTTGCCTTATTTTATTTAATCATAGATGTTTGGGGATATAAAAAGTGGACCTTTTTTTTCAGGGTAATCGGAATGAACTCCATTTTTATCTACCTGATCGTAGTAGGCAATTTGGTGAATGTACGTGCTACAACCATGTCTTTGTTTGGCTGGATTGTCATTCCACTCAACGAAAATGCAGGTCAGTTAGTCGTGATTATTGGAAATATAGTCCTTGCCTGGCTTTTGCTATATTTCATGTACAGAAAAAATATTTTTATAAAGGTTTAAAGGATTGTCAAGATCAATATTGAAATTTTCCCCCTGGTCTTAAGAAAAGGACATCCAGGATATTGTGCTGAAAAACGCACAATTAAAAGCAGTTTTAAAGAATTTATAAATCTGTTAACATGCAGTCGGGATAGTGTCAAAACGAACAAACATGACTTTGAAGATTTTCTGTCAACAATCAAATTTATTGAATATAACTATATAAGGTAGAAAGATATGGCTCAGATTAACCGCAAATTGAAACTTCCTGCTCCAATTTTTACGGGGGAGGGAAAAGCCAAAAATCGTTTGTAATATTTTTTCAAAAAATATCATTTGAAAAATATTAAAAACTATTATTGGAAAGCAAA
>Ga0118677_10013343_pt1 | contig 11826 bp, 2 predicted proteins | sample AliMusrvi5mmetaG_FD_86154 | JGI IMG/M metagenome (GOLD analysis project Ga0118677, IMG submission 86154) | reverse complement strand
TAGCCACGCCGACTGTGGATGGATGTCATCAGCCCATCGGCAGTATACACCATCGAATTCGTCTCCCCAGCAGGATTGACAACCTGCGCCAGCAATTCAAGACCTGTACTGCCATCCACCACCAGTTCCGTTCGCTGTCCATGGGGCGCCACAATCGCCTGCGCCAATCCCTCCGAAGAACGCTCAATCACCGTCGCATTCCCGTTCCCATCGACCACCTGGATAAGCCGCCCATTATCATCATATTTAAACTGAAATCTCACCACCCCCGTCAGCCGGTCAAGCGTCTGTTCATGCTGCTGGCCCCCATGCGTAAAAACATAGATCTCATCCCCCGCCTGGGACACCACCCGATATTCACCATTGGAGGCAGGCTGCACCGCTGCATCCATCTTGATCATCAACCCGTTTCCAGTATAGAGCGTCCGGTTGCTGGGACAATACGCGTGCTGAATACTCGGACTCCACCCGCCCAACCCCGACGACTGGGTCCCCGCCGTACCAATCTCCACTTGCTGATAGACCGTCCGGTGCATCGGGATCCGCGTCTTGACCCCAGACAAACCCGGCAGAAATGACTCCATTGTGCCGCCAGCTATTTCCCAGTAATATTGGATCACCGCTGTCACCGACTTCGGCCACATGAGGCTAGCCTTCGACCGGATGACATAGGACAGGCTATGGCTCTGGGGCGCACGCTCCACCATCGCCAGCCCCACTGGCAAAACCGTCTGATCAGACGGCACACCAATAATCTCCGGAATCAGCGCTACGGACACTGACGTCATCGTGTTGCCTTCCCCAACCGCATTCACACAAACCGACTGGCCCGGCCCATACCCCGGCTGGCGCCGACTGCTATAATGCAACCCGAAGGGAGCTCCCACCACCGCCAGGTTTTCATGAAAAACCTGCGTCTCTGTATCATAATAGCCCCCGCCAGGGCCTTGCGTCGTGCCAGGTGGACCATTGGGGGGTGTCACTGACGGCGGAGCAGTAGTCACTGCGGGATTAACTGCCCACACCCTACCCACACTTCCCAGAACAATCAAAAACAACAGCCCTAGTCGCTTCATAAACTTGTCCTCTCCGAACTAACTCGGCACTTTAATGCAGACTGCGCAGCCTTTACCACCCACGGGTCCGAATCCAATGTCAATTTCTCCAATTGTGAAACGGCTGCAACTCCGCCCAGATGACCCAATACTGCTATCGCCGAAATTCTGATCGGCATTTCCACCCCTGGTTGTGCCAAACGTTCAGCGGCCGGGACTACTGCTTCAATACCCATTTCACTGCATACTTGAAGGGCCGTAAGACGCGTCAAATTTCCCACCTCATCACTTGACGCATATTTCAGTGCCGTATTCGCAATACCAGAGCGGTCCAGTTCAGGATGGGTTTCCGACAACCGGCTTAGGGCCAACAACGCCGAGCCGGCAATACTGTTCTGGGTTTCGGTCAAAGCCGCCCGCAATATTTTTTCCACCGCCATCTTGTCCGGTGCCTCCTGATACCACTGCCCCAGATGCTGGACTGCGTAATCCCTAACAACATCGTCCTGCTGTCGATTCTGATATAAAGCTGCCAATAATGACAAAACATCTCCTTTGGCGGCTCCCCCATTCCACAAGCGATCCATCACATCATTTTTCAGGGCATAGAAACGCCCCGGGTCGGATCCCGCAGGGATTCCACAGGTCTTAAGGAAATTCGCCAAGCATACTCGGTCGGCATCACGGAGCGGGACTTCCGGGACATTCCCGGCACCATAGACCAACACGGCCACCGATTTGATATCCGTCTCGACAAATTCCTCCGCAGGTTTAACGGCATTGACTACCTGCTTATCGGCGGCAATTGCCGGCGCCTTCGTTAAAGGCGGAGGCATCCGCACTGGGGAGGAGACTGGAGGGTTTATGACTCGGCGGGCGGGGGGCTGTTGTTTTGGAAGGTCCACCACCGGCACAGGAAGCCGCTTTTCAACAGGTGGCGAGACAACACCCACCACATGGGGAACGACAACGGATTTACGCCAGAATCCGGCCTTAACGGCGGCATAGCCCACGAGAAGGACCATTGCGGCAACCGCGCCGATCAGCACATTTCTCACAGTCCTCTTCATTTTTTCACCGTCGTCCAATACACACATTCCCTTGCCACAAAGAAATTACATGACACACCGAAGTGCGCACATTTGGGGGCAATACATAGCGGACACGAATCGTGCCGTTGGAATCAAAATCAGAGGCATGAATAATCTTCACAGTACTCCCATCATCAAACACAACTCCGCCAACAATGATTTGGAGTTTCACATCCACATCAGGTTGCGGGGGGGAAATCAGCATCGCCGTTTCCACCAGTCGGTCCCCACTTTCCGACACGTTCACCACGGTCACATAGAGCTGATTGTCAGAAAGCATCTGGAACCCGTGAGCCATTGCCCCTCCCAAGATCGGCCCACCAACACCCAGCCGGGCAAGAATACGCCGATCTTCATTACAATCCATTGTCAAACAAAACACACGTCCGGTTTGGCCGACACTGTTGGTCTCCCCATAGTCCAGAATACCATCATCATATTGAATGGCGGCTTCGGGTGGCAAAGCCGGGCATGCCCATAACCGTGAGTGTCCCAGCCAACAAGCGGGATCACTGCTGAATGAGCCCGCGACCACCTTGACTGTCACCGCCGCCGTCACAATATCGTTTCCGCTGACATAGGTCCCCCTCACAACAATGAGACCCGGCGAGGCAAAACAATGCGGTACGGGAGCGCTTATGGTTGTCGTGTAGTTCGTCACGCCTTCCACGGTAATCACCATGGAACCAGTTGTCCGACCTGAAGGAATTGCCGACAACAGGAGGGAATCCCCTTGCCGAATGGTTATCTGCTGAAGGCTCCCATCCAGGATATTGAATGGAATCCAAGAAACCGTTCCTGTCGTGGCTGCGGCTCCATCTTCCGTAAAGACTCTGATCGTCGTAGGATCAGTGGGAGACAGGTCAACATTGGCATACCACTCCGATTCTATGCCGAGATTTACCGGAACAGCTCCATTCGTTGCAGGCGCCAAAACAAAAGATGACTCCACATCCATTGGCCCACTCAACAAATATTGCCCCTCTAGACAAATCGGAGAAACAAAACTGGAGGCTGGCGGATGCTTGAGTGTCAATCCATTGGCCAACCGATAATCCTCCCAATCCGGTACGCCATTGGCATTCGCATCAGGACCGCCATAAAGCTGCAGTTTAACAGAATTAATTTGGAGGGAGGAATTTGAGGTTTTGTTATTCCATTGGATTCGGAACACATGCGCTCCCATCCCAAGTTTCGGAAGGAAATAGACAGCGGATGCATTGGTTCCAGAAGCTGCCTGCACCACCTGTCGAGCCACAAATACACCGTCAACCAGTGCACTCAAATCGAAAACATCCTGACCCGTCAGCGGATTATGCTGGGTCACTTCCACGGCTACAACATACATGCAGTTGCTTGGAATGGACAATGGGTAGTCCACATACCCTCCCTGACTACCCGCATAAATTGTATCGCCTACCTGCGACCAATCTCCGAACCAACCACTAGCATCACTCCCCTTTAGGCTCGGCCCAACCGTGGTTATAGCTCCATCAAAATCCCACACCAATGGATTGCTGTGCGCTATTAGCACCTCGAATCCGTCCGACATCCCATCTCCATCGGTATCGGGATTGTGGGGATCGGTGCCATGACGGTATTCCTGCAGGTTAGTGAGTCCGTCATGGTCCGGATCCTGGGTTGCTGTAGATGGATCAAGCAGATTAAATCCATGCGCGACTTTCCATCCATCCGATATTCCATCGCCAAGCGTGTCCCACACCAAGGGATTCGTATGGTAGATATTTACCTCATTTCCATCACTCAACCCGTCCCCATCGGTATCCGGGTTGTGGGGATCGGTACCATGCTGGTATTCCTGCAGGTTAGTAAGCCCATCATTATCAGGATCAAGTGCGGCATCATTCATAAGCGGGTTGAGTCCGTGGGCCACTTCCCAGCCATCAGGCATCCCATCACCATCCGTATCGGAATTCAGCGGATTCGTATGGTATATATTCACTTCATCCCCATCCATCAGGCCATCCCCATCGGTATCGGGATTATGGGGGTCAGTACCATGCTGGTATTCCTGCAAGTTGGTGAGCCCGTCATGATCAGGATCAAGGGCGGCATCATTCACGAGCGGATTGAGCCCGTGCGCAACCTCCCACCCGTCAGGCATGCCGTCCCCATCCGTATCGGGGTTCATGGGATCCGTGCCCAACTGGTATTCCTGCAGATTGGTGAGCCCATCATGGTCTGGATCCCCGTCATCCGTTTGATCGAGATTGCCGAAGTGCGCCATTTCCCAGTCATCAGGCAGATTATCACCATCCAGTGAAAGACCCGATGGAACATTGGTTGAAACAGTCAAATTATCAAGACTTCCACGGCTCCCTGTAGTCGCAAAACCATGTAATTCACTGGTAGGAAGCGCAAAACCAAGCCCTTCTGCCTTTTTGATTCCATTGAGGCAGATCAGCCATGTTTGGGCATCGTAGTCCAATTGGACTGTCACGCGTCCCCAACTCCCAACAACCGCTGCCGCGTTCGTCAGAACCGTCCAGTGATTCGTACCAGCAGTAAGACCATCCCAAACCACTAATTGTCCCTCATTATTAAAATTGAACATCACAGCAGAGGCGACACTCCCGGTTGGCAACGCCGCCGCCACCACCTTCGTATACATATCCACCCATATCTGTTTTGCCACGGGAGCGGCAAAAAGTTGACGCACCGTTGCATTACAAAAAGCCAGATTGAGATCCAGTGCCTGAGTACCCGTATACACTGTCCCCGTCTGCACCAGGGCCACATTCGCCATCGACACCTGCCAACCATTCTGGCCATCGAGGTCTCCCAGATGGACGGTATTGGTCTCAAAGCCTTCGATAAACGGCAGGCGGGCGTAGGTATTGGAGGTCAGCGGATCCAGGCCAAACGCCAATTCGGCGGCATCACTCATCCCGTCCCCATCGCTATCGGGATCGGTCATCGCGATCATCACATTCCCGGTATTGCTGCCCAGGTATAGGGAAACCGGCACCGCGGTTCCGCATGGCTCCCAATAATCCTTTAGCTGGTTGTTGTTCACATCCCGCCAGGCCCGCGCATAAAAGGTGCGGCGGAGGGGAAGCCCGGAAAGCGTGAAGGAGGCGGTGGATGAGGCGGGGGGCAAAGTCATGGTCAGGTAATAGGCTGAAGTCCAGTCATTGGCATTGGTCGCAGCCAGAACATGGATCACACCCGGTTGGACCCCGGCGTAAAAGACCTGGCCGGTGATGGTGGCGCAAGGGACGGAAAGCGCCGAGTTGGGGTCACTCCCCCATGCCAATTCCTCCGTATCAGAATAGCCATCCCCGTCACTATCCGGCGAGAGCAGGGTATCACGGAGCATGATCGAACCTGTACCCCGCCGGAACTGCAGCCCCACGGTGTTCGTAGCCAGAAGGGAGACATTGAATGTGCGCGAGGTATCAACACCGCTGCCGGTGAGGATATTCTCAAAAAGATTGGACTTCATCACAATTTGATTAGTCATCAGCAACAGATCCAAGGCAAGGGAGGCGTTGCTGGTATCAAGATAGTCCAACTTCATGATGAGACTGTTGGTCAGCAAGGAGCGATTGAACAGGACGTCGAGCGCCGCTTCATTGGTCTCATCCGGCAAGACACACCAGGCTGGGATATTGGTGTCCCAGACACCTGCGCCGGTTTTGAACGCCATGCCGAACCAGGAAGGGAAATTCGAATCGATGATATCATCATTCGTCCCGAGATGCCGACTGTCGCCCCAGGGGATATAGGCATCATCCAGCGCAAGGGCTACGGTAAGCGCCACACTGAACATCACCACAATAACCAACGATATTTTCACCCGATACGCCAGATGACGCCATGTACGACGAATTTTTTCAGTCATGATATATCTCCAGCATCCCTCACGGAATTTCTGACACTGCCTGATCCATCAAATTTGCCAGGAGCCCTATTCATTGTTGCCCCTCCCCTAGAATATAAAGTATGACAAGCCAACCGGCAGAACGATAATGGTTCCGTTGCCTGTAACCATCGTCGTCCCCAACGTATTCGTCGTGTAAATCCCCGGGGAGTAGACCCGATTGGTAATGACCAGGTCGACCACCGTCACAGTATATCCCGAAAGTTCAAGACCGGATCCTGCGTTCAAAATCAACTTGCGAAACGGCATATTGGTAGTCAGTTGCAGCAACCCGTTCTGAGCAATCCAAGTTGTATTCGTCAAATCCTCCGTGAACTGTGTCATCGGCGGCAGGTGAGTACAGTTTGACCGACTCGTCGTCCCGGCGGCCCACTGAACATTACTGACAATAACGGTCCCGTAGCCGACAGGCTGAATACCCGACCGCAGGTAGACGGTACCTGCGGCAGAACCCTGGCTGGCGTAGTTGACAGCATAACCATTGGTGCCGTTCCCTGACGCAACAATGGCGCCTGCGAAACTGTTGAAATCCGCCTCGGCTTGAGTCAGCACCACGGACACACGCCCGCCGCCGCCCGATCCATGCCATGTGTCATTGCCGCCATTGGCACGCACAGCGCCGGTTCCCAGTAAACGCCCCACTCGCAGATAAATACTGCCGCCGGAACCACCACCCCCGGAGTTGCATGTCCCCATCCCATCGGCGGATATTGCTCCATAAACTGATGCGGTGCCACTAACATTGATCCAACCAGCCCCACCGCCGAAATTCGTTACGGAGGAAACAAGTTCGCCGCCACCAGAACCCAAATCCACAGGTTCAAATACCGAGCCATAGGTCGGTCCTGGCAATGCTGAATAGTATCCGCCCTTGCCACCATAACTTGCCCCGCGTCCGTTGCTCCCCGTTCCCGTGCCAGGGCCATTGTTCACATAATAACCAAGGCCTGTGAGATTGAAGGCTGTATTCGATGCGAGCGACAAGTTCCCACCCACGGTGACCGCCAACCGGTACGCATTCGTATTGGAGTTTGCCGCATGTCGCCATGTGCCGCCATCAATCGTCAGATTGCCGGATATGGCGAAATTCGTGAACGCCGTCGAGTAATTCGGATACGTCGTCATGAGGGTAACAGTATTCGTATAATTCCTGGTTTGAACCCATGACGCCACCGTGTGGGACATGCTGGCATCCCACACCAAGTCGGCCTGAGCGCCCCAACCGCCCAACAGGATGTTGTCCGTATTCGCAGGCACATGCCCCATACTCCAGCTACTGGCCAGGGTCGGCGTACCGCCCAGCCAGGTGTTGGTACCGGTCGGTGCGGCGGTGCCGGTCACCGTGACGGTGGCACTGTTCGGCGCGCCAATGGTGTAACCGCCCGACGCCAGTGTGAGCGTCACCGTCTGATCATTGGTGTACCAGCGGCCCAGCGGCAACACATTGATCACCGCATTACCCTGACCCGCATTCATCGTTAATGCGTTAGTCAACCAAATGTAATCCAATCCGTTGCTAAGTGTTCTACCAATCATAAAGCTCACAGCTATAGCCATTGAGGTATCTGTCCGTGATATCTGGAACTGTCCCGGATCGTAAGGCTGCTTGCACGCGACAGGATCCTGCGCCTGAACGCTCAAGGTCATCCCCTGATGGAATACTCCATTCGTCGTCGCCCAGTGATCTCCCACGGCGTTGGTCGCATAGTAGCGGTAATAGATGTCCGGGGAAAGAACGGAGACCGGTACACTCAACGGGCCGATCACCTGAGGCGCAGTCAGAACCGTGTTGGTATACCATGCGCTCTTGTTAGTACCCCCATCCGAGTCACCCCAATACAGAAAAACCGTCGTGGCCGCCGTTCCGGTGGCCATCAGGCTGCCTTTCAGATTCGTATTAGTCGAAGCCCATGTTTCCACAATAGGCCCGCCGCCCACGCTGACATAACCGCCGTTTTTAACTTGTGTGGTACCCGCTTTCGCGTTGATTTGCGCTGCGGAATACCCGCCGGCAGGAAAGTTTGCCCCATTGACGACAAGGTTCGACAGGGTAACAAGCACATTACTTGACAAATCCAACAAACCATTGGCGCCAGCTAGAGTCAGTCCCCGAATTACACCATTGTTCGCCGAGATTCCAAGCTTCCCATTCCCCTCGACACGCCAAGAGGTTCCGGTCAGGTTTTCAACCATCGTTCCGCCGGTAACCGGAAGACAGGTAAGATTGCTGACACTGGTGTTAAAACTCCATGCAAGATTACTGACCGAAACAGTTCCACACCCTTGGGAATCAGATCCAGATTGACGGTATACAGTACCTGCACCGCTGCCCGTATCGTAACCGTTCTGGTTGTTACCACCAAGGGCAGAGGCTATCCCGGCAAAACTGTTAAAATCAGCATTTGGCTGGGTCAAGACCAACGCCACACGCCCACCACCGCCGCTGCCATGTTGCGTGTCCTGCCCGCCATTGGCCTGAATGCTACCGGTGCCTGAAATCGTAGCCGTCCGCAGATAAATGCTCCCACCGGCACCACCACCCCCATTGTTAAAAGCTCCGGCACTGTTGGCGGCAATCGTCCCGCTGATCAGGCTCGTCCCTCCCACAACAAGACTTATGGCGCCACCTCCGAAGTTGGTGGTTAAAGGAATGCCAGAAAGTGCCCCCGGCCCACTTCCCAAGTCGATAGGCATCAGCACCGAGCCATAAGTCGGACCGGAAACCCCATAGGCAGTTGGATATGCCGTACTCCAATAATGCCCCCCTGTTCCGGCATGACTTCCCCCTGTTGGATTGGTCCCCTTCCCGGGTCCATTCCCAACCGTATATCCCAGCGTGTTCACATTCAGGGCTCCGTTGGTCCCCAAGGTGAAATCGGAACCGACGGTGACCGCTAACCGGTACGCATTCGTATTGGAGTTTGCCGCATGTCGCCATGTGCCGCCATCAATCGTCAGATTGCCGGATATGGCGAAATTCGTGAAGACAGTCGAGTAATTCGGATACGTCGTCATGAGGGTAACAGTATTCGTATAATTCCTGGTTTGAACCCATGACGCCACCGTGTGGGGCATGCTGGCATCCCACACCAAGTCGGCCTGAGCGCCCCAACCGCCCAACAGGATATTGTCCGTATTCGCAGGTACATGCCCCATACTCCAGCTACCGGCCAGGGTCGGCGTACCACCCAGCCAGGTGTTGGTACCGGCCGGTGCGGCGGTGCCGGACACCGTGACAGTGGCACTGTTCGGCGAACCGACACCATAACTTCCGGCTCCCAACGAGAGGATGACAGTCTGGTCACTGTTATACCAGCGCCCCAGGGGCAGCACATTGATGGTGGCATTGCTCTGGCCTGCATTCATCGTCAAGGCATTGGTAAGCCAGACATAATCCAAGCCATTGCTCAACGTGCCGCTGAGCGAATAATTCACAGCCACGGAGGCGGAGGTATCGACCCGGGAAATCTGGAACTGCCCCGCCGCATAAGGCTGCTTGCTGGCGGTGGGAACGGGCGCCGACGCAGTCAACGTCATGGACTGCTGGAACAGGCCATTCGTCGTCGCCCAGTGATCGCCTGCGGCGTTGGTCGCGTAGAATCGGTAGTAGACATGCGCGAAAGGCGCCGAGACGGGGACACTAAGCGAGCCGATCACCTGCGGAGCAGCCAGAACGGTGTTGGTATACCACAAGTTCTTGTTCGTGCCGTAGTCGGTATCGCCCCAATAGAGGTAAACCGTCGTAGCCGCCGTGCCGGTCGCCATCAGGTAACCTTGCAGATTCGCATTGGTCGAAGCCCATGTTTCCACGACAGGCCCGCCGCCCACGCTAACATAGCCACCGTTTTTAACTTGTGTGGTACCCGCTTTCGCGTTGATTTGCGCCGCGGAATACCCGCCGACAGGGAAGTTTGTCCCGTTGACAACAAGGTTCGAAACAACAACCAGTACATTACTTCCCATATCCATCACGCTATTGGTTCCGACCAGCGTCATTCCCCTAATCACGTAATTGTTCGTGGTGATGCCAAGTTTTCCCAAGTATTCCACACGCCACGCCGTGCCCACCATGTTTTCAGGGGATCCTCCAATAGATGGCGGCAGATAACAGAGACCGGTAACGTTCCATCCATTACTGACAGTAACCGTCCCGAATCCGGCAGCATCCGATCCTGCCTGCCGATAGATTGTACCGGCACCGCTACCCGTGTATGCCGCATCAAGCAGGTTGGCACCCAAGGCTGATACAGTACCGGTGAAACTATTGAAATTGGCTCCAGACTGAGTCAGCACCATGGCGATACGGCCGCCACCGCCCGATCCATGCCATGTATCCTGACCGCCGTTAGCGCAAATCGTTCCTTTCCCGGTGATTGTCGCCGTCTGAAGGAGAATGCTCCCACCGGCACCACCGCCCTCGTTATTACGCCCTGGACTGTACCCCCCTGCGGTAATAACGCCATCAACTTGCGCCACACAGCCAACGTTGATCCACAACGCACCGCCGCCGGGTCGCCCGCCAGGGGGCGTATTATGTCCAAAGGATCCGCTTCCCAAGTCTGTCGGGTTCAAAACAGAGCCGTAGGTGAAGGCTAAAGGCGGCGTGTTATTGTAGCCAGATCGTCCACCGTAACTACCGCCGGAACTATCGCCCCGTCCCGCACCCGGCCCATTTTTGGCAGCATAGCCCAGAGCGTAGGCCGAGAACACCCCGCCCGTACCCAACGTAAAGTTGGTCCCAACCGTCACGACCAACCGGTAAGCATTAGTGGTCAAATTCGTGTTGGTCACATGCTGCCAAGTACCACCGTTCACGGTCAGATTGCCGTTGATGGTGAAGTTTGTAAAAGTGGTGGAGAAATTTGGATAGGTGGTGTTGAGCGTCACTGTGCCGGTAAAATTGGAGTTTTGTGTCCATGAGCCCACTGTCATCGGCAGGCCGTTATTGGGCGCATCCCAGATCAGGTTTTTGTTTGTGGTCACACCGTCGAGCAGAATGTCATCCCCGCTGAGCGGCAACGTTCCGCCCCAGTTCGCGGCCTCGCTGGCATATAGGGTTGATCCACCTCCCGTCCAAGTCCTTTGCGACAAATTGACCGCCGCGAGCGTGCAAGTAGCGCTGTTCGCCGCCCCTACCACATAAGAACCCGACGACAGCGTTAGAATGACCGTCTTCTGCCCGTCAACCTTGTACAAAGGCGTCACAATGATCGTACCGCTCGTCTGGCCTTTTGCAATGACCACAGACCCGCTGATCGGGGAGACCGTGTAGTCAGTCGTGTTGGTGGCCGTGCCGCCAAGCACGTAATTAACGGTCTGGTTCCCGTTTGTGGAGGTCACAGGCCTGGAAACCGTAAAAGTTGCCGTGTCCGCCGCGTATGTGCGGCCCGTAGGATCCGTGGCCGAAATCGACGCCTCGCCCGTAATGAAAAAAGATGAAGGCTCGGCCCAATTCGTTCCCTGCGAATTCATCGTGCAGAACCGATAGAAATAAGCGGTATTCGATACCAATCCGGTGATGTTCGTCGTCAAGGGACCACAAAGCTGATAATCAGGGAACTGGGTCATATTATCCCAGGCAGTTGCAACGTTGCCGCCCTCGTTCGTGCCCCAACAAACAAAGACCGATTGAGGCACTGCGCCGGTGCAAACGAGATTACCGTTGAGGCATGCTGAAGTAAGCGTCACGTTCGTCGCACCCAGATTGACAATGGAGGAATACCTCACGATCACGATTCCGGAGCCACCCTTGCCGCCACCCCACCCAGTGCCATTA
>Ga0118677_10013342_pt1 | contig 11826 bp, 14 predicted proteins | sample AliMusrvi5mmetaG_FD_86154 | JGI IMG/M metagenome (GOLD analysis project Ga0118677, IMG submission 86154) | reverse complement strand
CGCCTATATTCGCCGTCGTCCGACGAAAAATCCTTGCCAACCAGCGCGCCTAGAACTAAGTGTCTCCCCGTTAGCCAGCCCTGCGGGCTTCTAGCAGATTAACGGAATTCTGAACGCCCCCCTCGAAGTGCTCAAGGGTGTCAAAACCATCCAGCAAATCGCCAAGGATTTCGACCTCCACCCGGTGCAGGTCTCCGAGTGGAAGAAGAAGATGGCGCTGGGCGTCACCGGCAAGGTTGTCGTTATTCTTGCGACAAGACGGATTTCGGAAATTCCCTCACATTGTCTTGTCCCTGAGCGCGAGCGAGACGGATAATTATGTTTTATTCTTGCATGAATTCACCTTATCATCATCCCGGAAAACACCTCAATGAACCACAAATACGTCAGACTGTGCGGCGTCACCGCGATGTTGCTGGCACCGCCAGTGTTTGCCCAAACCAACATCGTGCTGGATGACGCTGACAGCGGGCGCATCTTTGAGGGTATCGGCGCCATCAGCCAGGGCGGGACCTCGCGCAATTTTGTCGACTATCCCGCCAAGCAGAAATCCGAGATCCTCGACTACATGTTCAAGCCGAAAATCGGCGCGAGCCTGCAGCATTTCAAAGTCGAGGCGCTGTGTGGCATGGCGCTCTGTGCCGCTAGGCTTGCCGCAGAACCTGTAACGCCATCGCCCTACGAGGGAGTCTGGGATACGCCCAGCGCGGACTATAACGGCACCATGCCGCTGGGCAACGGCGAGATCGCCCTCAACGCGTGGATTGAACCGTCCGGCGACCTGCGCTTCTACATCGCCTGGACCGATTGTTGGAATGATAACGGCCGCCTGGTGAAAGTCGGCGCGGTGCGGATCAAAGTGGGCGATGACCCGACGGAGCGCATAACGAAGTTCCGGCAGATATTGACCGTCAAGGATGGCACTTTGAGCGCCCGTTACGGTAAAGGGGATGCCCAGGTGGAACTGCGCCTGTGGGTGGATGCCAACCGTCCGCTGATTTGCGTGGAGGTTCAAACGGCGAAGCCACCCAACAAACATCCTCTGCGCATCGGAATGGACCAAAGCGGTGGCAATCAATTCAGGGGGACTTTCGGACGTCTTGGAGTCTACTCGGCAGCGCTTAACCAAGCCGACGTGAAGGCCTTGGCCGCGTCGGTCCCCGATGCCAAAGCACCGGAGCATCCAGCCCGGATTTTCAGCGCCGTGCCCGACTGTCCCAAGTCCCTGCCTGATCTTGATCAACGCGTGTTCGTTGGCGCACTGACCATTGAGGCCCGGATCAAGCCATCCGCCGGCGGGCCGATGCGCATTGCCGACAAGGTCACCCCTGGCGGAGTGGACGGTTTTCTGTTTGATACCCTCACTGGCCTGGATATGCGGCTGATCCTGGGTGACAAAACATGGAGCAAAGAAGCGGTTTATACGACCGGTGTATGGCAACACACCGCGTTCACGCTGGCCCGCGACGGACGAGTGACGGTTTACATCAACGGCAAGCGGGTCGTCTTCGGAATTTCAAAGCAGGACAAGAAGATGGCACAGGACGACCCCTTTGTTCTGAGCCGAGCTTACGTCTTACAGCGCTATATGTCGGCCTGCGTCGGGCCGGAGTCCCGGGCCAAGGACGTGGTCAACATGCTGGGAAATTGAATCTGAAAAATAACAATCACACATGAAAACATCAGCAATCGGACTGTGGTTCGGCCTTGTCATCGTGCTTTTGGCAGCCGGCACCCGTCTACTCGCCCAGGACGCCAAAGCATCTCTGACCCTGACATCTCCCGTTTCCTGCCAGGTTTTCCAGCGCGACAAGGGGGACCTGGCGGCCATCCTGATAGAAGGAACCGTCAGCGACAAGGCCGATGTGATCGAAGCCATGGCCGACTTGGCACCTGACGCAAAACGTGGCACGCCCGTGAAGTGGATCGCCATCACGCCGAAGGGGCAGCAGGTTTCAGGAAAATTCACCGGCCGCCTCTCCTTGCCCGCAGGCGGCTGGTATCAACTTACGGTCCGCGCACGGACGGGCAGTCGGATGGTCGCGGAGCAGTTAGTGGATAAGGTTGGCGTTGGGGAGGTGTTTGTCACGGCCGGGCAATCCAACTCCGCCAACTTCGGCAACCCGCAGCAAAAGGCCAAGGACGAACGCGTGGTCTATTTTGACGGCACGGCGTATTTGCCTGCGCGGGATCCGATTCCCGGCGGCTGTGGCGGCGGCGGCAGTCCGTGGGCTTTATTAGGCGACTGCATTGCGGCGTCGCAACAGGTGCCTGTCTGTTTTCGGTCCGCCTCCTTGAACTGGACCGAGGTCAAGGCCTGGCTCCCGCCGGATACCGAACTCTACAACAATCTATCATCCTGTGTGCGGGTCCTTGGCAAGGACGGGCTGCGTGCCGTGCTCTGGCACCAGGGTGAATCCGACACCCTGGTCAAAACCTCTGCCGAGACTTACTGCGAGCGTGTCAAAACCATCGTCGAGGCACTCAACAAGGATGCCGGTTACCCGTTGCCTTGGCTGGTGGCGAAAGCATCGTACCACCCGGGATCCCAAGCCCCGGAACAAGCAGAGGTGGCCAAGGGACAACAATTGCTCTGGACCAAAAAGATTTGCTTCCAGGGGCCGGTCACCGACGACTTGTTAGGCGCAGAATACCGCCACGACGGCGTGCATTTCAACCAGAAGGGCCTCGAAAAACACGCGGAACGCTGGTTCGACGCGCTGAGCCACGCGTTTAAGTGGAAAACCGGTTTGATCAACACCAACAGCCCATGATGCAGCCGCGATTCCTGTCTGGGGCTGGGCGGGGTCCCAATGAGAAAGTGACCGTGCGTGTTGGGAAAAGTGCTGGCTCAAGCCGGTGATCCCGCCGTCCTCGTACCACGAGCGATAGAGGTCGATCTGGGCGCGGATGATCTCACGATCTTTTTGCGCGATGGATGCGGAGAGCAGCAGATAGGCGGCGAAAAACAGCGCGAGAGCGAGCACCGTGACGGTGGCTGCAAACCACAGATTCAGCCGAAACGCGAACGAACGGCCACGACTATTCGGTGCGGAGGACATAACCGGCACCGCGCAGGGTGTGGATGAGTTTTTGGTCGAAGTCGCGATCCACCTTGTTGCGCAAGCGGCAGACCAATACGTCAACGACATTGGTCTGCGGATCGAAGGCATAGTCCCAGACGTGTTCGAGAATCATGGTCTTAGAGACGACGCGCCTCGCATTGCGCAGAAGGTATTCCAGCAGTGAAAACTCACGTGCCTGGAGGTCAATTTTTGTTCCGTCGCGCCAGACCTCGCGGGTCAGCAGATCGAGTTTCAGCCCGGCGCAGCTCAGGGTCGTCGGCTCGCTGGTGTGAGTGGAGCGGCGGATGAGTGCCTGGAGGCGTGCGAGCAGTTCCGCAAACGCGAACGGCTTTGTTAGATAATCGTCCCCCCCGGCCTGCAAGCCGCGGACGCGATCATTCACGGAACGTTTCGCACTGAGGATGAGGACCGGCGTTTTCACCTTCTCGGCGCGCCATTGTTCGAGGATGCTCAGACCGTCTCGCGTGGGCAACATGAGGTCGAGCACGGCAGCGTCGTAGGAGTGGCTCAGGCCGAAGTCCAAGCCCTCGTCGCCGTCGTTGACCTGATCGACGGCATAGCCCGCTTCGCGCAGCCCCTTGGTCAGATGGTTGGCGATTTTGAGATCGTCTTCGACGATGAGAATTCGCATGGATTAACAGGTAGCACCTGAGGGATAAGCGAACAAGCAGAACCTGCGGCTGGTGGGGTTCGTGCGCCATTTCAGCGCCGGGTGAGGGTCGGCGAGCTGTCTGGGTTGAGGAGATGCACGTAGTCGGTCAGGATGTGCTCCGTCTCACGCAATAGCAGGTCCTTGGCGGGAGCGGCCGACCCGGTACCATCTCCGCCATCGTCATTCGGCGTTAGGTTGGCGACCTTGATTTTGGCTTCATCCAGTGGCGCTGGCAGACCGGGCGTTGCCGCATTTTTCACGGTGATTTCGTAAACCGCTGGTGTGGTGTCATGATGTGCGAGCCGTTCGATATCGCGGGCCTTGGTCCGCGCTTTATCCTCGTCACGTTCGCGCATGCGCTCGGTCTCGTTGAGCGAGACGGATTTCGTGATGCGATTCTTTTTCAAAAGCGCGAGATCTTCGCGCAGCCACGCGAAATCCCGGTCCGCAGAGATGCGTGTAAGGGACTCGTTGCGGAGCTTGGCAACGAATGGATTTACCATGTCAAAATGTGGATACCGTGCCGCTGGCACCGCGTCCCACTCCATGGGATTTTTCATCCCCGCCTCGCTGATCTCCGGGGTATCGGTGAACGATGGCAGGACGATGTCAGATCGTACGCCACGAAGTTGCGTGGAACTGCCGTCGGGACGATAGAATTTGCTGATCGTGACTTTCAGGGCGCCGGGATCGATTTCGGGAGTAACGCCTTCGTGTTGCATGATCGAACCGAGCTGAAGCATCGTTTGTACCGTGCCCTTGCCGAAGGTGGAAGAATCGCCGACGATCAACGCACGCCCATAGTCCTGGAGCGCGCCGGCGACGATCTCCGAGGCGGAAGCACTGAGGCGACTGGTAAGCACAATGAGCGGACCTGCATAGAGAGTCTGGTCGTCATTGTCCTCGCCGACTTCGATGTGCCCCGCAAGATCGCGGGTCTGCACTACAGGACCAGACGGGATAAACAGACCGGTTAGATTGATGGCTTCCGTGAGCGAACCGCCGCCATTGCGCCGGAGATCCAGGACAATCCCGCGTACGTCCTCGCGCTTCAGTTTGCGGATAAGTCGTCCGACATCTGCTGTGGCCGACTCCCCGTGTGGGGATGAGGCGCAGGCCGAAGACGAGCAGGTTAATCAGCAGCAAAGAGACGCTCGCCAGTCCAGCCAGCTCATTAAAGCTTAGCCAATGGGCCGGACGCTGCCACATTGGTACGGTTGGTGCTGAAACTCCCGCTTTTTGCTGCGCGGCGCGGAGGTTTTGTGCGATGGCCGGGTCACCCGGCGCAAGCAGGCTGGCGCGCTCGTATTTGAGGTTCGCAAGGCCCAGTCGGCCGGCACGCTGTTCAGCGTTCGCTTGATTGAAGAGCGCGGGTGCGGAAACAGCCGACAGAACTTCAGCGGCGCTCGTGGGGTTGGCGGTAAGCAATCCGCTGGAGCATACGGCGATGAGCAGTATTTGCTTCATTCGGGTCCAGTGTGCGATGTGACCGCAGCGGTGGCTGGGTGCGGAATGCGCTTCGATAGAAGATGGGTGTTTCATAATCAGAGTGGGGTGGCATTTGTGTTAACTGGCACGGGCGAGTTGGTGCAGTTGGTTTTTGACGAGGTCGCGCCACTGCAAAAGATCGGGAACGGTATAGCGGCGGCCCGAGTAAGCGATCTCGTCGGCGGTTTGGAAAATGGCGCACACTTCCTCGCCGTGGCTGTTCAGGCGTGTGCGGATTTCGTGGATCGTCACATGGCTGGCGGGTACATGCCACTGCGCGGCAAGACGCTCCTGCAAAACATGGCGGGCGGCGTCGAAAAATCGCGGCGCATCCTTGTCGTGCAACGCGACATCCATGGCGGCGAGAGATTCGTTCAGCGCACGCTCGGCGGCCTCGCGTTGCAGCCGTAGCGGGTCGCGGGAGCGGCGCGTGCGAACCGTGCTGATGACGGCACCGATGGCGAGCGCCGCGAGCAGCTGAGATGGCAGTGGTCCAGGTGACGACGGTGTAGGGCGTGCCATTGATCGACTCCCGCGATTGCTCCGGTTGGTCGCTGAGTTTATTCAGCGCGAATGCGTCGCTGCTCAGCATGGGCAGGCCGTTGAGCGCCACGGAGACCCCGGCGCGGAAATAGGCTTTCACTTCGACTGGCACCAGTTCGCCCACCGTTAATTCCTGCTTGGGCAGAACCACGCGGAGAAATGCGGATTGGTTGTTAGCATCGAACGTGGCTTCGTCGTTGCTGAGGCCTGGCGGCGGCGGCAGTGCCGGGTGGGCGAATTGCATAAGTTAAGTTGGTTAGAGTGAAGTTATGGGTTATGGCAGACGGCGGAAGCGGGTGTGTTCGAGACCGATGCCGGCACCGAGAAGCGCAAGCGCGGGCAGGACCGCCCAGGCAAACAGTTCACCTTGATGCTCGAACCGCTTGAGCTGGTGGGTGGTCTTCTCCATCCGGTCGATCTCTCCATAGATGTTTTTCAACGATTGCGTGTCGGTTGCGCGGAAGAATTTGCCGCCGGTTTCATCGGCGATCTTCTTCAATGTGACTTCATCGACATCGACCTTGGCCATTGCCAGGCGTTTGTTGCCAAAAGCGTCGGTGACAGGCACCGGTGCTTCGCCACGCACGCCAGCGCCGATGGTGTAGACTTTGACTCCCATCGCCTTCGCGGCCTGCGCCGCGGTTTCCGGCATGATTTTTCCCATGTTGTTCTGGCCATCAGTTAGAAGCACGATGATTTTGGATTTGCCTGGCTGATCGCGCAGGCGATTGACGCTTGTGGCGAGTGCCGAACCAATGGCGGTGCCGTCTTCGACGGTGCCGATTTGCACGCGTTCGAGATTTTGCTGGAGCCAGTCGTGATCCAGCGTGAGCGGGCTGACAAGATAAGGCGCACCTGCGAATCCGATAAGTCCGATGCGGTCATTGGGCCGCCCGTCGATGAACTTCGAAACCACGGATTTCACAATTTCGATGCGGCTTGCGGGCTGATTGTCGAGTTTGAAGTCGAGTGATTCCATCGAACCGGAGCAATCGAGCGCGAGAATCATGTCCAACCCGCTGGCCGCGACTGTGGATGAACTGCGGCCAAACTGCGGTCGGGCGAGACCGACGATGAGAAGTGCGAACGCAAGTAACTTGAGTGGAGCAAACCATTTCCCGGCGCGACTGCGGGTCTCGCGAGCGACCTGGCGGGCGATGTCGGCGCTGGAGAACTTCACGGCAGCCACCGGGCCGCGTCGTCCACGCATGAGCGCGAGCAGCGGCAGCAGGGCAAGCAACCAGAGGAAGGATGGGTAAAGAAAACGGATCATGACGGTGGTATTGTTAGGAGGTGACTGCGACAGGTTCGGCGGCGGTTGCCGGAGCGGTGGGTGCAGGTTGTTGTTTGGAGGACTTGGGTTTGCCGATGGCCACGACGAACGTGCTCGCACTGGCAAGCATCGCTTCCATCTGCGGCACGCTCAGCGACCAGCGTGCAAATTTCGCCAGGTCGCAGTGCTGGAGAAACTCGGCGAGCATCTCGCGATGCGCCGTCAGCGGGCTGTCCGGCAGGTTGACGAGGTCGTGCAGGAATTCGTCCGTAGTGCGATGCGCGGCACGAACTAGCAGACATTCCTCGATGAAGACCCGGATGATTTCCGAGACCGCGAGCGAGAACGGTTGGGCGTTTTCGTCCACCATCAACGGGCGGGTGGCGGCGAGTTTTTCGAGGGCGATCTCATACGGCAGTTTGCGGCGCGGACGACGAAGCAATGCCCACGCGCCGAACCCGAGGCCGGTCGCCGCAAGCGCGCCCGCGCACCATGCTGCCCAAGGAAAGGAGGCCGGGATGTGGATGGGACCACGAATATCGAAGATGTCCTCTTCGGGCACGGCTTGCTGGTGAGGCGCCGCCTGAATGAACGGTGAGGATGGCGCCGGCGTAGTGGTCTGAGCTGATAGATCAAGCAGACTGAGCGCAAGCACGGCTGACGCCATGGTGAGCGGGACGGAAATGCACTGATAGAGAGATTTCATGAGCGTTTGCGGGTACGGTTTTTGAAGAATGCCATGAGCCCTGGCACGTAGGGCTGATCGGTTTCAAGGCTGAGCGAATCAACTGCCTCGGCATTGAATGCGCGGCGAAGCTGGGTGGCCCGGTTTTCAGCGATCTCCGCAAAACGCTGGCGCACTGCGGGATTGCGCGTGTCCAGTTCGACGAGTTCGCCGGTTTCGGCGTCCTCGATGGCAATCACGCCGAGGTCTGGCAGAAACCGTTCGCGAGCGTCCTTGATCGGCATCGCCACGAGATCGTGCCGGCGATTGGTTTGGCGCAGCGCACGGCGCAGGTCCTCGGCGGGGGTGTCCGTGGTTAGAAAATCCGAGAGCAGGAAAATAATCGCACGACGCTCGATGACTTTGTTCACAAAATCGAGCGACTGAACCAGATCGGTACCACGCCACGTCGGCTTGAACCCGAGTACTTCGCGCACGATTCGCAGCACATGGCGGCGGCCTTTGCGCGGGGGCACGTAAAGTTCCACTTGGTCGGTGAACAGCAGCAGCCCCACTTTGTCATTGTTTTTCACTGCGGAGAAAGCGAGCACGCTGGCAATCTCCGCCGCCAGTTCGCGCTTGCTTTGCACCCCCGAGCCAAAGTCGCCCGACGCGCTCACGTCCACCATCAGGAGGAGCGTGAGTTCGCGTTCTTCGACAAACTTCTTTATGAACGGCCGGCCGGCCCGTGCAGTCACATTCCAGTCGATGGTGCGCACATCGTCGCCTGGCACGTATTCACGCACGGCGTCGAAGTTGATGCCACGGCCTTTGAAGACGCTGTGGTATTGGCCGGCGAGTGAATCGGTCACCAGTCGGTTGGTGCGGATTTCAATCTGCCGCACCTTTTTCAGAATTTCGCGGGTTTGTTCTGGGTTCATAAAGATTGGGGTTTGGGAGATTGCAAATGATGCTTGTGGCTCAGGGAACCGGCAGTCCTTCCAGGATGCCGGCGATGATGTTTTCCGAGGCGATGTTTTCGGCTTCCGCCTCGTAGCTGACGGCAATGCGGTGGCGCAGAACGTCGTATGCGAGATCTTTAACATCTTGGGGGGTGACGTAGCCGCGGCCTTGCAGAAAAGCATGAGCGCGGGCCGCGAGTGTAAGACTGATCGTGGCGCGTGGTGACGCGCCGTACTGGACGTAACCGTTGAGATCAATTCCGTATGGCCGCGGGTCCCTGGTCGCCAACACGATGTCCACGATATCGTGATGGTCTCAGCGGCGGAGCCCGCCACCGTGTCTCCAGCACAGGCAGACACGTGGTTGACTGCCACACCGAAGGCGCAGGTCTTGGACGTGCGCACCAAGGAGGAATTCGCTGGGGGCCATCTGGCTAAGGCCATCCTGATCCCCTGGACCGACAAGGATTTCACTGTCCGTGCGGCGAAGGAACTCGATCCGCGCAAACCTGTTCTGGTATACTGCCTCAGCGGAGGACGCAGCGCGGAAGCCGCCGCGGCCCTCGTCAAACTCGGATTCACCGAGGTCCGCAATCTTGCAGGCGGTATCGCTGCATGGCAGCAGGCTGGAAAGCCCATCGACAAGGTCGCACCAAAGCCATGAGATCCCTGGTGCCGCCACGATCCCGCAACATTACGCCGTCGAAGCAGACAAGCCCTTAGGCGGTGCTGGTGCCTTTTTGTTCAATGGCAAATTGTGAAGCAGCGGTGCTTGTCATTCAGGGGATTTATCGGGCGGGGTTTCCGCGCTATCTTGATGGAACAGCAAAGGAGCGAAGTCGCGCAGGTATTTGCGCCACACCGTCCATTCGTGCTCGCCTTCGGTAATGGTCCATTTTGGATGGATGCCGTGTTTAAGTAGGATGCCGTGGAACTTTTCGGCATCCTTGAACAGGAAGTCATCCTTGCCGATTGAGATCCATAACAGCTTGATCTCGTCGTTGAAGTGCTTGTTTGCAAATCCTTTCGCCAAGAGGTCATCCGCCATGGGCACATAGGCGCTCATGCCGCCGATGTAGGCGAACAGGTCGGGATGATTGATGCCGATTTCCAAAGCTTGCATGCCACCCAGCGAGAGGCCGTTGATGCCCCTGCCCTCGGGGGTTGCGATGGTCCGATAAGTGGCATCCACCAAGGGCAGCACCGAACCGAGCAGGTCCGCCTCGAATTTGAGGAAGTTCTCCTTGTGATCGCCATCCTCCTCCTGCAAGTCGGCGTGTCCGTCCGGCATTACCATAAGCATGGGCGTGGTTTTCCCAGCCGCAATCAGGTTATCGAGAATGAGGTGGGCGCGTCCGAAGTCCGTCCAGGTTGCCTCCGTGTCACCGGAGCCATGGAACAGATAGAGAACCGGATATCGGTGGTTTTCGTCCCGCTCGTAGCCGGGCGGGGTGTATACACGCAAGCGTCGTCGGCGTTTGAGCGATTCCGAATAATAACTGTGGAGGTGGACCGTCCCGTGCGGGACTTTTTGCCATTGGTAAAACATGGGGGTGTTGGTGGAGATTTCGAGCACACTCCTGCCGGGATTCGTCCCGGGTTTCACCTCGGGATTGGACGGGTCGGTCATCTCTTGGCCATCGACCATGAAGCTGTATTCGTAGATTCCCGGATCCAGATGGTCGATGGTAACCGACCAGACACCGCCCCGACCCCGTGTCATTTCCTCGTACGTGCGGTGGATCCCCTTCAGCATGACGGATTTTGCCTTGGGTGCCAGCAAGCGGAAGATCACCCGGCGGTAATTCACAATTTGCGGCGACTCCGGCGGAGAAACTTCGGATGCCATGGCCAGCGTGGAAAGAAGCGTGGCCAGAAGTGCGAGCAAGCGGCGAAGAGGCATGGGCATACTCAAGCGAGATATTCGGCGTTTTCCAATCGAATCCCGAATTCTGGGGCATCCCCCGGTCCAGTCGTGGCCTTTGATTGCGGCGACCGCAGTTTCATGCAACAATCCCCGCGCCCCCCCTCTGAAAGGTGGTTGCAATGGGTCTGGTTCAGCAAGAGAACAGATTTTATGATCGATCAATTAGCTCCGGAAACGTCTGACGACGAGTTGGTGGTTCGCGCCAAAGCGGGGGAGTTGCTTGCCTTCGAGAGCTTGGCCAATCGCCACGAGAAGCGGGTGTACTCCCTGGCGCTGCGGATGCTGCGGCATGAGCAGGATGCCGAGGACGTGACCCAACAAACGTTCCTGAGCGCGCTGGAGCATCTGGACGGGTTTCGTGGCGAGGCGGGATTTGCGACCTGGCTGATGCGGATTGCCACTCACGCGGCGCTCAAAGTCATCCGCAAGCGCGACGGCCTGGAAACCGTGTCCTTGGAAGCGGCGACCGAAAGCACGGAAAACGACGAGTCGATTCCCCACCCGGAATACATTGCCGATTGGAGCCAGTCGCCGGACGAATTGGTGGCCAGGAACGAGACCCGCAGTTTGATTGAAGAGGCGCTCGCCCAATTGGACGAGAAACACCGGATCGTTTTCCTGCTGCGCGACGTGGAGGGATTGTCCATCACCGAAACCGCCGCCGCCCTCGGCCTGAGCGAAGCCAACACCAATTTTTCCCATCTCAACAAAAACATATTCTTTTGCTGGGCCGGAGTCAACATCTCCCAGCTGCAAGACAAAATCAAAGACACACAGAACAAAATCGTGGAAGTCTCTCCGGTAGTCCGCGCCGCACCGCTACTGGCCGGTTATCCCCAGGCTGCCGATTATCTGGTGGTACTGCAAAACAACACCGAACTTCGACCTACCGGCGGCTTTATCGGCACCATCGGCTATATCACCATCAAAGATGGTGATATTGCCGCCCTCTCCACCGACGACGTCTATCATCTGGATCAGCCGGCTATCGGCAAGCTTCAGGTCAATCCGCCCGCACCCATCAAGCAGTACTTGAAACAAGACAGCTGGTATTTGCGCGATTCCAATTGGTCTCCGGATTGGACCGTGAGCGCGCAAAAGATCAATTGGTTTTATGACCAGGAAAGCAAATTCCAGACTCCGCCCCTTCCCCCCAAACATTTTACCGGCATTATTGCGGTCACTCCGGATTTTTTCAGCGATTTGCTAGGCCTGGTCGGACCGGTCACGG
>Ga0118677_10009189_pt1 | contig 11826 bp, 2 predicted proteins | sample AliMusrvi5mmetaG_FD_86154 | JGI IMG/M metagenome (GOLD analysis project Ga0118677, IMG submission 86154) | reverse complement strand
GTTTTGAGTTTTGAGTTTTCCTCTGTCGAGGTCGAGGGAGTTGTTTGGAGTGTCGTAGTATCTGACATCGCTCCAATTTGTTGATCGAGATCGGCTAATAATTTTTGTGATCTCTTATATGTGTCGCTGGTCATGTTTAATTCTTCTGGGCTACTATTGTCCAATGCTTTAGTGTAGCCAGCGACCAATCCTTTATTGAGATTGAGATAGCTTGTCATAGGAGCTTCTTGCTGTGCGATGAGTTGTTGTGTGGTAGGATTCCCCTTGATCAAAGGTGAAGAAATCGAAGTCTTCATATCATCCGCTTTCACCAATTGGATCTGATTTTTTTCTACTTTCTGTATGAATGTATCATAATCTTTTACTTGATCGGCAATGGAATTGTTCTGCTTTCTCGTCTGATCAACTATGCCATCTGCTTCTGCCTTGGCTTGGTTAAGTTCTTTACTCGCAGGAGTGACATTGCCATCGGCATTGATTGTCCGAGAGATGTCGTCTATCTGAGAGAGAAGTTTTTTATCGTCATCGGTTTGTGCTTGTTGCTTGAATGCGAGCAGTCCATTTGTGAGTGTCTTGTATGCGGTCGTATAATCTAAACTCCCTGAGTCGTCAGATGGAAGATACCCATTGATATTTAGGTTGGGGATGTTTTGGATTCCATTGTTGATGTTATTGTTATTCAATCCAGAGGTGACGAGATTGGTGCCTTTTTGGATCGGCGTCTGGATATTTTTGGAGACAAAATCATTTGCCGTGTTTGCGAGGCTATCCATGAGAGAATACACTCCCTCAAAATTGTATTTCAACCTGGTGTATGCGTCCAGCTGTATGTCAAAACCCTGCAAAGGAGGATCCACATATTTCGTCGTGAGGTCAAAGAAATCAAAGATAGGGACGTTTCGTGTCCTCTGAGTCATCTGTTCTACTTTGGCTTTCACTCATTTTTCTGCGACCAATCCTATTCATCATTTGACGATGCAAAATACTTTGCCGACAAAATTTGCGACTTTCAGTGTGGCGGTAATGTCGGGAAGAATTTTTGGGATCCTTGGTGCCGGAGGCAGAACGGGCAATTGGAGATTGATATTGGGAATAAATGAAGGCAATTCTGGCAATTGTGGAGGAGCTGGGATCACTGGGATCGTCGGCATATTTAAGTTTAAGTCGTCTACAAAGGAGAGTTTGATCTTGTACATAATGTCTCGATTGACTTCTACACTTGGCGGCGCAGGCAAGTCTGGTAATTTGGGAAGCGGTATCTGGATAGGAACGAAATTAAATTTAGGTAAGAGAATATCTATCCCCAATTCTAGATGGGAAAGATCGAGGTTGATATCTGGTATCTTGAATGGTGGTATTTTGAAGATAGGTAATGCTGGACAAAGATTTGATAAGCTACAAGGGAATGACCCATAGTTATCATTTGAACATTTACTACATTTCTCTGATCGGTTGACAGAGAAATCTATGATAACTTGTCGAGTCTTTATTGCGCCGACGATAAGGGTGATCGCATCTACATATTGTGAAAATCTGTTGGCATTGACGTCGAGTCGAGTGGTAAGTGTAGTGACGAAATTACTTGTGACTGATGATATCTCTGCGAGATATCTGTCTGTGACATGGATCCGATCATAGAGTTGTCCAGGGAATGCTTTGTATTGTTCCAATACTTGGATATTTTCTTTCACGGCATTGATGAGTAAGGCTGAATTTTGTTTGAAGGTGATGAAATTCTGCCCCTTGGCGAGAGATGTCAGATTGATACAGGTTTCGTTTTGCTTGACCTTGTCTTGTAAAGTAGCTAAGGTCTGCTTGTCATAATCGGTCTGTTTCTGGAGTTGATCTATCTGATCTTTGATAGTCGCCATATTGGCGATCTGATCTTTCATGGATTGAGTAGAACAGATACCGATGATATCGTCCATGACGGAGATCCAGTCTTGTTCAATTTTTCCATTCTTATTGATCCATGCTTTGAGATAGGTGGTATAGGTGCCGAGTTCTTCACTGGTGAGATTAGGGATCTTCAGATTGATATCTTTAGTCTCGATATTGATAAGTGGTACATTTTTGAACATTTCTTGGATCGCCTCAAAAGGATTTTGTCCAATTTTTTCACTGAGATTTCTGACTCCAGCTTGTGATAAAATGCTCTTTGCTCATGTAAGCGGTTGTATATATCCAGCTGCCTTATCTTCTGCCATGACTGCTTTGTACGTTGCCGAGAGATTTTTGATCGTGCCAAATCCTTGGACTACTTGAGTGAGATCAGGCAGATCGACTTGGATCGTCATCTTGGTAATATTGTTGAGGATATATTTTATCTGTCTGGTAAACCAATCTTGGATAAGACATTTGACCAATCCCTTTGCTTGCGATCAAAGGATCTTGAGACTAGCAGTTGCGCCAGCTTTGAGATTAAATCCATCTTGAGCGATGAGATCATCTACTGTGTTCGTAGTTGTGTTGGTACTTGTGTCGATAGCAGGTTCTTGCTCTATCTGAATGAGTCATCAAAAATTTCCTTGAGGTACCAAAGGAGTATCTCCTGATTCAGAAACGGATATCTCTTGAAATGGCGATGATGTGCCTAAGTTATTGGTGGAATAATTATTCCCTTGGGCGAAGGTGATCGTATTTCCGATACTGGGAGGATTGGTACATGCGCCGTTGTTAGCTGCGTTGACGATATTGGGATCGGTCTCATCGGCTCATTTACTAGTGGGGCTATCATTGTTGCTCGTATCATTACTGCATGAAGAAAGCTCTCCTGGGATCGCGAAGACAATACAATTCCCTCCAAGGTCTCTAAAAGGTTTGGGTACTTTCATTGCTACACCATAAGGACCTCCACAGATAGCGATACCTACACCCATTGTCAGTGTCGGTGCGATATACAATCTAAACTGTGATGTTGAAGCTCAGGGGAAAATACCTCCTGCTCAGTTGAATGCTCGTGGAGTGACAAGACTAAAAACATCAGGAAATGGCGTTGTCGGAAAGGCAATAATAGGCAATCATCTTCCTAATGTCCCATTGATTCGTTTGAAGAGTGGGGCCAGTGGACTAGGAAGTTGCGGCACACATCAGAATACATGATACTCTCCTGGCGCTAGGAAGGCTTCGTTGAAGGGGATCGGTGGTCCCTGACAGCTTTTCTTCCCTAAGCTAAATCACTGACAAAGTCCCTTCAATCCTTCATCTATTTTTTTGCTGACTCCAGCAGTCGCTTGATCGATGAAGTTTGTATTTAAATTGATATTCATTCCCCCATTGGTGAAGAGATCTTTGAGTGATCGGTTTTCAAGAAGTGATGACATGCCTGGAAGTGACTGGATGTTTGATGGCTGAGTCGTGCTTATATTTTGTAGTGTTGTATTCATCTGTGTCTGCTCATCAGCCGTCGCTCCACTTATATAGTCATTTGCTGTCTGCTGGATATCGTCGGTGACTTCTTGATGTGCTTTGAATTGTTGACTGGATTGATGGGTGTTTCGTTCTACTCGTCTAGTTTTGATACAAGGATCGCTGGTCTGGATCGCGATGTCTGGATAGCCATCCAGTGGTTTACCTTGATCGCTGAGATCTTCATCTTGGACGCTTATCGTGCTCAATACGGGTTGCTGATAACTGACCACGTAGGAGAAACTGACCGTTTCGTTGGATTGTAAAATAATATTGTCCAACATGAGCTGATAATCGGAGCCGATGTTTTGGTTTATAGTCATTGCGTGGATGATGTTCGCGTTGGTCCCTGTCACTAGAAGTGAAGTAATTTCATTGTTCTCATTTTTCTGGATTTTTCGAGGTCCGGAAAGCTTATCCAGATACGTGAGTCTATTGTTGTTGCGTAAGGAAAGAATAGTAGTGGTGATCAACACTTTATCATTGTTTAGCAAGATACCACCATTGAGATCAGTGTATTGTTTATAGATACTTACACCATCACCTGATCCTGCCGCGCCAGAAAGCTGAGATATCGGGAGATACATAACCTGATCAGCGGTCATGGAATTTTCATAATAGGGAACGTCCGTTGTCGGATTCTGTACATACGCATTGTCTTTGGATGAGGTAGCGGTATATGCAGATATATTCGCATTGAAAGATTGCGCATTGCTGAGTGCATCAGTTCCTACGTAAGCACTTTCATTTGTATTTTGTACGGGCGCGTCAGGGTCAAACCCTGTCACATCTTCTGTATCTCCTGTAGTTGCATCTGGGAGTTGCATATTTTTTCGATGAACCAAACTCTGATCTGTGACGAGCCAGTCATCCCTCAATTTCACACCCAAACGTTTTACCGTCTGCATGTGATTTTGCTGTCTTGTATATCGATTAGCGTCACAGATGCCGGTCTGTGTGGAAAGATAATTTCCATTTCCTTGACCATCATGTCCACCATAAAAGATTTTGATATCTCCTCTGAGATCATTGGTGACGATATCAGTGACGCCATCTTGATCCATATCTTTGAAGAAGAGTTGGCGAACTTGACTGAGATCATCTGGCTGAGCGTTGATTTCTCATGGATCGGTATTGGTATCCAGACAAACGGTAGTCCCATCTACATCAAGGACTCCCTGTCTATTTTGGTAGACGAGAACTTTATTATCGTTGGTCTGGACGATGATATCTGGGAAATGATCTCCATTGACATCGCCTACTTGGATATCTTTGATGCTGTCAGCAATGACCATGAGATCCTGCATGTTTCTATATGGCTGTGTTCCTCCGTAATTTTTGAGCAAACTTATGCTGCCATCGGTGTAAGCGATCAGGATATCTTTGAGCCCATCATTATTGAAGTCGGCTGAGAGTGTCTTGAGGATGGTCTTATTTGGATTGGAAAAAATGGTTTTTCCTATGGAGGCATCTTGCTCCGTTTTACTTACTTTGATGTTGTCAGAGATTCTATGTACCAATGGATCTCCAAAGTTGATCAAAAATGCTGATCCATAAGGAAGCGTTGCTTTCCCTACGTTTTCTCCTTCTGCGAAGTAGGAGATGTTTTTGAAATTACTTGTGAATCCGATCCCCAATAATGGATCGCTACTATCCTCTATCGATTGATATCCCTGCTTGGAAAATACACTTTGGGTATCATAGACGCCTACTCACATTGGTCCATTAGTAGATCCTTGAGTGAAGACTTGTGTGCTTGCGTATTTCACATTGTCCTGTAATGAGAGGTCTGCAGTAGTGATAAGGTGGGTCTTTTTGTACAGTGCGAGAGTTCCTATTTTGCTATCATTCCACATGACGTCATATAAGCTGAGCCCATTGCTTTCTTCTCCATTTGCCTGTATCTGTACTCATATATCTGAGCTGCCATTTTGGAAATCAATAATTTCATGTCCATTGACCAGTAATTTTTTATTCACAATACTATTGCCTGTGACGATGCTATCTGTAGCTTCTGGTGAGTAGAGGAGTGCAGTGGCATCTTTTGCCCAGTTTGCTATGCCTCCGGTATCAGCTACTGTTTGTACGCTAAATTCTGAAGCAGTCCCTATAAAGATATTCCCGATATCTTGAATGTTGCTTATTACTTCTCCGCTTTCTATCCTCAGCGTATTGATCTTCTGGGTAAGATTGTTTATTTCTCCGTTGGGGTCGATCGTGAATTGAATCTGTTTGAGCTTCGTCGGATCAGTCAATTCGGTGGTGGTGGTCAGTAATTTATTTGATGCTTCGGTCAGCTCATTTATCTTTTTATTGTTATCAGAAAAATATCCTCGCTGATTTCCTCGATCGGTCCCGAAGAGAGAAAGGTACATGACATTGAGTCCCGTAGTTGGAAGTACCGTGTTTTGTACAAAAAATTGTTGGTAGCCAGGGACTTGGTCTGTAAGCGGTTTCCCATTGATGTAGGCGAAGAGGTAGCCCTTGCCTCCCGCATTTTTCGCTTGCAGTTTTACGTGGACGTCCGCACCTGTCCGAGGAAGCGAGAGCGTATCTTGTCCATTAATTTGTCCTGGTCAGATGATACCCATATTGATTGTCCCTGACTGAGTGACGAGATTATTCCGATTATCTAGCAGTTGAATATCTGCGTATGTGATGCCGCTTGCTATCTCTGGAGTGATGGTGGTCTGATCTAGAGATACCACTACTTTTTGTGCGTTGCCCGGATGGACGTTGAAGACCAGCGTGATCGGTTTCAATCATGGAACATTGAGTATCATCTCTTCTCTACCGGCTTTGAGGGTAGGATAAAAAGTGATATTGGCTACGCCATCTTTGATCAAGAAATTACTTTGTTTCTGAAATGTTTTCTGTGTTTGGGTTGTTCCACTGAGCTGTAATGTCGTATCTTGTACGACTCCGGGAGTGAGAAGATTATTTTTACTACTTATGGTCAGGACGGAGTCTAATTTATTTCCATTCCTATCTTGGAGGAGTAATGAAATTTGAGGCAGTGCTGTTTCTTGGAGCTGAGCGATATTATTTACATCTTCTTGGACGAGGTCGTTATTGCTATTTGGCAAGGTGTAGCCCATGGCTCTGTTTACGCTATTTACGTTGGTGGAATAGACGAGCTGATGAAGATAACTTACATTGAGGATCCCTTTGGCGACGATAATATTTTGTGTCCCGCTGATCAGTACGTCATCATTATTTGTTCCCGTGATCGTTAGTACTACAGGCATGTTTCCAGCGACCGTGTCTGGAGCCTGATAGATGAAGCTCGCATCAGCGAAATTATTTATCGTTAAGGATGTTTCTCCGTTGATCGTCCCTGTGCTGGGACTGATGGTGTATTGTTCTACGGTTTGCCCCAAGGGATTATCATAGGCATCTTGTGCAGTGATATTGATCGGCATCTGTGCTTCATTCATGACGATACTTGTCGGTGTCGTGATATTTATCTTGGCGACAGGTCCGGCAAGGACAGTGACGGATTGGCTTTTCTGGATACATATAGAGGAGCTACCGATACAGATTTTTGCATTTATGACGGCGCTTCCCGCTTTATTATTTTTGGCAATGAAATCTAATGTGGCACTTTGCTTGAGTGAAAGCGTGGCTGTATTCTGACAGAGATTTTGTGTCAGCACGCTAGTCCCATCCTTGATCCCTAGGCATACATCTCCTGTGCTGGAGAGTCTTACGGTGAGATTTCATAGATCTCTAGAAGACCCGATTGTGAGCTGTTTTGGCTCTGTGCTATCAGTAAACCGACTGCTACTAGATGCTTGTAGGGAGATGAAATTATCGATATCATATAATTTTTTCTGTACGGTCGGAGAAGCATTTTGTATTGTCATTTGATTGCTCGCTTCATTAGTGCTTGCCGCATCTGCAGTAAAGTCATGCCATTGGTCTACTCGACCGCTCAAGCTATTGCCAATATCTTTAAATGCGCCCAAAGCTACGGGACCCAACGAAGAACTAAAATCTACACTGATCTTGAATGGTTGCTTAAACGTAGTTTTGGCCCGACATTTCATCGCGTCTAACCGTGGAGATTTTCAGGTCTGGATATCAAAAAGTAGCGGACTACCAGAAGGATCTACACTACATTCAGCATTGATTTCATTTTCTATTTCGCTTTGTTGTGCTTGCTGAGTGATTGTATTCGCAGTATTTTGCGCTTCTGTTTTTTGAGTTTGAACGTCTTGGATCTGTTTCACAAAGGCTGGCGTATCACTTGTTTGCACGAAATCAAATCCATCAGAATTGATATATGCGACTTCATATCCCGTCTGATTATATGTCGGTGTGAGTATGGCTCATTGGTTATTATCAGACTGAAGATAGGTATCTGTAGTGTCGCTGATTTTCTGATTTACATTGAAGGTATTTTGTGCTTCGGCGATATCATCGTTAACATCGGTCTTTATCCCTTTCTCTGGTCGTGCAATATTTTGCTGATAGAGCAGCTTGGCGATCAATAACAATTTTTCATCTGATGATGATGGAAGCGTATTTCCGTAAATGTATTTTGCTCCATATAAGGATACAAGATTATCTAATGAGGTAGTGAGTTGTGTGATGAAAAAATCCTGAGGCAGGAGATTGTAATTGCGATTTGGTGTGGCTTGAGGATCTGTAGTGGCTAAGAAATTAAATGCATCCGTGTGTGCGTTATAGTATTGTGTCCTAGTATTTCGTTGACCAGTCAACTGTGCGTTGTAGTCCGTAACTTTATCTTGGAGGTAGACTTTGATTGCAGCCAGAATTTCATTTGGACTTTTGAGGACGAGTTTATTCCCTACGGTTTTGTATACAGAAACTTGGTAAAGATCTGGGTATGCAAATGTGACTACATCTCCTCCGATCCCTTGGAAACTCACGTTTCTTACGCTATCGATAGGTCTATCTGCGGTGGTGAGATTCATACTATTTATTTCTTCCGGAGTAGGAGAGACATTTTGCTGAGTGGTATCGATGAGTTTATAGGTATATATGTTGGCATCGCTATGCCCTGAATTGTTGGGTGTTCACTGCCGGTCTAAAGTAATGGTAGGTGAAATGCTATTTATCCGATGCCCATCTGGTAGGTGGAAAATGGTGAAGAAATCTACTGAAGGGTAGAGAAGTTTCTCTTTGGAAACATATGGGATGCCATTACTATCTATGGCATTGTCTTGGATCGAGGATGGAATTTTCGTCGCTCTAGGATATGAAATGATCCCCGCCTGATCTTCGGTTTCGATCATGGATGCATATTGTTTGATCCCCGCAAAGGAATCTGCATTTGTCTGATTCGTTGCTGTCCTTTGTGAACCGGCGATGTCATAGATGGAACTCACGGCATCCTGATAATTGGCTGCTAATAATTTATAAGAATTAACGTTGCCACTACTGCCTGTTAATGTCGCCTGGTCTAGGTTGATCGGAGAAGCTCCTCATCGTATCCTAACTGCGAAGTCTGTCATAGATTCTTGAGCGCCGTGAGAAATTCCCGATCCATAAATATCAGTAAACCCATTATTGTCTCCATACGTAGTATTTCGACTCACTGAGCCGCCGATGCAGATATTTGAAAGTATCCAAATGCCTGAGCAATGTTCTTCCTGGAGTAGGTCTTGCTTAGTTCCACTTCGTAGTGCTAATTCATTTGGCAGATTGAGGAGATTGTATCCTCTATTTGCCTCCACTTGTTGTGAAAGGATATGATATGAGCCTCCTACTGATTTTTCATCGTTGCTTACCGTGACCCCTGTGAGTGAATTTAAGTTTTGAAACGTTCCTCTATATATATTGGTATCAGCGATGCTATTCACGAGAGTGCCGGTGAGTCCAAAATAGAAATTTTGATATATTTTTTTCTTGGTGTTGGAAAGCAGATAATAACTTACCGTCTCATATCTTAATGGTAATGGATATTTCATCGCATACTTTTCTGTCGCTATTTTTTGGTTCAATCCGCTCTCCAATGCAGTGTTCATCTGGATCAGGAAGGGCTGAATCCCATTAGTAAGATCGCCTAAGAGCCGATTGTCTTTTTGGACGATCTTGGTGTAGTGGCTATCGATGTCATCTATCCATTTTCCGCTGAGATCTTGCGTATATCGTCTGGCCGCAGCTTGGACGTTGTCTTTCATGGTTGTCAAAAGCTTGGTACTGAGCAAGCTATCATATCCTTGGATAAGTTCGCTGACCGTTTTGCTCAAGACAAGCGTGGGTGTTTTGGTTCAGCTTAATGCTGCCATACTTCATTTCGCCACGTTTGATTCTGATGTGATCATTTGTGCATATCCTTGGAGTTCCGCGCTACTGGATTGAAGCCCGGTGGAGAGATCTGATCCGATATCTAGGATAGAATTGTTGTGCTGAGTTTTGAGTGTATTTAAGAGGAGATTGTTGAGTCTGTGATAGCCGATGTCTTCAGAAAAGATATTAGCATTGGCGTAATAATTGGTATTTTCAGTGACGTAATATTTTTTCAATCCGATAAAATCATCGTACCAAATTTTGGGTGCGACATAACTTGCAGGATCCTGATTGTAATTTTTGAGCTTCAAGAAATAATCATGATATTGGGTTGTGGTATCGAAGTTGATCATACCATGTCGCACTTCGGCTTGTCCATTGGGATTATCATTAGGGACGAAAAAGTTTTTATTCTGATCGTAAACGAACTGTTGGTCTTCGAAATCCACGTACGGATAGATACTGGGATACATAAATCCGTTATCTTCGATCACGGGGAGAGGAATGTTTCCGATGAGGACGACTCCAGCTAATTTAGATGGTTCACCTTGGATGCCATCAAAATACATATTCTCCAACATTTTCATGATATCTACTGCCTTCATGGTTTGAGTATTGATAGGCAGGACTACAGCTTTGGTATTGGCCTCATTGCCTTGGATATATTGAGTAGCGTACCATTGGACTCATCGGACGTCGGATTGGATTGCTGGGTAGATATCTTTATCGACGATGATTGCAACGATCTGAGTCAGATCATTATTTCCTGCAGCGGAAACTTTTTGCCAATCTACAAAAAACACGCTATTCAGAATAAATGAAATAGCATAGATAGAAAGGAAGGTCCGGATGCTGAGTTTCTTGCTTATTCACTCCATAAATTTTGGTTTTATTTTCCAAATCAATAAATTATTGTCTTCGCGTGACAATTCAGTGTATCAAAATACAGGTGAAAAGAAAGAAAAACCTCTCTTTTTGCTGTTCGCTTATTGAGAAAATGTTATACAATAAATAAGGTATAAAAAACCAGAGTCATAATCATTTGTTCTTCGCTTCGCTCATTCGTCGTTAAGCTTGATTTTGTCTGATTGTCTTTTGCCTCCGGCGGTCTTTTACTTTTTGTCTTGATACAAAAAGTAACAAAAAAATCAAGTCGCGACAGACTCGCAGGCCTTATTCTACAGGCTAGTTATCTTCGTATATCTTTCTATGTTTGGTAGTCCATCTAGTTCGCCCCACCTTCGGTGGGTTCCCACTCACTTTATGTTTTGATTGTATCTCACATCGTCTTGGTTTGCTCAAACAAGTGTCGCGACGTTTTTCTTGCGATCCATAGTTTGCGTAGATAGAGTTATTGTTTTTGGATGCTCGTTTGCCAGAGATATCTTACAAATTGTCTATTGGACAAAATGAGAATTGATTTTCACTTCTACGATTCCATCTCCGATTATTTCGTACTTCTGTGGGAAATCTTCTACATCAAAAACCATGGCTGTCACTACATCAATTCCAATTCCATATTTCAGATTCTCTTTTTCCATTTCTTGTACGAGTAATGCTTGTCTGTTTTTTTCGGTATAATGGGGTTCTATAATAGTATCCTTGATGATCCCTAGTCATTCGAGCAGTTCATTATCTCTGGTGCTGACACAACTTCACAACACTTTTGCTCCTGCCGATTCGCCTATGATATATTCCGCATTCCTGATTAGCTGTTCCAGTTTGGGATTCGCTTTGATCTCATTTAAGAGATTACCGGTCTTACTCCCGCCACTCAGAAAAAGCAAAGGTGAATCTATCTTTTCTAGATCGCCTTCGTTAGCTGCATTAAGATATTCTATTCAGTCCAAGTTTACATGTTTAGTAAATCGACCATCTGCTCGTTCGATCTGAGATATGGTCGTCCTCGCAAAAGGGATATGAAGTATCTGTTTTGGTTTGAGCTTGTGGATGACCTGTTCGATGAGCTTCAAGAGCGGTTCGACAACAGAGTGATTGTCTTGCGTTGCAGCTCAGCCGAAAAGAAAAAGTTTCATTTAATTCACCATTTATTATGTAAAATTTTCTTCATGGTTGGGGGTATGCTTATTTCTCTTTTTCTATAATTATTTTCTTATCATTTGGTATATCAAAAAAAGGCCTCTTTAGAGTGTCCCATTT
>Ga0118677_10013341_pt1 | contig 11827 bp, 10 predicted proteins | sample AliMusrvi5mmetaG_FD_86154 | JGI IMG/M metagenome (GOLD analysis project Ga0118677, IMG submission 86154) | reverse complement strand
GACAAGACTATTTGAAAAATTCGCATAAAATTATTTATTGAGTCAGAAAATACCGGAAATCTGCAATCAGTATTTTATTTTTCCATCGGAACAAAAAATGAGCCTGCCGGTTAAACCGGCAGGCTCAAATAAAACTTCAAAAAATTATAGCTTGAACGAAATCCACGCCGACGGCGTGCCGTAGATATTAATTTTATCGCCCGCCCTGTAAGCCCGGACTTTGTAATAATAGGTTTTTCCGGCGGTCAGCCCGGTGTCGGTAAAACTCAGCGCTTTTGTCGCCTTGTATCTCAAAAACGGCCCATTGCTTGTTTCTGAGCGGTAAAGGACATAACCGGTGGCGCCGGGGGATACTGACCAGGCAAGTTTGATGCCCGTTGCCGTTGCCTTATGCGCGGTAAAGTTTGCAGGTACCGGCGGGAGCGCCGTGGCTGTTATCGGGGCTGAGGGGGTTCCGTAGGTGTTTTTGCCGTTTAACGCGGTGTAAGCCCTGACCTTGTAAAAGTAGGTGCTGCCGCAGATTAAATCTTTATGCAAATAGGCGGCTGACTTTGTAACCGCAAGCCTGCCGAATGGGCCGGTCGGCGAGGAGGACAAATAGACCACATAACCGGTTGCTGCCGGTACGGGTTCCCAACTTAAGTTAATGCTGTTATAGGTGGCCGGAGCAGCTTTCGGGTTGCCGGGTACAGCCGGGAACGGTACAGCGGAAATCGGCGCTGACAATTTTTCGGAAACAGTCACGGTTCCCAAAAGCCGGCATGCCCTGATTTCATAGAAATATTCTTTGCCGCAGGTAAGACCCGTTTGCGTAAAACTTGTTAAATTTGTGGCAGTCAGTTTGCTGAATGGGCCGGAAGGCGAGTCGGAAACATACAGTATATACTGAGATACACCGCTCAAAGGCGCCCAGCTTAAGGTTACAGCGTTGTCTGATGAAGGAACGGCTTTGAATGCATCGGGAATCAACGGGGAAGGCAGCACTGTCAGCGCGCATTGGGTAAATACAGCCGGCGTTATATAGGAGATGCATTTAATTACAGCCGTGCCTGCCGCTTTTGCTTCGACGGTTCCGGTGTAATTCACGGACGCGATTTTTGAATCATTTGATGACCAAAGAACCGTTTTATTTGTCGCGTTGGTTGGGGACAATTTAGCCGTTAAAGTGAACTCACTGCCGAGATAGAGTTCTGCTGACGGTAGATTCAAAACAACGCCCGAAATCGGGGTGTTGTTTTTTACGGTGACGCCAAACGAAGCGGTTTTTGTAACGCCTGCATAGGTATAGGTGACAATAATGGTTTTGTTCCCCGCGGTTGACTCAAAACCGGTGCAGGAAAAAGCGGAGGTGTCCGTTATCCGCTTCCAAACGCCGTCGGAAAACCATGCTGTGAGTACAATCCCGGTGCAGTCAAGCTTTTCTCCCTCATAATAGGTTAACTTCGTCGGAGCAAAAGTAACGGAAATATCCGAAAGTTTCATCGGTATTTTCGGGGAGGTATAGTAACTGGTGGTATCAAAATTATAAACAACGGCCCAGCCGGTTTTGCCGTTATAGGTGGTTTTTCCCCAAAGATAGGAGGAATCCCTGTATTTATCGGTAATTTGAATAACCGCGCCGGCAGGGATTGTGCCGATAATATTATCGGTTTTCGCGTGGGTGCTTCTCAGATTTAAGGACGGTTCCGCTGTTACCGTACAAAATTCATTCAGCGAAAACATGAAATCACAATAATCAAGATATACCCAGCCGCTTACACCGTTATAGCTTGTGTGCCCCCACTCACCATTGATGTTATCAACATAAAAAACAGTTGTATTGGGCAGCGTGCCTAAGATACCGGCGTTTATATCCGCGGACTTTCTTATGTTCAGCGCGGAGCCGTCCGCGGTGTTGACATTATATCTGCCGGTATAGAACTCGTCCGGCGGGGGCTGCGGTACCCAGCCTGCGATATAGCCTCCGGAGGCAAGCCGGTAAACAATCTGGATGTTATCACCGCTCTCGCCGACAACGCTGTATGCGGTTTTTGCAGGAACGGCGGCATACGGTTCGCTTAGATCGGACCGTTTGGAAAGGTTAAGCGCAGCTGAGGTAAACTGCGTATAATGAGCGGACAGTTTGCTGAAAAAGACAGTAAGGTTACATACTGCTAAAACGATATTGCTGTTTTGCATGAATGAAACGGTGGCTTGATTGCTGCCATCTACGCCGAGAATGGTGAACTCGGTTATTCCAGCGTCAACCGTAATATCGGTTGACAAATCAACAGATTTCACGGTAATATCTCCGGAGGAAACAGCAAAGCATTTAATCGGGGTAGGAAAGCCGTTTTCGGGCGAGTAAGTATCCTGAACATCACCAGAGAGGAAATAGGCTGCTTCCTTTTGCCGTCTGATTACCAGCCCCTGGATGACAACTCCGCCGGCATGGCACCAGTTTGTAAAGGCTGTGGTAATTTGCTCGTCGGTATAATGCGAGACACCGTTAATTAAATAAGTTTTCAAGTCAAAACTCGCGTACTTCGTCCAAACATCGCCGAAATTATAGGTAAAGCTTGCAAGCGCGTCAAACTGGTTTTGCTTAATGTGAATGCTGTATTTATTGAGAAAGATGTTAACAAAACCTTCATATGTTTTCAATTGAGTTTGAAGCAAAGTCTCCGCCGCTTCTTTCGTTATTGTTGCAATGTCAGGGGCTTTTGGGTTGGTGCCTGCGCATGACCCGTAGCCGATTGTCCACTGGCTGTAATCCCAGTATGCTTTCGTGTGAAAGCCTTCAAAGCCCTTGATCATATCCAAGCCGGTCTGGCTGGTCTGCATGGCTGTCAAAGCCGAAACGGTACCATTTGAAAAGGTAACCGAGCCGGAAATAATGATAAGAGCAAGGAAAAAGCTTAAAATTCGTCTTTTCATCTTTATTCTCCTGTTTGCCGGCTGAGGCGGTTAATGACCATATATTAAATATTATAGTATGTTTTGCCCTAAAATGCAAATCGGTATGACAGGCAAAAAAATCGAAAGACCGCCTCAAACGAAAAATCGTCGGAAGGCGGTCTCATTATATTCGAGCAAAACTATTTGTCTTCTTTTTGCTTCTTTATTACCTTCAGCCGGGAGAAATCTTCCCTGTCTTTTTCCTCAAGCGCGTCGGTAATAAATTTAACCGTTGATTTGAACCGGGGGATAATAACATTGTCCAGGGCGTTTTTGCGTTTTTGCGTCTTTTTTATCGCGTCCGCAAGCCGGTAAACACAGCTCTCCACCTCGGCAAGCACGGCGGTAAGCTTTTTTACCTCTTCAAATTTGAAGGCTGCCTCGTCAAGCTGGGAGTTGGTTAAATCAAGCCCGTAATAGATTTCGGGCGGGCGGGGTTTCAGTGAGACGGTTGGCAGTTCAACGCCCATAACGCTTCTGAAGTCCATTTCAAGGCCATTGTCAACAGGTACTGTCATGGCGGACTCCCTGCATACGCCAAGGGTTATATGCGCTCTTTGCAGCGCTGCATAAGCCTCTGCGTAGGTTGTGGAAATCTCGGCTTGAATGACATTCGCTTTGTCTATCATCAGCATCATTTCACGCACAAGAATGTTGCGCTTGCGGTCCATTAAATCATAGCCGAGCCTGGCCAGCGCGAGTGACTTCTGCGTATTGATTAAATTGTTTTTTGTTGGGAAAACCTGAGAAGCCATTTAACTCACGCCCTCTGACTTTCGAGGTAATATTTGTCAAGCATAGCGCTGTTAACCCGGTCAAGCATTCTGCGGGGCAGCATGGAAAGAAGCTCCCAGCCCAAATTCAGCGTTTCCACAATGGTTCTGTTTTCGGTATAGCCCTGGTTAATAAACCTGCGCTCGAATTCTCTTCCGAAGCTCATGATAAGTTTGTCTTCTTCGGAAAGCTCGTCTTCGCCGATAACCGAAGCGAGCGCCTTGGCATCCTGCACCTTTGCATAGGAGGAAAAAAGCTGATTTGACAATGCAGAGTGGTCTTCCCTTGTATAACCCTCGCCGATACCGTCCTTCATAAGCCGCGAAAGCGACGGAAGAATGCTGATGGGCGGATAGATGCCTGTGGAATCAAGATTTCTGTCAAGCACTATTTGACCTTCCGTAATATAGCCGGTAAGGTCGGGAATCGGATGGGTGATGTCATCGTTGGGCATGGTCAAAATGGGGATTTGCGTTACGGAGCCTTTTCTGCCCTCAATGATGCCGGCGCGTTCGTATATGGAAGCCAAATCAGAGTAAAGATAACCGGGGAAGCCTTTTCTGCCGGGGATTTCGCCTTTGGATGAACTGAATTCCCGCAATGCCTCCGCGTATGAGGTCATGTCGGTTAAAACGACCAAAATATTCATGTGCAGGTCGAATGCAAGGTACTCGGCCGCGGTCAGCGCGCAGCGGGGAGTGATGATGCGTTCGATAATCGGGTCGTTGGAAAGGTTGAGGAACATAATAACCTTGCTCATAACATTCGATTCCTCAAACGAACGGCGGAAATAGTCGGCGACATCGTTCTTGACGCCCATTGCCGCGAAAACCACGGCAAAATCCTCGCCGTCGGCAATGGATGCCTGCCTTACTATTTGGGACGCAAGCTCGTTATGCTTCATGCCGGAGCCTGAAAATATCGGAAGTTTTTGGCCTCTGATAAGCGTAGCCAGGGCATCGATTGAGGATATGCCTGTTTTTATATAGTTCCGGGGGTAAATACGGCGGACGGGATTAATCGGCGCGCCGTTGATATTCCGCTTGCAAACGGGGAAAATTTCACCCATGCCGTCTATTGGCCTGCCCAAACCGTCAAACACTCTGCCGATAAGCTCCGGCGAAAGCGGCAGTTCCATGGGCTTGCCTAAAAGGTGCGTAAGGGTGTTTTCCATCGAAACGCCCCTTGTGCCCTCAAAAACCTGTACGGTGATACTTTTTCCGTCAATTCTTATGACTCGGCCATGCCTGACACTGCCGTCGGTCAGCTTCAATTCAACCATTTCCTCGTAACTCGCGTTCTCAACATCGTCAAGAACAACAAGCGAACCGACAATCTGGCTCAGGCCTGCATATTCGAATATCATACAAAGTTCAGTCCCTTCTGCGAGCGGCGATTCACTATTTTGTCAGCACAGACAGTGTGCGGCTAATTTCGGTTATATAGTCGTCAAGTATTCCGAGTTTATCATTCGGCACATCATATTTCATCGCCACAAGTTTATCGAATAATCCGAGCGCAAAAATTTTAGAGATGGGGACCTTCATTGAAAGAAGCTCGGAGGATTTGTTATAAAGATGTAAAATACATCTCATCATTTTAAGCTGTTTTTCAAGCGGAACATAAGTGTCCGTCGGGTCTGTGGCATTTTGCTGCAAAAAGCCCACGCGTATGACGCGGGTAATTTCCATTATAAGCTTTTGTTCATCCGGCAGGACATCAACGCCGATAAGCTTGACGATTTCCATCAGTCCTTTTTCCTCAAGCAGCAGCGCATAGATATCATTGCGGCATTTTATAAAATCATCACCGACATTTTCACGGTACCAGTCCTCAAGATCAATAAAATATTCGCTGTAGCTGTCGGTCCAGTTTATCGCGGGGAAATGGCGGGCGTATGCAAGCGCTTTGTCGAGCGCCCAAAAGCAGCGGGTAAAGCGCTTTGTGTTTTGCGTAACCGGCTCCGAAAAGTCCGCGCCGGGGGGGGATACCGCGCCGATAACCGTTATCGAGCCTTCACCGCCGGTGATCACTTCAAAATAGCCCGCTCTTTCGTAAAACTCGGATAGCCTGGAAGGCAGGTACGCGGGGAACCCTTCGTCCGCTGGCATTTCCTCCAGCCTGCCGGAAATCTCGCGCAGCGCCTCCGCCCAGCGTGAGGTTGAGTCGGCCATGAGCGCGGTATGGTAGCCCATATCACGGTAATATTCGGCAATGGTTATGCCTGTGTAAATGGACGCTTCTCTCGCGGCCACAGGCATGTTGGAAGTGTTCGCAATAAGCACCGTACGGTCCGTTAAAGGCTTGCCTGTCCGCGGGTCAATTATTTCCGCGAATTCCGAAAGCGCCTGTGTCATTTCGTTGCCGCGCTCTCCGCATCCGACATATATGATAATATCCGCGTCGCACCACTTGGCGAGCTGATGCTGTGTTACTGTTTTACCTGTGCCGAAGCCGCCGGGAACAGCCGCCGCGCCGCCCTTGGCAACGGGGAAAAGTGTATCCATAATACGCTGGCCGGTAATCAGCGGGCGTTTCAGCGCGAGCCTTTTATTTGCGGGGCGGGGGGTTCTGATGGGCCAGCGCTGGCAAAGTGTCAGGTCATGGATAACACCTTTTTCATCTTTGATTTTAACGATGGTATCCTTCAGCCTGTAGCTGCCGTCGGGCGAACATTCAACAACTTCCCCGTTTAAAGCCGGCGGGAGCATAAGCCTGTGCATAACAACCTGCGTTTCGGGAATCTGAGCATAAAAAGCGCCGCCCGTTAACTTGTCCCCAACCTTAACCAGAATCTTCGTTTCCCAAAGGATATCCTCATCAAGCGGGGGAGCGTTAACGCCGCGGGCAATAAAATCACCTGTTTTTTTCGCAACTTCCCTTAACGGATTTTGAATGCCGTCAAAGATATTCCGGACAATTCCGGGGCCGAGTGTCGCGCACATCGGGCCGCCGGTTGAATAAACCGGCTCGCCGGGTTTCAGCCCGGAGGTGTCTTCATAGACCTGAATGATGGTGGAATCGCTGCTGATGCCTATCACTTCGCCTGCGAGCCTGTTTTCGCTCACATAGACCATTTCCATCATGCTAAGGTCCGTTGCGCCTTTAATTGTGACAACGGGACCGTTGATGCCGAAAATAATATTTTCTTTGCCCATCTGAAATCACTTCGCTCTCATATTGCTTGAACGGACAAGCCTGAATTTTCATAAAACTCCAGCCTCTGCGCGCTAAGCCTTGAGTCCAGCGTGTCATCAATTGAAATACTGCTGTCCTCGCCTTTCGCTTTGCAGCCGCCCAGAAGAATCGTATCGTCAGCCAGAACCCGGCAATTTGAACCCATTGCCGAAACAATAATATCTTTATACTGCATATCAGCGGTTCTGACATAAACAACGGTGCTTTTCCCGGTGAAAAATGTTGATATCCTGGCAGCGCTTTTCTTGATAAATTCGGCATATTCCGCCGTTTTCGTAAACGCTCTGAGCTTTTCGGAAACAGCCTCAAATACCTTATCGGTTATATTGCTGCGCGCGGCTGTCAGCTCATTCCGAAGTTCGGTTTCGAGCGCCGACTGAGCGCGGTTCGTTTGCGAATAAACTTTTTCGGAGTTTATTTTTATATAAGCCTCGCTGCGCTCGCTGGCTTCCTTCTCGGCTTTTTCCTGCTCCGCATTCCGCATAGCGGCAATTTCCGCATCTATTTCTTTACGCAGCATTTCTAAATTTTCATTTATTGCGTTAAGGAACAAGTCTATTTTTTCTTCTTGTGAAATCATAATAATCCCCCTTAAAACGGCATCCAAAGATGAAAATACTGCCTACAGCTTTATGCCAATGGCGGCACGGACATATTCGGAAATTGAATTGGTGCCTGCAGAGCCATGCCTGTCGGGAATTTCAATAATCAATGGCCTGCTGTGCTCCTTTTTTAGCTTGACAAGCAATCCGGGGCACATCTCACCCAGCCGCTGGGTTATAAGCACAATTCCGATATCCTCGCGTTTAATGGCAGCGTCCAAAGCAACAGCAACACCGGCCGCATCGTTAACAACCTCACCTTCAATACCGGCAAGGCGCAGGCCGACTTCGGTGTCAACATTATCGCTTATCAAGTAAAACTGCATAAGGCAACCCTCTTTTGGGGCAAAATCAAAGCTTATTGAGAATAAGAATTGAAATAACCACACCGTATAAAGCTATTGATTCACCGAGCGCAACAAATATCAGGGATTTACCGAAGCTCTTTGGATCCTCGCTTGTAGCGCCGATAGCGGCCGAAGCTGCGGAAGCAACGGCAATACCTCCGCCGATACCCGCAAGCCCTGTTCCCAGTCCTGCGGCAAGCAGACCGAGACCCATATAGCTTGAACTGCCCGTGGCTGCGGTTTGTGTTGTTGCGGCCGCAGTCTGCGTTGCCGCAGCGGTGGTTGTATTGCCGCTTTGCGCCCCAACCGAGAAGGTAAAGCACGCAAGAAGCACTGTGAGCACAATAAACCCGAGAATCTGAGAAGCGAGAACCTTTTTAACCGGTTTGCCCTGTACCCTTCTTCTGAAGGCCGAGACCGCTAAAAGCATTAAACCCACGGGCGGAACAACCGCCAAAGTAACATAAAGAACTGTCATTACAATTTCCTCCATCAATCAATTATGTTTATTTAAAACAGCCGGACCGGCCGCAGTAAACGGTAACCCGTCGCCTGTCAGAAAGCGGCTGAACATTTCATAAAATTCAAGACGCAAAGCCTGTATTCCTGTCAGAAGGCCTTCAAAGGCAATAATTAAGATGTTGCCTAATATGATGACAATTATATTCTCGTGTGTTCCCGCAAGCGAGAACACCACCTTCATCATGCCGGCATGCACCAAAACGAAAGCGCCTACCCGAAGGAATGAGATTGTATTGCTCAGGTATGAAAGCGCATATTCAAGCAGCTCAAATAAGCTTTGAAGAATGAAGACCGGAAGGCTTTCAGGCATAGGTTCATCCTTATGGTCAACAATATTTATAAAAACTTCTTTGTGGAAAAGGGCAATTGCGCTTATCACCGCAACAGTAATTAACAGGCCTTTCGGGACAAAGCTTTTGCCGCTCATATAACCCAGCGCCGCTAACATCCCGCACGAATAAAATAAAATGCCTGCGATGCCGTTATTGCTGAAAATTGCCTCACCGAAGTGTTTTGTTTTAATAGAATTATAAACATTAATAAGCGTGGAAAAATTAACCAGCAAAACACCGATTCCGATAGAAAAGATTAAAATCGTATTAATTGAACTCATCACATCAAGGGGTTTTGAGGCAAGCCCGATGGCTTTATAAACCGGGTCAAGCATATTTTCATAGCCAAAGGCTGAACCGAAAATAAATCCGAAGATCATTGATGAAATACCGCATGGGATAAGGATTTTGCCAAGAGGCATTTTTTTGATTTTCCACATTAAAAATCCTGCCAGCATTAACACGAAGCCCTGGCCCACATCGCCGAACATCATGCCGAAAATCAAGGTGTACGTTATCGCGACAAAACCTGTAATATCGGTACCGTCGTAGGAAGGGAGGCCGTACATAGATACAAAATACTCAAAAGGCCTAAAAAAAAAGTTATTTTTCATTTTTACGGGCGCGGTTTTGATTCGCTTTTCCGGCCCGCTGACTTCGCAGTTAACATCCTGCAATTGTGAAATTCGTTCATTGAATTTCTTGAGATTGTCCTTAGGCATCCAACCCACATAATAGAATTGGCTGCCGCGGATTGCTGCAAATCTGCGCATGTCAAAAGCATCATGGAGCCACTTCAAGCCGGAGTAAATGGTGGTGATTTTTTTGGAATTCGTATTCCAAAAGTCGGAAAGTTCCTTATCAAGAATTTCTATCTGATTGTTGACAATGTCCATATTTAATTTGAGCTGACCGATAATTTCGCTGGCCGTTCCCACGGCGCTCGGAATATGCAGCCTTTCAAAATACAGCAGTGAAAAAATTCTGTCAATTTCGTCGCTTTTATGGTGCGGGGCAAAATATACGCCCCAGCAATCGGTTTCATCTGTTGAGCAGGGAATAAAAAGCATATACGGTTTGTCATCATAAGCCGCAAGTTTTGCATAGTTTTCCTTCGGCATATGGCCAAAGCGGACTTTGATAAATTCACAGGCGAACAGATCATCCAAACGCGCATCAAGCTGTTGAAAATGACTGTATTGTGCAATCCCTTTTTCGCAAACGTCGCGCTGTTCGACAAGAAGCTTGCGGTCAGCGTGCAAGCGGGCTAATGTTGCGCCAAAGTCTCCTAAATATTCGGATGCCTGCGTGTCAACAACTATGTCCGGAACCATGGGCTCCGCTTCAAGTTTTACGCCCAAAACTTTGGAAAGCTCCTCTATCCTCTGAATTCTTGCCGTATAAGGGTTTTCCTCGTTGAGCGGGTTAAACCCCATGGAAGCCGATAGGAACGCAACGGCGTTTTCAGGCTGAAATTCTCCGCTCATATAACAGGCCTCAATGAAGCTGTCAAGCTTATCAAGATTGCCTGCTGCCCTGATGAGTTTCATTTTTGTAATGGCCAAAATTCGTCACGCCCTTTAATAAGATTACTAATTGCCCGCGCCTATCAGCATTTCTCTGATCTCATCAGCGGGAACATTATATCTGACGCCCTCAATGATATGGGTGATGTTATTAATTTCGTTCTCGGCAAGGGAAATATAACAAAACATAACAACGGTTGGATCGCTTGAAAAACGGAATGTCTTTAAATTCCAGCTGTAAAGTATTTTTTGCGTCGCGCCTTCAATATAATTGAAGTCAATTTTCTCAAGCAGCCTGCCATAGGGAGTGAGATTCAGTCTTTTCAGCACTTCCTCCGCTGTCGGGGCATTGATAAGCTGCGCCAGCTGCTTTTTCTTTAAATTGCTTATGTCGGGAATCATGAACTGCCGCAGCAAATCATCATCGGCATTCAGGAAACGCTTCAGACGATAGATGTTAACAATAGTACGCATATCTGACTGAATGCGAAAAACATCGAGGATTCTTTCAAGATGCTTCCCCTTGAGTTTTTCAATGGTCAGTTCACTTACCTGATCATAAAAATATCTGTAAAGCGCCGCTTCAATATATAAATTGCTTCTGTTATCGTGGAAGGTTTTTTCAAAGGGCTCAAGAATTTCTTTATAATCTGAGCCGTCAAGAGCATCAAGCAAATCAGCAAAGGTGGTAATCGACGCAAGCTTGAAAAGGTCAAGCTCTGTGTGGTCATTAAAAAAAGCCGGCATGGAAAAGAGATAATCCCCGGGGTGCCCTGCATACAGAAGCCTTACACAATTCAAAATCTGGGTAATGTCATTCTTAACAATGAAATATTTATAGAAATTCTGACCGATAGACTTTTCGTATCTGCAAAGCGAAGTATATTGCCTTAACAGCCTTTTTTTAAGCATATCCTCAAGCCGCCCTCTGTGAATGGCAGCTGTTGCAATACCTTCAAAAATATCCGAGTAAGACGTGCGTGCCTTTAAATATGTGGCAACTTCGCTGACATTGCGGCAATTGAGCAAATCATTATAATTCTGCTCGGTCAGCCTTCGTCCGTACATGGCTTTGGATTTAGCAAGAATTGCGTTTGATGAAAACGAGGGCATCATAAAATCACCTTCTGTCTGCCAAGGGTCCTGCTGCGAAAAAATCTGCCTTGCTTCTTGCAGGAAGCATAGGCAGAAATGTCAATTATTCAAGCACGCTTTTGTAGAGTTCGTTTATCCACTTTCCGCTGTTTTCGGTATAAGCCGCTTCGAGCTTTGCCCGCGCAGCTTCATTTCTCTTTCTCAGTTCCGCAGTTTTTTGAGCGGACTCTTTCAGTTCTTTTTCACGGAGTTCGGCAACTGTCTTTTGGGCGTCGGCAAGCTTTTTTTCTATCAGTGAGGTTCTGATCAGTGTCAGCTCATCGAAAGCCTTCTTCTTGGCTGCTTCAGCCTCTTCCGCCTGAATGCGGGATTTTTTATCCATTTCAAGGATTTTAGCGAGCATTTCATTCACAAAACATCACCCCTTTGAACAAGTTGTCAAACATTCGGAATTCAAATTGAATATCCGTAATTATAGCACATTATCCAAAAAA
>Ga0118677_10013340_pt1 | contig 11828 bp, 12 predicted proteins | sample AliMusrvi5mmetaG_FD_86154 | JGI IMG/M metagenome (GOLD analysis project Ga0118677, IMG submission 86154) | reverse complement strand
GGTCAGGGGTCAGGGGTCAGGGGTCAGCCAAGTCGAACTGGTCGACTTGGCTGACAGGCCGGACAGACAGTCAGCGCCGCTTATCATGACGAATGACCCACGAGAAATAATCGCGATGTCGAGAACGTGAAATGGTGATTGCAGCCTGTTTTGCTTGCCGCGATACCGGGTGAATGGCGAGACGAGGGTGGAAAGATATAGGCAGTCGCAGGTATGAGCGTGTTGGTTTGGCAACGTGTGAGAGCGTTGGTTTGGCGTGCTGAGACTTCCAAACTAACGCGATGACGAATTACTGTTCAGCGCATCAATACTTCTTTGTGAGTACCAGGCGATCGTTGTAAAAGACTTCTATCGTCATATCACCGTTACCCTGCACGGTTTCCACCAGGGTTTCGCCGGGTTTGCGATGTTGCTGGTAGACCGTGCGTTTGCCATCGTCATCGGTGACATCGATGCGGGCTTCGGCAGTCTCGGGGGCGTCGGTCGGCAAGTTGACCGTCACCACGGTCGAGCGTAGCGACGAGCCTTCGGCCAGTCCGGCGCTCTGTTTTTGTTCTACCCCTTTGCTGATTACCAGATGCACACCACTCATCCGCTCAACTTTCGTTTTCGGCGCCGGGGTGATATCGATGACGCGATCAAAAGGGATCGTGGCATGAAACGCGGATTCTTCCGCTTCGACCACCAGGCCGGCGGTGATTAAACGCTCGCGCGCTTCTCCTTCGGACAGTTCGCGCACATCGGGCACGGTCGTATAGGCCGAACCGGAACTCACCAGTAGGCGCACGACCCGGCCCACTTTCACGCGCTGTCCCCCGGAGGGTTCCTGTTTCGTCACCGCGCCGGCGGGAATGGTTTCGCTCGGTTGCTGTTGCTTCACCACATCGGCTTCGAGGCCGTTTTTGTGCAACTCACTCGTCGCATCTTCGACTTTGATCCCCTCGACCAGTGGAATGGTGGTATCGCGCGGCAGCGACAGTTGCCACGCGCGGATGCCGACCAGCAACATCGCCATGATCGCCAGCACGGCCACGCCGGGCATCAGGCAACTGACCAGCGGATGCGGATAGGTTTCCCCCCATGCCGCCTCATGAATATCCTCTCGTCCCATACCACGTTTTTGCATAACTAACTAATATCCACGAATCTGATGAATTGCCGTTTCATGTTCCGCCAAAGTGCGACTGAAGATATGCGTGCCGTCGCCGCGCGCCACATAATAGTAATACGGCACCGCGGTCGGGTGCAACGCCGCCTGAAACGACGCACGGCCCGGATTATCGATCGGCCCGACCGGCAGGCCCGGGTGTAAATAGGTATTATACGGCGAATCGATCTTCAAATCCTTATCCCACACCCGCGACAGCCGTTGCTGATGCGCATAGAGGATGGTGGCGTCGCATTGCAGCAGCATATGCGCGCGCAACCGATTCATATACACGCCGGCGATGATCGGACGCTCTTCCGGCACTTTGGCTTCCGCCTCCACCAGCGACGCCAGCGTCAACACATCGTAGATCGAACGCCCGTCCGCCGGGGGATGCGCCCGATAATCCGCATAACAGGTTTCCTGAAAACGATGCAGCATCGCCAACACGATTTGCCGGGCAGTGACTCCCTTCGCAAATTTGTAGGTATCAGGAAACAGGTAGCCTTCCAGTGTATTCCCCGCCAGCGGCACGGATACCTTTCCCCGCCAGGTGTCCGGTTGGGCAATCATGTCGAGAAAACCATCCGCCGCTTGCGGCCATTGCGCGGCGATAATCTGCTCGACCTCGCACGCCCATTTGCCTTCCGGCACGGTGAGCCAGTAGGATTTTACCATGCCGGAGTTCAATAACGCGAGAATATCGACCGGTCGTTGTACGCCGGCAATTTCATATTCCCCGATTTTCAATTTCGGCGTTCGATGCGTCACGCGCGCATAAAGGCGGAATATCCAGGCATTGGGGATGATCCCGCGTTGCTGCAAACTCTTTGCCAAATACCGGAATGAGGTATTGGCGCGGATTTCGACGGTCACCGACGGGGTAAAATTCCGCTTACGATACAGCGCCCAATACAGATAGCCATCGCCGATGAGCAACAAGCCGACCAGGATTAACGCGCACCATGCCAGCAGCAGGCGACGTGAGATCGCCGGGGTGTTTTCGGGTATCGGCGACGGCGAGGCGTCGGCGGGTGGCAATTGACCGGCCATTACCTGGACTCCATCGGGTGTTCGAGTAGAAACCGCTGCAGGATCAGCGCCGCGGCGACGGCATCGACACGCTCAGCGCGCGCCGTGCGATTCAATCCTTGCGCTTCCAGCAATTCCTCGGCTTCACACGTACTTAAGCGTTCATCTTGCAAGAGTACCGGCACGGCAACTTGCCGCTGCAACTCGCGCGCGAACCGGCGTATCCACACCGCGCGCGGGCCGACGGTGCCATCCATATTCAATGGCAAACCGACCACCACCGCGCCGATACTGTAACGCTGTACCCATTCTACGCAGTGGGCAACGTCCCGCGCGCGGGTCAACCGCGCGTATGTAAACAGCGATTGCGGCGGCGCAACGGGATGATCGGCGACAGCGAGGCCAATGCGCCGTTCGCTTACATCCAACCCGAGCAGTGGGAAATGCCATTCCGGCGGCGAGGTCTGCTGCTCATCGCTCATGTCGATCACATTCTGCATCATCGGTGTCCCATTGTACCCATCCCCGTTTATCTCGACAAGCCGAGGTGGACGCCAACAACAAAAACACAACCTAATGCGCGGATCAGACACAAACGGTCCCCGTCGTGCAAACGACGGGGACCGGGTGACGGAACAGATGAGGGGATGATGCCCGATCCGGCGTGCAGTGCGTGGATCCCGCAGGCCGGATACGCAGGTATGCGGCTCACAGCGATAGGGTGAGCAATACGACGACACCCAGCAAGGCGAACATCAGCAAAATCGCCACGACCCAGATGCCGTATCCCACCAGGGGAGACTGCTCGATAGTTTGATATTCCTGCATCACCACTCTCCGATGTCGGCAGTTCTGCGGTCAATATTCACCGGGGCAGCGGAGGTGGAACGTCGCGCGTGGAACAGATTTGCCACATTGTCGGGGATGGGGAATAAGGAAGTGGCGCGGGAATCACTATTTTCAATTGCGTGATCCGACGCCGACGCAACCGGATTTTCGCAAGAGAATCGATGCCTTCGGTAGCGCGTGGTTTTTACTCGTCCCACCGGTGTGGCAATGAACACCCACGCGCCACGGCGGGCGCGGACTACCAAGTTTTCGTTCACCGTGCGCAAGCGCGGTTGCGCCAGCATGATCTAGCAGCTTGTTGAAGCGCTGGAGTTCTTCAACAAGCTGCTGGTGCTCGCGGGGACGCTCGCGCGCCGGGGAGTGTCGCTCAGAGGCCGTCTGAAAAGTCGCTCAGGCTTCGATCAGCGGTCGCAGCAGTGACTCGATCTCGTCTTCCGAGCTGACGGCCGGCGCATTGGGCACCAGACGCCAGGTTTCGTCGTGTTCAACGCTCTCCCCAGGTTCCAGCAAACTCAACGGCCCCAGGCTTTCGACTTCGAGCATTTCTTCATTCGTATAGGTTTCGAAATTGCAGCCGAAATCCGGATAGATCATGCTGGGCTCGTAATCAAAATATTTCACGAACAGCATACCCTGGTTCAGATAGGCCGCCCACCCCAACGGTTGCCCCATGCCGATCTTCGTCGGGCCTTTGGCGGCATCCTGACGCAGGGTGATGTAGTGACGGCCCAACTGCAGGCGGTTGTCAGTGAAATCGGTATACGACCAGAGCACCAGCGGCAGATCGGGGGTTAAGACTTCGGTATGCGGACGTTTTTCCGGCAACGGCATGATCGCCATGCCGCCGGGCGCCATCACTGTCAACGCCCAGGGCGCCAACTCGATCCCCCACGGCCCGATATTGGTGATGCGATGCGTCATCGTCACCACGTTGTCATCCGGTGAAAGCACAATCTCTATTTGCTTTTGAATGCCGTTTTCCGTTTCGGGTGGCGGCGTCAGGCGCAAGGTGAAATCCCCCGCGGCTTCACAGTCTACCGGCGCGTTATCCAGCGCGTAACTGCGTGGTTTCGCCTCCGGCGCGTGCCACAGACGATGCCCACCGCGAATCTTCCATTCGTTTTCGTTCGTTCCCCCCAGTTGATCGGGGAATTCCTTGAACAGATTCGGGCCACCGATCGTGCCGAAGCGAATGATCCGCGGACCAACATCCAGCGTGGCTACTAATTCGATGGCGTCGTTGGACAGAGTAACCGTGTGTGCCCAATTCCCATAACTTGTGCGGGTGATCATAGCGTCATACTCCTTTGGTAATCCGGTGAGGTGGTTAATGTTTGAGCGAGGTGTTTTCGCCGTGCGACGCCGGCATGCCGGGTGCGGGTAACTTATCGCCGGTGTGCAAGTTCATCATGGTTTCCAACTCGTGCAGCAGGCGCGGGTCGGCGCCGATCGTTTTCGCGTGCGCCAAGGTTTCGCGCGCGGCGGTCGGGTTGCCGTGCTCGATCTGCTGTTTGGCGGTTTCGAGCAGATTGGCGGCGGTCTGTTTCGCGATATCCTGCAGCAAAAAGAGGCCGATATCCTGGTTTTTTACCGCGATGCCTTTGCGAATATCGCCGTATTTCGTCAGCAGCGGACGGGCTTCATCATACATCAGGGTAAAACCGCTGGTGGGGATAATCGCTTTCCCCAGCATGGGGAGCAACGGCCAGCGCTTGTATACCCCCAACTCGCCACGCGTATTGGTCGTGATATAAATAAACGGATGGAGGTAATGCCAGCAGAGCAGTCCCGCCAGCACGATGATGCCAATCCCCGTGCTGAGCAGCCAGGATTGCCAGGAGGACAGGCCGTTCAACGCAGTGGCATGCCGGCGCGCCGGCGAGGAGAGTCGCGGCGTCAGATAACCGATAACCAGCGCGGTGATATTGTCCGGTCCGCCGGCATCCAGCGCCGCCTGTACCAGCGCATCCGCCTTTTCCTGCGCCCCGCGCGGAGTGGAGATAATGGCTTTGACCGCTTCGGCACTGATCGCGCCACTCAGACCATCGGTGCAGAGCAGAATGACATCACCCGGCTCCAGCGCCTGACTGGCGATTTCCGGAGAAATATGATCCTCGTTACCCACCACGCGGGTAATCTGATGGCGCAGTGGATGGATGGCCGCTTCATCGGGCGTCAACTCGCCACGATCGACCATTGCCTGCACCAGCGAGTGATCGCGGGTCAACTGGGTGAACAGATCGCCGCGCAGCAGGTAGAGCCGGCTATCACCGAGATGAGCAAAGTACAAGCGGTCGTGATAGATCGTCGCCAGCACCAGCGTGGTGCCCATCCGATTGCGGGCGTCCTGGGTAATCGCCTGTGAAAGAATGGCGGTATTGGCATCCTGCATGGACTGGTGGAGCAGGGTGGGTAGTTCGGTCGGCGCGGCGTGACTGATCGCGTCGGCATGCCGGATGATGGCTTCCAACGCAAGATGACTGGCTATTTCCCCGTGCTCATGCCCGCCCATGCCGTCCGCAACGGCAAACACGGCATGTTCGCCTGAGGCGAAAAAGCCGTCTTCATTGCCTTCGCGGACATAACCGGGATGGGTGGCAGCGCCAACATCCATTCGAAACTCCCCTGGGAGACTGGTCTAACCGTATATTTATCTCATTATTGCATATTGCAAATTGGAAATTGGAAAATGCAAATTTTCTTACTTTTCACTTTGGCAATGATCGCGGATCAACTGCACTACCGCATCGACCACTTGCGCGACCGTTCGCCCATCCGTATCCACCAGCACGGCGTCCGGCGCGGCGCGCAAGGGAGATGCCTCGCGTTCCGCATCGCGCTGATCGCGTGCCTGCACATCGGCAAGGATCTCCGCATAGGAGCACAGTTCCCCGCGTGCACATTCTTCCTTCCAGCGCCGACGCGCGCGTTCTTCCGCGCCGGCGGTCAGGAAGATTTTGATATCGGCGTGCGGGAATACGACGGTCTGAATGTCGCGCCCCTCCATAATAATACCACCCCGACTTCCGTATTCCTGCTGTTTGCGCACTAAACGTGCGCGCACTTCCGGAATGACGGCAATTATCGAGGCAATTTGCGCTACCCCGGGCTGCCGCAACGCTTCGGTGACGTCTTCGTCACCGAGCCACGCGCGCACATCGCCATCCGCCGCGGTGGTGAAGCGCAGGGGAAGATCGTCCGTCAGCGCGATCAACGCGGAACGGTCAGTCGCCGCCACCCCCGCGCGCAAGGCCAGCAGCGCCACCGCGCGATACATCGCGCCGCTGCTAATGAACTGCAGGCCCACGCGTTGCGCCGCCAGCCGGGCGACGGTGCTTTTGCCGGAGCCAGCGGGGCCATCGAGGGCGATAATCGGTTGACGCGGCATTGCCATTAACCCGGCCATCCTACCAACAGCCGTGTCACGTAAATGGCACCGTTTTGTAGTGGATGAAGCACCACGCCTAATACATGGCCGTTGAAGATCAAGAACAATAAGACCAATCCCCAAATCGGATTATCGAGGATGGGCCGCCAGGACGCCGGAACGAAATAGCTCAATACGTGATGCCCGTCTAACGGATAGATCGGTAACATATTAAAAATAGCGAGTGAGGCATTGATGATCACCCCGTAGAGACATAACGTGAAGGCCACGCCAAGCCAACCACCACTACCGTCGAGTATTTCCATTAACGAGACATGCGGGGCGAACAATAATTGCAGTAACAACCCTAGCGACGCCCAGGCGAACATCTGCAAAATATTCGACAGCGGTCCGGCAATGGCGCCAATCATGCGTCCCAGCGCTGGATTGCGGAAGTTCTGCGGATTGAATGGCGACGGCTTTCCCCAGCCGAACCCGACCCCCCAAAAGGCGCTGATCGCCATCATGATCGTTCCCCATGGGTCGAGATGCACAAGTGGATTAAGCGTTACCCGTCCGGCTAACCGCGGGGTATCATCTCCCATTCGATCATCCGTCCAGCAGTGCGCAAACTCATGCAAAGCCACCGATATTAGAATGATTGGAAAAAAGAGCAAGAAATCCTGAAACTTGTCCATGCAGTTCTACAATCCTCTCGCACCAGAAACCTGCCTATCCCAAGGCACAAACGATTCCGAATCGTTCATATTATAGCAAACCCCCGCCGTTCCCGTCATCCGTGATCATCGGGGCAGTTGGCAATCGGCGCTCCGGACGGCCGCGAAGAGGTGCTGCAAGCGATCGTGATCTTTGCGACCCGGGGCAATTTCGACGCCGCTGCTGATATCGATGGCAGCGGGCGCGGCGATGCGGAGGGCGTCGGCAACATTGTCCGGGGTGAGACCGCCGGCGAGGATGAGCGGACGCTGGTAGGCATGGGCGGCGCGCGCAATCTCCCAATCGAACGTGACACCGGTGCCGCCGTATTCCCCGGTCACTTTCGTATCCAGCAGGATGGCGCGCGCAGCGGGATAATCGGCGATGGGAGTGAGATCGTCCGCGGTGGCGACGGAGAGGGCTTTGATGACCGGCCAATGACAGGTGGCGACCGCGTCGGGGGATTCATGGCCGTGCAACTGCGCCACCCGGCAACCGGAATGCATCATGATCTCATCGATCTCCTCCATCCCGGCATTGACGATCACCGCTACCGGGGTGACGAACGGCGGCAAGGCGTCGATGATGAGGCGCGCGGCACTCGGATCGAGATAGCGCGGGCTGCGGCGGAAGAAGATGAACCCGAGCGCATCCGCCCCTAACTCCGCTGCGAGCAACGCGTCAGCGGGATTGGTAATGCCACAGATTTTGATGCGGGTGCGTGCACGCATATAGAACCCCTCTGAGCGGATAGGAAGAAAACAGGTAACCGTGCAACCTGTGTAGTCAACGAGCAAACTTTTTTAACCGCAGATTACGCAGATTTCGCAGAAGATAAATCAGGGTATTATCGCTATTCGCCAGTATTGCCAGTATTGCCAGATAATACCGCAATTCTCGTAAGCGATCAGCCTACCTATCGTCCAAGCATGCTCATGAGCACCGGGGGAAACCCGAGTGCTCGCGAGGACGCTCGCGCGCCAGGGAACCTGAACGGTTATCATCCTTTTTTGTCTGAACCTTGATGAGAAGGAGGGAAGGATGACCATGATTTACCCTATCCTGCAGCCTGCGTATCCTGAATCCGATATCATGTCTCCGGTATCTTATTATCTATCCGGCGTCTTTTCCTTCCAAATTCCACCCCAATATGCTAAGATGATCGTGAAGACGCCGACCGTTGCGGTTATAGTAGCACGGTGACGCGGGAGGCGTAAAATCGGATTGCGCGGGTGACAGGTGTGATCTCGCTATACGATGGGTAATCCGTTGGGGGGAATAGCTATGCGTGTGATGATATATCCAGCGTGTCTACTGGGTGGCGCGTTGCTGGTGATGGCGCTGGCAGGCTGTGGGTCTACCGGCGGTACGACCAGCGGGTATGGCGCCGATGCCGGTCCGTGGCCGCAGGCGCCGCTGCGCTCGATGGCGCCGGCCACCACCGATACCGCGACCACCACGCGCATCCTGGTGCTGCTGCGCGCCAAAACACCGCAGGACAACCAGGAACTGCAGCTCGTGCCCCAACAGATCGAACTGAAATACGTGGAACCGAAAACCAATAAGGTGCAATGGATGCCCGTGAGCGGCAAAACGGATATCGCCGCCTATGAAACGCTGCCCATGCGCTTCGGTCCCAAAGGCTCGGTGACGCTGTTAGCCAAAACCCAGATGCCGCTGCGCAAATACACCCAATTGCGGGTGCGTTTCGATGACAGCAAGTCACTGCTGGTGAATACCGATCCCGCCGTGACGCCCACACAAAAATGGGCGCTCAACAACCTTTCGCCGCTCCTGCTCGATCTCGGCGACTGGACGCCGGACGATAAGAATCCGAATATGCTGCTGTTGACGCTGGACAGCAATCAGTTGACGAAGTCCGTCAATACGGCATCGCTGCCTATGACGGCGTTCAGCGTCAGCAAGAGCATCCCCGCCGCCGGCATCGGCGGAAAAGTGCTCCCCCCGCTGCCCACCGCGCGCGTCGATGTCTTCTGGGGCAAGAGCAAAACCCTGATCGAAACCACTAACCCCGGCGCGGACGGCGTCTATACGATCGGTCACCTGCCCCCCGGCAGCTACCGTCTCGAACTGACCACCCCCGGCTTCCACCAGATCGAGCCGCGCAAAGACCCGGTCAGCGTGGAAGACAAGGTCGTCACCCTCGCGGATACGCAGTTGACGCCGGATAAGTCGAAGTAAGGCCCCAACCCGTTCGTAGTGAGCCACGGAGCGCAGCGGAGTGGCGATAGAGCGTTTATTGTCTGAACCTTGATTTGAAGGATTATAGGATTTGCTTGATTTTGCGTTCTCGAATATTATTCTACATCGTTAAATATCGGGTTGGTCGCGCGCGACCATCGCACTTATCGGAGTAGAAAATCATGTTAATCCTTCAATCCTTCTAATCAAGGTTCAGACAAATACCCCATTTTAATTTTTACGCTGCTCAGCGCTTCGCGCTGAGAACGCTGGCTATCCCTGGCCAGTGCAGCGCTCCGAGCGCCTGATAAAGGGAAAAAGAGATAAAGAGTAAAGGGATATTAAGGTCCTGGCGAGACAGAGACGCAACGGAACCCGGCGCCGTCGTCGTCGTCGCTCGGGTAGCTGATGCCCCGACACGCGCCGCGGCAGACGTCGACGATGTTGCAGCCCCACGAACCGCCGCGCAGCACGCTGTAGGTTCCCGACGCCGGACCTGTTGGATTTTTCGAGGGTGACGTCGCATAGTATCCGGCATCATACCAATCTGCGCACCACTGCCAGACATTGCCAGCCATGTCCAGCGCGCCATACGGACTCGCGCCGGTTGGGAAACTCCCCACCGGCCAAGTGCCATCATGCGACACCCCAGCAAAGGATCCGCCGGAGTTGTACCAGGTGGCACACTTCGTCTGGTCCCAGGTGTTGCCCCACGGGTAAAAGCGTCCATCGGTGCCACGCGCGGCTTTCTCCCACTGCGCCTCCGTGGGCAGCGACACCCCCGCCCAGGCGGCATAAGCGGTCGCGTCATACCAGGTCACGTCCACCATCGGGTAGTTCGCATAATCGCTCCATTTGCCACTCCACATGTCAGTTGGGAATGCAGGCATCGTCCGCAAAGTCGCCGTGCAGAACGCCTGATATTGCGCCACCGTCACATCGTTTTTGTAAATCCAGTACCCATCCAGATAGACGGTATGCTGCGGCATTTCATTGGAATTGGCATACTCGTCGGCGCTGGTGCTACCCATCAGGAAGTTGCCACCCGGCACCCACACCATAGCCGCGCCGTCCTTCGGATTGATGTTCGGCGGGCTTTTGGTAATGGTAAACGTGCTGGCGCTGATTACCGTTCCGCCGGGATTGATGATGCTGATTTTCCCGGTGGTTGCCCCGGTCGGCACCGTGGTGGTGATGACGGCATCCGAAGTCGCGGAAAAGCCGGCATTGACGCCGTTAAACTTCACCGCGCTCACCGTGGAAAAGTATTGGCCGGTCAAGGTGACTTTCATGCCCACCGGGCCGCTGGTGGGCGAGAAAGTTTTGAAGGTCGGCGGTTGAGTGACGGTAAACGATGCGGCACTCGTCGCCGTGCCGCCAGGCGTGGTCACACTGATCTTCCCGGTGACGGCGCCGGCCGGCACCGCGGTAGTGATGACGGTATCCGAAGTCGCGGTAAAGGCGGCATTGACGCCGTTGAACTTCACTGCAGTCATCGTGGAAAAGTAAAGGCCGGTCAAAGTGACTTTCGTTCCCACCGGGCCGCTGGTGGGTGAGAAAGTTTTGAAGATCGGCGGCTGAGTGACGGTAAACGATGCAGCACTCGTCGCCGTGCCGCCAGGCGTGGTCACACTGATCTTCCCGGTGGCGGCGCCGGCCGGCACCGTCGCGGTCAGCGAGGTGGCGCTTATCACGCTGAACGTCGTGGCCGTGACACCGGCAAATTTCACCAGGTTCGTCCCGGTGAAATTCGTGCCAGTGAGTTTGACCACCGCGCCAACCCCACCGCTGGTCGGGGTGAAGCCCGTAATCGTCGGTGGTTGCAATACGGTAAACGGAGTCGCACTGGTAGTCGTGCCGCCAGGGGTGGTAATGGTGATTGGCCCGGTGGTCGTGCCGGGCGCGATGACGATGGTTAATACGGTAACGGTTGCGGTTTGGGCCGCGCCATTCACCTTCACCGTCGGCGCTGTCGCCAGATTCATTCCGGTAATGGTTACCAGCGTGCCCACTTGCCCACTGGTGGGTGTGAACGCGGTAATCATTGGCGCCACCCCAGACGCCAAAGCCGGCAACGCCAACGCCAGCAACAAGACGAGATAAAGAAGAACCAAACGACTGATTCCGCACTTACAGCAACGCATGGTCATTCCTCCTGTGCGCTTTCCGGCCATCCTCGCCAGCTTTTCCCGAGATGGCGGCAACTATGTCGATAAGATCAAGCTATTAATTATTCTTTTCAATGGGAAAATGGTATCTCCTCCTTTGCTTAGCAAATTACACGCAAGCTCGTACATCACCCGCGTGAATTAGTCGGTAGTGCACCATACAACAAAGCAGAGGGGTGTCAGCCTTCCCGATTACAGGAAACGCTGACACCCCTCCGCTGCGCTCTTACTCTTATACACATCTTGCTCTTTTTTCTAAGTATAGAAGGAGATTGCTCGTAACTCAAGAAGTTTAACGGCCATAGTCTTACTCAACTTAGCACCACATCGAGGCAACGAGTATGGC
>Ga0118677_10013339_pt1 | contig 11828 bp, 10 predicted proteins | sample AliMusrvi5mmetaG_FD_86154 | JGI IMG/M metagenome (GOLD analysis project Ga0118677, IMG submission 86154) | reverse complement strand
GATTCCGGTACTTATATTAGCCACCGGATGTAACCAAAGAAAGGCGGAGATTGCACGTCCGAAGGCACAAAACGACAGTCTAAGAGCTGTTGGAACTGATAAAGACTCTAATATTGCTGAATTTGTTACCACTTTTAATGAGGTTGAAGCCAATCTTGATTCCATTAAACGTGTTGAACAGATTATTGATAAAACCACAAAGGCAGGTGAAGTCAAAGGTTCACGTAAAGAACAGATCAAAAGCGACATCAATTATATTTATAACCTACTTCAAAAGAACCGCAAATTAGTGGCTGAACTTACTGCTAAACTGAGCAAATCAAACAAACATGCAGTTGAACTTCAGAAAATGATCGACAACCTGAACAAATCAATCGACGAGAAAAATACTCAGATTGCTCAGTTAAGCGATGAATTGGGAAAACTAAATATTCAGGTTAAAGATCTGAATGGTAAAGTTGCTGATCTGAATAACAACGTTAATAATCTGACTTCTGATAACCAAAAGAAACAAGCTGACATCGACGCAAAAACAGAAGCTCTTAATACTGCATATTATGTAATCGGTACTAACCGTGAACTGAAAGATAAAAAAATTATTACAGGCGAAGGTGGTTTTATCGGAATTGGTCGTACAAAAGACATTATGGCTGATCTTGATATGAATAATTTCACCAAGGTTGATATTACCAAAGTGAATGAGATCCCTATCATGAAAAAGAAAATCACGATTGTGACATCTCATCCTAAAAGTTCTTACAGGATTGAAGGCAATAAAACTGCTGATAAACTTGTGATTGTAAATGCTAAAGATTTCTGGAGCCTCTCAAAAGTACTGGTGATTATTGCGAAATAATTTTCATCCCTAATGAATCAAGAAAGGCCGGTCGCAATGACCGGCCTTTTCTTTAACGATTCAGACAATAATAACAAATCAATTAGTTACTCCAACCCTTCCAGATAGGCTTTAAACGACTCATATCCGGCAGGAAATCCAAGACTCAGCTTCTCCCCTTTCATAAATGCCTGAAGCTTTTCAGGCATCGGAACATTCCCTTTCCCGACAACCTCTTCAACCGTTTCGGTGAATTTTGCCGGATGTGCTGTTTCCAAAAATATTCCGGTTTCTCCCACTTTTAACAATTCAACGAGCGCGCGACAACCTACGGCGCCATGAGGATCGAGTAAATAACCTGTTGTATTATAAATAGATAGCAGTGTTTCACGAATTTGATCATCGGAATAGGTTGTACCGACAATATCTTTGGCAATAGCAGTATGGTTGTTGTGATACAATTCGAGAATGCGGGCAAAATTGCTGGGATCGCCTACATCCATGGCATTTGCGATGGTCGAAACGGATGGACGCGGTTCATAAATCCCTGTTTTTAGATATTTGTAAACGATATCGTTCAAATTATTGGCTGCAATAAACTTACTTACCGGAAGCCCCATACGTTTGGCAAAGAGTCCTGCAGTGAGGTTACCAAAATTTCCGCTTGGAACGGAGAAGACTACTTTCCGGGTTTTGTCTTCAAGCTTTGCCCAGGCATTGAAGTAGTAAAAAGCCTGTGGAAGAAAGCGAGCCACATTAATTGAGTTGGCCGATGTGATTGTAATTTTTTTCTTCAGATTTTCGTCCATAAAGGCAGATTTAACCAATGCCTGACAATCATCAAAGGTACCGTCAATTTCAAGAGCAGTAATATTTTCTCCTAATGTGGTAAATTGCTTCTCCTGGATCTCACTCACTTTGCCTTTTGGATAAAGGACATGAACCTTAATTCCCTCTACACCCAGGAATCCATTTGCGACAGCACTTCCTGTATCGCCTGAAGTGGCCACTAATACATGTACCATTTTTTTCTCCTGCCCCAAAAAATGGGATAAAAGGCGGGCCATAAACCGGGCTCCTACATCTTTAAAAGCTGATGTGGGACCATGAAAAAGCTCCAATGAATAAATATGTTCCTTCACTTCTACGAGTGGTGTATCAAAACTCAGCGTATCGTACACTATCCTTTTCAATGTTAGATCGGGAATATCTTCTCCAAAGAATTTTTTAGCTACCTCAAATGAGATCTCCTGAAAATTCATGGATCCAATCTCATCAAAAAACGATTCAGCCATTGGATTGATCCGTTCTGGCATAAACAAGCCACGATCAGCGGCGAGTCCCTGTGTGACAGCTAATTCAAGATTTACGTCAGGCGTGTTATGGTTGGTACTATAATATTTCATAATAAATACTTGATATTTTGACATTAAGGCCTTTAGGATTATGGCTTTAAAATTTTAGTTTGGAAACTTTAAGTTGGGGTTTTAAACCATTCTAATGGATTTACCCACACCTAAAGTTTAAAAGTCTACAACCTGAATCCCTAAATACTTTTCAATAATTCCTGCATAAACTCATGACTCTCCAATGTTCCATAACCCCCTTTTCGTGCCGCTGATTCATCGTAACAATTCACTTCATCAGGTGTAATTCCATGATACCAGATTAAAAAAGGGACAGCGTCGCGCGTATGGGTTTTTAATTTCCAGGGAGTGGGATGATCAGGCAGGACTGCCACAGCAACCGGTTCATCCATTTTGTCAATTTCATTAACAAGGTATTTGACAACGCGATCATCAAGATATTCTATCGTCTTTAGTTTCAAGTCATAGTCGCCTTCGTGCCCGGCCTCATCACTGGCTTCGATATGAAGGTAAACAAAGTCATGGGTTTTCAGTGCTTCAACAGCTGCCTGGGCCTTTCCTTCATAATTCGTATCGTACAATCCTGTTGCTCCTTCTACCTTGATTACATCAAGTCCTGCATATACGCCAATCCCCTGAATCAGGTCAACAGCTGAAATCACAGCTCCGCTTTTGATTCCGAACATCTCTTTAAGTGTTTTCATTGCAGGTTTATAACCGGGTGACCAGGGCCAGATCGAATTAGCCATATCTTTTCCTGCCCGTTTCCGTTTTACATTTATCGGGTGATCATTCAGCAATAATCGTGACTTCTCAATCAGGTCAAGTAAAAGCTTTGCAGTCTCCTGACCTGAACCGTTTACAGATGCCGGGAGGACATCAATAACAGGAGTGCCTGGAACATCGTGAGGAGGAACACATCTCAACGATTTGTTTCCCCCTTTTATAACCAACAGATGGCGGTATGAAACACCAGGATAGAACTTAATCCTTTCATTACCAAGTTTTTCGTCCAGATAATTTATCAATTCCAATGCCTCAGGAGTTGTGATATGCCCAGCGGAATGATTTTTTATCTTTTCGTCAGCAATACAAATAAGGTTACACCGTAAAGCAAGGTCACCCTCCTCAAGCTGAACCCCGATACTCGCTGCTTCAATTACACCACGTCCTTCAAAAACTGATTCCACATCATAACCAAGAACGGCAAGATTGGCTACTTCACTTCCGGGATGTAACCGCTCAGGAATAGTTTTTAACAATCCGGAACGTCCCATCTCTGCCAGCTTATCAATATTCGGTTTATGAGCAGCCATAAGGGGGGTCAGCCCCCCATGTTCAATCTCAGGCTGATCCGACATTCCATCACCTAAAACAATTATATATTTCACTATTTTTATTTATTTCTAAAATTCAATTATTTCTAAAATCAGATATTCGACACCTTGATCAGGTCGGCAAAAACGCCCGCTGCAGTCACTGCTGCACCTGCTCCATACCCCTTTATCAACATCGGATATTCATTATACCGTTCACTTGTCAGTAAAACTATATTATTACTTCCTTCCAAATCATAAAACGGATGACCAGGATCGACAATTACCAATGAAACAGATGCTTTACCTTCATCCATTATACCGACAAAACGCCATTTTTGGTTTTTCGATTCAAGAATAATCCTCTTATTTTCGAATTCATCATCTATTTCACCAATCGTATTCCAAAAATCTTCCATGGAAGAATTAAAATATTTTTCGGGTATAAACGAATTATTTATAACCTCTTCCTGCTCAATTTTATATCCCGATTCACGTGCAAGAATTACTAATTTACGGATTACATCAATTCCGCTCAGATCAATTCGGGGATCGGGTTCTGCGTAACCCATCTCCTTCGCCATTCTTACTGCTTGGCTGAATGGAATATCTTGACTTAACGTGTTAAAAATATAATTAAGTGTTCCGGAAAGTACAGCTTCAATACGAACAATCCGGTCACCAGACCGCATCAAATCATTAATTGTCGAAATCAGCGGAAGACCGGCTCCCACGTTGGTTTCGAACAAAAATTTAACTCCATGCTTTGCTGCCATCTCTTTCAATTCGCGGTAACGTCGATATTCAGATGAAGCGGCAACCTTATTTGCGGCCACGACAGAAATAAAATTTTCAAGTGCGAAAAGATAATGATCTGCAACTTTTGCATTGGCCGTACAGTCAACAAATACAGAGTTAAACATGTTCATCTGAAGCATTGTTTCACAAAACAGGTTCAGGTCAGATTTAGTTGCTGATAACTCCAACGTATTTTTGAGTTCAGAAACATTTATCCCCTCCCTGTCGAAAATCATCTTTCTGGAATTTGCAACTCCCGCAAGTTTTAGCTTGAGACGATGGTCTCTTTTCAGTTTTTCCTGCTGTCTGCCAATCTGTTCCAATAAATCGCGACCAACTGTTCCTGTTCCAACAAGAAATATATTCAGTTCTACATAAGGCGAGAGGAAAAATGCTTCATGTACCACATTCAGCGTTTTCCTTAAATCAGAGTTCTTAACAACCCATGAAATATTCTGCTCAGAAGCCCCCTGTGCTATTGCAACGACATTGATTCCGTTTTTACCGATAGTATGAAACAACTTTCCTGCAATGCCGGCCGAATGTTTCATATTTTCGCCAACGATAGCGACAATGGAAAGCTCATTTTCGCAGGAAAGCTTACTTATTCTGCCTGAAGCGATTTCCCGCTCAAATTCAAATGAGATCGCCTCTTGTGCAATATCTGCAGAATGTGAGTCTATTGCAAAGCTGATTGAATTTTCAGACGAAGCCTGCGAGATCAAAATAACATTAATCTCCTTCATCGCCAATGCACCAAAAAGACGTGATGAAATTCCTGTCACGCCTACCATGCCAAGACCCTGAATTGTAAAAAGTGAAATCCCAGAAATGGAAGATATCCCTTTGATCGGATGATCCTTTGCGATAGTTTCCGATTGGCCGATCACGGTTCCGGCAACTTCGGGATTCATCGTATTTTTGATATGAATAGGGATACTTTTCTGATAAACCGGCAATATAGTTGGCGGATAGATCACTTTAGCTCCAAAATGAGAAAGCTCCATTGCTTCTGAATAAGTCAGCGCCGGTATCGTATAGGCCTTACTGATTATGCGCGGATCGGCGGTCATAAAACCATCTACATCTGTCCATATCTCAAGACATTCGGCATGAACGGCTGCAGCAAAAAGGGAAGCCGTATAATCAGAGCCTCCCCGGCCAAGGGTCGTCATTGAACCATCGGTGGTAGAAGAGATAAATCCCGGAGCTACGGCAAATTGCCCCATGGCAGAACATACTTCTGAAATTAAATGATAGGTCAGATCAAAATCGACATTTGCTTTACCAAAATTACGATCTGTCTTTATAACTGATAGACTATCAATTAATTGAACATCCAGAAAACGGCTTACCAACAAGGAGGAAAATCGCTCACCAAATCCAAGAATCTTATCCATTGTTTTTGGGGTAAGTTCCCCTATTAAACTTACACCCTGTATGATTTTTTCAAGTTCGTCAAAAAGTGGCTGTAAGGAGTGTGAAACCTGAATACCTTTCTCTAAGTTAAATAACCCCAAAATCATCTCCTCGTGGCGTGACCTTATTGCACCGAATTTATCATCAATTACCGATCCGGAGGCAGCATTTTGCGCCATCGACAGAAGCTGATCAGTAACCCCACCCAGAGCAGAGACCACCACAATAATCTTATCTTTTTGATTCAGAACAATTTCTCCAATACGCTTTACATTTTCAACCGTACCAACAGAAGTTCCTCCAAATTTTAATATTTTCATTTGTAATCCAGTTATGTGCACAAAAGTCCAAAAAAAATCTGAACCGTAAAATTTCCGATTCAGATTTCTGAACAAGTTAACGATTTATTATTTTTCCACCGACGGAGAATAATTTGCAATTATTTTTGCCTCAAGCTCTTCTGCCAATTCCGGGTTGTCTCTCAAAAGTAACTTAACCCCTTCTCTTCCCTGGCCAAGTTTTGTCTCTCCGTAACTAAACCATGATCCGGCTTTTTTAATCAGATTGATTTCAACTCCCAGATCGATAATCTCTCCTATTTTTGAAATCCCTTCTCCATAAAGAATATCAAATTCAGCCTTACGGAATGGAGGAGCTACTTTGTTTTTGACGACCTTGACGCGAGTATGGCTGCCCTGAACTTCATCTCCATCTTTCAATTGCCCGATTTTACGAATATCAAGTCTGACAGAAGCATAAAATTTAAGTGCATTACCACCCGTTGTTGTTTCCGGATTACCAAACATCACGCCGATTTTATCACGCAGCTGATTTATGAAAATCACACAGGTTTTTGTCTTACTGATACTTCCTGTGAGTTTACGAAGTGCTTGCGACATTAGTCTTGCTTGCAGCCCCATCTTTGAATCACCCATCTCACCTTCGATCTCAGCTTTAGGAGTCAAAGCGGCAACAGAGTCAATAACGATGATATCTATTGCACCAGAACGGATCAGACTATCAGCAATTTCTAGTGCCTGCTCCCCATTATCCGGTTGAGAAATAAGCAATTCATCAATATCCACACCCAATTTCTGAGCATAAGTAGGATCGAAAGCATGCTCTGCATCGATAAAGGCAGCAATTCCGCCAACCTTCTGAGCTTCAGCTATTGCATGAATGGCAAGTGTCGTTTTCCCTGAAGACTCAGGACCAAAAATCTCAATTACACGACCTTTGGGATACCCTCCGATTCCCATAGCCATATCCAGCGCGATTGAGCCTGAATGAATAGCCTGCACATCATCAACAGGTTTATCCCCCATTCTCATTATTGAGCCTTTCCCGTAGCTCTTTTCAATCTTGTCCATTGTTAGCTGCAGGGCTTTCAGCTTTTCACTGTTGATCTTCTGCGTATCTTCCTTTGCCATTTTAAAATTTATGTAATTAATTAATTAATAATTCCTTAACGATCTGATTAGTATGCTCCTTGGTATCTACTTTCCTGAATATTTTTTCAATAATACCTTCCTCATCAATCACAAATGTCGTTCTGATAACCCCCATATAGCTCTTTCCATAATTCATTTTTTCACCCCATACATCGTATGCCTGAAGAATCACTTTTTCGGTATCGGCAATGAGGTTAAACTTCAATCCGTACTTTTCAACAAATTTAGTGTGTGATGCTTCATTGTCTGGACTGATTCCGATCACTTCGTAGCCCTTAGCTATCCAAAACTCATAATTATCATTCAAATTACACGACTCCGCCGTACATCCCGGAGTATTGTCCTTGGGGTAAAAATAGAGGATTAACTTCTTACCTCTTAAGCCGGAGAGGGTAATTTTCTCTCCGTTTTGATTATTTCCCGAAAAATCAGGAGCAGCTAAACCTTCAACTAACTGTGTCATATCTATTGTGTTTATATTCGATTCCTGCGCCGATCGCAGTTTCCATTAATTACACAAATATAAGAATATTACGAAAAGGGAGTTGGAATTGAACACACAAAACTGAGAAATATTTGACAGAAGACACAATAATCGGCTAAATTGTATAATTTTAGCTCCTGATTATTTTATGAAGACAAAGTCATGGGCGTTTCGTTAAATAGCATTTGTTTTATCCTTGTTACAGGTCTTTGTGTGGCATTTCCAGCCAAAATATTTTCCCAGGAAACACCTGGAAATGAAAGGCTCGCAATAGAATATTTCAATGAGAAAAATTATGAAAAAGCGCTTCCCCTGTTTACGGAGCTGATCAACAAATCTCCGGAAAATGCAATGTATAATTACTACTATGGTGTTACACTGCTAAAAAATAATCATTATGAAACTGCAACGAAGGAGGCATTGCTAAATGCTGTTGTCGATAAAACGCCGGCCAACGTAAATTTCTATCTTGGTAATTATTTTCATGGATTGGAAAACTGGTCTGAAGCGCTCGATTTCTACAAGCGGTACAAAGGGAGCAAGCAGGAACGGAAGGCACTTGAGTACGACAAATACCTTGATCTTTGTTTAAAGCATGTAAATCCTTTTAAGGTTGATAAGGGAGATGAAAAATCAGTATTTAAAGATACCATAAAACCAGCAGCACAACCCGATGAAAAGATTTTTCCAATTCCAGACTCCCTAAAGACTGAATGGTTTAATTTTCAGATAAATAGCCAATTAACCTATCACAGCATTAATGATTTCAGGAGTGAGGCTGCAAGAATCCTTTTTGCCAAAGCATGGATTGCAACAGGTAAAAATGATTCAATTGTCAAAAATACAGATGTGCTTCGAAAAGCTCATGAAGAGACTAATAATGTAACGACCAGAATAGCCCTGGTGCAACGAATCGTAGAGGCAGAACAGCTATCATATCAACTACTCCGCGAACGGGAAAAATTTTTCGAGCAGGCAAGAGTTAAAGAAAATGGATACTGGGAAAAAGCGGGAGCTAATGCAATGACAGGTTTCATCGCCGAAATAACCGAAAAAGAGAAGATTCGTGAGGAACAATTGCTAAATGAAAAGAAAAAAGCCGAAATAATACCGGTGGTTGCCAAAGTAACTCCCCCGTTAAACAATGACACTGTAGCACAACAACCTCACGAAGTACTCCCTGTTACTCCACCTCCAGTTAATGAAGTAGTTGTATTTAAGGTTCAGATTGGATCATTTCTGCACGGTAAGCTAACGCCCGCCTTCAAATCCAAATACGAAAAGTTATCAAAATTCAGAAAGATTGATAAATATACCGATCCAAAAAAATACGAAATTTACACGATAGGTAATTTTACATCGTATAAAGATGCTTCGCTTTTAAAGAATCAACTGATTATGGAAGGGGTAAAAGGGGCCTTTTTAGCCGCATTCAAGAATGGTGAACGGATTCCTGTTTCCAGCGTTGCGAAAGAGGTTCCTGCAAAATAAATCAATTATTTTCTGTAAATATCGAACCAAATGAGTATTGAAAAGCAAAAAGATCGCGAGTCGCCGACAGACATAGACAAAGGTCATGTTTGTACCTTGGAGCTTTACAATGATGATTATCATACATTTGACTACGTTATTGAGTCATTGATCGATATCTGTGAACTGGATTCAATTCAGGCGACTCAATGCACTTATCTGATCCATTATAAAGGGAAGTGTGATGTAAAAAAGGGATCAAAGACCTACTTGCTCCCGATGCGAAGAGCTCTTGCCAATCGTGACCTGAAGGCTGTAATCAAATAAAAGTCTACCTGTTTAATCTATCCTCTTTTTGCCAAAAGGGTGTTTTAACCTTTCCTTCAATGGGGAAAAGTCAAACTGCTCAATTTTGGGAAACAGTGCATTTGTTTGCGTTGAATAAATGTGATATTCATCTCCAAAATAGTTGATAAGGTGCTGCTCCTCCCGTTTCACCCTGTGAAGATAAAACGGCACAGATAAAACCAGGAAAGCAGGTCCGACCAACCAGTTTTGCAACATAAAAAACTGATCTACAGCAATTATTGCATAAGCTGCATACATAGGATGTCTCACCCATTTAAAAACACCTGTTGTAATTAATTGATGACCCTCTCCTGTCCTGGAACCGGGAGACCATTGCACTCCCATTTCAGTATAGGATCTGAAAAAAAGCCAGACTCCAAAAAAATAAAGTAGAGCGGATGGAAATCCCAGCCACTTTGGAAGGTTATAATCAAAATAGGAGAACCAGGTTGAAAAAACATAAATGAAGGGGAGTAATAAGAATCCAATTCCCACAAATATCAATAAAACTCTCTCCTTTTTATTGATAAAATAGTGAAGTTTTTCGGATAGATTGTTCAACAGGTAAAAGGCATGAAATACAACCTGTAATATCATTCCGCACAGAAAAATAATTTCCAGATAAGCACGATCCATTCTGTTACTTTTTATGCAAAAAAAATGTTTCAAGATAAAGTTGCTCGACCTTTGTACGTGCCCACGGAGTTTTACGCAAAAACTTAAGGCTCGACTGGATACTGGGATTACTGATAAAACAATTGATTTTAATCCTGTAACCCATCTCTTCCCAACCAAAATGGTTTATAAGATTATGGAGAATTACCTCGAGTGTAATCCCATGTAACGGATTATTTTTCTGTTCCGGTATCATAAAAAACCTAAAATTTAAACTTCGGAGGCTTCACAACAGGAACAGGCTGCTTTTTCTGCTTACCAAATTTAGGATTTCTTCTCCCTGGACCACCCAGATTGATCTTTTTATTCTTCTCTTTCTTTTCGTGAAATGCTCCCTGAGATTCCTTAATCGTGGAAGATGAATTGTGATAATTTTTATCAAAAAGATTGGTAGGACTCTCCTCTTCCGTAAACATACTTGAAATTAGAAGATTATCAGGTAATATCCCTACCGGAATGGGTGTTTTCATCAATTCTTCAGCTTCGAGTAGACACGGTTTCTCTTTTTCCGTTACGAACGATATTGCAGCACCAGCTTTATCAGCCCTACCGGTACGTCCAATCCGGTTAACGTAATCGCCTGCAGTCTCAGCCATCTCAAAATTAATCACATGCGTTACATCATCAATATCCAGTCCACGTGCGACAAGATCAGTAGTAATCAACACGCGGTAAATCCCATCTTCGAAATTTTTTAACGCGTTTATCCTGAAATTCTGAGATTTATTCGAGTGAAGAACTCCGATTAATCCGTTGAATTTTGCCTCAATTGTTTCAAAAAGACGATCTGCTGTCTTTTTTGTATTGACAAACACCAAAACCTTACTAAAATCCACATTCTCCTTTAGTAAAAGTTCTAAAAGATTGATCTTGGTATGATAATTGAGAACAGGATAAATCAACTGAGATATTTTCTCAATGGGTGTACCATGAGGTACAACCTCAATTCTGCAGGTATTCGAAAAGAAGTCGGAAATCAGCTGGTCAACATCCTCAGTAAGCGTGGCGGTAAACATGAGATTTTGTCTTTTGCCTGGAATAATCTCCATGAGACTAATCAATTGAGGCCTAAAACCGAGATTAAGCATTTCGTCTACCTCGTCAATGACCAGTTTCTGAATCGATTTCAAACGGAGAAGGCCGGTCATAGCAAGATCCACCAGCCGCCCCGGAGTTGCCACAAGAATATCAAGACCATCGTAGAGCTGTTGCTTCTGATTATTAATATTGGTTCCACCGTAAACTCCTACAACCCGAACCGACATATAAGTGGTCAGCTTACGAATCTCTTCAACTACTTGAATGACCAATTCCCGGGTTGGAACTAAAATCAATATTCGTGGATCCTTTTGAGTGGAAAAAGTATACTGACGCAATACAGGAAGCAGGTAAGCCAAAGTTTTGCCCGTACCAGTCTGGGCAATTCCAATTACATCCTTTCCCGACATCACCACTGGAAAGGCTTTTTCCTGTATCGGAGTAGGACTGACAAACTCCAGATCGGCCAAAGCCTTTAGCAATGAACTGCTTAAATTTAATTCTTCAAAAATCACCTTTATCCCGTTTTAATTCGCGACAAAGGTACTCAGTTTCATACAATTCTTTATGCCCAATGCTGAAAATCCTGAAAAGGAGATTTTAAAGTACTTAAAGTGACTAAAGTAC
>Ga0118677_10012681_pt1 | contig 11828 bp, 6 predicted proteins | sample AliMusrvi5mmetaG_FD_86154 | JGI IMG/M metagenome (GOLD analysis project Ga0118677, IMG submission 86154) | reverse complement strand
CCCCAGAGACCCAGGCCAAGCGCCAGGCCAGAGGTAGACGATATCCCCTTGAAGGACCTGGTCGCCAACGGGGGACGCTGGCCAGGCGTACGTTGAGTACAAGACATTGGTTGTGTTTACCGATAGCTGGATAGAGGTTGCAACAGGGATCACATCTCCTGTCATCAGAGTACCGGTGGTCAGGGTTGTGGTCCAAGTATAAGGTGCTCCAGTCGGGATTGCCAGCGAGTTCCAGGCTCCGTTCTGACCGGTGAATCCACCGGCGACGTCGCCGGACTGCGTACCATAACCCGCCACATCGAAGTCGATGCTAACCAGAGTGGCCCCACTACTTGCGTGGGTGACCGTCTGGCCGCCACTGAGGGTGCCGGTGCTGGTGGCGAAACCGGAACCGGTGGCAGGGAGGTATTCCGCGGTGATCGTATGGCTGCCGGCGGCCAGAGTCGCGGTGCTGATTGTAGTCGTCGCGGTGCCCTTAGTGGTGGACCCGTCCTGTGTGACCGTGACCAGCTCCAGATCCGTCGCGCCATCCTTGAACTGGACACTGCCGGTGGGGAATGCCGAGCCGCTGTCAGGGGTGATCGAGGCGGTGAAGGTGACCTCATCGCCAAACGTGGACGGGTTTTTCGAACTGGCCACGGTGGTCGTGGTGGTGACGGCCGTGACGCCCCCATTCGTGTACTGGATCTGCATGCCCGACCAGTCGGCGCCGGTCGTTGCGCCCGCGGGGATTGAGAACGCTCCGGTGATTTTCCCGGTCCCGTCAGCAACGACACCGGTAAAAGTAACACTTGCGTAATCTATGATGGCGCTGGTGAGGGATTGGGCGCCTATCGTCCACTTACTACTGTGGCCGTAGCCACTCTGCTGATCGCCTGCGAACATGGTCAAGTCATAGGACTGGCCAGGATTCAAGCCAGAGAGACTCCAACTCATGGGGCCATCATAAAGGCCGGGCCAGAGCCAGACGATATCCCCTTGAAGGACCTGGTCGCCAACGGGGCCCGCTGGCCAGGCGTACGTTGAGTACGAGACATTGGTTGTGTTTACCGATAGCTGGATAGAGGTTGCAACAGGGATCACATCTCCTGTCATCAGAGTACCGGTGGTCAGGGTTGTGGTCCAACTATAAGGTGCTCCAGTCGGGATCGCCAGGGAGTTCCAGGCGCCGTTCTGACCGGTGAATCCACCGGCGACATCGCCCGACTGCGTCCCATAACCCGCCACATCGAAGTCGATGCTAACCAGAGTGGCGCGGGTGGTTCCGGCGCCCAGTCCGAGCGCGACGGCACAGGCGAGGGCGAGGGGTTTGAGGGGGGCTCGAAGAGGAATTCGATCAAGGATTTTCATGGGTTGGTTGGTGGTTGGTGGTTGTTGGTTGGTGATTTTCGGAGGCGGGGGTTGGTTATTGTGTTTTTGTTGAACTGACGGATCGGCAACTGTGCGAATGTCCGTCCAATGGCGATATTGGAAATACTGATTTTTTTCCGGGGGACACAAGGAAATTTTTTTGGAATTTTCAAATTGAGCCACCGAGGAATAATATCCTACAAAGGAAAATGGGAACCACAACCGGAGGCGAAGCCGGAGATGGCCAACGGCAAATTTCACTGATTATACTGATTTGGAATGCGTTATGCTGCCGTGTCCATTCACCGAAAAGGTGAACTTCCTAATTGCTATTTCCAATCCAATTCTTTCAGTCAAATCAGTATAATCAGTGGTAACTGCTGACCGGCAATCCGATTCCATTTTCCCATTTAGCACCCGAACTCGCGCGGCGCTGGGTGTGGAATCGGAAGTAACTTATTTTGGGGGCTCCGGGCCGAATGCCCGGGCCACGTGGCGCGGGCATTCTGCCCGCCGCCTGCGCCTGTAACAGCCAAGTTAGTCGGGAGGTTCACGGGGATCATGAAACAACGAAAAAGGTGGCAACCCGGACGGGCTGCCACCTCAGTGGTTTCGCTGTTAGATCGGGAATGCTTACGGGATGACCAGCAGACGGCAGAACTTCTTCGCCGCGCCGGTTGGCAGGGTGTAAACCACCTTGGTCAGATCGCTCGTGTCAACGCCCGTGGTGGCTGCCGACCAATCCTGCAGGTTATCGGAAACCTGGACCTCGAACGAGGTGACCACGCCCACATGGGGCCAAGTGACCTTGCCGTTCTCAACGCCCGGATTGGTGGCGAGGCCGTCCATGCCCATGAAGTAGGCGATCCCGTTGGACACGCCGTCGTTGTTGTAATCATCGCTTGGTGCGCCGTCGCCCGCGTGGGCGTGCGCCCAAGTGTCGTACGGGTTGCTAACCGCGCCCCCAGCCACCGTGACCAGCACGTTGTCGAGGATCATGCCTGCGCCGTTGAAGACTGCGTACTGAAACGCTAACTGGGGGGTGACAGCGTGGTCGCTAAGCGTCACGCCATCGACGATCACTTTCTCATTCCATGCGACAGGGTTCGTGGTGTCGAGAACCATCGAATAATTGTGCTTGGCGAAAGAGGAGCCACCTGTGCCCGCTACATAGTTGCCGTCGGAGAATAACTGCCCTTGATTTCCATCCGTCCGCCATACAATCCCTTTCTCCACGTCAATCGCGGTGTTTACGTCGGAAAACCCCAGCAGGATCCAATAGGGGGCGCCCGTCATGTCCGCCGAAGCAGTGTAAATTTTACCCGAGGTCACCGTTCCAATCGGGACAAAAGCGCTATAGCCCCCTGATGTCACGGCTCCACTAACGACGTTCCATCCTGTATGAGTGGTGTTCCACGGTCCGGGCCCGATTTCCGGCGAACTGCCGTTTAAATCGGAGTCGGCGCGAGTGAAGGTGTCGGAGACGATGACTGCTGTCCCGATGGGCAGCACGATCTGGTTGGGACTGAGGGTGCCCGTGCTGGTGAAGAAACCGGAACCGGTGGTAGGGATGTATTCGGCAGTGACCACGTGCGCCGAGCCGGCAGGGATGGTGGTGATGCTGGTAGTCGCCGCAGTGCCGTGAGAGGTGCTCCCGACCTGTGTGACCGCAACCAGCCCTAGATCCGTCGTGCCATCCAGCGTGAACTGGACATGGCCGGCGGGAAATGGCCCGCTGTCAGGATAAGAAACGATCGTGGCGGTGAAGGTGACCGGAGCGGCAAAGGCGGACGGGTTTTGCGAGCTGGCCACGGTGGTCGTGGTGGTGCCGGGCCGGATCAGCACGGTCTGGTTGGGATTGAGGGTGCCGGTGCTGGTGAGGAAGCCGGTGGCGGGGATGTATTCGGCAGTGACCACGTGCGCCGAGCCGACAGGGATGGTGGTGATGCTGGTAGTCGCCGCAGTGCCGTGAGAGGTGGGCACGCCGACGGTGACCGGGACCAGTTCCAGATTCGTGCCATCCAGCTTGAACTGGACATTGCCGGCGGGGAATGCCCCGCTGTCAGGAGTAGGAACGATGGTGGCGGTGAAGGTGACCGGATCGCCAAAGGTGGTGGTGTAGTTCGAACTGACCACGGTGGTCGCAGTGGGGACGAGCGGGGTGCCCCCATCCACCGTGACCAGCACGTTGTCGAAGATGGAGGTGGTACCACCGCCGTTGTTACTGTTTAACATCACGTAATTTATGTCCAGTGATGGTGCTACCGTCATTGTGTAAAACGGGGTCTCACTCCCGTTGAGGAAATACCCGATTGTCCATGCAGAACCACTCGTCGTGTCGAGAACCAATTTAAATTGGTTGTTGACCGTGAAATCGGCATAGGCGGCTGAGCCTTTGTAGTCCCCATTTTTCCAAATCTGTAGTTCACCACTATTCATCCTCAGTCCATACACTCCAGCGGCAGGGATATACGTCGAGGTATTAGTATCGGCAAACGCCAGGCCAGCCCAATACCAGCTACCGCCGTTCCGCGCCTGCACCGTAAACGTGTAGGTATTACCCGAGGTCACATGACCAATCGGGATAAAAGCGGAACCCTCACCAGCAGGAGACGCAGCCTCTCCACTCGTTATGTTCCAAGCATTTGTGGTGTTCCACGTTCCCGGCCCCGATACTGGCGCAGGAGTACTGCCGGCTAAAGCGCCGTCGTCTCGGGTGAAGGTGTCGGAGACGATGGTTGTGGTTGTGGCTTGCGCAGGCACGGCCAATGCCACCATCCCAACCGCGAACAACCAATTCCAATTCTTCGTGAACATATTACACAGCCATCCCACAGGATGGCATAAAAGAGGGCAAGAAATGGGCTGGTGTTAGATTGAAATCCCTGCCACTCGGTAGGGGTGTATGAACAAAACAACACCAACCCGCGCCAACGTAGTCGTTCTCAAGCAGATTCTCAACCTCATTCCTCGCGGAATGATCAACCGGCATGCCCGTGAAACGGGCGTGGAAGACAAAGCCAGAACCTTCAGTGTATTGAGCCACCTCTCGGCGATGCTCTTCGCCCAACTCTCCCACGCCATAGGCCTCAACGATGTTTGCGACTGGCTCCGCCTAAAGGCCGGTGTGCTCTCGCGTTTCGGTGTCACCCCGCCAGCCCGCAACACTTTATCCAACGCCAACAAGGAACGCAGCGCGGATTTCATCGAAAAGCTCTTCTGGTCGGTGATGGGCCATCTCCAGCACGCATGCCCGGACTTTGCCACCGGGCGCAAGGGCAAGGGTTCGTTGCGCCGCTTCAAAGTCAGGATCCACGCGGTGGACTCCACGGTGATGCAGTTGGTTGCCAATTGCATGGACTGGGCGAAACACCGCAGGCGCAAGGCGGCAGCCAAGATGCACCTGCGGCTTGATCTGCACAGCTTCCTGCCCTCCTTTGCCATCGTCGATACTGCCGGGCAGCATGATAACAAGCGCGCCCGCGAGGTATGTGCGGGCATTAATCCGGGGGAAATCGTGATTTTCGACAAGGCATACGTGGACTTCGACCACCTCTTCGATTTGGACTGGCGCGGCGTGTGGTGGGTCACCCGGGCCAAGGACAAAATGAAATATCGTGCCGTCAAAAACCTCTCCAAGGGGAAGGATGGCATCATCAAGGATCAGATCGTGACCCTCACGGGGCGCAAGAATGGCATGCGCGTGCGCAGGGTCGAGGCATGGGTTGAAGTGGACGGCAGACTTGAGACCATGGTGTTCATCACCAACAATCTGTCGTGGAGTCCGCAATCCGTGTGTGATCTCTATCGCCGCCGCTGGGACATCGAAGTGTTCTTCAAACAGGTCAAGCAAAGCCTCAAGCTCAGCAGCTTCCTTGGGCATAGCGCCAACGCTGTGCGCTGGCAGGTGTATGCAGCATTGCTGGTGTACGTGTTGCTGCGCTTCCAGGCACATCTGTCAAACTGGGGGCACAGCTTCACACGGCTCTTCGCGGTGACGCGTTCGGCGCTGTGGGAACGGCTGGACCTGCTGGCTTTGCTGAAATCCTATGGGACAGCATCGGGGCGATTTCGAGTGATTGGGGCACTCAATGATGCGTGGTTACCGGGATTCGCGCCTGCCAAGACATGACCTCATGGGACAGCATCGGCCCGCCATATCAACATTATATCAACCGATCCGGAAAAAGTCGCAACCGCCATAAGCCGAAAAATGAAGCGCATCCTTGCTAAATCAAGGAAATTGGTCCTCTATTGCCATCCTGTGGGATGGCTGTGAACATATTACACCTTTTCCACAACGATTTTTCCCCGCTCATTTTCATTTTTCGGATCTCCTTGTTCTGTTTTTTCTGTTGATTGCTATGGCTTTTCGCCTGGACGGGGCGAGATTGAGCGAATTTTTTTTGCTGTCAAGCCCTGAAATGCAAATTTTTTTTTGCCCTGCAAACATTGGGTTTTTCCGGGCAAAACATTCTTTTTCACCGCTCAGGCGCGGGACCGCCGCCGGGTACAGCCGGACGTTCTTCAAGCTCATCAGTTGGTACGACAACGAGTGGGGTTATTCCAACCGCGTGATCGGCCTGCTCACCGACGTCGTCAAGAAGGGCATCTGAGCCCCGGCAACGCGGATCTAACGAACCGTTTCCAGCGGCGGTCCCCACCCGGGGCCGCCGTTTTTTTCGGGGGTCGCTTCGAATCCCAGCTCATTGCGCCCTGGGGCGCGAATCTCGCACACCCCGACTGCTATTTCTCCGTCACGCATTTCCAGGTGTCGGTGCGGAACGGCGAGGCGGGCAGGCTCTCTTTGTTAGCCAGATTGGGCTGCGCGGTTTCCTGCCAAGCGTAGCGCACGGCGACCGGGGCGGCTACCCCGTCGCCGGACACGACGATCGCGGCGCCGTCGATTTCGGCCTTGGCGGGCACGAACTTCTGGTCGGCCCCGGCGATGGTGAACTCCACCAGCGGCTTGCCGCCGGAGGCGACCAGCCCGCCGCCGACATGATCGAATTGCAGTCGAATCTTGTTTCCCTCAACGGCCATCGACTTGTAGATGGGACCGGAGTAAACCAGGTTTTTCTGGTTATACACCTTTGCCAGCGCCCACAGGGCCAGGCGCCGGCCGACGTCCTGCTTGTTCCTCGGATGGATATCCCCCACGTTGCCGATGTCCATCGTGACGGCCATGCCGGTGTTGGGCACGCTCTTGAGCGTCATCAACTGGGCTTCGCACAGTTCGGCGAAGTTGGCCGGGTTCTGTCCGTAGCGAAACGGTGCGAGTTGCACAAAGCCGAAGGGGAAGTCGCCCTGTCCCCAGTCGGCCCGCCAGTTGGCGATCATTGCGGGGAAGAGGGTACGGTACTGGAAGGCGCGATCGAGGTTCGATTCACCTTGATACCAGATGGCGCCACGGATGGCGTAGGGCATCAAGGGGGCAACCTGGCCGTTGTAGAGACAGGACGATTCGCCCTGGGCCAGTGGTTTGAGGACCGGGTTCGCCTCCAAGGTCTTGCGGCTGGTCCATAGCTCGGCCGGCGTGCCGCCCCACGACGTCTCGATCAATCCGATGGGGACGTTGAGTTCCTTGTGGATGTGACGGCCGAAATAGTAGGCCGCCGCCGAGAAGCCGCCCCATCCGGCGGCGACGATGGTTTGCGGGGTGCATGGCGCCCAGGCCGCCTTGACGTCCGTGGCCGGTTCGGTGGCTTTCGCGTGCTCCACGAGCAAGAGGCGGATTTGCGGGTAATTTGCCGCGGGGATTTCTTCCTGGGCTTTGTCGCACATGGTGATGCCCATTTCCATGTTCGACTGGCCGGAGCACACCCAGACCTCGCCCACCAGGACGTTCTTCACCGTGATCGTGTTGCCGGACGAGCCTTTGACGGTCATTTCCAGCGGGTCGCCGGGTTTCAGTTCGTTGAGTGCGACCTTCCAGCGGCCATCGTCGCCGGCCTTGGTGGCGTGCTTTTGATTACCCACAGTAACGGTAACCTCTTCGCCCTTGTCGGCCCACCCCCAGATGGGCACGGGCCGACCTTGTTGGAGAACCATGTTGTCGCCGATCATCGCCGGCAACTTGACCGCCGCCGGAACGGACGACGTCCAACACACCGATAACAGTCCTAACACGGCGATTCGCAAAGATTTGTGGTAACGCATAATAAGTCTCCTGGTTCTGCCCGCGGCGTATAGACTGCGGACTATTGTTAGCAATTTACTTTTCGGGATGAAGGCCGTTGATAGAGCCGGTGGCCGGACCGGAGGGCGGGAAAAAAGGCGGTTGCGGGAGGGGAGGGAAGCGATTTCCATGGAAGAACTCCTCAAACGAGTCATTAGCCACCAGATCCGCATTGCCAAGAAAATTCGTTGGAAAATCCTCGATTTCTACCGCGAGGGCCTGACCGGCTGCACGTATTTTGAAAGCGGATCGCCGCCCGAGCCGTACTCACCGCGCCATGAAAGGATTGATAGCCTGCGCCTGGCTTGGCGGTTGCTTGTGCCTGCCGCTGCCTGCCGCGCCGGAGCCTGCCACGCTGCGCTCGCTGCAAGTCGCGCTGCCCGGCCAGGAACACAACGCCATCAAGAACTCATGGCCGGGAATCGGCTGCTGGTTCTGGTCGGCCGAGGAATTCCAACCCGACGGCTACAAGCGCTTCCTCGATCTGCACGCGCAGCATTCGGGCTTCGGCCTGTTGACCACCAGCATTCGCCATCCGGTGGAGGTGACCGACCCCAAGGTGCACGACCAGCTCAAGGCTGCGGCCGTGTATGCCCGCGAGCGCGGCATGGGCATGGTGCTGGATCTGGATGTGCGCCTCGCCCGCCAGGCGTTCATGGACAAGCACCCTGGCGAGATGCAGGAAATCGTCCGGCTGCGCGAGGTCGCTCTAACAAACTCGGGAGAGGCCGGCCTGACGGTGGAACCCCTCAACCTGGGTGACCATTACACCTACCGCGCCTGCGGTTACGACTCGATAGCCGCACGCGTGCTGCGGGTCTTTTCGTATGTTGCCGGAGCGGCTGGCATCGAACCGGACTCGGTGAGTGACATCACCGTCCGCTGCAACGTGCCGCAGGCCGACGCCCGCGGGGTGCGCGTGGTGATTCCTTGTACTGCCGCAGACGCCGGGCGCACGGCCTGCGTGCTGGCGGCCTTCACGTTGTTCACGCCCGATGTCTTCGCCCCGCACCTGGTCGAGTTTGAAAAAGACATTCTCAAGCAGTATGCCGACGTGCCCCTTGCAGGGGCGTGCAAGGACGAGTGGGGTTTTCCCGGACGCTTCGGCCCGCGCGCCGATGACCTTTACTACTCGCGCGGCATGGCGGCCGAGTATGCCAAGCGGCGGCCCGGGCGCACCCTGGAGCGCGACCTGTTACTGATGGCCAAGGTTGAAAAGGGCATGGCGGACGGGCGCGCCGCGGCCATCAACCACTACATGGAGATGAACTGGCAGCGCAATGGCGAGATCGAAACGGCCTTCTATCAATCTATCAAGGAGGTCTTCGGTCCCGGCGCCATGTCGGCCACGCACCCGACCTGGTATTCGTATTTCTGTCCGGAAGAGGTCTTCAAGAACGGGTTCGACTGGTGGGCTTGCCGGCGCGACCTGGCGCAAACCGACGAAGCGACTCCCTTTTGCGCGCGCACCGCGCTCGCCAAGAAGTGGTGCAGCCCGCTCTGGTATAACATGTATTACGACAGTTCGATCAAGGCCTACGAAGAGGACCTCTGGCGCCACGTTCTGGGCGGTGGCCGGATCAATTTCCATCCGCTCTGGCCGCATCCGTGGGAAAAACTAACAACATCGTTGCTGGAGGGCCGGTTGCTGGTGGCCGATGCCCGCATCCGGCTGTTGAATTACATCTCGACCGCTCCCATTGATTGTCCGGTGGCGGTGATTTTTGGTCATCCCTCGGCCCTCAACTGGGCGGGCCCCGGCTTCACGGATGTGGGGGTGGCCGTCACCAACGGACTCTGGGCCGCGGGCTACTACGCCGACCTGGTGCCAAGCAGCGAAATCACCAATGCCAGCCTGCAACTCGCCAGCGACGGCAGCCTCGCCTACGGCCCGCAACACTACGCCGCGGCGGTGATCTATCAACCACAAGGCGAGCGCCCCGCCGTGGCGGAGTTCCTCGCCAAAGCCGCCGCCACGGACCGGACGGCTTGGTTTCGCGTCGGGGAGTGGACCATGGATTTTGACGGCCGGCCCTTCGACGCCGCCGCCTCGCTGCCACCCGGCCTCAAGCCGGTGGCCGCCGCCGACGTCGTGCGGCAGGTCATCGATCACCTCAAAGCCGCGGGCATCGAACCGCAAACCCCCTGCACGCCGCACGGTGGCGCCGTGTTCCCCGCGTCGATGATGCCCAAGCCCTCCGGCCAATGCCGTTTGTTAGACGGCACGCGGATTCTCGCGTCCGGCGAAAAGGAGGTGACGGGCGATCCAATCCAGCAAACGCTCACGATCCGCGGTCATCCGATCACCTTTGACGCCGTCGGCGTGGCCGCCGTGCGCCTGAACCCGGCCGGCCGGGTCGAGGCGATGGCGGCTGGCGGCTTGCGGCGCTTCCAGGCCGCTGACCTCAATATCGAACTGCCGCAACCCACGGACCTGGCGCTCTGGCGCGATGCCGCGGGCCAGTGGCACGGCGTGCTCCAAGGGTGGACCGGCCCCGTCCCCGAGGCGTTGAATGCCATCACCAGCGACTGGCTGCGGGTGGCGGTGCCCGTGCCTCTGGCAAACTAGCAATTCAGCGGAGTGCCCCACACGCCATGAAATCATGATTGATAGAAGCCCGACAACCATGTGTAATTTGATGATGAAAATTGTTAGCCAGCGAGTGGCAGCCTGCGTATTTATGTTAGGCAGTTGCGGCGCGCTGCATGCCGGGACCACCAAGTCCGTCCGCCTCGTGCTTCCGGAGCGGCCGGCCAACGTGGTGGCGAACATCGGCGGGCTGCTGGCCCGGCAGATCCAACAACGCTGCGCGGCCAAGGTGGGTGGCGACGGCGACGCGGCGGCCACCGTGGAGCTGGCCATCACGCCGGGCGTCGGCGCCGAAGGTTTCCGCATCGAGGACGGTCCTGGCGGTGGCGTGCGCATCGTCGGCAACGACGAGCGCGGGCTGCTCTATGGAGTGGGCAAGTTCCTGCACACTTCGCGTTACGATCCGGCAGGGTTCACGGCAGGTGCGTGGCGCGGCACCTCGGTGCCGCAAAAACCCTTGCGCGGCATCTACTTCGCCACCCATTTCCATAACTTCTATCATGACGCGCCGGTGGAGGAGGTGCAACGCTATGTGGAGGAACTCGGGCTGTGGGGTTACAACACCCTGGCCGTCTGGTATGACATGCACCACTTTGACGGGGCCGACGATCCCAAGGCCGTGGCCTTCCGCGCGCGCCTGCATGCCGTGCTCCAGAGAGCAAAAGACATCGGCCTGGACGTGGCCCTGATCGTGGTCGCCAACGAAGCCTACGGCGATTCGCCCGCCGCGCTGCGGGCCGATCCCAGCGCCAAACGCGGCGGCTGGTATGACTGCGCCGTCTGTCCTAGCAAACCCGCCGGCCTGGAATATATCCTGAAGGTGCTCGGCCACGAGTTCGATTGGGCCGCCGACCTGCAGCCGCGCTATGTGTGCGTATGGCCGTATGACCAGGGCGGCTGCGGCTGCGCCCAGTGCCGGCCGTGGGGCAACAACGGCTTCCTGCAAACCGCGGCAACGGTGGCCGCACTGGCCCGCAAGAAACTGCCAGGGACCAAGATTATTCTATCAACCTGGTACTTTGACGAGAACGAATGGCGTGGGCTGGACCAGGCCTTCGCCGCCGCCACGCCGTGGGCCGACTCTATCCTGGCCGAAGGCACCGCGCGTCCGATGCCCGGCAAGCTGCCCATGGTCGGCTTCCCCGAAATCAGCATGCACGAGACGTTTCCGTGGGGCGGCTTCGGTGCCACGCCGCTAACAGGCAGGGCGCGCCAGCAGTGGGATGGCGTCAAAGCGCACAGCAGCGGCGGCTTTCCCTACTCGGAAGGCCTTTACGAGGACCTCACCAAGGTGGTTATCAGCCAGCTCTATTGGAACGACCGGCCGGTGGCCGAAACCCTGCGCGAATACCTCGCCTTCGAGTTTGGCCCGGAGGCGGCCGACGAGATCGCGAAAGTCGTCGCCACCCTCGAACAAAACCATCATTGGCGGTGGTGGCCGGGCGAACTCGACGGCGTGAAACTCCAACTCGATTGGTTCCCGTCGCGCGGCGCGCAACCACGGCCCGATCCGGGTGCGGAGCAGGCGTATGCCTCCATGCAGCGGCTCGCTCCGACTCTGATGCCTCAGGCCCGCACCTCCTGGCGCTGGCGGCTGCTCTATCTGCGCGCCCTGCTCGACGCCGAACTCAAGGCCAACGGCGGCAAACCCAACGACCTCTGCCAGCAGGCCTTTGCCGAATTGAACACGATCTATCACGCGGACCATGC
>Ga0118677_10013336_pt1 | contig 11833 bp, 3 predicted proteins | sample AliMusrvi5mmetaG_FD_86154 | JGI IMG/M metagenome (GOLD analysis project Ga0118677, IMG submission 86154) | reverse complement strand
GCACCTGGTACTCGGGCAGGCGTTCGGGAAGCTGCACCAGTTTTTCCGCCCGGGCCGCAAGTTCGGACAGGGAGCGTACGCCCATGGTGGCCGACAGGCCCTTGAACGCATGCAGCTCACGCTGTGCCTGCTCCAGATCGCCGATTTGCAGCGCCTGTTCAAGCCGCTGTTGCAGACGCTCGGCGTCGCCGACAAAGGCCACCATGGAGCGCTGCAACAGGGCGGCATTGCCGCCCATACGTGCCAGCGCCGTCTCGCCATCGATGCCCGCCGGCCAACGGATGGCAGCCGGCATGGCCAAAGCTTCCGACAGCGGCCCAGGGCGGGCCAAAGTGGTTGCGGGCTGTGCTTCCCAGCGGGTGTGCTGAATCAGCGTTTGCACCAGGCGGTTGATGTCAAAGGGCTTGCCCACATGGTCGTTCATGCCGGCGGCCAGACATTCGTCCCGGTCCGAGCTCATGGCATTGGCAGTCATCGCGATCACCGGCAACTGGGCCCAGCGCGGGTTAGCGCGCAACAGCCGGGTGGCGCGCAAACCATCCATCACCGGCATTTGCAGGTCCATCAGCACGGCATCAAAGGCCGGGGAAGCGCTGTGAACGGCATCCACACCGAGCCGACCGTTGTCGGCCAGGGTGACCAGAGCACCCTCGGCAGCCAGCAGCTCCTGCGCCACTTGCTGGTTGATGGGGTTGTCTTCCACCAACAGCACGCGCATGCCGGCCAGGCGCGGCGCCAGGATCCGCAACGGACTCTCCTGCGTGGACGATCCATCCCGCGCCTGCTCCAAGCTGCGCTCAAACATGGAAGCCGTGAACGGCTTGACCATGAAGCCGTTGAGCAATTCTTGTTCGCGGTCGGTGCGCTGGGCCAAGGCGTCGCGGCTTTGTCGGCTCAGCAGGATCAGCAGCGGGGGCTTGGTCGTGGCGCACAGGCGGCGCACATTGCGCAAGGTCTCCCAACCGTCCATGCCGGGCATTTGCCAGTCCACAAACAGGGCATCGGGCAGCGCTTGGTGCGCATCCAGCAGCGCCTTGATACGCGCCAGCGCCTGCTCGCCCGAGGCCGCCGCCGTGACCTCCCAGCCCAGCGATTGCATCAAGGCCGTGCTGGTGGCCAGGGCCTGCGGGTTGTCGTCCACCAGCATGGCGCGCACCGGCGCCGGCCCCTGCCCTGGCAGGACTGGCAGCGGCGAAAACTGGGTGACGCCGAGTTCGATGGTGAAGCTAAAGCAGCTGCCCTGGTCCACCACGCTGCTGAGCTGCAACTCGCCGCCCATCAGACGGATCAGACGCGTAGAAATCACCAGCCCCAGGCCGGTGCCGCCAAAGCGGCGCGTGGTGTTGGCCTCGGCCTGGGTAAAGGCGGTAAAAATGCGTTCCTGGTTTTCTGGCGCAATGCCAATGCCCGAGTCCACCACCGCCACCGTCAGCATGACCCGCTCAGGGGTGCGCGCCACCAGCGTCCAGCGAATCACGACCTGCCCGGTCTCGGTGAACTTGACGGCATTGCCGCCCAGATTGATCAGGACTTGCTTGAGCCGCATGGCGTCGCCAACCAACTCGGGCGGAATGGCCGGGTCCACGTCAAACACCAGATCCACATTCTTGGAGCCCAGATTCGATGACAGGATGACCGACAGATCCGCCAGCAGTCGCTCGACCAGGAAGGGCTCGGGATCGAGCTGCATCTTGCCGGCTTCGACCTTGGAGAAGTCCAGTATGTCGTTGAGCAGCCCCAGCAGGGAGCGCGCTGCGCCTGCCGCCTTTTCGGCATAGTCGCGCTGGTTGCTGTGCAGCGCGGTGTTGCGCAGCAGTTGCAGCATGCCCAGGATGGCGTTCATGGGGGTGCGGATTTCGTGGCTCATATTGGCCAGGAACTGGCTCTTGGACACACTCGACTGCTCGGCCAGGCGCATGGCTTCGCGCAACGAGGCTTCATATTCCTTCTGGCGCGAGACATCGTAAATCATGCACAAATTGCCCACCAAGGCACCGCCCTCGTCGACCATGGGCGAAAAGATCAGGCTGGCCTTGAAGCGCGAACCGTTCTTGCGCAGCAGCGTCCATTCCTGTGCTTCGCGAATGTGCAGCACATGCTCAAAGACCTCCTGCGGATTCGGTGCATGGCCCCAGACCAGTTCCAGGGTTTCACTCAAGGCAGCGAGTTCGGAGGGCTCGAAAAAGAGCTCGGCACTGTGCCGGCCAATCAGCTCATCGGCGTCGAATCCAAGCAGATTTTCCGCACCCTTGTTAAAAACCTGAATGCGCTGATCCAGCCCCAGACTCACCACCCCCACCGCAGTGGCGGAGTCGAGCACGTTTTGCAGGGTGGACGTGGTTTGCGCCAGCTGCTGCTCCGCCTGCTTGCGTTCGGTAATATCCATGTGCGTGCCATACACCCACAGCGCACTGCCATCGTCAGTGCGCTTGGCAAGCTTGCCCCGGGCCAGCACCCAGATCCAGTGACCGAGTTTGTGCCGCATGCGCACTTCCATTTCGTAGCCGGGGCGCTCGCCGCGCACATGCTCCTGCAGCTGGATAGCGCAGGTCGCCAGGTCTTCCGGGTGCGCCAGTCGCACCCAGGTGTCGTAACCCAGCGGCCCCAGCTCTTCGAGCGTGTAGCCCAGCATGCCTACATACTGCGAGTTATAGATGCTCTCGCCGGTCTGCACGTTCCACTCCCAGGTGCCGATGTGCGTGCCTTCAAGAATGGTCTGCAAGCGCCCTTGCTGCTCGGCCAGTTCGGCGCCGCTGCGCTCCACTTCGAGCTGGGCCAGGTGCACCTTGGTGACATCCTGGAATGCGCCCACCAGACGCTCTGGCCCGTTGTCGTCAAAGCTCACCTCACCAAAGATGCGCACCCAACTTTGCTGGCCCTGCGCGTTGATGAACTCCACCACCATGTCCCAGGGCGTGCCGTCCTGCTCCGCTTTGCGCACCGCATCGCGCAGGCGCCGACGGTCGGCTCGGGGATAAAAACTCAGGGCCACCTTCTCGGTGGGGCGGAAGTCAGGCGCCATGCCGTGTATGGCGCAGGTCTGCGCGCTGAACAGAACCTCGCGTGTACGCAGATCAATCTGCCAGGCTCCGACACTGGCAATGCGCCCGGCGCGGTCCAGAAAAGCCTCCATCTCGCGCAAACTAAGCTCCACCTGCTTGCTCTCGGTGATATCGGTATGAATGCCCCCTATCCACTCCGCCCGGCCGTCCCGGGTACGTGTCATCACCTTGGCGCGGGCCAGTATCCACATCCAGCTGCCATCCTTGCGCAGCACACGCACCTCGCAGGAGTAGTGGTCGGTATTGCCCACAATGCAATTCGCCAGCGCCACGTTGAAACGGGCCAGGTCGGCGGGATGCAGCCTTTGGTGCCAGAACTCGTCGGGCCCGGGCAGGACTTCTTCGCGGGAAAATCCCAGCATGGCAGACCAACGGTCGTTCCAACGCTGCTCTCCGGTCTGCAGATTGCTTTCCCAACTGCCCACCAGCGTACCCGACAGAATATTCTCGGCCCGCTCCTTCTCGACCAGCAGCGCCGCCTTGGCCTGCACCACTTCGGTGATGTCGCTTTGCACCGAAAGGTAGCCGCTGATGCGGCCATTGGCGGCGCGTATCGGCAGCACCTCCAGGTCGGCCCAATAGTCCTGGCCCTGCTTGCTGCGCTGCAGAACCTGGATTTCGACGCGCTCGCCGGCCTCGGCCTGCAGATCAATGATGGCGCCCGTGTCGGGATCGCCCAAGGGGCTATGCAGCAACTGGCTGGGCCGCAGGCCCAGTGCCTCTTCCTGCGTGAAGCCGCACATCCGGGTAAAACCCTCGTTGACCCAGGTAATGCGCCATGCGGTATCGGTAAAGTAGACCGCGTTGGAGGTGCGCCGCGCCACCATGGCCAAGCGCTCCAGTTCACTGGTCATTGCGCTGGCCAGCTCCAGGGCACGCTTGCGCCCAGCCATCAGCAGCCACAGCACCATGGCCAACAGCACGCTCAGGCTCGAGCCCAGCAGCGCGCCACTCAGGTGGTCGCGCGAATGAAAGGCCGCGTCGAAAGCCGCGGTGGAGTTGCTGCGCACATAGAACACCTGATCGGCCAGCAACACCGGCCGGACCACCGAATAGCTGCCAGAGACCGCGCGCAGTCGGTCGGTCGGGGCCGTGTTCGCGTCGCCAGGCAAGACGCTGTCGTAAACCAGAGATGCTGCATCCAGCTCCGGTCTGTCGAACAGTTGGAAGTTGATCTGTCCGGGGTCCAGCAGCTTGTCATCTGCCGCCAATTCAGCCAGCCGCAGCGGCGCAAAGGCCCAGCCACGCAGCGCCTGCACACGCTCCTCTTCGCTGACGGGCACGCTGCCCTCGCGGTACACCGGCACCAGGTACAAAAAGTCGGCCGGCCCGGCCTGCATCGGGTTGGAGCGCACCAACGCGGCCTGGCCTGTGCGCATGGCCGCTTCGGCCGCCGTACGCTGCAACGCATTGGCGCCTATGTTGCGGCCCAGCACGTCTGCATTGGCGCCAGCGGGCTCCAGATAAGCAAGCACCAACCGGTCCGCTTGCATCCCCGCCTGGCGCTGGCGCGCGACATAGCCGACGCCCCGCACACCTTCAAATGCAGAACCCAGCTCCGCGGCACGGGCATAGCTTCTGAAGTCCGCCGCCGTGATATCGGGGCGGCTCAGGACCATGGCGCTTACGCCATGGAGCAAACGGTCCAGGTCGGTAAATCTGGCCGTCAGGGTGGCGTCCACATGATCGGCATGTTCCAGAAAATGGGTCTGTCCCTCCTCGTGCAAGGCCAGTCGCGCGGCGTCCGCGTGGTACACCGTAAAGGCCAGACCCATGCCCATCACCAGCAGCGCAATGCTCAGCGGCCCACGGTACAGAAAAATGCGACGAGACTGGTCCGACCATTGCCTACGCTGCACCCACTGCAGGCCCAAAACCACCAGCACAAAGACCGCGGCGAAGACCAAGGGAATGCTGGCGTATAAAAGGATCTCAGCTAGGCCTTCGCGCAAATCAAATTCCCCCACATGCATGTATTGAATTCCAAGGAACCGGGCCTTTGGATGATGCCAAAATTCATTCCCAAAGAACAGCCATTATTGCCGGTCGCGGCTAGGGCAGGCGGTCCAGGCTGTTGCGCATGGCGGCCTGGGCCACGGCGTCCAACGCGCCCTCATCCAGTGGCCGACCCGAGATCAGGCGCAGCTTGCCCTGGGCCAGCATCTTGTCACGCATGCGCCTTGAAATGGACTGCGTCGTTCCGAAACTCCCGGTAAACAAATACAGCGTGCCATGCGGGCTGGCCCAGGTCAGCTGGGTGCGCACCCATTGGTCCTTGAGCCACAGCTCCACCCAGGTACCCAGTGGCATTTCCACGTCGCTCGCTGCGACCTCCCAGGACAGCAGATCCGGCGCCAGCGACGCGTGCGGCGGCAGCACGCTCTCCGGCAACTCCATGAAGTTGGACGCCAGGGCTTCTTGCGGACCTAGCCACGGATTGCCATCCGCCACCAGACGCGGTCGTGCTGCGGCCTGAGGCAGGCGCGTCTGCACCTCGGGCGCTGGCCTTGCCTGGGCCGCGTGGAAGGCCTTCTGGTGGATGGCCATCAAGGCCTCCAGGAACACGCTGGTGCCGGTGCCTGGATAGTGAATGGTGTCAAGCCCTTCGCGCAGGGTCGCGAGCAAGCGGGGCAGCAGGCGGGCCAGCTGGGCCGGATTGCCACGGGCCAGCTCCGGATGCGCGCTCCACAACAGCGCGGGAATCAGCGCCCCGAACTTCTCATCGGCGGCAGAACCGACGCCCTGGGTGATGCGCACCTGGGCCAGCACCTGGGCCCAGGGGCCGCACAGGAAGTCAATGACCACGGTCGGCACGCTGGCCGCGTCGGGATGGCTTTCTATGCCCTTGGCAATTCCTTCTGCGAGCAGATTGCGTGCTTCGGCATGCTGCAGCGCTTGGACTGCGGCATCGCGCCCCTTCTCCGTCGGGCGCGCGTCGTCGCTCCAATGCTGCTGCAAGCGGCCGAGCTGCTGCTCAAACACCTCGGCACTCTCAATCGGCGCACTGAACAGAGGTGACAGCGTGCGTTGCAGGCCTTGCACAAAGTCGTCAAAGCCCCGGGCCGAGAGCGACTCGAAGGCCATGCTGCGATGGGTCAACTCCTGCAGCAGGCGACGTGCCGGGTGCTGCTTATCGGTAAAAAAACGCTGGTCCACCAGTGCCAGACGCAGCAAGGCGGGCTCCAGCCGGCGGATGAGCTGACGCACCGGCTCCAACAGACGCACATCCTGCGCCATGTTTTCCACCATCAGCGTCACCACTTCCAGGCTCAGTGCCTGGGCAATGTCGTGGGCGCCGCGGCGCAGCAACAGGCGTTGGCCCTCCACGCTGTCTTGCGGCGGGCCCGGCTGTGCGGCGCCTGCTTGGCGGCGCTGCTCCAGACTTTGCACCACCTGCTCCACTTGCTGCATCTCGTGCAGCGCCTCCAGTGCCGCCGGTACGGTGTTGGCAAAATCCGATGCCGGACCTTCTGCAGGGCTGCGAGAGTCATCAAACTGCTGCGAAAACTGCGCTGCGAACTGATCCACTCGCTTGCCGTCCTGCTGCGCCACCAGGGCGCCAGAGAGCAAGCCGTGCAGCCGGTCCAGGGTCAGCAGTGCCTGCTTCTCGCCCGGCGGCCGACCTGATAGCGCACCCAACGGGCCCTTGCTCGCCAGCGCGTAGCTGACAGCGACCACACCGGCCAGTCGCAAACGGGCAGACACCTGAACATACAGGGCGCTCAGTTCCTGGCCGAGTGTGGCCGACATGGCGTTAAGCCATTGCCACTGAAGGCGCGGCGCGGCCTGGGTTTGCGCCAGCACCGCCTGCAGTGCATTCACAAAGGCCTCTGGGCGTAAGGGATTGAGTTCGGCGCGCACGCTATGCATTCCCAGCAGGCTGCCCATCAAGGTATTGAGTTCGGCCAGTTCGATTTCTGTTGCCAGCGTAGCCACCTGCTGGACCCGGGCCCGGTTGACCGTGGCCTGCACCTGCGCATCGTCCATCAGTTCGAGTTGGTCAAAATGCAGATCCACCCGAGGCCGCGTATTGGTAGCTTGTGGGCCCGGCGGGTTGGCAAAGGCCTGCAACAGCGCCTGCGCAAAGCCCTGGCACAGAATGGCTTCGCAACTGCGCAGCAGACTGGCCGACTCAATCAGCGCATCGCGCTCCTGCAGGTCGCGAACTTCCGCCTCCTGGCTCTGCAAGGCCAAGCGCGCGGCGGCCACCAACTTGCCCATCAGGACCGCGCCGCCCGCCGCTGCTTCCTGCAGGGTGGACCGGTACAGTTCCTGTCGGGACACGGAGGGCCGGGCGGACATGGCTGAAACGGCCGCGCCTACTTGAGCGCTTTGTAGCGCATGCGCTTGGGCTTGGCACCCTCTTCGCCCAGACGGCGCTTCTTATCGGCCTCGTATTCCTGGTAGTTGCCGTCGTAAAAGGTCCACTGGCTGTCGCCTTCACAGGCCAAAATGTGGGTGGCAATGCGGTCCAAAAACCAGCGATCGTGGCTGATGACCATGATGGTGCCGGCAAACTCCAACAGCGCGTCTTCCAGTGCGCGCAGGGTTTCCACGTCCAAGTCGTTGGAGGGTTCATCGAGCATCAGCACATTGCCGCCGGCAATCAGGGTCTTGGCCAGGTGCAAGCGTCCGCGTTCACCACCGGACAGCATGCCGACCTTCTTCTGCTGGTCGCCGCCGTTGAAATTGAAGCGACCGCAATAGGCGCGGCTGGCCATCTGGAACTTGCCCACGTTCAGAATGTCCAGGCCGCCGGAGACGTCTTCCCACACCGTCTTCTCGTTGGCCAGGTCATCGCGGTGCTGGTCGACAAAGGCCATCTTGACGGTCTGACCGATCTTTACCGTGCCGGAATCGGGCAGTTCCTTGCCGGCAATCATCTTGAACAGCGTCGATTTGCCGGCGCCGTTGGGGCCGATGATGCCGACGATGGCACCAGCTGGAATCTTGAACGAGAGGTTGTCGATCAACACGCGGTCGCCAAAGGACTTGGTGACGCCGACAAACTCGATCACCTCATGGCCCAGGCGATCCGCCACGGGGATGAAGATTTCGTTGGTTTCGTTGCGCTTCTGGTATTCGAAGTCCGAGAGTTCTTCAAAGCGGGCCAGACGGGCCTTGCTCTTGGCCTGGCGTGCCTTGGGGTTCTGGCGCGACCATTCCAATTCCTTCTTCAAGGCCTTGGCACGCGACTCTTCGCCCTTTTGTTCGGATTCCAGACGTGCCTGCTTTTGTTGCAGCCAGTCGGAGTAATTGCCCTTGTAGGGAATGCCCGAGCCGCGGTCCATTTCCAGAATCCACTCGGCGGCGTTGTCCAGAAAGTAGCGGTCGTGGGTGATGGCCACCACGGTGCCGGGGTAGCGCTGCAGGAACTGCTCCAACCAGTCCACCGATTCGGCGTCCAAGTGATTGGTGGGCTCATCGAGCAGCAGCATGTCGGGCTTGGAAAGCAACAGACGGCACAGCGCCACGCGGCGTTTTTCACCGCCGGAGAGCACGCCGATATTGGCGTCCCAAGCGGGCAGGCGCAGGGCGTCGGCGGCAATTTCCAACTGGTGCTCGGAGTCGGTGCCGGCGGTGGCGATGATGGCCTCCAACTCGGCCTGCTCGGCGGCCAGGGCGTCAAAGTCGGCGTCTTCTTCGCCGTAGGCGGTGTAGACCTCCTCCAAGCGGGCCTTGGCGGTGAAGACCTTGCCCATACCGGCTTCCACGCTTTCGCGCACGGTCTGCGTCGGGTCGAGCTGCGGTTCTTGGGGCAGGTAGCCGATGTTCAGGCCGGGCATGGCGATGGCTTCGCCTTCGATGTCCTTGTCCAATCCGGCCATGATCTTGAGCAGGGTCGACTTGCCGGAGCCGTTGGTACCCAGCACACCGATCTTGGCGCCGGGGAAGAAGGACAGCGAGATGTCTTTAAGAATGTGGCGCTTGGGCGGCACGATCTTGCCGAGCCGATTCATGGAAAAAACGTATTGAGCCATTGCTTGCGATGTATGTGGGTGACGTAAAGAGCGCATTATCGACTGCCCGGGCCGAACAGGCGAAGCAGAGTCTGCGATTCCCGTGCTTTTGTCGGCTGTGCGGCGCACCAGCCTTGCTGCAAGCATGCCAATGGTGTCCAGAATCGCTGCCTCTTTGCCACCTCTGCTGCACAACGTGCGACAATACCAATATTGCGGCGAATCAGTTGCCCGCAATGCCAGCACCTTGCTGGGGAGCCCAACGACACATTGCGCTCCATCCTTGTGAATCCATCTGCCTTTGACTGACCGCTGGCCACCAGGCTTGCGGAACGGCCGGTACCCCAGCGCCTGGAAGGGCGCAATACCCATGAACTTTGAAGAACTGAATCTGGCTCCGGCCATCCTGAAGGCTGTGCGCGAAGAGGGCTACGAAACCCCCACCGCCATCCAGTCCCAAGCCATCCCCCTGGTGATGCTGGGCCACGACCTGCTGGGCGGCGCCCAGACCGGCACCGGCAAGACGGCGGCATTTACCCTGCCCATGCTGCACCGCCTCTCCATGAGCCGCAGCGCGCAAAACAAATTCGGCGGCACCGGCATCCGTGCCCTGGTGCTGACCCCCACGCGCGAACTCGCAGCCCAGGTGGAAGAGTCGATCCGAACCTATGGCAAATACCTGCAACTGAGCAGCACCGTGATCTTTGGCGGCGTTGGAATGAACCCGCAAATCTCCAAGCTCAAAAAGGGCGTGGACATTTTGGTGGCCACACCAGGGCGTCTCTTGGACCTGCAACAGCAAGGCATGCTGGACCTGGGCCAGGTGCAAATGCTGGTGCTCGACGAAGCCGACCGCATGCTCGACATGGGCTTTATCCATGACGTGAAGAAGGTGCTGGCCCTGGTGCCCAAGGACAAGCAAAGCCTGCTGTTCTCCGCCACCTTCAGCGACGAAATCCGCGAACTGGCCAACAACCTCTTGAAGAACCCGCAAAGCGTGCAGGTGACTCCGCGCAACACCACGGTGCAGCGCATCACCCAGGTGATCCACCCGGTCGGTCGCGGCAAGAAGAAGGCCCTCTTGGCCCACATCATCAACGAGAACAACTGGAGCCAGGTGCTGGTGTTCACGCGCACCAAGTTCGGCGCCAACAACGTCGCCGAGTTCCTGGAGAAGAACGGCATCAGCGCCATGGCGCTGCACGGCAACAAGAGCCAGGCCGCCCGCACCCAGGCGCTGGCCGGCTTCAAGAGCGGCGATGTGCGCGCCCTGGTGGCCACAGATATTGCTGCCCGCGGCATTGACATCGACGACCTGCCGCATGTGGTGAACTACGAAATCCCGAACGTGAGCGAAGACTATGTGCACCGCATCGGCCGCACCGGCCGCGCCGGCGCCGATGGCGCTGCCGTCAACCTGGTGTGCCTGGACGAAGAAGGCTTCATGCAGGACATCGAACGCTTCACCAAGCAGAACATCGAAGTCAAAATAGTTGAAGGTTTTGGCCCCGAGCCCGGTGAAAAGGGTGAGCCCATTGCCATGGGCCGCCAGACCATCTGGGGTGGCGCCGGTAAGCCACCCAGCCGCGATGTGATGCAGGCCGCCGCAAAAGCAGCCCGCACCGAAATGCTGACCCGCGTGCGTGACAACAAGGCCAGCGCCGGTGGCGGTGGTGGCAACGGTGGTGGTGGCCGTGGTGGTCAGGGTGCGGGCCGTGGCCGCAGCGCCGGTGGTAATGGTGGCGGTGGCCAAGGTGCCGGTGCCCCACGCAACGACCGCAATGATCGCAACGACCGCAGTGGCGAATTCCAGCCCCCGCGTCCGCAATCGGCCCGCCCGCCGCAAGGCCAGGGCCGTGGACGCCCGATGGGAAATGGCATGCCGCAGCAACCCGCTGGTTATGCCAATGAGCCGCGTGAACCGCGTCCTCCGGCCGGTCAACCCGACCCGATGCGCACCAGCGTGGACATGATGGCCGAACGCGGCGCCCGTCGCCGTGGTCACGACGCGGATGCGGTACCGCGAACCGTCAACAAACGTGTACGTGTTGGTGTTGTTCTTGCCAATGACCCACGTAAACGTGCCGGCCTGTTTGGGTATGGCCTTGAAATTGTTGAAAATGTACCTATAGAAATAGTGCCTAACCCACATAATGAGTTTTATCTTCAGACCAAGAGGGATAAACTGGGACATGAAATTTTAAAATAAACAGATATTCCTTAGTGAAGTTACTGTTCTTAGCCAATCGTATTCCATATCCCCCATATCGGGGTGATAAGCTCAAGATATTTAACCTGGCCAAACGGTTAAAGAATCACGAATTGCACCTGGTCACTTTTGCGCAAACAAAAGAAGATCTACGATACAGGCCGGAATTAGAAAAAATATTTAAAGAGGTTCATCTCATTTATTTGCCAAAATGGTTGTCGGCCTTAAATTGCCTTTCAGCAATCTGGAGTTGGTTGCCATTACAGGTTCTATATTTTCAGTCAGCTTCGATGCGCTCGAAGCTCAAGGAAGTATTGACAAAGCATAAATTCGACGCAGTACATGTACAGCACCTCAGGATGTCACCATATTTTTCAAATCAGAAAGACATACCGCGCATTTTAGACCTGCCGGATGCTTTTTCACTTTATTGGGAAAGAAGAAGCAAGGTGAAGAGAGGGTGGCTGACAACCATATTTGAGAATATTGAACAAAGGCGGGTGTTGAATTATGAGCATGTTTTGGAAGAGTTTGACATGTCGCTTGTATGTTCTCGGGAAGATCTCGAATATATGGTAGAGAAGCATCACGTTGACAATATG
>Ga0118677_10013334_pt1 | contig 11833 bp, 11 predicted proteins | sample AliMusrvi5mmetaG_FD_86154 | JGI IMG/M metagenome (GOLD analysis project Ga0118677, IMG submission 86154) | reverse complement strand
CCCAGGTGAAAGTCCGATTTGCTTCTTTAAACGCAGTATTTCTCTCAGATGCCGCACGCTTATCCGCTCCTTTGCCATTGGAAAGCCCTCCTTTGAAAGCTTTGGGCTTAATTATGGCTTAATTTCAGGAGTTTTTCAGCATGCTTTGCCTTTCTTATGCCTCTCGGCAGGGTGGCGGATTGCTTCGGAACGGGGTGGCGGAATCAATCGGAATCAGGTGGCGGATTGGATCGGAATTTGCATAGCCGGGACAAAATGGGGACTAAGGCGTTACATGAACATGTAACTGCTGAAGTTCTCAAGGGAGGTGACCGCGTAGTGCTTGCGGAGACCTCATGTCAAAATCAAAGTGCAGAAAACACAGGACGTTATCGATGTTACCCATCCATATACATATCTTCGTGTCTGTCAATATAGACTCGAGACCAAAGATCAAGAAATTCTGTTTATGACACTATATTTGCGGTCCCCTCAAAGCAAACTAAACAAATATAAAATCCTCAACATCTCCTCGTTTTGTTTTCTCTAATACTTTGCTGAGCGTTCCTCGACAATTATATCCATCACAGTAATATTTGATTCCACTAGCGTAATGTTTGACTTCGGGTAACTCTTTTTCTATAGCTTTCCATGCCAGATTCCAAATCCTTGGAGAATCCGTTTCATGAGGATGTTGAATTATCATAGTGGGCTTGAATGTATGACATAAACATTTAAATTGTTTGGAAATCCGTTTTCTCCACCCTTTCGCAATTGCTTGTCCACGCGGATTAAAAACATTAAGATCATGACAGCCCAGAATTAGTATATTCTGATTGTTTAATTTCATAAAATGACTTTTAAGATTATTAATTGTAATAAGATCTTTTTCCTGTGCTCCAGTAGGATAAAACTTTCCAGTCCAATGAATTACTTTTGATTCTTTTAAGTCAAATATTGCGATTAACTCTATATGCTGATTGTTCTTTTGATTTTTACTATCAATACCTATCGTTAGACAATCTGCAATGTGTTTTAATTTGCTGAAACTATTACTGCCGATATTTTCAATAAACTTGAATATCATTTCTTCCGCGTTTTTGTGAAATATCTTCATATTTACCATCTTGTTTGCCAAATCTGTATCAACTCGTTTTTCAAATTTCTTTGGCCAGTCAAAACGCAAAAAACCACCAGGTGTTACAATGAAATTATATTTTTTGTTTGGATGTACTTGTTGAATAAATGAGTTTACTACTTTTTCTATCTCCTTGAAAATCGGCTTGCCATTACCGTTGTGATACTGCTTGCCAGACAATACTAAACGTGCAATTTTGTGTTTTTTTGCTTTCTTCTCTGCCAACTCCCGGAAGTATTCAATAGCATTTACATTATTCCAATCATACTCACCATGCATAATTCTTATAAGCACATACCCATTACGAAATGATTCAATGTCTCTCACAGTATCATAATAAGATCGCCTTTCATCACGATCTATAGGATCATTGTCTTTGGCATTTATCTTAGCGCATTGTTCAATCCATTTACGTTTCGGAAATAACGTTTCAATACTTTCGGGATAATTTTCTAAAGTAATTTTTCGAGCTCGCGTAAAATGCTGATTTTCATCATATTCAATAATCATTTTACGTTGCTCAATCACCATATCGCAAGCTGGAGAAATACGGGCATCCAGGAACCCTGGTTGATTTCTGTATTTGATTAACCCATTAACTATAATCTTATATACATCCGGTAAATTCTTAGGGTCCGGAGTTTTTAACCATTCAAACTTTTTTTCGGTTTCTATAGCACCATAATGTTTACGCAATAATTCTTTCAACGCTTTCTTTTGATCAATCACAGAAAACTTGGTTAAAGCAGTTGGTTTTAATATTTGTTGACCTTCGCTAGGAATATGACTACGCCTATACTCAACATCAAAACCCAATTTATTGAAAAACTCTGCTGTTTCTTGCCCCCCACTATACTTACTTTTCTTAATTTCCTTATTGTGTGCAATTCTAAAAGCTATGCCGCGTACATGTTTTGCTGGATATTTTTTGCCTCCGTAAACCAAATACGTATTTCTCGCCTGAGGATAATCCAGACTTGTTTTATTGAATTCTTGTAAAGCTTGAAAAACATGCTTGCGCGTTATATTATTCCATCCAGTTTCCATCTAATACTCTTTTCCCTCCAAAGCGATTTTTACATTGTATTGTAACGCAATATTTCTCCAAATTCATTAGGATTAATTTTGTATTTCTTGGCTAATGCCAACCTTGTTTGAATTCGTGTCTTGGCGGATTCTTTGTCCAGTAGGTATCGGATTTCTCTCTTTGACAATAAGCCTGTTCCTTTTTCCTTGTGATAAATCCTTATAGACTCCAATTTGCCGTTCGAAGCAAATGTCGCAAAAGCGCCTTCCTTCTTATCGTTCTTGTAATAATCTCTGTGCCAAACCATTCCATTCTTGCGAAAGACCAGGTACAAACCCTCACTTATCTTTCCATCCGTATAGCGGTATTTCTTCCAGAGTTTTCCGCTGCCAAAATATTCTCGACACGGTCCATTTGCCTTACCGCCTTTATAATAGCGGTCTTCAACAAGAACGCCCTTCCGGTTGTACCACTTATACAAGCCCTCTCCGGAAGAACCTTCGTAATAACCCTCCTCCACCAAATTGCCATTATTATGATAATACTTAAAGAATCCTTTTTGCCTGCCATCCCTATATGGTCCTTCTGATTCCAGGTTGCCGTTTCTGTAGTACTCCTTAGCTATCCCATGGAGATTTCCCTCCCGATACATGTTCTCGGATCGTATCTTCCCATTATCAAAATATGTCCTTGATAGACTCTCCAATTTGCCATCCCTATATGGTTGCACTTGCCATAATTTACCATTCTTAAAATATAACTTTGATAAACCAATGTGTTTGCCGGCTTTGCATTTCCATTCTCTCAGAATCCTGCCATTATCATAGAATTCCTTGATTTCTCCGTTAAAGATTTCAACTTTAATAGGCTCAATACTCCGCTTGTTCTTATTTCTTTTAGCATTGCATGTACCGCACCAGTGCTTGTTGAATCCTTTGCTTTTTGCCACAGAAAATATCCTTTTCATAACGCCTCCTCCACCCTACTGCAATTTGTGAAATCCACTAAATAAAAAAACCTTCGCACGAAGTAAATCGCGAGAAGGTTTTTCTTTTTTAGAGTGGAGGATTTATACCTTAAACGTCACCACTTATTAGCAGTATAACAGGTATTAATAGATTGTCAAGAGTTCAACGACAATTCTGCTCTGATGTTTGTTTGTGCCAGGCATAGGTACGTAGCCGGAACAAAATTGACTAAGACGTTGCATGAACGTGGAACTGCTGAAGTTCTCAAGTCAGGTGGCCACGTAGTGCTTGCGGAGGCCTAATGTCATAATCAAAGCTCGAAAAATACTGGACGTTACCTCTTTTTTCGATTGGCAAAAATATACGTCTGCACCATCTGCGCCATAAAATTATTGACTTGTTTCAAATCATCGTCCAGATCTATCTTGTTTGTTTCACTGGTCTTGACAACAGACCGGATTGTATCATAATAAATCTTCCTCAGAGTCTTGATATCTGAAGGGCTTCTGCCCATGTTTATCAGATAATCATTGATATTGTAACTTTTCATGTCAAATCTCTTTGATTGACTGCACTTCTGTACGAAGAGACTGATAAGGTCATAGCCGTTAATAATATTTTGCGAAGGTCGAGTCACCAGTCCGTGTTTAATATTTTGGCTTATCCATGCAAGATCACGAAAATCTCTTGGCGCTATATTCAGCCGCTCTGCGGAGGCTCTCATTTTTTCCGCAATGGTTTCCAACATTGTATAACATTTTATTGTTCCGCCCGGCTCCCTAAAAATATTATTAACATTTTGTATTTGAGGTACTTGAATTGGATTGTGAAAAGCAGATATCTCTACATTAATGCTGGACATCCCCTTAGTGATAACCGAATTATACTGCAGGAAGAGGCTTAACATGTATTCGGAAGCCCGAGTATATCCGCCATCTTTTAAATCATATTTTGCCACATGAGCAATTAAAGAATTCGGTATCTCTGAAAATAGCGAGTTAACCCGTTGCAATTTATCTTCACCCTCAGATATTTGCAGGGTAAAATCCAGATCTTCGCTCAGGCGAAAGTAAGGAAAATATATCTTATTTAAACAGGTGCCGCCTTTGAAAACAAGCCCATCACAAATACTATTCATACCGGACAATATCCTTGTAATATGGAAATCTTTCTCCAATAAAAGCGCCGAGAATCCGGTTAAACCTTGAACCCGGTAAATCTCAACACGCAATTCTTCATTTGAGATCATCTATAATGAGCCTCCATTTTTTATTGTGCACACCTGCTCTTTCATTCCCATTCAGAGAAATATATGCAGTATCCTTTACGCTTTCAGCTAACGCCTGCAGTTTAGTTTCCTGAACCTGTACCAGTTCAAGCGCATAACCGATTCTCTTTCGGGTTTCTTTAAACGGGAATCTGTCAGCGTAATCAATAAACTTATCAATATTTATTTCATTCTCACTGACAAGCCTTTTGAACACCTCAATCGCAGGGCCCAAGCCGCCTACAAATTCAGGTACATGAAATAAGTCGACAAGCGTGCGCTCTTTGTCGCTTTCTATAATTATTGCCTTTTTGTTATCTTTTCCATAATACTTTGTCAGCCCATACATCCTTGCCGGAGATACTCTTAATAGCTTGTAAAGTACGCCGGAGATAATACGCTCTTTTTGTATCGTGGTATTCAAAATATACGTTGTCTGCGATATCTGGTCCGTGAAGCCGTAACGATTAAACATTGTCGCGTACCCAACATAATAATTATCTTTTGGAAACAGAATAGAAGGTATTTCATCCTCTCCCTTTCCTTTCCCGCCTTCCTCGTACGGAGAATACCAGTACAAACCTTTTTTAATCGTCCGTAATATCCCTTTTGTCTTCAGTTGATAAACGAGATTCTTAACCGGCTTATCTTTGCCAAATAACTGCTTCATTTCGTCATAAGATATAACATCCGTTTTCTCAGACGATAAACGAGCAACAACCTCAAGCTCTTTCGGGCCGAGATATTTTGGAACCGGATTGGGCCAGCTATTAAAATTTCTCATACTCTGTCATCTCCCGCCTATTGGAAATTATAATACATCTATTCCATCTTGTCAAGTGATTATTATTTCCGATTGTCTGCCAGTAGCTGCTATACGGAAATTATATACACTGTTCTTAAAGGCTCCTATACAACCTTCACTCAACTGGGCATAATCAAGGACAATTATAACTACCAGTTCATATCGTGGCTATACGTGACTGGAATAAGCTTTGGACTGCTTGCGGTTACATGAAGCTGCTTAAGGTCTCAAGATAGGTGGCCGCGTAGTGTTTGCGGAGACCATGACAAGAAGTGCGAGAGATTCTTTACGCTATCTGTTTCCATAATTCTACCCTCTAACAAATATTACACACACTGGTCAACAATAACGGTCGCTGCCCATTAAATAGTCCGGTTTGACTGGACCACTTTTAGGCGGAAATAAGGTGTAAGAAGTGGTAAAAGGAAGAAGCCTAAAAGGAGGCCGGATGAGGAAGAAATTTGAAGCAACACTGAAGGCAAAAGTAGCAATAGAGGCATTGAGGGGCGAAAAGACAATAGCAGAATTGAGCTCGGAATATGGAGTACACCCGAACCAGATCGGCAAATGGAAGCAGGACCTGATACAGGGCGCGGCGGAAGTGTTCACAAAAGAGAACAGAGATAAGGTCAATATCTTAGAAGAGGAAAAAGACAAACTTTACAAAAATATTGGTAAGCTCCAGGTAGAGAACGACTGGATAAAAAAAAAGTTAGAGCTTTTACGATAGAACAGAAAAAATCGCTCCTTGACATAAAAGATGAAGTGTTCAGAATTCGACGGCAATGTGAAATACTTGGATTGAACCGGTCAACCAAGTATTACAAGCCAAAACCTATCAGTGAAGAAGACCTAGAGCTGATGAGGTTTTTGGATGAGCAACAGACAGAAACCCCCTCTTACGGGGTCATAAAAATGACAAAAGCAATGACGGACAAGGGGTTTGAAGTCGGGAAATGCCATATAAGGACATTGCTTCGGGCAATGGGTCTGCATGCGATTTATCCTGGACCGAACCTGAGCAAACCGCATCCTGAGCATGAGATTTATCCATATCTATTAAGGGAAACGGAGATAACACGGGTAAATCAGGTGTGGAGCACGGACATCACATATATCCGGCTCGGCCACGGATTTGTGTACTTGGTGGCGGTAATAGATTGGCACAGCCGGTATGTGCTGAGTTACAGGCTCTCAAACACCTTGAATGCTGATTTCTGCGTGGAGGCACTACGAGAAGCCCTGAAATATGGGACACCGGAAATATTTAACACGGATCAAGGCTCACAGTTTACGTCACAAGAGTTCATCGAGGAGCTCAAGAAAAGGAACATATCGATAAGCATGGACGGAAGAGGCCGCTGTCTGGACAATATCTTCGTGGAACGGCTATGGAGAACAGTAAAATACGAGAATGTATATCTGCATAACTACGAAACGATATTGGAAGCCCGAGAAGGCCTGAAGAAGTATTTTGATTTCTACAACAAAAGACGGTACCACCAGGCGCTTGGCTACTCGACGCCGGAGAAAGTATTTCTTGCTGGTTTTGCGGATTTAGCTAAGAAGGTGTCGTAAGCTATGAGCGGAGAATATTCCCAAGTAAAAGAGATCGATGGTGGGAGGGATCGTTCGCTTAAACGAAACGTGAGAAGACTTTCAGAACCAAAAACGAGTCAGAAAGTTTGTTTGCTTTTACACCTTAAACCATGATACAAAGTGGTCTAGTTTCTTTGGACTATTATACCACTTTATGCAAGGATTGTCTCAAAAAGAATAGCGCTCTACTTCTGCCTGTTGGAGATAAACAATATCTAATTTTTGAGTCTCTTATTCTTATATCATAATATGGATGAAACCTTTGGTTAAAATATCTGCTGATATTATTTTTGCTAGTCTTTATCATGCTACCTTGAAAGAAATTGTTTATACTATGACTTATCTCTGTGGTTGTTAAATATTTGTCTTCGTCTTTTAGTGCCACTAAAATAGCCTCTTCGAGTTCTTTAGGTCTTTCTTTTCGCTTGATGGAGGGAATGCTACTATCATATCGTAAATCCTTTGGATACTTCTTCATGAACTCATTATAATATGCACTAATATCTGAATTATTATCAATAGAACTTGATTTTAGTCTATTCTTGATTTTTTCTAAACCCATTCTTAATTGCTGTTTATCTCTCTCACAAAAAGCTTTTTCGTCGATAAAAGCTTCTTCGCGATCTCTTATTAGACTCCGTTTATATCTTTTCTTTGATTCGGCGTTTATAAATATAGCATGTGTAGTTCTAACCTGTTTGTACCTCTCGAGGAACAATTCCAATTCCTTATCAGACCGAAAACCTGTGATAATAACTGGAAAATCATTTATACCATCAATATGACTAAATATTTGATCTACTACAATTGTTGGAGTATCCATCAGTGCTTTCTCAGCAAAGTCATGAACAAGAACAGTAGAACCTAAACCGTGTCGTTCATAATAACTTAGACGCATAAAATCGCTTGCTTCAATATGGTAATAACCATAATTCTTGCTGAGAAAATCCCCTATGGTAGTCTTTCCAGCACAAGGCAAGCCGCAAACCAAAAAGACAGGAGCTTTTAAGAAAGGCAGTACTCCCTGCATTACATCTTTAATTACAGCACCTTTCTTACTTATAATATGCTTCTTTTCCAAAAACTCCAACATATCTTCAAATGCTTTCGCTCTGAAATCATGTTTGCTAGCATCTTTCTCCGGCAACATGCTAATAGGAACTTTATAACCTTCAGGAATAAACCATCTATTGAATGATTTATTGTCGAGCCAAGGATATAGCTCATTTGTTTTAAAACTGTATTCTTTCTCTGTAATAGTACCTTGCACGCTGCTTGAAAACCGCACATAATCTTCATCTATCGTTTCTCGTAACTTTGGAGGCAAGTACAATCCAATATCAGAACGTATTGTTACTTTCCTGTCATTTCCTCGCTCCTTCAATACTTTATCCAATGAGGAGAAATCATGCTCTCTCATCCAATATTTTATTTCAGTGCCAGGTATCTCATCGATATCACTGCTTAGGGCATGAATCTTTACAGATGTGTCCTCCAAAAAGAAGAGTCTATTTAATGTTAATTTGTTTTCTCTCGAGTATTTTACATCCTTCCATTTTGTTTGCTTGAAAAGTCTTTTCTTTGCATCCTCAATACTTTCCTTAAATAATTTATCTCGATCAGAAGTCAGAGGCTCTTCATAAGCAACACCATATTGATTTTTTTCTACTATTTTCATGTTATAATTTCTGCAGAAATACCGAGCATGTTGTAACTTTGTCCGATTTGAAGTTAAAAACATAAGCTTAAACATGTATAATCTCTCTGCCTAAATTCGCTGGTTCGGTCATAATTAGCCTGCAGTTGTTTCCATGTTTTTTCATTCTACCTATAACCATTTCTATATCCTCTGCCATGAAAAACAGGCCTGGTCCCAAACTAGACATTCCAACGGCGGTTGCTCCGCACTGATATAATTGCTTCTCTGTTTTCAATAGTTTTCTTCCATACATCTGCCTTTCGGCCTTTTTCCAAGCACACTTTTGAATTGATTTCAACGCTGCACAAAATGTTTGCTTATCATTTTCTCGAATAGCTGAATAGACCCCATAGATAACATCATATAATACCTTGTACACATTTTTCATGCTTATGGGGCAAGTCTTGTTGAAGAATTCAATCTCTTCGACCTCAGATTTACAGCTAATATTTTCAGGGATACAAATTCCAATTTTCCAATTTGGCATTTCCATTCTTTGCATCACCAAAGGCAATTTAGTTCTTTTTTCAGACAAACTAGATGGCTTGTGAGAATATTCAACTCCTTTTCTTCCCAGATCAAATACTATGCCCCCATCAAAATAAGAATTAATTCCTATTCCAGATGTTCCACCTCTTCCAGACGACAATACCAATCGTTCCCTCTGTGGCTTATATTGGTTAAGCAGATATAATGCCTCCAAACACGCTAAGCGAATTGCGCTGCTCGAGCCAAAGCCAATGTGCGTAGGCATTTCCCCTTCGATTTCCGCTTTGATATTATATTTTCCTTGAATTGATCGTTTTTCTTTATCGATTATTTCTTTTATGCGAGATATCTCAGGTTTCATCAAAACAATTGCCCGTTTATCTAATAAACTGAATGATCTTGTTCTTACGAATCTGGCTACTAAAGCTGGTTCTTTAATTGCAAAACCAACTCCTCCATTAATACGATATCCGCATTCATTCATTCCAATGAGTGTAATATGAAGTCGAGGATAAATCTTTATAATTAAAGACTTCAACGGCATGACTTTGCACTTTTCCATTCGTATTCAAAGTACTCTATATAAGAACTTGCAAAAACGCTATTCTTGTCAGTGTAAATCGTTGGAGTATCCTTGCTTTTTCTATTAGGAAATATTGGACCTACAAAAATCTCATTATCAGCTAGTACTAAGCTGTGAAACGGACGATGAGAGTACAGCTTACATTCAATAAGGCTATTGTATCTCTTTTTCAACTTTCTTATTCTTCCAATAGAAATACTTGCAAATTTTCTATCTTCTTTACTCCAAAGATGTTCTAAATCAGGGAGAAGAATTTTTAAGTGGACTTTTCTTTCTAATGCATCAATCAGGACTCGTTTATCTGCAACATTTTCATCTGCAAAATCCCTCATAAATCTTATAGCAGTATTTCCGAGAACCCAGATTTGACTAGTTGCATCCCCAATCACTTTCTTATAGATAACAGTATCTTCTCTATAACGCAAAATATTTTTAACACCTAATTTCTTTATCTTTTCAATCTCATTATGTTCTGTTGACATTAGCCATAATTGAAGCAATGCAACAAATAAACCAGTCACCAGTCCGCCCATCAAAGACTTAGAATCAGAACTAGAACTACTAGAAAATAACATCAGTAATATTAATATGGCCAATGTGACTGCAACACCAATAATTTTATACAAATATATGTTAATTCGTTTCTTTAGTATTTCCATACCCCCCCTAAAATAAAATCAGTAATTGTCAATTATTACCCTATTTATTAAGACCTATCAATAGATACTCTTTATGAAATCCATTATTTTTATTTAGCGCGTAATCATACTTTATTCCGTGAGTTACGATGACACGCTTCTTGTATTTTTTCATTAATCTGATTAGCTTTGTCTTGGAAGGAATACCCGGTTCCTTGTATGATATGACAATTATAGAATTTTTAAATGTTTCAACTAGACTTTCAAAAGCATCATAATTGTGCCTTGGTGATATCCATTCATTTTTCTTAGGATTAATTAAACATCGGTTCTTTGAATTGTAATCAATCCTGTCAATCCAAGTTCCATTCTCGCAAGCACCTTCCAGAAAATGATAAAACTTGTAATAGTCCACATCAGAACCGCTAGCTTCTTTTCTGATATATGGCGGATCTACATAAATCAAATCATAGGCCTTTTTGTTATTCAATTCCGAAGCATCCTCTCTTATAGAGATGTTCTTTCTACCATTGCTAAAAACGTGCTCATTGATCTCTTTGCAAAAACATCTAAAATAGTCTTCAAACATACCATCCCAAGACGTTTTATTGCCAAAACTCCTCTTTATCTTTTTAAATCTCATATACAAGTTTGCCCTGTGAAACAGATTAAAAGGTCTTTTCTTAAGCGCACTTTGACTAAAAGCAGAAAAAGCTAAAGCCTTTTTATACAGGATAATTTCCTTAGGGTAAATATTATCTAAATTATTCCAATTACCCAAGAATCTATCAACCCATGCGTTTTCTTCATCCGTGTAATATATATCTGAAAAATTCTTCTGTACAATATCCGTATACCTGACTGTCCCGTGTCTAGTGGCCAAGTAATCAACATCTTGCTCAGTTAGCCTAATATTCTTGTTTTCAATCAATGAACATCCGATATAATAATTAAATTTTAAATTATCATTATATGTGACTTCCTTACCCATTTTTTTAAAAAGATAACTGACACTTCCTGTCCCTCCAAACACATCTAAAACAGAATCAAATTCCAAAGGAGAAATATGTTTGTAAAGCCAGGGCAGCAATTTCCTCTTACTACCTTGATAACGAGTTGAGGGAATACTCTCTCGCTCTAATAATGTATTCATTGATATTTTCCTTTTGTCCGACAAGTATATCGCTTCGTTAAATTGACCAATATCCACAAAAAAGAAATAGTCCACTCAACTGCTCTAATATTTGAGTTGGGCTACAATTCAAAGGGGCAGCATATAGTTGCAAAAAGTTCAATATTTTCTCTGCAGCAATATAATCTCTTCATCTATCCAAGCTGATAGTATCTTTGTTGAAATAACTGACAAGACTCTCAACCTATTGCATCTTTTTGTATTCTTTTCTCATGCCCTCAAGAGAAGCACATCTATCAATCCAATAATTCAACAAAGCTGATAATCCGACTGAAAATATTATATCGACAATGAACAATTTAATGTTAGCCAGTACCTTCGATAATGGTGTGAATCTCCCCCGATTATGTGGACGCTTTGTTAAGTTGGTAATAGTTTTTCTCAGCCTGCTCGGGAGATTTATACCCGTTGTACGAGTGCCGGCGCTCCGTATTGTAGTACCCTTCCAC
>Ga0118677_10013333_pt1 | contig 11834 bp, 10 predicted proteins | sample AliMusrvi5mmetaG_FD_86154 | JGI IMG/M metagenome (GOLD analysis project Ga0118677, IMG submission 86154) | reverse complement strand
GCCAGACGTGGAGCGGGAACTGGCCGGATTTTCCCGCCGCGCCGCAGAAGATGAGGAGGGCGATGCAGTTCGAGACCGCGAGCCCGACGCAGGCGGTCTTTGTGGCCATCCCGGTGAGAGCGGCGTGTTCGAGGCAACCGTGCCCATTGTCATAAAAGAGCAATGTGCCCGATGCCGAGTAGAGCCAGAGCATCCCGAGCAGGAACCCCATGTCGCCGATGCGGGTCGTGATGAACGCCTTCTTTGCGGCCGCGGCAGCCTCGGGCTTGTGGAACCAGAACCCGATGAGCAGATACGACGCCAGCCCGACAAGCTCCCAGCAGATGAACGTCAGCAGCAGGCTGTTGGAAAGGACGACCCCGAGCATCGCGGCGGAGAACAGCGACAGAAAGCAGAAAAACCGCGTGAAGTTTTTGTCCTCCTTCATGTAGCCGACGCTGTAGATGAAGATCAGCAACGACACGAACGAGACCATCAGCACCATGCCCGCGCCGAGAGGGTCGAGCAAAAGCCCGAGGCTCAGGGTTTCGGTGCCGATGCTCAGCCAAGGGAAATTGAAATACGTCCGGGCAACTTCACCGTGCGGGCTTTCCGCTCCAAGCGTCTGGAGAAATGCCAGCAGGCTGAGGACCGTCGAGCCGGCCTGCGCGGCGATGACCAGCGTTGCGGCCGGCATGCGCTGACCGCGTCTCATCAGGGCGGTCACGCCGGCGGCGAGGAGCGGGAGTATGGGAATCAGCGAGATCATCGAATGGGAAATGCGAAATGGGGAATGGGAAATGAAAGCCAAACTCCGCGGAGCGGCACGAGGGCGCATGCGCCCCAATTTCGAATTTCACATTTCAAATTTCGCATTTGTCTTAGCCTTTCAGATTCGATGCGTCGTCCGCCTCGACGCTGTTGATCCTGCGGTGGACGAGGATGATGATGGCGAGGCCGACGGCGGCTTCGGCGGCGGCGACGGCGATCGAAAAGATCGCGAACAGGATGCCGACCAGGTCGGACGGGTTTTCGGAGAACCGCCAGAAGGTGATGAAGTTCAGGTTCGCGGCACCGAGCATCAGCTCGATCCCGATGAGGATCATGATCGAATTCGAGCGCGAGAGCACGGCGGCAAGGCCGAAGGCGAACAGGATCGCGGAGATGGCGAGAAGGATCTGGAGCGTCATGGTTCTCTTGTGGCATGGGCATCTTGCCCATGCGCGGTTCCCGCGAGTTGATTTAACGCATGGGCAGGATGCCCATGCCACGAAGATGTTTGCGTCATGGCTGTTTGTCCTCCATGGCAATGACCGCGGCCCCGACGAGCGCGGCGGTTAGCAGGACGGCAATAGCGATGAGCGCTACCACGTAGTCGCCCATGAGCGCCTCGCCGATGGCGGCGACGGGCGCGGAGGCCGGAGCCGGCAACGGCTTTTTGGCAAGCGGGCTGGTGAAGATGAATCCGAGAAGCGCAACCAGCGCGACAAACCCCACGGCCGCGCCGCCCGCGGGGCCAAGGCCGGAGAATGCCGAGCCCGATTTCGTAAGCCGTTCCGGCTTGGTGAGGAGAATGGCGAAAACAATGACCATGGCCACGGCCCCGACATAGACGAGGAGTTGGACGAAGCCGACGAATTCCGCGCCGAGCGCGATGAAGACGATGCCGAGCGCGATGAAGCTGAGCGTGAGGCAGAGCGCCGCGTGGATAAGGTTCCTCATCACGACCGCCGCGCCGGCGGCAAGGAGGAGGACCAGCGCCGGCAGCAGGACGAACCAGTCCCCGAGGAATTTCATCGGGTCGGCGCAGCAGGTTTTCAGAATATCGCAGAGCGGGCAGGTCATTCGGAAAATTGGTAGGTCCGCCGCGAGACGGCGAAGCGGTTAGAGAAGGCGGTGCCGAGGATCAGGTAGGGGATCCCGACAATGGCCAGCGAAAGCAGCCAGGCCAGCGGACCGCGACCGGCGTAATGCCAGCAGGCGGCGGAGAGGAAAGCCGCGAAGCTCATAGGCAGGAGAAATTTCCATGCAAACGCGAGCATGTGGTCGATCCGGAGCCGGGGCAGGGTCGCCCGCACCCAGACCATCGTGAACGCGACGAAGCAGACCTTGCCGAAAAACCAGCACCACGACGGGACGATGACGAGGAACGGCAGCGGGGCCTGCCAGCCGCCGAGGAAGAGCGTGACCAGCAGCCCGCATACCGCGAACATCCCGACATACTCGGCCATGAAGAAGATCGCGTATTTGAAGCCGGAATACTCGGTGAGGTGGCCGGCGACGAGCTCGGACTCGCCTTCCGGCAGGTCGAACGGGCTGCGGTTCGATTCCGCCAGCGCCGCTATATAAAACAGGAGGCAGGCCACAAATCCCCACGGGGTGAGCACGAACCACTGGGGCACGAACCCCCAGGCAAACCCGCCCTGCGCGGCGACGATGGCCGGAAGCGAGAGCGAGCCCGAAATCATGGCGGCGATGATCGCGGCGATGACGAGAGGGATTTCGTAGCTGATCATCTGCGCGATCGCGCGCATCCCGCCGAGCACGGAATACTTGTTGTTGCTCGCCCACCCGGCCATGAAGACCGCGACTTCGGTCCCGGCACCGACCGCGAAGAAATAGAGGATCCCGGCATTGAGATCCGCGGGCACCATGTCGCGCCCGTAGGGAAGGATTGCGAGAACCAGGAGCGCCGGGATCAGCATCACAACCGGGGCGAGAAAATGGACGACATGATCCGCCGTCCGGGGCACGAGATCCTCCTTGGTGATCATCTTGATGCCGTCGGCCACCGGCTGAAAAAGGCCGCAGAGCCGCCAGCGGAAGAAGCCCACGCGGTTCGGGCCGTAGCGGTTCTGTGCGCGGGCGAGGATTTTGCGCTCCATCACCGACATCAGCGCGAAGAGCCCGAGAAATACCCCGATGACCGTGCCGATGATGAGGACTGCCGAGACGATGGCCAGGATCCACTGCGGGACGCCGAATGAGCCGAGCAGGTTCAGGAACCAGTGCAGCAGTTCGATGGGCGCGCGTTCGATGAGATTCATCATGCGAGATCGAGAAGTTGCCCGCGAATTGAGCGAATGATCGCGGACAGACAAAGTTGCAGATGAGCCGACAGAAACTCACCCGGAGATCGGGCTGCTCCCATTCGGCCTCGAAAACGCTCGGTGGCACGGGCATCCTGCCCATGTCTCGCTGGATTGTTTCGCATGGGCAGGATGCCCATGCCACTTGACTTGTTCGAAGGGCCGGTCATTTTGCGGCCTCCGGTTGACTAGGTTCGGCTGCCTTTGCCGCTTTTTCAGCAGCCGCCTTCTCTGCGGCGGCGGCTTTGGCGGCCGCGGCGGCCTCCTTCTTCTTCCGGTCGGCTTCGAGGCGGGCGTCGGTCTCGGCGGCTTCGGTCGGGTGGATGCTCTGGTAATACGTGTTCGATTTCAGAAGCTTCGCCTTGTCGAGGAGGAGCGAGCCGAACCGGTCGAACGAGCTGAGTTCGTAGTCCTGGTCCATGCGGATCGATTCGAACGGGCAGACCTCGACGCAGATCTGGCAGCTCATGCAGACCGAGATGTCGATGTCGAAAACTTTCGGGCGCTTGAGCGCCTTGCCGGCGGCATCGCGGTCCTGGATGATATAGATGCACTGCGGCGGACATTCCTTCTCGCAGATTTTGCACGAGACGCAGCGCATGCCCGCTTCGGGGTCTTCGCCGTCGAAAATCAGAAACGGGAAGCTGCGGGAGTTTTCCGGGAGCTTCGGGCGTTCCTCCGGGTATTGCTCGGTCGTGAGCCGGTCCTTCTCGAAATAGCTGCCCACGAAATTCCGCGCGGTGACCGCGAGCCCTTTGACGATGCCGGAGCCGGGGAAGTTCATTGGGCGAATGCGGAATGGTTTGCGTGCTGCGCACGAATGCGAAATGCGAAATGCGAAATGCGGAATGGAAGAAACTCTCCGCGTAGCGGCACATGGGCGCTTGCGCCCCCATTTCGCATTCCCCATTTCGCATTTCGAATTTTTATCATCGGTCCACTTCCCCCAGGACGATGTCGATGGAGCCGAGGATGACCATGACGTCGGCGATTTTGGTGCCGAGGCAGAGCTCTTCGAGCAGGGTGAGGTTGATCAGGCTCGGCGGGCGGATGCGGAACCGGTAGGGGTGGTCGCTGCCGTCGCTGATGAGGTAGAATCCGAGTTCGCCCTTCGGGCCCTCGATGCGGCCGTAGGCTTCGCCGGCCGGCGGGCGGAACCCGCGCTGTTTGGCCTTCGGGTTGACGACCGGGCCTTCGGGGATTCCGGCGATCGCCTGCTGGAGGATGCTGACCGACTCGCGGGCTTCGAGGACGCGGATCATGAACCGGTCGTAGCAATCGCCGACCGAGCCGCGCGGGACACGGAATTTGAACCGGTTGTAGATCCCGTAATTGTCCACCTTGCGGATGTCGTAGTCCACCCCCGCCGCGCGGAGGACCGGGCCCGACAAGCTGCCGTTGATCGCGCGTTCGGGGGTGAGCGGGGCGATCCCCTGCAGGCGGGCGAGGAGGATTTCGTTGCCGGTGAGGAGCGCCTCCATCTCGTCGAGAAACGCGGGGAACCCGTCCACCAGCTTGCGGGTGGCTTCGAGCCAGCCGGCCGGCAGGTCGCAGCGGCATCCGCCGAAGCGCATGTAGTTGCACATCATCCGCGCTCCGGTGAGCGCCTCGAAGAGGTCGAGGATTTTTTCGCGCTCGCGGAACGCATACATGAGCGCGGTCCCCCAGGCGCCCATGTCGCCGAGGACGAAGCCGAGGAATGCGGCGTGGTTCTGCAGGCGGGTGAGTTCGGCGGTGATCACGCGGATGTATTCCGCGCGTTCGGCGACCTCGATGCCGGCGAGCTTTTCCACGGCGAGTGCATACGCCCAGTTGTTGGTGAGCGGGCAGATGTAGTCGAGACGGTCGGTGTAGGGCATCGCGGCAAGCCACGAGTTGCCCTCCGCGATTTTTTCGTGGTTCCGGTGAAGATAGCCAAAGACCGGCTGGAGTTTGACGACCGTCTCGCCGTCGAGCGTGACGTTCATGCGGAAAACCCCGTGCGTCGAGGGGTGCTGGGGCCCGAGCGAGACGTCGATTGTCCGGGATGGCGCGAGGGAAGGAAGGTAGCTCATGCGGCCTCCGTTCGCGCTTTCACCTTCGCGAGGATCTCGTCGTGCGGTGTCGGCTCGTATTCGAAATCGTCCGGTGCCACGTAGTCCTTGCGCATCGGGTGGTCGGCAAACTCGTCCCACATCAGGATCCGGCGCAGGTCGGGATGGCCGTCGAAGCGGACCCCGTAAAGATCAAAAACCTCGCGCTCCTGGAAATCCGCGCCCTTCCAGACCGGAGTGAGCGAGGGGATGGAAACATCGCCGACCCGGTTTCCAGTCCGCACCCGCAAGGTCAGGGGACCGGATTTTTTGGCGATCGAAAAAAGATGGTAAACGACTTCCAGGAAGCCGGGAATCTCGCGCTCGACGGTTTCCTTCACCTCCGACTCGACCCCCTCGACGGTTTCCTTGTGGACAATCTCCTGCTTGACCTTCTTCGGCAACCAGTCCACGCCGCTCACGTTCGAGCAGAAATCGAAGCCGAGCGAGTCGCGAAGGAATTCCGCGACCGCGCGGGCGTCGTTCGCGGCGACCACCAGCGAGTCCTGCGCGCACGGGCTCGGGTTTTTGAGAATCTCGACCCCGGCGGACGGAATGGCGGCTTTGATGGCTTCGAGAACTCCGGTCATTCCCCGTCCCTCCGTGGCGGGTCGGGCCGGAAAACTCCGGGGTTCGAAGCGGGTTCGAGGTCGTGGGCCCCGTAGGCGGGAACCGGGTAGTCGGCCGCGTCGCCGGTGTCCGCGTGGCGCGCGCGGTGGGGGCCGAACAGCCGCTGGCCCTCGATTTTTTCCTGAAGTTTGATGAGTCCCTCGAGGAGGGCCTCCGGTCGCGGCGGGCATCCCGGAATCGCGACATCCACGGGAATAAACCGGTCGATTCCCTTGAGCACGTTGTAGCCTTCTTTGAACGGCCCGCCCGAGATCGCGCACGCCCCCATGGCGATCACGTATTTCGGCTCGGGCATCTGATTGTAAAGCCGCACGACCAGCGGGGCCATCTTCTTGGTCACCGTGCCCGCGATAATCATCATGTCGGCCTGGCGCGGGGATGGGCGGAACACTTCGGCCCCGAAACGCGCCATGTCGAAACGCGCCGCCGCTGTCGCGATCATCTCGATCGCACAGCATGCGAGCCCGAACTGCAGCGGCCACAGGGAATTCTTCCGGCCCCAGTTGTAGAGGTCTTCGAACGAGGCCACGAAGATTCCGCGCTTTTGCAAATCCGCTTTGAGTTCTTCGTCCAGCATCGTCAGGGTTATAAGTTTGCCTTATATCAAATCTCCGCCGCGACGCAAAAGCTTTCGTTTTGTGACTTTCATCAAAAAATCAGCCGGCCTGCCGGACGACGATCCGGATCCCCTCCTGCGCGACGACGGAAACTTTTTGGCCGGATTCGATGAGGCCGCCCTCGGCCACGACATCCATCCGGCGGCCTTGGATGACGGCGGTTCCAGCGGGTCTGAGCGGGGTGACGGCTTCGCCGGTTGCGCCGAGCAGGTCGGGCATTTTGAGGGAGTTGCGCGAGAGCAGCGACTTGTGGAGCATCATTTTTTTCCCGAGCGGGGTGTGCGGGAAAAGCCTGAGCCAGAGGAAAAAACCGGCGGTGCCGAGAACGGCGAGGCCCGCGAAGGCGGCCGTCCCCCCGAGCGGGCCATAGGCCACATAGCAAAGCGCGACAGCCCCGAGGAGGCAAAGGCCGCCGAGGGTTCCGAGAACGAGCCCTGGAACAAAAACTTCGGCGGCGATCATCAGGAAGCCGATGAGGACAAGGACGACGATTGCTCCGATCATTGGTCGTCCTTCGGGCCGATGGTGCGCTCGCCCACGATTTGCTCCTGCACTGTCCCGATGAGGTGAAGGGTCGTGTCTGTGGCGCTCTTCGCGGCGCGGCCCGCAGTCTTGCTGATGTTGCCGACGAGCCCGCCCTCTTTGCTGACCGGGGTGGCTTCGGCGCGGGCCTTGGCATCAGGGTCGGGTTGGAGCGAGTTCACGACGGTGCCGCCCTTGGCGGAAACCCGCACCGTCCCGACCGGCGCTCCCATGTGGTCGTAAAGTTTCACGGTCCAGACCGGCTCGTTGCTCTCCGCATCGGTGCGGAGCGTGTAATCGATCCAGTCGAATCCGAACTGGCTCTTCGTGGCTTCCTTCTGGACGATGCGGAAGACCGCGTCCGCATCGGTGTCGAGCACCCCGGTGTCGAGCGGTGCCAGCCCGGCGACATCGGCCATCCCCCGGAGCGGCGTCCGCTCGGAGGTGATTTTCCCATCGGCCACCGTGGCTTCCCGCACGCCGCCGCGCGCGGTCGGGTCGCTGAAGAGGAACACCCATTCCTTCGGCTGCGGGTCACCCCGTTCGCCGCGGATTTCCACGACCTTCGCCGTGGCGGCATACGGCTGGGATTCCATGGCCTTCAGGCCGGAGAGAACCGGGCCCGCCGGGGCCGCAACAACCCGCGCGGCCAGCAGAAGCAGGATAAAGAATACGCAACGAGGCATGCCCGCATCATCCAACATGGGGCACCGTTCTTCCAATCCCTTTTTTGAGTCACAAATAGTGCATAAATTTGCAAAAAGTATTTGACCTAGACTGGGATTCTGCTCATATTTTTGCAAACCGATACAACCAGCAAAGCCAACCCCTCGCCTCATTCCTAATAAAATGAAAACTGATTGCCTCTCCCGCGCCTGCGCGACGACCGCCTTGTTTCTCACCTTTCTTGCCGCCGGTCCAGCCGCGCAGGCTGCGACCGCCGACTATCTCGGGACGGGCACCTCCTCGTGGAGCACCACGACCAACTGGAGTGGAGGCACCGGCACAGGAGGCATCGCGGGCGCAAGCGACACAGCGGTCTTCAACGGGACCTTGAACGCGGCCGCCGAGACGATCACCTTGGATGCGAACCAGGCCGCCTTGGGCATCCAGCTCACGACCGGTGAAGGCGCGGTCACGTTTTCCGGCACCGGCACGAACACGCTCACGCTCGGGACCGGAGGAATAAGCGCCAACGGCACCGGCAGTGGTCGCGTCACGTTCAACGCCAACGTCGTGCTGAACGGGGATCAAGTCTGGAACGTCAACGCCCTGACCCTTAGCAATGTCCTCTCGGGAACGGGCAATCTGACGATCAATTCGACCGGCAACCCATCCCTGACCCTGACCCCGACGGCGGCTGGTAGCGTGACCGGCACAGCGCTGTTTTCATCGGGTGGAGGAAACCAAATCGGAGCGGTCAATGGAGCCTTCCTGAACACCTTCAGCGGAGGAGTGACCGTCAGCGGAGGTGCCTATTTGACGTTCGCCGACAGTTTTACCGCCACCAAAAATTTCACGTTCGCGAATGGGATGAACATCTACCCGAACGCCAGCAACGACGTCTTTTCCGGCTCCTTATTCGGCGGTGTTGGCGGGACCGGGGCGACGATCGCCTACCAAACTTCCGGCAACGTGACGTATAACGGCAGCACGGACAACACTGGGCTGGGTCTCAACACCTACAGTTCCGCGAGTCTGGGCACGAACAGCACCGTGCTCTTGGCCAAGACCAGCAGTTCCTCCGTGCATGCGATTAACGGCAACCTTGGCGTCGGAAATTATTCCACTGTTCAGCTCGGGGGCAGCGGCGGCGACCAGATCAAGGATACGGCCACTGTGACCATGGGGACGGGATCGGTTTTTGACCTGAACGGCACCAGCGAGGCGATCAATGTCCTCGACCAAGCCAGCGGCACCAGCACTGTCACCAATACCGCCGCATCCACGACCAGCACGTTGACCGTCGGAGCGAACAATGGCGGCACAACCTACTCCGGCGTCATCCAAAACGGGGCCAGCGGCACGGGCGTCGTCGCCTTCACCAAAACCGGGAGCGGGACAACGACATTGTCGGGAGTCAGCACCTACACCGGCGCGACGAGCATCAACGCGGGCACTCTGGCCGTCAGCGGAACGATCGGGTCCGGCGGGGGAACGGCGATCACCGTAGCCAGCGGGGCCACGCTTACCGCGACCGGCTCGATCGCAGGCGCATCGAGCCTCACCACCAGCGGCACGACGACTCTCTCCGGCACGAATACCTATACGGGTGCCACCGCGATCAACGGCGGCACGACGACGGTCACCAGCGCATCGTCGCTCGGCTCGAATTCGGCCGTGACCCTTGCGGGCGGCTCAACGCTGGCGTTCACCAACCCCGGATCAACGGTCACGTTGCCTACTTCGGCGTCCGTATGGCAAAGTAGTAGTGATTGGCGAAATACACCGAACTTCCTGGCCAAGACCATCGGCGACAACAGCTACCAAGTCGGTGCTAACGGCAACGGTCCGGGAAACGCTGCTGCCCATTATGCCCAGCCGGACTTTATCCTTGTAGATCTAGGAGCCAACTACTCGCTGTCCCAGCTCACGATGACGATTGCCAACAGCTTTCAAACGATGCAATTCCTGACCGCCAACTCGAGCGTCGGGGCGTTCTCGAGTCTTTTTACTTTAAACGGCCACAGCAATGTCAGCCCGAGCACGCTGAACACCGGGCTGTTTACAGCGGACAGCGCCACCTTTGGCACCGGAACATCCGACTACGCCTCGGGGTCCCAAAGCTTCTCGCTTTCAGGGGTGTCGGGACAATACTTTGCCTTTTATATTACGAAGCGCGTAAACAACGGCTACGGTCTCGATCTGAGAAACCTCGTTCTCAGCCAATTGGGCGGTGCCACCACGCAGAGCATCGGATCCCTGGCGAGCAGCGATGCGACGACCAAAGTGACGCTCGACGGCAATGTCACTCTCAACACCGGAGGCAACAACACCTCGACGGCATTTGCGGGCGTCATCAGCGGCGCGGGCAACCTGCAGAAATCCGGCACCGGGGTGCAGACGCTCTCGGGGGCGAACACCTACACCGGCACGACGACCGTTACCGCCGGGACCTTGGTCATTTCCTCGACCGGCACGATCAATAGCACGAGCGGCGTCTCGATCGGGGCGGGCGAATTCAACTACAGCTCGTCCACCGCCCTCACGCCAAGCGTCTCGTTCAGTGGCACCGGAGGAAAACTCAGCGGCAGCGGCACGATCAACTCTGCCGTCAGCGTGACTGCCGGCAACACGATCTCTCCGGGCAGCGCGGTCGGCTCGTTCAACGGCCCCGGCATTCTGAGCACCGGAGCCCTGAGCTTGGCGGGAACTCTGGCGGTCGATATCAACGGGACCACCGTCGGCACGAATTATGACCAGTTGAACGTCACCGGGACAGTGACCCTCGTCTCCGGCAACTCGATCACGATGAGCCTTGGTTTCTCGCCGATCCAAGGGACCAACTTCTTCCTGATCAACAACGACGGCAGCGACTCCATCGTCGGTCTTCTCAACGGCTACGCCCAAAACGCGGTGTTTTCGCTGGCCGGCCAGAGCTGGGAGGTCGAGCCCGGCACCCCGCGCCGGCGGCAGATCGAGCTGGCCGCCCCGACCACGGGCCGGGGAGCGGGGCCGGCGCCGCTGGTGGCGGATTTCTTCATGGGCCCGGGGCTGCTGGGCATCGTCCCGCTGCCCTACGGCGAGGCCCGGTTCGACCCGGCCGCCGGCGACAGCCTGCGCCTGGGCCCGGGCGCCAGCCTGCGCTGGCTCATCCCGGTCCGGCGCACCACGGCCCTGCGGATCACCCTGGCCCCGGCGGCGGTGGAGCCGGATCCGCCGCCCCGGGGCCGGCGCCTGGCCCTGCTCACGGCCACCGGGACCGGGACCGGGAGCGCGCGGGACTTCAGCCTGCGCGCGGCCCCGGGGGAATGGCCGGCCCGGGCCCTGGCCGAGCGGCTCACCGGCGTCCTGCGGACCGGCTTCCGCTACACCCTGGACAACCCCTCGGGCGGCGCCGGCAACCCCCTGGCGGATTTCCTGGAACACACCCGGGCCGGCCACTGCGAGTACTTCGCCTCGTCCATGGCCTTGATGCTGCGGGCCCGGGGCGTCCCAGCCCGGGTGGTGAACGGCTACCGGCTGGGGCCCTGGATCCCGGAAGGGGGCTACTTCCGGGTGAGCCAGAACCAGGCCCACAGCTGGGTTGAATACTGGGACCAGGGCCGCTGGAGGACCTCGGATCCCACCCCTGCGGGGGCCCTGGGGCTGGCCTCGGACACGCGGGACCTCCAGGCCTACGAGCGCTGGCTGGATGCCCTGCGGTACCGCTGGGACCGGTACGTGGTGCGTTTCTCGGACCAGGATCAGCAGTCCGGATTCTCCTGGCTCCAGGACCGGCTCCAGGGTTGGGATTGGCACTGGAGAGCCCCGTCCAGGGCCGCGGGCTGGACGCTGGGTCTGGCGGGGCTCGCCTGGATCCTCTGGCGCGGTCGGGGCCATTGGCAGCCCCCGCCTGCGGGCCCGGGCCGCATCCGCGCCCTGCGCCCCCTCCTGGCCCGCACCCGCCGCGCCGCGCCCGTGGAGGACGGCGACACCGCCCGCAGCTGGCTGATGCGGCTGGCCCGGCTCCGTCCCGACCGGAGCGAGGCCCTGCAAGCGTTGGCCGACACCGTCGATTCGGAAGCCTATGGCTCGGGCAGCCCAGCGGCTTCGGCCCTCGCGAAGGCCGAAGCCGCTGCCTGGCGCGGTTGGAAACCTACTTCTTCGTGAACTGCTCGAAGGCCTTCATGAGTTCCATGGGCAGCGGGAAGACGATGGTGCTGTTCTTCTCCACGGCGATCTCGGTGAGGGTCTGCAGGTAGCGCATCTGGATGGCCGTGGGG
>Ga0118677_10013332_pt1 | contig 11835 bp, 10 predicted proteins | sample AliMusrvi5mmetaG_FD_86154 | JGI IMG/M metagenome (GOLD analysis project Ga0118677, IMG submission 86154) | reverse complement strand
CGTGTCTCAGTCTCATATTTTGAAATGGTACAGAACGCCTACGGATACTATTGGGAAGAGGAACAGGTTCAGCAACGCCTCGAACACAAGATGAAAACCGCATTTCTGGCTGTGCAGCAAAAAAGCCAGACATATAAAGTACATAACCGTCTGGCCGCTTACATTGTCGCTGTTGAACGAGTGGCTGAAGCTATGAAGCTGAGAGGATGGTATTAAATTCACTTTCCGCCGATACTCTCCTTCAAACCCCGCGCCTTCGCGGCAAGTGCTGGGGCGTAAAGCATAAGAATAACGCCGAAAACCATCAGCCCGCCTTTAGCAATGTTGTAGTCAGAAAGGATGCGATCCAGCGAATATCCAAAATAGTAGCCGAGAGTGAACTCGAAGATGAGGGTAAGCACCACCCATAGTGCGCCAACCTGAAGCTGCTGCCTGTGTGATCCCGGACCAAACCACCGGATACAGAGCCACGTAATGGTAAAAATAATTACGGAGCCGATCACTACCCCTATCTGATGAGAAAGCAGCTCACCTATCCGGGGAACCAGAAAGATGCGTCGCAAAGTTCCATGAACTGATTCGGCAACGGCAATCATCAGCCAGACATACAGTGCCCTTTTCCAGTTCATGTCATACCCTCCCTATTGTTTATCACAAATATAATACGTCGATAGATATTATTCTAAAGCTCCACTTTCATCTTCATATTCGGCTGTGTGTAATAACAATCCTTTTGCAATCAGGCCTTCCGCTTTATGAAACCAGGCTGGATTGCGACAACTTTAAGACAATGGCACCGGGGACTTTTTTATGCATGCAAAAGAACTTTTTAAAAGCACATTCGCTTTATTTCAACATCAAGAAGAACTTATTATACTCAATGGCCTTTTTTTCTGTATCATCATCATTTGTAATTCAGATAACTCTTAATTAAACCGGAGAATAATTTTATGCAAAAATGGGTTTGTGTACCTTGCGGTTATGTCTATGATCCTGAATTTGGCGATCAAGACAGCGGAATTGAACCGGGAACTCCTTTCGAAAGTCTGCCCGATGATTGGGTATGTCCTGTTTGTGGTGTAGACAAAACTTTATTTGAAGTCTATAACGACTAACAAGACAGTTTACTGATTGCCCTGAACAGAAAAACGCTCCAATTCGGGGCGTTTTTCTGTTTTTGTTGCTTCACATGGCATCTCCTGCCGGGCGCATCATCTCTCCAGCTTTTACCTTCAATGTGCGGAACTGATCACTAACTGCTTCTATCCTGGATTCCCATTCCGGGTCTGGTTTGGTCGATTCAGCTTCCTTCAAAAAAGTCAGCAAGGTTGAAGTACAGGCAACTGGATCAAACAATATCCATTTTGCAGATACACCAAGAAAAAGAGCCAGCACGAAAAGGAAAAACTTCACTAAAGCCCAGGATGGGGGAAGAAAAAGAGCGAGTGCCCCAAGAGGAATCATAAAAACAATGGTTGTAATAATAACAAACACATAACTGAAAAGCGTAAGCACCACGGCATTTTTCAGCAATGCTTTCCATGACTGGCAATAAACGAGGATACCTGATTTTGCAGCATCGAAAACATTCTCATTACCGGTACGGAAGGTATACGCTATGACGGACTCATCAATATACGTCAGACTGAAATTCACTATGCGCTGTACAATATTTGCCAGACCTTCAAGAGCAGGTATAGGAAGGGCATTCATAACATTAAACAAGGTACGGTTCAGCGAAACAAGCACTCCTTTTACAAGCTGATCGACAAGGGCAAGAACACTGACCTCCTTATAATATTTCATAACCCTTTCTTTTGCCCATACCGTCTGAGAAATACCTGATGGAAGGCTTCCTTTTTCCGCAATCTCGGTTATCAACGCTATATGGCCAGCCTGAAGCAAATACAAAACATATTCGCGCAGCAGCCTGAAACCAAACCCGCCTGCAAATAATGCTATAAGGAAGAGCACGCCTGCAGCACCGCTCCCGAAAACGCTTCCGATAAGGACAAGAATACCGAGAAACACCGCGACAACAGCAGCGATAGCACTGTATACCAATGTCCGGTAAAGCAGATAAACTTTTGTTTGTGCAACGATTTTTACAGCTTCACCAAATTGCAGACTCATAGCAATATTCCTTTTTTTCTTATAATTATATTGCCCTTCGTTTCCATCAAGGTTTGTCTGCTCCTGATGGAGTTTCGGAAACACTCGCTTCTCCTTTTCCAGCTGGAAGAGCACTTTTATCTGCAGCACCTTTGTCTGAGGTGCTATCCGCTGAAACTGCCTGATCAATAAGATATTCCGGAACACCAATGACAACGGAATCCACCGGAACGACGTCCGGCTTAACAGTCATAACCTCCTTATAATCAGGTACGAAAATCCCCCTCTTTCGCATGACAGCATAGATTATTCTGGAACGATTGCGAACATAGGAAGAGGAACCGACAGGGGAATATTTAATCGGGTTCGGAAGTACCGATACAAGTTTTGACGCTTGTTGAGCCGTTAATCGGGCGGGACTGACACCATAGTAATGTCGCGCAGCCTGATCAATACCGAAAATGCCATCACCCCATTCTACAAGATTAACATAAAGCTCAAGAATCCTGCGTTTTGAAAGTTTTTTTTCAATTCTCCATGTAAGAATGGCCTCCTTGATTTTGCGAACCGGGTTTTTTGAAGAGGAAAGATAAAGATTTTTAGCAAGCTGCTGGCTAATGGTACTGCCACCCATTTTAAATTTTTTTGCCGCAATATCTTTTTCTATTGAACGCTCAATGGCCTGGTAATCAAACCCCTCATGCTTCCAGAACTTGTCATCTTCAGCAATCAGAACCGCCTTGATAAGGTTCGGAGAAACATTGTGCAACGATACCCACTGCTGATGTATTTTTTTATTGTCGAGTCCTTGCTCTTTCCATTCAGCCTCACGGGACTCCATAAAAGCTGTTTTTACCGGATTTTCTTCAACAAGCTTACCGACATCCGGAAAAACAAAGTATCGTGCAATATCAGCAAAGAAAAGCAACAAGAGAATGCTGATTATAATTCTGGCAACCTTCATCCTTCTTAACGATTTACGTCTACCATGAAAAAATATGTATGGCTGCAAAATACCAAATATCAATGACATGCAACGACATGTACGTCAAAATAGTAATGACGATCTGAAGAGCGTCAATAGATTAAGTTTTGTACAGGAAATAATCCACCCTGCGGATGGAGGGGAGGAAAAGTGCCCTCGGGCAGACTCGAACCGCCGACCTACAGTTTAGGAAACTGTTGCTCTATCCACTGAGCTACAAGGGCATGGGCTCAAATTTACTATTTTTGGACAAACTTGCAACCACCTTGTTATTTTCTCCCGAACATCCGGTCAAGCTGGTCAAGTGAAAGCTTGATAATAACGGGTCTGCCATGAGGACATGAATATGGTTCACGAGTAGCAAAAAGGTTGTCAATAAGTGTCCGCATCTCTTCAAGAGTAAGCTTTTGACCAGCCATTATGGCATTGCGGCACGAGTATGATTTTGCAAGGTTGTCACGCTTTTCGAGCTTAAGCCTTGATGCGTTATCCTGATATTCAGCAATCATATCCTGCAGGATGGTGACTTCACTTCCCGGTTTAACATCCTGTGGAACACCCTCTATCATAACCGTTTGTTTGCCGAACTTTCTCAAATTGAAACCAAGCCTGTCAAGATCTTCCCGGATTTCCTCAAAAACCTCGTACTCCCACAGACGAAACTCTACCTTTTGAGGAAAAAGCAACTGCTGGGAGTTTGGAACATTCTGGTGCATCACATCAACAGCTCGTTCGTACAAGACCCGTTCATGCGCCACATGCTGATCAATGATCATCAACCCGGTTCTGATCTGGCATACAAGATATTTGTTATGCAACTGCCATATTTTCGGTTCGGCCCCTTTCGGATTTGGAACGGCTTCATCGTCACTGAGACGAGAAAGCAGCAGGGATGAAAGCCCTTCATCACCTTCCTTCAGCTCACGCTCCGGTAAAACATTTCCAGAAACAGAGTGAGGCGAAAGCATTTCCTCATGCTTCAAGGAGAAATCCCGGGGAGCGACATGTTCATGAAATGAACCTGCTTGATAATTTGCATAAAGGTCGCTTGTTGAGATAGAACGGTTCGGTATATCCTGGAATGCAAGCTTTCTGTATGACGATTCCCGGGAAGGTTGAGAAGAGAAGTTATCGCTTTCCCTGGCTTCGATGTCAGGTGAAAAATCCTGTAACTGGATAGCCCTCTTAATAACCGGATAAAACATGTTGCGAACACTCCGCTCATCATCAAAACGGATCTCAAGCTTTGCAGGATGCACGTTGACATCGACGCGGGAAGGATCAATGCCAAGAAAAAGCAGGATGAAAGGAGTCTGACGCTCAACCAGCAAGTCCCCATAAGCCTGCTGAACAGCCTGAGACAGCATTCTATTCTGGACAAGCCGACGATTGATAAAAAAATACTGATCCAGTTTTCGACGCTTCTGCATGACGGGTTTTCCGAGAAATCCCATGATAGAGAGGAAGTCGTTTTCCTCAGAAATCTTAATCATGCTGCTGGCAAAATCGTCACCATAAAAAACATTGAGCCGTTCCAGGATAACCGGTGTTTTCAAATGAAAGAGCTCTTCGTCATCACTATACATTCGCCATTCAATCTCCGGATATGCCAGCGAGAACGATTTGACGATTTCAAAAATATGCTGATACTCGGTGGCGTTTGACTTCAGAAACTTCCGCCTGGCAGGCACATTGAAAAAAAGGTTTCTGACGCTGATTGCTCTCCCTGTACCCCTGATTCCTCGGCAAGGATTCCCCCTTCGTAACGGAGCCGCAAACCCAGCGTCTGTGTTGCCGTTCTGGTTTTCAATTCAAAATGCGAGACCGATGAGATACTTGCAAGTGCTTCACCCCTGAAACCAAGGCTCTGAAGAGAGTCAAGATCATCAATGCCAGTAATTTTACTGGTTGCAAACCGTTCAACACACAAAAGGGCGTCTTCCCTCAACATCCCTGCACCATTATCTACAATCCGGATCAGTCCCTTTCCAGCATCTTTTATAGCAACAGTTATTTTATCTGCACCAGCATCAATGCAATTTTCAATAAGCTCTTTAACCACTGAGGCCGGGCGTTGTACAACTTCCCCTGCAGAAATTTTGTTCGCTACTATATCAGGTAATCTTGCAATTATTGCCATACGCTATCATGTGAACTATGTGCTTATCGTAAACCAAGTGAAATATTGTACTCATCTGATGAGTTACCAATAATACAATCTCGTTTTTGAGAAAATGAGAATAAATTTTTGATTTGACACTCTTCATCCAGCTCATCCAAGGATTCCCTGATGCATGGAAAAAAGGGAAGCGTTCATTCCTGATCTCGCAGGTACTCCCACAATTCACGCAGGGCAGCTTCGCTGAAGCGGAACTTGTTGCTTTCACGATCTCCATGCATAAAAAGTGTTTTAGAAAGTACAGTCCCTGACAATTTTGTGGCAATCGCCAGACAAACCATGCCGACAGGTTTTTCAGGGGAACCTCCTGACGGCCCGGCTATACCCGTTGTTGAAACAGCAATGTCGGCTCCGCTAATTTCCAGGCATCTTTTTGCCATTACCCGTGCTACCTCATCGCTGACAGCACCGAAAGACTCAATAAGATCTTTGTTCACCCCAAGCGTCTTCTGTTTTGCCTGATTGCTGTACACAACAAAACCCTGAAGGAAATACAATGATGAACCGGGCACATCAGTCAACCGGCTGGCAACAAGTCCCCCCGTACAGGATTCGGCAACCGCTACAGTCATCCCTCTGGAAGAGAGCAATGCGCCTATCGTCTCTTCAAGAGTGACATCGCTGGTCGCAAAAATAAATTTACCGGCCCTTTTCAGAATGGCATCAACAATGCTGCGATTATCGCTATCAACCTCTTCCTGCTTTCGGCCTATAGAACTGATCATCAGGTTTACACCTGCAGCATGCGGCAGATAGGCAAGGGTCGTTCCCTGCGGAAGATGATCTTCTATGTCAACAATCATTGCTGCAAGGGTCGATTCGCCAATTCCGAGTGTTTTTACTGGCGTATGACGAATGGCTGTAGTTGAAAGTGCCGCAAAATAGGAAAGCACAGTAAGTTCCATCATGGCCTTCATTTCTGAGGGAACACCTGGCATCAGCACCAGATAATGATGGTGAAAGCGCTCTCCACAGCCAATAATCATCCCCGCAGCTGTTCCCCTGGTGTTTGCAATAACATGAGATCCTTCGATAACCATTGCCTGATCGCGGAGTGACTCAGATAACTCCACTCCTCTTTGTTTCATCCTGTCGGCAAGATTAACGTATGCATCCTCGCTCAATTCAAGCCCCCTGTCGAGAAGTTCCTGCACAGCTTTTCGTGTCCGATCATCTCTAGTCGGCCCCAGGCCACCTGTAACAAGTACAATGTCGGCCCGTTCAAGCGATTCGGTAAACACTGAAACCATCTCATGCTCAAGATCAGAACATGAGACGATTCTTCCAACAGGCACTCCAATACCTGCAAGAGCTGCGGCAATAAACGCTGCATTTGTGTTTACCCTTTGACCTTTAAGAAGTTCATCCCCAATAGAAACAATTTCTGCTCGCATTGTTCGTTCTCCTAAACCAGATAGCTTGCAATACGCAGAATATCGGCAAAAACACCCCCTGCGGTAACCTCTCCGCCTGCACCGGGACCGCGCACAACAAGAGGTGTCGCCCGATAGCGCTCAGTAGTGAAGACAACCATATTTTCCGACCCGCTGAGACCTGCAATAGGACTTGAAAGCGGAACCCTTTTTACCCCGATGCTTGCCTTTCCAGCCCGAATCTCACCAGCATAAGCTATAGTCATTCCATCCTTGGCGGCATTTTCGGTTTCTGCGGTAAACCACTCGTCAACGCTTGATAACCGGTCAAGAAAATCTGCTACAGATATCTGGCCACGGTACTCCGGGGGCACAAGACTCTCGCAAACAACATCATCATACTCCATTGTATACCCAAGTTCACGACCAAGAATTAAGAACTTCCGGGCAAAATCAGCACCTGAGAGGTCATCTCTCGGGTCAGGCTCAGTATAGCCTGCCTGTTGCGCACGGCGAACAATCTCACTGAACCGGCCACCTTTGCGAAGTTCATTAAAAATAAAACTTAACGTTCCTGAGAGAACACCATCGATACTGATGATTTTATCACCACTGTTTTTAAGGTCGTGCAGTGTGTTGATGATGGGCAACCCAGCGCCCACATTGGTTTCGAAAAGAAAACGGGCATTGCTTTTCCGCTGAGCATCCCTTATCCTGCAGTAGAGCGACCAGTGTCCCGCCATACCAAGTTTGTTTGCAGTTACCAAAGAAATATTCCCAAGAAGGATGTCAGGATACATTTCTGCAACCTTAGCGCTTGCCGTGCAATCGACAAAAATGGTATTGTGCAGGTTTCTTTCCTTGATAAGATGCAGATAACCTTCAATGTCATGGTGCTCAATTCTCGGTAACAGGGCTGACTGCCAATGTTGAAGGTCAATTCCGTTATCATCCAGCGCGATATTGCCGGTATTGGCCATCCCGCATACTACCACATCAAGGTCATTATCTTGCTGCAGATTGTGACGATGGGCGCTGATTTGACCAATCAGGCTTTTGGCAATGGTGCCCGTACCAGCTATAAAAAGATGCACCTTGCGCTGAGAAAGGAAAAACGATTCATGAATACAATTCAGGGCCTTATCCTCATGATGGCTGTCGATAACAATAGAAATATTCATTTCATTGGCACCCTGAGCCACCGCTATAACATTGATGCCGTTTTTACCAAGTGTTTCAAACAACTGCGCAGAAACACCCGGATGACCTGACATGTTATTGCCGACAACAGCGATCATGGCAAGGTTACGACGGATTACAAGAGGATCAATCTCACGGAATTCAATTTCATTCTGAAACTCTTCCTCAAGGATTTTTTTTGCTTTTACAGCCTGCGAGGGATTTATGGCAAGAGTGATAGACTGTTCAGAGGACGCCTGTGAAATGAATATAATGTTGATCCGATTCAGGGCAAGGCAACTGAACAAACGTGATGCGATGCCTGGAACCCCAACCATCCCGCTTCCTGAAAGATTAAGAAGAACAACTTTGTTGATTGAGGAAAGACCGGTTACCGGGAGAGTCCGACTGATATCGGGCGGCATGGAACGCTCAATTCTTGTCCCTTCAGCTGCAGTATTAAATGAATTTTTTATCAATACAGGTATTCCTGCTTTCATAGCCGGCTGAACAGCAAGAGGATGCAGGACTCTTGCTCCTGCGTGAGAGAGTTCCATAGCTTCAGCATAGGTGATAAAAGGAAGGATCCTTGCATCACGAACCCGTTTGGGATCTGCACTGAAAAAGCCATCAACATCGGTCCAAATCCAGATTTCTCGGGCACCGATGGCTGATCCAATAATAGATGCTGTATAATCAGAACCACCACGGCCAAGCGTCGTTACTGTACCATCGGGCGCGGCAGCTATAAATCCGGTTACAACAGGCACACCGTCAAACGATGCAAGACGTTTTTTAATCTTCAGTTCAGACGCATGATGGTCAACCAGGGCATCAGCATAATTAGTATCAGTTACAATCACTTCGCGGGCATCGAGATAAAATGAAACAATATGCTGCTCCTGAAGATAACTGCTGACCAGGCGGGCTGATAATCGTTCACCATAACTAAGCACCCGTGCCAGACTTTTTTCAGAAAGCTCCCTGAGCAGAAAAACACCATGAACAAAATCATTGAGCTCAGAAAGTTCGGATCGTATCGTAACAGTGACACTGTCAAGGATGTCTCCGGAAAAAAGGTCACCAGCTATTGAGTGATGGAGATGATCAATTTCATTAAGGGTAACACGGTAGCCGCAATCACCGCTGCAGGCTTTGGCTGCCGATTCAAGTAAAAGATCGGTAACCCGATGAATAGCCGAAACGACAACAATAATTTTATCATGTTCCAAAGCTCCGGCAATGATAGCTGCAACTTTTTTTATTCGTCCGGCTGACCCCAGAGAGGTACCTCCAAATTTGTAAATCTTCATGCTTCCACCCATACCTTCTTTGTCTATAAAATGAGACTTAACTTCCGTCATTACCGTACAAAATATAAATCATTTCCTGTTGAACTGCACAATGCGGACATCTGTTAACCCGGTAACCATAAAAAAAAGCGCCCTTGCAGGCGCTTGAAATCATCGATATCTTGAGTCGCTCTTGTCAACTACTCAATGCCTCAGCACCAGCAACAATTTCACTAAGCTCTGTAGTGATTGCAGCCTGTCTTGCACGGTTGTAACTGATGTTGAGTGTCCGAAGAAGCTCCTTTGCATTCTCGGTGGCAGAATCCATAGCCGCCATACGGGCAGCCTGCTCTGCAGCATTCGATTCAAGCATCATTCTCCATATCTGGGTATTGAGATGCTTGGGCACCAGCACATCGATAATAGCTGATGGGGAGGGTTCGTAAATATAGTCACTGCTGCTCTCCTTACCCGAAGTTTCAGGTGCTATAGGAAGGAGCACTTCGGCTTTCAAATTCGGTGCAAGTACCGACTTGAATTCATTGTAGACAACAATCACCTTGTCAACCTCGCCTCGCAGATACATACCGGACGCGGTATCAGCAATCTCTTTTGCCGTACTGAAATCAAGATTCTGAAAAACAGCGGGGTATCCCTTGACAATTTTATACTCTCGTTTCCTGAAAAAATCAAATCCACGGGAACCGGCACAAATCATGCTTACCCCGCCCTTACTGTGAAGAGCGGCAAAGTCCTCATGAATTGTTTTGTACGCAAGCTTGATAATATTGGTATTAAATGCGCCGCACAGACCCCTGTCGGAAGTGATAAGAATCACCAGAACTTTGTTAGCTTCAGATCGGCCAGAGAGCAAAGGATTGAGCGAAGTATCTACCTTTGCTGACAAGGATCCCAGCATATCCTTCAGCTTCGAAGCATAAGGACGAGCCATTACTGCACGCTCCTGAGCCCTTCTCAGCTTTGCAGCAGCCACCATCTTCATTGCCTTGGTGACCTGCTGAGTAGACTTTACCCCTTTGATTCGTACACGTATATCCTTTAATGTAGGCATGTATTACGGGACTGTTAATAAATTGCTTAAAAAACCTGTTTTCTTACGCCTTATTTTTTTCCTTGAAGGTATTGACAAACTTAACAGCAATCTCCTTGAGTGTATTTGCCGCATCGGTCTCCAACGTACCTTTATCTGCAATAGTTTTAAGAATATTGCTGTACTTGACCTCAAGCATACCAAGAAACTCTTCCTCAAACTTGCGGATAAAGCGCAAATCAACCGAATCGAGCAATCCCTGAGTACCGAGGAAAATAATAGCAACCTGTTTTTCAACAGGCATCGGGATATACTGGCCCTGTTTGAGAATTTCGACAAGTCTTGCACCCCTGTCCAGCTGTGCTTTCGTTGTTTTATCGAGATCAGAACCAAATTTCGAAAATGCCTCAAGTTCACGGAACTGAGCAAGATCGAGACGGAGAGTACCTGCGACCTTTTTCATTGCCTTGATCTGAGCACTTCCTCCAACGCGGGATACCGATATACCAACGTTGATAGCCGGTCTTTGCCCGGAGTTAAACAGATTCGATTCAAGAAAAATCTGACCATCGGTGATAGAGATCACATTAGTCGGAATATATGCAGAAACGTCTCCAGCCTGGGTTTCGATAACCGGCAGCGCGGTAAGACTTCCGCCACCCTTCACTATGGGCTTAAGAACATCAGGCAGATCGTTCATTTTCCTTGCGACTTCGATATCGTCAGTTATTTTCGCAGCTCTTTCAAGCAGACGGGAGTGCAGGTAAAAAACATCGCCAGGGTATGCCTCACGTCCCGGAGGTCGACGAAGAAGCAGGGAAAGCTGACGATAGGCAACAGCCTGCTTTGAAAGGTCATCATAAACAACAAGAGCATGACGACCTGTATCGCGGAAATATTCACCCAGGGTAGCTCCGGCAAAAGGAGCAATAAACTGAAGTGGAGCAGGATCAGAGGCGGTCGCAGAAATAACGGTGGTATATTCCATCGCGTTATATTTTTCCAGAGTATTGACGACCTGGGCAACAGTAGAACCTTTCAGCCCAATTGCCACATAGATACAATAAACCCCTTTGCCTTTCTGGTTGATAATGGTATCAAGCGCAACAGCTGTCTTTCCTGTCTGACGATCACCGATGATAAGTTCTCGCTGTCCGCGTCCAATCGGAATCATGGAATCAATAGCCTTAAGACCGGTCTGAAGAGGTTCATTAACTGATTTCCGATAAATAACACCAGGAGCCCTGCGCTCAAGGGGAAGGCGGATCTGGGTTTCAATGGGACCCTTGCCATCAATCGGCAAACCGAGAGGATTGATGACCCTGCCAAGCATAGATTCACCAACCGGGATTGATGCAAGCATGCTGGTTCGTTTAACCGTATCACCTTCTTTTACCAGATTTGACTCGCCAAACAATACAGCGCCGACGTTGTCTTCCTCAAGGTTCAAAGCCATTCCCATAACTTTATTGGGAAACTCAAGAAGCTCTCCGGCGGCAACCTTCGATAAACCGTAAACGCGTGCAATACCGTCACCAACTTGGAGTACGGTTCCCACATCATAAACGTCTGCTTCTGACTCAAAACCGGCAAGCTGCTTGCGAAGTATAGATGAAACCTCATCAGGCCTGACTGTTATAGACATATCTTATTCCGCTTGGTTA
>Ga0118677_10013331_pt1 | contig 11835 bp, 5 predicted proteins | sample AliMusrvi5mmetaG_FD_86154 | JGI IMG/M metagenome (GOLD analysis project Ga0118677, IMG submission 86154) | reverse complement strand
GTACAATAAATGAAACACCGAAGCGGATTTACACTCATTGAACTTCTCGTAGTAATGGGAATTATGGTGCTGTTGATGGGGATCAGTGTGATGGGATTCGTAGGTATGCGCCGGGGGGCTGAGTTGCGAGGGGGGGCAATGGCGGTGCGTACGACGCTCATGCTGGCCCGCCAGCAGGCCGTGACCAAGGGGCAATCGGTGAAGGTCGCGTTTACCCCCAGTAGTATGACTGTATCGACCAGTCTGGGGAATTCTACGAATCGAACCACCTATTTCACTCCGGGGATTAGCATTACTCCGCCAGCTAATAATCCTTTAGTATTTCTCTCAACGGGAGGGTTGGCAGTGAGCGGGGCTTTCACAGATGCCATTACAATTTCAGAAATTCCCGGGATCGGAACGCACTCTGCTACCATTAAGGTCTGGCTGTTAACCGGCGCAACATTGGAAACGGATAACTGATGAAAAAGCCCGATGCATTAAGCAAAAAACAGGGGTTTACTTTGGTGGAGGTCGCCTTGGCGGTCTTGGCGGTGGGCTTAGGTCTTATCACTGTATTCGGACTCTTCCCTGCTGGGCTCCAGAACGCTTCGGATGATGCGGCGGACACCCGTGCGGGTTTGTTTGCCGGGGCTGTTTTGAGCGAATTGCGAGGAGCGGCGGTGACGAATACAACCACCGTTGCATGGGATAGTTATTTCGCTAACGGTACCATTGCTGTGGAGGGAATGACGCTGACAATCAATGGGGCCTCGCCGATTGCTGTTAAATTTCCCAATCAGCCGGCGGTTGCAGATTCTCCGGAGAATTATTTGAGATACATGTTGTCGATTACAACGGCTATACCCGGACCTCCGAAGACCTATGCGGCGACCCTGGTGACGTGTGATGGACAATACGGGGCCTTCTCGACCCAGAATGTTTTTTATACCGAGTTTCCTTTCATGGGGATGTGAGGATGAACAGACAACAGACCATAGACCACAGACTCAAGAGCCCAAGTGGGTTTACATTGATTGAGTTGCTGGTGTCGATGACGATTCTGGTGGTGATCACGTTGATGGTTGCAAGAATATTCCAGCAGGCTGGGGTGGCGTGGAATACGGGCTCGCAAAAGGCGGAGAAGATGATGGCGGGTCGTGCGGTGTCAGACTTTCTCGCTCAACAGCTTTCCCATGCCGTGTCGGATACGAACGGGGCGGCATTCAATGTCGCCGGTTTGCCTGCCACTTTTTACGTTTTGGGTGATGCCAATGCGGGAACGGGCGCCATTCAGAAGGTCACATATTCGGCGAGTCAATTGGCTGACGGAATTAGTGATAGTGATATTGTGATTACGACCTACCCGTCGGGCGGGTCTTCGTCAGATTTGCCGGTGTACGGTTGTGTCACCGTGACGATGGCTTCCAATGTTTTCCAAACCGGATTCTATTTCTTAAATCAGGATAGGAATCGATTATAATGAGAGGGGCTCCCATGAACTCTATGATGAATCGTAGATTGGGTGACCGACAGGGCGTAGCCTTGATTCTGGTGATAGGGATGCTGGCGCTCATGATGGTCATGGGGGTGACCTTCTCTATATTTATGAGAACAGAGCGGTTATCGGCAGGGCATTTCCGGGCCGGTGTGCAATCCCGGGAGCTTTTGCAGGCCGCTTTGGCAAGAGCCTTGAGCGATATTGAGACGAGTGTTGGAAACACGGTGTACCCGCCTTGGGACATCCTGCAGTCGGCGGGGGCAGGTGATACGAATACAGCAGCCTTAAGTGGCTCAATCTCCAATTGGATCCCCTGGGCTGTTCTTGCGGCCACCAACCCGACGCCAAGGTGGATTGATGCGCCGAACGGAGTAGGCCGATATTCCTATTTAGTATTGAACAGTTCGGGTTTAATAGATGCCAATTATGCAGGGGGCGGGACGCGTGGAAGTGGCACAAATGTGTCGGAGATTCAATTGAGCGCCTTGCCGGAAGTCGGTAGTGCTGCCAATGCCACTACACTGGCGGCCAACCGGCCTTATGCGACGATGCAGGAGTTGGGTGTCAAAGCGGGGGGAGCCTTGATTGGTTTGCCTACCAATTTGATCGTTTATTCGGCTTTCCCTACGAATTATAGCGGAGGAACTGATCTTGGGTTAGTCGATCTTTCTGGCGGGGTTGCGGATTTACAGGGGCGAAAGGCGGACATCATTGCCGGTCTTAATCGGAGTGGAATAACGATTCCTTCCGACCAAAGCTTCATTTACAGCAATCTGTTATATTACGTCGATCCCTCTCCGGTGCCTATGGTTCAAGACGATCTTGGGACGCCCCTGACCAAAGCTGTGCCGATGATCAATGAGATTCATGTTACGAATAGTGTAATCATGGTTGGCAGTAAGTGTACGACTCTTGTAACTGTTGAGATCGAATGGTTTTATCCATTTGTCAAGCCGAGTCCCTATAGCTTTAATATTGTCTGCGATGTGGAAATATCAGGGGTGCCCCCTACTTTGGGGCCATATGTGCCTCCTTCGATAGTGAGTCAATCAAAACCTTCAGGGTATTCAGGACAGACAGGGACATACTATGAGAAAGTTTCTTTTTCGTCAGCAGTAGCACCCCCTGTTACCTTTACAACAAATGACACGGTTCAACTGGCCGTAAAAATTGGGGCAAAGGTGTTGCGTAACGCCGACATTGTTGATTCTGTACCCTATCCATATGGTTCTGCCAATTACTTTGCCATTACTGGGCTTGTGATGACCCTGCCGACGACACTTAGTGGTGGTGTGAATGGATATGAGTGCGTAGATCCTCGGTTCAATTGGGACACGAAGTCATCGGGCGGGCAATGGATTCCCTACGTTCCGGTTCAGAATCCAAATGGAACGATTAAGAATCCGAACTGGATAACAGGGAAGTTGTTCCCGAATATATATCAGGGCATGTATGTCGCAGGTGCAAGTTTACAGAATGTTGGAGAATTGTCTTACCTTTTGCGGGGAGCCAAACCTTCTGATAAATGGAGTTCGATCAGGATATACACCAATATTTCAGTGGATCGTGTGCTGGATAACTTTGTGATTCAAACCTCATCAAATAGGCACGGGTTGGTTAATGTCAACAGTCGTTCTGCGGATGTGCTTGGAACCGTTTTCTCTGGTATTAAAAAAGAGGCCTATCCGGGTGCTGGAGGGGCAGTCGTGACACCTGCTCAAGAGGTGAGTCTTGCGGCTGCATTGATGAATCAGAACCTTACTCCCATTAGCAGGATGTCTGATTATGCTACAAATACTTCACTCATGGGCATTATCGATCCCGGAGAGACATTAACTCCTTTTCAAGCCCAGTCCGTGATTAGGGAGTCAGCTGGTTTGTTGCATTTTCGGCAAAACTATTTCACGGTTTTGTTGTACGCGCAACCCAGCAAAAGCGTAAACAACACTTCTGGGCTGCGCGCTGTGGCCGAAGTATGGCGGGATCCTCTCGTCAATTCCCAAGGAACCCATTCCCGATTCGTCCGGTCCTTCAAAATCCTCAGCAATTGACCGAATTTTACGGTCCGTTGGTAACGACAATCTTGCAGAAGAATGGTGTGAGATTTGTTGGAGAGAAGGTTACCTGATAAGTATTGCTGGGGGTAAGCGTTGAGCTGAACGGAGTGTTGAGCACCCACCCGTTGGTGTTCATCAAGTTGGTTGAATACCACGGCGCGGCTCCCCATCCATTGGTTCCTCCCGAGCATTCAATCCAGATATTTGAAGGGCTGACAACGAACGTCACGATATTGATAGTAGGCGGGGTGGCATAAATCACATTCGTTCCTTGTAGGTATTGGCCGTCATTGGGTAGCCCAATGGAATAATTTGCCGCAGACGCCCATGCAAACGCACTGTTAAGACTGCCTGTGCCGGTCAAGGAGAGGTCCCCGAATCCTGACAGGGAGTCATTACCTGCGTAGGTAAAGCCGAGACTGGTAAGGGCGGTCACATAGGAGATATCCCCGGCAAAAGATATCGCATCCGCATAGATCCCTGTTTTCCTGATCAGGCGTATTCCGCCTTCATCTGGGAGTCCTTTGGTTCCTCCGTCGGCTCTGGGATAAGTATTATTGGTTAACGTCATATCTCGAGGGCTCGTTGATGAGTCGCCCAATACAAAGAATCCAAATCCATTGGTTGTGCTTGGGATAACGAATGAGTTTGTGATGACATAAAGATCCTGGGTTATTGCGGCGGTTGACAGGACTTGAATAGACCAACCTGCTAGATCGACATTTGCCAGACCGCAGATTTCAACAAATTTTGGAGGTGGAGCCCAGAAATCAGATAGATCCTGTGTGTTGATCTCATTAATCCACACTGACCCGGTCGGGCAGGAAAGGACAACATAGAAGGCCTGATTCGTTCCATTCAGAGCGTCTAGCGGAGCGAGCCAGCGGGGATACGATCCAAAAGTCCTGTTTGTCATGGGGCTGGTCACTTCCGTGTGATAGCCTGAAAATGAAGCCTGTGCACTGTATTTGACAAATGTATCACTCGGCAGGGCAGAAATAGGGCTCGAAGTCTTATAGCGGAACCATTTACCCGGTGTTGATAAATTGCTGGCAATGCAGGTCATTGGAAGCTTCGTCACTCCGGATACCGATAACCCTGTGTATGAATTGGCTGAGCTGTAAAGGCCAGTCATTCCATTCATCTGCGGGTTGAGAAATAGCCGGTAAACATCGACCGAAATATCAACAGTGTTGGTATAAATCGGGATTGAGGGCGTAATGACCAGATTGCTCATGCAAAGCGACGATGCAAGAGGAGCGGTGACCAGAACTTCGTCAAGACACATACGCCCGACATTGATGGCATTTGTATCGTCATTGTAGATTCGGACATAGTGGTTGCTCGTATCATAGATGGAAGTGCTGAAATAGAGATAATCATTGGTGTTCAATATGTTCGGAATATTAGTGATGGTTGTGGTCCAATCGCTTTCGTGACCGGTGAGGTATTGGGCGGCCTGGATTACCAGTTTTGCCGGGTAGAGGGGCGCACTGGTCGCCCAGTTCCGATAACGGAAACTGATCTCTCCAATGCCGTCGGAAAGGAGCGGTGTCCGGATCTGCGGGAATGAATTGGTATCCGGGGCCAAGGTGCCGGTGGCTAGTGAACTGCCTATGCGGGTATTATTTAAGTAGGCAACCCCGCGAAAATACTGCCTGGGCCATGGGGGATAGGTCTGATCTTTATAGTCGATGGCGACATTGTTGATATACCAGTCGTTGGTGGTAGCATAGCCTGGGATGTTGATGTTGTCCAAAAGAAGCACGCCTGGTTTTGGTGTCGTATTTCTAATTCTTACGTAAAGTCCGTTTTGGGGCGTTTGGAGAGAACGGAAGTATCGATAATAATTTAAGCCTGACGTGTTGTTTAAAAAGTTCGTGGAGATAGTATCCAGAGTGTTGGTCCATACCGCCGGGTTGTCAGTGAGTTCAACGGTGAAGTTCACCGTGATATTGGTGGGCGGTTTTTGGGAAAGGCTGGGGACGCCTGCAAAGTCGAACTGGATATATTTGATACCACCGCTAATGCGGGGTGACAGGAGGAATTGATTGGTCGGATTGGCGGCCCGGGTGACGTCGAATCTGCACACATTTCCCCGATTGGTGTCAGCGCCGGGTTCGATCCAGTATTCCGCACTGATCCAGCCATCGCTATTGGTTTGCTGGGCTTGATCATACCACTCGCTGACTGAAACAGAGGCGAAACGTAAACTTTGGGTGCCGGCGATCTGGGAAACGATGACATCATAGGTCGTGCTTGTATTCACGTCGACAACAACATTGGAGTAATAGGTCGTATTTAAAATATTTGTTGTGGAATTGACTGGTGTGGAATTGCGCCATCCGTCCTGATCTTGGAACGTGGTGTAAAAAGTTATTCCCGTGGTCGATACCACCGGCGGGTCATAGATGGAGGGGTCTGCAAGATATACGGCGATAGAAGCCGGCACATTGGTGCTGGTGGCTTGATAGTTATAAGACATCTGGCCGATACCGCGGAGGGGCGCTTGTCCCCCGGAGAAGCCCCAGTGACTGCCTTGGGCAATAAATGAGTCGCTTTTTCCGGTGATGTTGCTTGCGGTCATTAGAATATTGTCTGGGCCGCCAATATTGACCACTCTCCCGGAATAGACAACGAAACCAGAACTATCGTTCAATCCGGAAATATATCCATTTGTCAGGAAATCCGACCATGGTGAACCATCAAAATTCACTGATCGTGTGAGGGTGGTGTTAACGGTCCAGAGATCGAAGTTCTGTTGGGCTCCGCCTGAGGTGCTGCTGAGTGTCGATTGTTGATAGGAGGTCCCGTCGCCTGCTCCGGGTTGATCGAAGTTCTGCCAGGCGCAACGTTCGACGAGGTACAGTCCTGTGGCTTCGTCATACCGTACCATATACTGTCCATTGGTCAGATTGATGGGGATGGGGTTTGTGCCTGCTGCCATATCGGCCAGAGGGAGGGCTGTCTGCCAGTTATTCGAATTACCGAAAAACAGTACGTTGGTGGAATATCCGGCTCCAGAGGAATACCCCAGTCCTGCGAGGGACAGGTTTGTTGCCCCTGAACTTCCAGTGACAATGCTTTGCCAGAGTCCATTGGTAATGAGCCGACCCAATGTATTGGCGCCATTGATGTTGGCGGCAACATTGCTAAACGATGAGGAATAGGCCTGCACTGTGAAGCTATTCGTGGCAGAGGCGCGAGGGCTCAGGTCGTCAGCCGGTACTGCATGGTAGCCGACGAATCTGCAAGAAACCCAGTAAGTGACAGGGACATCACGGGTTACGTTCGTGAGAAGGAAGGGATATGTGGTGGTGTAGGTGTTGCCAACGGCATTCACCATGGGAATACTGTTGGTGGTTCCTCCGGAAGGGTACCAATAGAACATGGGGGTATAGCTGAATGCCGGGAAATTGGGATTTATGGAGAGCACATCGCAGGACGCCATAACTGATTGCCCGGCTGCCGGATAACCGGGGTTCATTGTGAAGTTCGTGATGACGATATTGGCGGGATACGGGGTGCAGTAGATGTTGTCGAAAAAGACGTTAAAAGTCGAACCTGTTGATGCTCCAGGAAAGTCCATTTGGCGTAATCTGATACCGCAATTCGTTGAAATTTTGAATGTATTGGTGAAGGATGTCCAATTGGTCATACTAATATAATTAGTGGGTCCGCTGGGTGTCCAAGGTCCGTTCCCAATACTGCTCTCAACGACGACTTGATTGCTTTTTCCCGATTGAGAAATTGCCGCATAAAAGACAACGGATCCCACCCCATTTGAAAGAACGGGGCTGATGATTTGACCGGCGGCACCCAGGCGGCAGGCATTAGGCGAAGAAGGTGGGGCAATTGTAGGGGGCTTAATAGAGGCATTCGAGACCACCCAGCCTGTGATATTTGTGGCAGCATTAATATAGCCTAACGAGGGAATGGGGAAAGGACCCCAGGAGGCCGAGGAGTCAAATGTTTCGTAGCGGTAATCAGACAACACCGTATTGGTCGAGGTGTAACTGTATGGCTGATTAGTGCCCGCTGTTGGATAGTATACGGGGGATGCACCCAGAATGCCTGAGTAACTGTAGCTGACGGCATATTGAACGGTGCCAACGAAGGGGGGGACTCCGTTGGTGGTAGTATAGTGGTTACCACCGCTTTGAACCATGGGAAGAGACTGGAACAGGAGATTAGTGTCGCCCCGGTACCAAACCATAACGTTGTTTATGGTTGCCCACGTATTGGTTGTCAGGTCAATCGCGATATTCACAAAATCCAGTGAGCCCGGGGTGGACGGCGAGTTAGTCAAGTTAGCCGCATAAACAGCTGCGCCCGGGGCCGCGATTACCACTTCATCCAGGCTGACAGCCGCATTGCCGGAGTTCGTGTCGCTTAGAATTCGCACGGCCTGATTGTTCAAATCTGCCCACGGGATGTTTATGAAAGAATAATATGTTGCAGAGATGTTTGTGATAGAGGCGATAGTCACCCAGTTCGTTGATGCAGGGGTAGGCGCAACCTGGATAGCAAGGGCGCCGTATGAGGTGCTCGCAGCACCCCACTTGCGATACCAGAAGGAAATATGCCCGATCCCATTGCTTAGGAGCGGGGAGAGAAGATAGGAGGTGGTGTTAGAGCTCAGGATGGCATAGCGGCCCGAATAAGCGCCTGACACATCATTAGACGCGGCGCCGCTGTTGAGAATCCACTGGCTTGGGTTGGTATAGGTGCCAAGGGGCTGGTTGGACCAGGTTTCGAAGTTTTCACGTACACAAGCCCGGGCACTGTAAGTGAGATTGGATTCATTAAATGTAAACAGGTGTAACCCGATGTTGGTGGTAGCGAGGATGATATCGGTTGCGCCAACGTCACTGTTCCCATAGGCAATGAGATTGGAAATCGCCTGATTACTATCCCCCCACAGGGTGTTGACTCCATTGCTGGTGCCTTTGAATTTAAAGAAAGAGGGGGTGTTCGATACATAGGCGATACCTTGCCATTGGTTGTTGGATACCAAGGTGAGAGGCGCATTGACCGAGTTGGTGATCACCATGCTGCTGTAGCCGGACTGAGGGCGGATAACGACAGTGTTGGTGAGGGAGGTGATGAAGTTATTTGTTGTTTCGATCCCGTCGATGATGGGTTTAACCTGGACGTAATAATCAATGGACGCAAAGGTAGGTTGGGTAGGAATGGTAGACACGGTGGTGAACTGTGAAGGCTGATTCGAGGCCATGGAGATGGGGGTCCAGTTTGAGCTGGAAGACGGCTTCCAGAAGTTCGTCGCCACAATGGTGTCGATATAACCGTTGAGGGCTAGCAGGGTCGACACAGAGATGGAGTCATTGCCTGTCGGCAAAGAGGGGCTGAGGGCCACATTGGTTATCGCAACACTGGCTCCGGGGGCGGAAATGACTACCTCATCCAAACTAATCCGTGCACTTCCTGCGTTTGTATTATTCAGGATTCGCACCGCCTGATTGTTCAAGTCTGCCCAGGGAATATTGATGAAAGAGTAGGTTGTTGACGTGATATTGGAAATGGAGGCGATGGTCGTCCAATTTGGCGAGGACGGGGTGGGCGCAACTTGAATATTGAGAGAGCCTGCAAGGGCACCAGGGGTGCCCCACTTGCGGTACCAGAAAGAGATGTGGCCAATGCCATTGGAGAGAATCGGAGAAAGGAGATAAGAGGTCGCATTGGTGTTCAGGGTGGCATAGTTGTTAGAATAGGCGCCTGCCGCATCATTGGATACGGATCCGTTGGTAAGTATCCACTGGTTTTGGTTGGTGTAGGTGCCAAAGGGCTGATTAGTCCATGTTTCAAAGTTTTCCCGGACACACGGGCGAACCCGGTAGGTGAAATCAGATTCATTGAACGTGAAGAGGTAGAGCCCGATATTGGTGGTGGTGAGAATGATGTTGCCTGCACCAATGTCAGCATTACCGAAAGCCAGTTGGTTGGAAATGGCCTGATTGCTGTCTCCCCAAAGTGTGTTGACACCGTTGCTTGTGCCGCTGAATTTGAAGGTCGACAGGGTATTCGATACATAGGTTACTCCTTGCCATTGGTAGGTGGACGACAGGGTCAGGGGGGCATTGATCGAGTTGGTTACTACCATGGTCGAGTAACTGGTCCGGGGGCGGATGATGAAGGTGTTGGTGGGAGAGTTGACGAATGCGGTGATCCCGTCGATGGTCGGTTTGGCCTGAACAAAATAATCGATGGGAGTGAAAGCTAGCTGGTTGGGGATATTACTGATGGTGAGGAAGGAGGAAGGTTGATTGGAAGCCATGGGAATAGCCGCCCAGTTTGTGCTGGAGGAAAGCTTCCAGTAGTTTGTTGCGGCTAATGAATCCAGATAGCCGTTCAAGGCGAGCATGCCTGTTACGGAGATGGAATCATTTTCCAAAGGAACAGTGGGGCTTATCGGTGTATTGGTAACGGCCACACTGGCTCCGGGGGCGGAAATAACCACTTCATCCAGACTGATCCGTGGCGCCCCGGCGTTTGTACTGTTCAAGATCCTTACAGCCTGATTATTCAAGTCTGCCCAAGGGATGTTAATGAATGAGTAAGTTGTTGCGGTGATGTTGCTTACAGAGGCGATCGTCGTCCAGTTAGTCGAAGCTGGATTTGGGGCAACCTGAATGGAGAGAGAGCCGGAGGAACCTCCGGAGCCCCCCCACTTTCGATACCAGAAGGAGATATGCCCGATGCCGTTGTTCAGGAGTGGGGAAAGGAGGTAAGCGGTTGCATTGGAATTAAGGGTGGCGTAGTTATTTGAATATGAGCCAGCCGCATCGTTGGAAACGGATCCATTGGTGAGTATCCACTGGTTTTGATTGGTGTAGGTGCCAAAGGGTTGGTTAGTCCACGTTTCGAAGTTTTCCCGGACGCAGGGGCGTACCCGGTAGGTAAAATCGGATTCGTTGAATGTGAAGAGATGGAGTCCGATGTTGGTCGTGGAAAGGATGATGTCGGTGGCGCCAGCGTCAGCGTTGCCGAAAGCCAGTTGGTTGGAAATGATTTGGTTGCTGTCCCCCCACAGGGTGTTAACGCCATTACTGATGCCGCTGAATTTGAAGGTCGAAAGGGTATTCGATACATAGGTCACGCCTTGCCACTGGTAGTTTGCGGAGAGGGTGAGCGGGGCATTAATTGAATTGGTAACCACCATGCTGGTGTAAGCGGTCCGCGGGCGGATGGCGATGGTGTTGGTAATGGAATTGGTGATGAAGGTAAAGCCATCGGCGGTCATTGTTGACTGCGCGAAATAATCAATTGCACTATAGGCTGGTTGTCCGGGGATGTTGCTGATGGTGATAAATACGGTGGGTTGGTTGGAGGACATTGGGATAGCCGTCCAGTTTGTGCTCGCGGTGGGTTTCCAGTAATTCGTCACAATCAGAGTATCGGGATAAAATCCATTGATGGCGAGCGTTGCTGTTACAGCGATAGGATCATTGTCCAGCGGTGCCGCAGGATTGAGGACCACATTGGTGATCGAGACAGTCGCGAAGGGGTAGGTGATGGCAATATTGTCGAAGAGTACATTAAAGGTTGAACCTGTCGATGAACCCGAAAAATCCATTTGGCGTAATCGGATAAGGCAGTTTCCTGAAAATCCAAAAAGGTTAGTGAATGACGTCCAATTGGTTAAACTTATGAAATTGGTTGGTCCGAAAGGTGTCCATGGGCCGCCTCCAGTACTGCTCTCAACGACAACCTGATTGCTTTTTCCAAAACTTGAAATTGCGGCGTAAAATAAGACAGAGCCCGCTCCATTTGAAATGGCGGGGGAGATGATTTGTCCAGCAGCACCTAGGCGGCATGCATTTGGCGAAGAGGGGGGGGTGATGGTAGGGGCTCTAATGGATGCATTTGAGACGACCCACCCTGTAATATTCGTAGCCGCATTGGTATAGCCGCTCGTCGGGAGCGGGAAACTTCCCCAGGAATTTGTAGAATCAAAATTCTCGGAGATCTGTACCCCTGCGAACACGATGTGATGCCAACAGGTCACAGCAGCGCAGAGGAGTGAGATTTTAAGGAAGAACTTATTGTGACTCATAATAATGCTCGCCATTTCCGGTTAAATTGAGAGGCAGTCATCCAACTCCCTCATGTAAAATATATTAGTCTATATTTACATCAAGAGACAACAGTATTCAGGCCCCGCGCGCCAGCGGCTAATGCAACACCCGTGATATGAAAAGGTCACGCGGTAAGGTACGTTCTTCATGTGCGCCAACACAAGGAGAACAGAATGGCTTACAAACGCGTGACCGAGGCAGA